>Ga0134124_10005655_pt1 | contig 10042 bp, 7 predicted proteins | sample KB304_FD_96880 | JGI IMG/M metagenome (GOLD analysis project Ga0134124, IMG submission 96880) | Terrestrial soil microbial communities without Nitrogen fertilizer from Kellogg Biological Station, Michigan, USA - KB3-0-4 | ecosystem: Environmental > Terrestrial > Soil > Unclassified ... | reverse complement strand
AGCTCTACAACTCGGAATATCTGAAACAGGCGCAGGATTCGCGTGACATCAGCGAGTATGCCTACAAGCGGGGCGCGGCCAGCCTGCTGGATTTCCTGGATGCGGAACGCAGCTACCGGGCGGCCCAACTGGCCTATCGCCAGGCCCTGGCTTCTTACATGACAGCGCTCGAACAGCTGAAACAGGCGGTAGGAACGAGGAACCTGCCATGAAAATGTGCACGGACACAGCCGGCGTACGCAAAGTCTTCCGGCGATTCTTCGCCCTGGGGATGGCTCTATCGGTGATCACGCTGGCATTCGCCGCTTGCGGGCGACCGGCAACCGATACCCTAACCGGCCATGCCGCCGCCAAGGATCCCAATCAACCCGAGCTGTTCACTATTCGGCCAGAACAGTTGTCGCACATACAGGTAGTGACGGTTGCACCCACCACTCTGGCGCGCACGCTTCGCCTGACCGGAGCCGTGGCCTACAACAATTTCCGGACGACGCCGGTGATCACTCAGGTGAGCGGCCCGGTCAGCCGCGTGGTGGTCGTTCCCGGCCAGAAGGTACGCCAGGGCCAGCCCATGCTGTACGTGGCCAGTCCTGACTATTCTCAACTGCGCACCAACTATCTGAAGGCCAAGGATGCCTATTCGCTGGCGCAAAAGAATTACGTCAGGTCGCAGGACCTGTACCAGCATCATGCCATCGCGGTAAAGGACCTGGAGCAGGCGGAATCCGCCGAAGTGCAAGCCGGAGGCGACCTGGCTTCGTCGGAAGCGGCCCTGAAGGTCATGGGCGTTACCGACCCGGACGCGATGGAGAAGGGGGCCCCGTCTTACGAGGTACCGGTGCGGGCGCCCATCGGCGGAGAAGTGGTCGAACAGCTGGTTTCCGCCGGACAATTGCTCCAGCCCGGCAATACCCAGTGCTTCACGATTTCCGATACGGGCACGATGTGGGTGCTGGTGAATGTTTATCAGAAAGATTTGCCCTATGTGCGGACCGGAGACCAGGTCACGATTCAAACTGATGCGTATCCGGAAATCTTCCATGGCCGCATTTCGTATGTGGCAGCCGCGCTCGATCCCAGCACCCGCACCTTGACCGCGCGTATCGAGACGCAGAACCCGGGCGGCAAGCTGAAAAAAGACATGTACGTGACCGCGACGGTGTCGGCGGGGAAGATTCAAAACGTCATCGCCGTTCCCGATTCCGCGGTCTTGCGGGACAACGAGAATCAGCCTTTTGTCTATGCCGAGGTTTCCTCCAATCAGTTCGGGCGGCGGCCAGTCACGGTTGGGGAAAGCCAGCAGGGCAAGACTGAGATTACGGCCGGGTTGCAGTCCGGCGACCGGGTTATCGGCGACGGCAGCCTGTTTCTGCAGTTCGCCAACTCACTACAGCGTTAGCCATGATTGAGGAACGACGAAGTGGCCACCACATCTAGATGATCCATCGCATCGTCCAAGCTGCGCTACGCCAGCGGTTCCTGGTGCTCATGCTGACTGGGTTCATCACGGTCGGCGGCATTCTGTCGTTCCAGCGCATGCCCGTGGACGCCTATCCCGACCTGGCCTCGCCCCAGGTTGAACTGATTACCCAATGGCCCGGCCACGCCGCCGAGGAAGTGGAGCGCCTGGTCACGCTGCCTCTCGAACTCGAGATGAATGGCGTGCCGCATATGGTCACCATGCGGTCCATTTCACTGTATGGTCTCTCCGATCTGCGTCTGACCTTCGAAGACAACACCGACGACTATCTGGCCCGCCAAATCGTTTTTGAGCGGCTGGCCGACGCCCAGCTACCGACCGGAGTGACCGCCTCCATGGCGCCGTTATTCAGTCCCAGCGGCCTGGTTTACCGCTACGTGCTGGAGAGTCCGGATCGCACTCCGCAGGAGTTGAAGACGATTGAGGACTGGGTGGTCGAACGCGCTTACCGCTCCGTCCCCGGGGTGGCCGACGACTCCGGTTTGGGCGGAGAGGTCATGCAATACCAGGTGGTGCTCGATCCCGCCCGCCTGTATGGATATCACCTGACGATTGCGCAGATCAGCACTGCCCTGGCCGCGAATAACTCCAACGCCGGGGGAGGCTTCTATTCCCAGGGAGGCCAGTTTTATTACGTCCGCGGAATCGGCCTGGTACGGAACACGGACGACATCGCGAACATCGTAGTCGGCAGCAACAAGGGCGTACCCATCCGGGTGCGTGATGTAGGTGACGTGATCATCGGCCACGCCCCCCGCCTCGGTCAGTTTGGCTTTCAAAAGAATGACGACGCGGTCGAGGGCGTGATCCTGATGCGCCGCGGCGAGCAGACCCAGACCGTCCTGAAAGCTGTCCAGGCCAAGACCGATGAACTGAACCGGTCAGTGCTTCCCCCCGATGTTAAGGTTCATCCGTTTTATGACCGCAGCGACCTGGTAAAGCTCACCACCGACACCGTGGAGGCAAACCTGCTCCGCGGGATGGTGCTGGTGCTGATCGTCCTGATCTTCTTTCTCGTCAGCTTCCGCGCCGCCGTCATTGTTGCGCTCACGATTCCGCTGTCGCTGTTGTTCGCTTTCATCGTGCTGCACGCCCATGACGTGGCGGCCAACCTGCTCTCGATCGGCGCCATCGATTTCGGCATCGTCATCGACGGCACCGTGGTGATGATTGAGAACATCTACCGCGAGCTGGCGCTGCGCGAGGGGCAAACCTACAACCTGAACGAAGTGATCCTGGCCGCCGCCAAAGATGTGGACCGCCCCATCTTCTACTCGGTGGCCGTCATCCTCGCAGGCTATCTGCCGATATACGCGCTGAGCGGGCCGTCGGGAAAACTGTTTCACCCCATGGCTGAGACGATGTCCTTCGCGCTGGTGGGCGCGCTCATCCTGACGCTCACCCTGATTCCAGTGCTGGCCTCGTATTGGTTCAAGAGCGGCGTCCGCGAAAAGCCCAACCGCGCCTTTGAATGGATGAAGCGCAAGTACGCCAGCCAGCTGGATTGGGCCCTGGCCCGTCCCAAAACCACGATGGCGATCGCCACCCTTATTTTCGGCGCATCGTTGCTGCTGGTGCCTTTCATCGGCGGCGAATTCATGCCTCACCTGGATGAAGGCGCTCTCTGGGTGCGGGCCACAATGCCATACACCATCTCGTTCGAAGAGGCCAGCAAGATCGCGCCGCAGGTTCGCGCCATCCTGATGTCTTATCCCCAGGTCACGGTGGTGGGCTCGGAGTTGGGACGTCCCGACGACGGCACCGACCCTACCGGCTTTTTCAATTGCGAATTCTACGTCGGTTTGAAGCCATACAAGGATTCAGCCTGGGACGGTGAAGTAAGCAACAAGAAAGACCTGATCGCATCCCTGAACAAGAAATTGAGCGCCTTCCCGGGCATCATCTTTAACTTTACGCAACCCGCGGAAGATGCGGTGGACGAAGCGCTTACCGGGCTCAAGAGCTCCCTGGCCGTCAAAATCTACGGCCCCGACCTGAATGTGCTGCAGGACAAAGCCGTGCAGACGAAGAATGTGCTGGCCAAAATTCCCGGCTTCACCGGATTGACGGTGGTGCGGGAACTCGGCCAGCCCAGCCTCCTGATCGATGTGGATCGCGACAAGATTGCACGATATGGCGTCAACGTCGCCGACGCGGAAGCGGTGATCTCGGCAGCGGTGGGCGGCGCAGCGGTCACCCAGGTCATCCAGGGAGAGAAGCTTTTCGATCTGGTGGTGCGGATGCAGCCGCAGTTTCGCAGCAGCGCTCACGACATAGGAAATCTGTTGGTCGGCACGCCTGACGGGCAGCAGATTCCGTTGAGCCAGCTGGCCACGATCAGCCAGGGAAACGGCGCGTCTTTTATTTATCGCGAAGACAACTCGCGCTACATCGGAGTGCAGTACAGCATCGCCGGCCGCGACCTGGAGCGGGCAGTGCGCGAGGGTCAGGCGGCGGTGCAGCAGGCCGTGACTTTGCCGCAGGGCTATCGCATGACCTGGGGCGGAGAATACAGCCAGTTTCTCGAAGCCAGGGAGCAGATGTACTTTATCGCTCCGCTCGCGATCGGGCTGATTTTCATGATTCTGTTTGCCCTTTATGGAAATTTCAAGTTTCCCATCACGATTGCGCTGGGTGTAATCATGACGGAACCGGTGGGTGCGCTGGTGGCCCTGAAGCTCACTCACACCCCGTTCAGCGTTTCGTCGGTGCTGGGCCTGCTGGCACTGTTGGGCGTTTCAGTCGAAACCGCCGTCATTCTGGTGTCATACATTAACAAGTTGAGGCTGGAGGGAATGGACATACCGACGGCCACACGGGAAGCTTCCCTGCTGCGGCTTCGTCCCATCATGATGACTGCGCTGGTGGCATGCCTGGGATTGCTGCCCGCGGCTCTTTCCACCGGCATCGGCTCGGACACCCAGAAGCCTTTCGCCATCGTAATCGTGGCTGGCCTAATTTCCCGCCTCTTCATTGGATTCTTCGTGAATCCCGTGCTCTACGAGCTCGTTGCCCGGGAAGGTGATGTGCTTCAGGTGTAAAGCATGGCGTGTAGGTCGGACACTCCTGTCCGACCCACACTATTTCAACCGTCGGTTTACCGTAGCGCCGCCGTCCCGGCGGCTGTCGTGGGGGCGTCCCGCCCCCACTGGCCGAGCCGATTCGCAAAGAATGGGCTCTAAACGATTCGCAGATCGGGTGGCTGGCGACCGCATTTATTCTTCTCTACGCCTTTGTGGGAGTTCCCCTGGGGCGCCTCTCAGATCGTTGGAACCGGCCCCGAATCCTCGGTATCGGCGTCGCGGTGTGGAGCTTGCTAACGGCAGCTTCCGGAATGGCCTGGAGCTACGCGACACTATTCGCGGCCAGAGTGGGCGTGGGAATCGGGGAGGCAAACTGCGCCCCCGCATCGAGTTCACTCATCGCTGACCTTTATCCTGCCGAAGAGAGGGCCCGGGCCCTCTCCTTTTTCATGCTGGGACTTCCGCTCGGCACCTTTTTTGGAAGTCTGGTGAGCGGACGTCTTGCCGCGGCCTATGGTTGGCGTGTTCCTTTCTACGTTGCGTGCGCACCCGGCCTGGTGCTGGCCCTGCTTGCACTGCGGATCCCTGAACCACCCCGGGGGGCGGCGGAAGCAGCGCCCCTTGCAGGGCGTCCAGACAAAGGCTCACCCTATTATTGGCGCGTTCTCAGAATCCCGACCATCCGTTGGTTAATCATTTCCGGCGCCCTCTTTAACTTCAACATGTACACGATCAGCACCTTCTTGCCCGCTCTGCTGAGTCGTTACCACGGGCTCAATCTGAAGGAGGCGAATGCTGTCGCGGCGATTGTGCTTGGGGCTGTTGGAATCCCGGGCTTGCTATTGGGAGGGTGGGGAGCAGATTACGCTCTCCGGGACAGGTCGAATGGCCGTTTGCTGCTGGCTTCAGTTTCCCTTCTGCTGGCGGCACTTTGCATTTGCCTGGCGCTGACCCGGCCAGAGGGAAACCTCGTCAGCTTCAGCTTGTTGATGGGAACTGGTTGCATGTTTTGTTATGTGTACTATTCGAGTGTTTACGCGGCAATCCAAGACGTCGTTCAGCCGAGTCTGCGTGCCACTGCAATGGCGATCTATTTCTTTGCGATGTACCTGCTGGGCGGAAGTGCCGGTCCCGTACTGACAGGTAAACTAAGCGACTACTTTGCTCGCCTTGCCATGACTAGGGCTGGAGCAAGTTCCATTACCGATCCATTCCGAGCGGTTGGTCTGCATAGCGCCATGTATGTAATACCTCTGTGCAGCTTCATCCTGGCCATAGTCCTTTTCGCCGCAGCGTGCAGGGTGTCAAAAGATATGAACCAACTGCAAACGTGGATGGCGCAGCCCGAAGAGAAGTCGCCGTCAGCAGCCAAAGCGGTGGGATGAAGGCTCACGGGCATGAGCCGGCACGCGCTCTTCAACGGGCACAAGCGTCCGTAGCTCGTGCCCCGTATAGACCTGGCGCGGACGTGCGATCTTCTGCTCTGGATCGGTGATCATCTCTTGCCATTGGGCCAGCCACCCCGCCGTGCGTGGGATGGCAAACAGCACGGTAAACATCTCGGGCTTGAAGCCCATGGCCTGGTAAATAATCCCCGAGTAGAAGTCCACGTTGGGATAAAGCTTGCGTGTGACAAAGTATTCATCCTCGAGGGCAATTCGCTCCAGTTCCAGGGCGATTTCGAGTTTGGGATTGCGGCCGGTAACCTCGAATACGTTTTCCGCAGTCCACTTGATGATCTTGGCACGGGGATCGTAGTTCTTGTACACGCGATGGCCAAAGCCCATCAGCTTGCCGTGCCCTTCTTTAATCTTCTTGATGTAGGCATAGACGTTTTCCTTGGAGCCGATTTCGTCGAGCATTTCAAGAACCGCTTCATTGGCCCCGCCGTGGAGCGGTCCGGCCAAGGCAGCGGCCGCAGCCGCGGTCGCGAGATACGGATCCGTGTGGGCGCTGCCCACTGACCGCATGGCATTAGTGCTGCAGTTCTGCTCGTGGTCGGCATGCAGGATGAACAGAATGTCCAAGGCCCGGGCTATGACGGGATTGGCTACGTACTTGGGCTCGACCATCTTCCACAGCATGTTCATGAAATTCTCGGCGTAACTGAAATCGTTGTCCGGATAAACGTACGGAAACCCGAGACTGTGCCGGTATGACATTGCCGCGATGGATGGCATCTTGCCAATCAGTCGCTTAATCTGCAGCAGCCGGTTGGCAGGATCCTGGATCTCTCTCGCCTGGGGGTAAACGGTGGACAAGGCTGCCACTGTGCTCACCAGCATAGCCATGGGGTGGGCATCGTAGTGAAAGCCTTCCATGAACTTCTTCGTGGTTTCAGGCAGCATGGTGTGATGGGTGATCTCAGTGACCCAGTTTTTCAGATCGTCCGGAGTAGGCAATTCGCCGAACAGAAGCAAATAAGCCACCTCGAGGAAGGTGCAATGTTCCGCCAGCGCTTCGATCGGATAGCCCCGGTAGCGCAGGATGCCGCGTTCGCCGTCAATAAAGGTAATGCTGCTGCGGCAGGACGCGGTATTCGTGAACGCGGGGTCGTAAGTCATGAGCCCAAAGTCATCAGGGTCGGTCTTGATCGTCCGCAAGTCCATGGCCCGGATCGTCCCGTTCTCAATTGGCACGTGATAACTCGTAGCAGTGCGATTATCGATAAGGGTGAGAGTGTTCGATGTTGCCATGGCGAACCTCCTTGGCCAATGCCTTCAGGTCACCGCCGTGCAGCCATATTTGGGCGCAAGGTCGAACTGCCCTACGGGCATGGATGTTACTCTGCTGCAACCTCCCAGCGCTTCCCAACCTTCGCCAAAACCAATGTTGTCCTGGCCGGATCGGCATGATAAAAATTGGCGCCGTACTTTTGGATCAGGGCCCCACGCTCCCAGGTGTTGAAGCTCTTGACCAGCGGGCCGGACGCATCAAAGACCTCACCTAGCCGGTTCGCTTCCCACTTCCATGTGAAGTCTACAATCGCGCGGCTCGGATTGATCATGGTGATATTGGAGATCTCGACGAGCTTGCGGTCGGCAATTGGCACCGTGTAGCTTTCCGTGCCGTCCCCTTCTTTCGTCGTCTTTACGCCAGCAATCTCCTGAAATTGGCTTGCCCCCAGGGTAGTCAGCGTCACCGGAGTGAAGCGGCCCTGGTCCTTGCCCAATTTCAACAAGCCGGCCTTCTCCAGTAGGCGGTAATTTGGATCGTGCGGCTTCACCGCCACACTCGGGGTCACTTTCCCGACGTGAACTTGAATGATGGCCGGACTCTGCGCTTCCACCGCGCTGATCACCGTAGCAGCCTGTTGTGGTGTGAGGACTTGATGGTTTTGCCAGAGATAGTACCCCGCCACCCCAACTATCGCCAGGATGAGGACTACGATCAACAGCAACGGGATGGCAGATGCTTCCCGTTCTTCCATTTCGAGTTCCTGTTCAAACATCGAAGTTACCTCCTCCTTCTAAACTTGGGTTCCCGCCACTCGTCACCGATTGCGATATACAACCAGCTCCGGATACTCCCGCCGGAATGTCTGAGTCACATGGCAGCTCCAGCAGACGGGCTTATGGGTCGAAAACAACTCTGGAAGCTGCTCAGGCTGGACATGGTCCCACTCAAGCGTCTTGTGATCAGGTCCCAAGAGTGCCGGGGCGTGATCGAGATGTTGGAGCGGTCCAAAGCGCTTGTGGCAATACACACACTTTTTCCCTTCATACCAGTTGGACACAATGTTCCAGACCAGGCAGTTCTCCGGATCGGCCTCAATCTGCCGCAGGCACTCCTGACCGCAGTCCTGGCGCTCCGGCCAGCGCGAGCATTGATCCAAGCGAAGAGTTGATTCACCAACAAAGGCCCATGTGGCGGCCTTTCTCGCTGCCACATCCACAGCTTCATTCGTCAGCGTCTCCGGGCAGGTGATGAGCCGCTTGCCACGGTACATGAAATAGGCCTGCACTGCTGGGATGACGCGGGAAAGAAAAAGCCCGACTGCGACAGCCACCACGGCAATCGCCAGAAGAGTTAGTGTTGTCATAAATACTTCCCCCGGGAGCTCACGTTCTAGGAAGGTCCCGGACGTCCCCTGCAACAATGATATTGTGCTGTTCCTGGGCAAAAACTGCGGTGTTCTTCGTCACCGAGAGATGTGATTGGACTCACTTTGGCCCGACTGGACGGCCTATCCGAGCCTCCAATTAGGACGTGCGGTGTGACTGGAGTCGCAGCTGAAGGCGAAGCTTGCGACGACAAACAGGAGGAATCCATCGGTATTGGCCGGATAGGCTCTGCGGGTGCGAGTAGTAAGATTGACCACGAGCTGAACCGGTCCCTCATCATCCAGTCGCGGATCATCTTGATCACCCGCGTCCTCGTGCACCCTCTCACCTTTGACCGTCCGGCACAATGAGCCGGGTGCGCTTTGCAAATGAAAGCGAGCAGATGTGGCTGTCCGTCTTAAGAATGCGAGTGATCGCGGTCACAGCGAAGAGAGTTTTCTTGAAAGTATTCTGTTCAAACGGTACCCACCATGCTGGATGCTTCCGTCATTAAAGTTGGCTTCAGCCAGATCGAGCCGGAACGACTTCGCACCGCCTTAGCGAATTTCTTGCCCCAACACGCCACTCGCGCCGAGCGGATCCGTGCCATCGAGGCCGGACTGCGCAGTCCGGCCGGCCAATCCGTGCGTGACGCGATGGCGAAATGGATTGTCGAGGTAATTGTTCCGGTTGACCGGTTAGTTCCGGAGGCCTATGTGAAGTGGCGTGAACCGGTGCGGGACGCCATGACATTTGTGGTGGCTCACCTGTCGCCCGCGCGCCTGGCCCCGAAGCTCCTGGAGCAACTTGAACTTCCGGACACAACATCGGCTGAAACGCGTTTACTGCGGCTGATTGCAAAAGTTCCCGGCTTACAAAAACTGGGGCAGGTGATCGCGCGAAACCGGCACCTCCGTCCCGCTTTGCGGAATGCGCTGGTCCGCCTGGAAAACGGAATCCGAGACGTACAACCGGAGGAGATACGCGCCATCATTGAACAGGACTTGCGGCCGCTGCTCAGGAGCTTCGACGTTGACATCGCGCCGGTAATACTCTCAGAGGCCAGCGTCAGCGCGGTGGTGCGCTTCACCTGGCGCGATCCCGTCAGTGGACGGCGTGAACGCGGCGTTTTCAAAGTTCTGAAACCCCACATCCCGGAATACTTTGCCGAGGACATGGACTACCTGCAGGGACTGGCCCAATACTTCTCGGATCGGCAGCGGAATTACAATTTTCCTGCGCATCTTCTCCCTGATACCTTTAGAAAAGTCCGGCGTTTGCTGCATTACGAAGTGAATTTTGTTCGCGAACAGAAGACGTTGGTGGAAGCATGGAATCTTTATCGGACCGTTCCTCACGTTCGTGTGCCTCGCCTGATTGCGCCGCTGTGTACACCCAGGATTACGGCGCTGAGCGAAGAGCGCGGAACAAAAGTGACGAACGCTGCGGCCCGCCTGCCGGCCGGGCGTCGCAGGCAAGTTGCCGAGCAACTGATT
>Ga0134124_10005654_pt1 | contig 10043 bp, 9 predicted proteins | sample KB304_FD_96880 | JGI IMG/M metagenome (GOLD analysis project Ga0134124, IMG submission 96880) | Terrestrial soil microbial communities without Nitrogen fertilizer from Kellogg Biological Station, Michigan, USA - KB3-0-4 | ecosystem: Environmental > Terrestrial > Soil > Unclassified ... | reverse complement strand
ATGACGCGCTCGTAGGCCATGCGCGTGGGCCCGATGACGCCCACGGTGCCGATCACCTGGCCATCCACTTCGTAAGGCGCCGTCACCACGCTGCACTCGTCGAGGGTGGCGATGCCGGACTCGCCGCCGATGAAGATCTGCACCCCCTCGGCGCGCGCGCTCACGTCCAGGATGCGCATCAGCAGGGTCTTGCGCTCGAACAGGTCGAACAGCTCGCGCAGCCGCGACATGTTGGAGGACAGGTCGGCCGAATCCAGCAGGTTCCTCTCCCCCGAGATGACATAGGCATCGGACGACTCGGACAGTGCCTGGTCGCCCGCGGTCAGGGCCGCGTTCATCAGGCCGACCATGTTGCTCTGCAACTGCTTCAACTCGTCCTGGAGGCGCGCCCGGATATCGTCGAAATTCATGCCCGCATAGTTCTGGTTCAGGAAGTTCGACGCCATGGACAGCTCGGCCGGGGTGTAGGCGCGGTCGGTGAACAGGATGCGGTTCTGCACGTCGCCGTCGGCCGCCACCAGAATGAGCAGCACGCGCTTTTCCGACAGCGCCAGGAACTCGATATGCCGGAAGACCGCGCTTTTGCGCTTGGGGGCGACCACGACGCCGGCGAAATGGGTGAGCTGCGACAGCAGTTGCGAGGCCGAGCTGATGAGCTTCTGTGGATGCTCCGGGTGCAGGTTGCCCTCGAGCTGGCTGATCTCCACCCGGTCCAGGGGCCGGATGGTGAGCAGGGTGTCCACGAACAGCCGGTAGCCGCGCGGCGTGGGCACGCGGCCGGCCGAGGTGTGAGGGCTGGCGATGAAGCCCATTTCCTCGAGGTCGGCCATGACGTTGCGGATGGTGGCCGGCGACAGGTCGAGGCCGGAGAAGCGCGACAGCGCGCGCGAGCCGACGGGCTCGCCTTCGGCGATGTAGCGCTCGACCAGGGTCTTCAGGAGAATCTGGGAGCGGCGGTCCAGCGTGGGCGCGTTCATGCGGACATTCTATCCAAAGTGGTGAAAAAGGGCGACGCGAAGGGCGCCGTGTGATTTAATTCCGCAATGCCCGCTTTCGATACCGTGGCGCTGATAGGCCGCTACAACACGCCGCAGAACGCGGAGACTTTCGTGTCCCTTGGCCGCTTCCTGGAGGACGAGGGGTGCGCGGTGTTGGTGGAAAAGGACACGGCCGAGACTTGCGGCGTGAGCGGTTTCGGCGTCGCCGACTATCCGGGCATCAGCGCCCAGGCCGATCTCGCGGTGGTGCTGGGCGGCGACGGCAGCATGCTCAACGCGGCGCGCAACCTGGCGCCCAGCGGCGTGCCCCTCATCGGCGTCAACCAGGGGCGCCTCGGCTTCATGACCGACATTTCCCTCAAGAACATGCTGCCGTCCATGAAGCGCATCCTGGCCGGCGAGTACGGCGTGGAGGAGCGCACCCTGCTCGACACCGAGGTGGTGCGCGGCGGCGGCACGGTGTTCTCCACCATCGCCCTGAACGACGTGGTGCTGAACAAGGGTGCCGTGGGGCGCATGATCGAGTTCCTGGTCTACATCGACGGCGAATTCGTCTATGACCTGCGCTCGGACGGCCTGATCGTTTCCACGCCCACCGGCTCCACGGCCTACGCGCTGTCCTCCAACGGGCCCATCGTGCAGCCCGGCGTACCGGGCGTGGCGCTGGTGCCCATCTGCCCCCACACCCTGTCCAACCGGCCCATCACCGTGAGCGAGCGCTCGGTGATCGAAGTGACCGTGAAGCGTGCCATCGACGCGCGCCTGCACTACGACGGGCAGTTGCACGGCGACCTGGAGGAGGGGGACAAGGTGGTGATCAAGCGGGCGGCGGTTTCAATAAAATTCGTCCATCCGCCGGGATATAGTTATTTTGCGATGCTGAGAGAGAAGCTTCATTGGAGCGAAGTGCTTTAACACACTATAAAAATATGCAGTTGAGTTGTTTGGCCGCTGATTTTCTCGTTACCCGCTCCCCGGCCCCCTCTCCCGGTGGGAGAGGGGAGTACATCCCTTGCTAGTTCAGCTTTCCATCCGCGATTTCGCCATCGTGGACGCCCTTGAATTGGAGTTCCGGGCCGGTTTCACCGCGTTGACTGGGGAGACAGGGGCGGGCAAGTCCATCCTTATTGACGCTCTGGAGCTGGCATTGGGCGACCGCGCTGATGCCGGCTCCATCCGCCCGGGTGCGGAGCGCGCCGACATCAGTGCCGAATTTGATATTGCCAAGGTTCCCGCTTTGCAGCCGTGGCTCGCCGAGCACGCCTTGGAAGGTGATCAGGACCGCTTGTTGCTGCGCCGCGTTGTGGATAAAAGCGGCCGCTCGCGCGCCTTCATCAATGGACACGCCGCGACCTTGGCCCAACTCCGCGAGGCCGGCGAGACGTTGGTGGACATTCATGGCCAGCATGCTCACCAATCACTGGGGCGGCCCGACGCGCAGCGCGAGCTGCTCGACCGGCATGCCGACCTGCTTCCCCAGGCGGCGAAGGTGGCCACGGCCTGGCGCGAGTGGCAGCGGCTCGCCCGGGCGCGGGCCGAGTATGAGACCAGCGCGGCGGCGCGCGATGCCGAGCGCGAACAGTTGCAATGGCAGGTGGAAGAGTTGAAGCAGCTTTCCCCCGCCGCGGGCGAGTGGGAACGGTTGGGCGAGGAGCATTCCCGGCTGTCCAACGCCGCCGGCCTGATCGAGGGCGCGCGTGCCGCGGTGGACGCCCTGTCCGAGGCTGATGGGGCGGTGACGGTGGGCCTGTCGGCGGCGCTGTCGAGGTTGCGTGCCCTGTCGGGATTCGACGCCCGGCTGAACGAGAGCATCGAACTGCTGGCCTCGGCCGAGACGCAGGTGGAGGAAGCTGCCCATGCGCTGCGGGCCTATGCCGACCGCGCGGAACTCGATCCCCAGCGTCTGGCCGAGGTGGAGTCCCGCATTGACGCGCTGCACGGCACAGCCAGAAAATTCCGCCACAAGCCTGAAGAATTGCCTGCGCTGGCCGAAAAGCTGTCGGCCCGCCTGGCCGAGCTGGACGTGGCCTCGGACCGCGAAGGCTTGGCCCGGGCCGAGCAGGCCGCCCGGTCCGCCTATGCCGAAGCCGCCGCCGCGCTGAGCGCCGGCCGGCGCAAGGCCGCGGCCAAGCTGGGCAAGGAAGTGAGCGAGGCTATGAAGGAACTGGCCATGGCCGGCGGCCGCTTCGAAATCAACCTCAAGGCTGTGGAAGGCGGCAGTGCCGGAGGCGACGAGCAGGCCGAATTCCTCGTGTCGGCCAACGCCGGCATGGAGCCCCGGCCCTTGGCACGTGTGGCCTCCGGCGGGGAACTGTCGCGCATCAGCCTGGCCATCCAGGTCATTACCAGCAAGGCCGCCGCGGTGCCCACGCTGATTTTCGACGAAGTTGACGCGGGTATCGGCGGTGGGGTGGCCGAGGTGGTGGGCAGGAAGCTGCGTGCCCTTGGGGCCGAGCGGCAGGTGCTGTGCGTCACCCACCTGCCCCAGGTGGCCGCCCAGGCGCAGGAACAGTGGTCTGTATCCAAGGGAAGCGATAAGATGCCGGGCTTGCGCTCCCGCTCCAAGGCGCAGTCCGAAGCGGCAACGGTGCGCAGCCGCGTGGTGGTGTTGGACCGCGCGGGCAGGATAGAAGAAGTGGCTCGCATGCTGGGAGGGGTGGAGATCACCGCCACCACCCGCAAGCACGCCACCGAGATGCTGGGGTATTGAGCGGATATTCGCGGGACCATTTCAAAAAAAGGGGGAGCGGCAACAATGGCGGCAGGCAAGGAACATAAGCAGAACACCGGGCAGATCGTGGTGCTCATCATCGTGGCAGTGGTGCTGGCCATCGGCTACTTCGCCCTGGATCGCTACACCGAGGGGCAGAAGGACATGCTGGCCGTGGAGACCCGCGGCCTGTACATGATCCAAGGATTGACCAAGTACCGCCAGGAGGCCAACGCCCTCCCGGACAGCCTGGACAAGCTGGTGCCCAAGTATTCGGCCGCCGTCAGCAAGTGCCCCAACGGAGCGCCCATGGCCTACCAGCCCAGCGGCGCCGAGTTCACCCTGGGCTGCCAGGGCGTGGTGTTCAAAATGAAGCCCTATACCTACGACTCCAAGACCCGTAGCTGGAACGGCTGAGTCGCGCAGCACCGGGTTTGTGCGCCACCCCGGCTTCGTATAAAATCCGAGCCTCGCAGGCGCGTAGCTCAGCTGGTTAGAGCATCACCTTGACATGGTGGGGGTCGTTGGTTCGAGTCCAATCGCGCCTACCAGATACCGGATAGTTATCAAGCAGTTACGGAAAATAAAAACCGCCGAAGGGCGGTTTTTTGTTTGTGCTTGGTCGTGTGTGGACGATTTGTGGACTCCGACGGGTTTTTTGGGGCGCCGAACACACCCCGCTATTTACCCGCCTTCGCGTCCGCGACACATTTCTTCATGAAAGACGCCTTCGCCGCGCCCGCAAGCGGCTTGCCGTTCTTTCCGATGGCCTTCCCCTCGCAGCTTGCCATCGCGGCACCGCCCTTGGCGTCCGCCTCGCATTTCTTCATGAATGAAGCCTTGGCAGCGCCGGAGAGCGGTTTGCCATTCTTCCCGATGGCCTTGGCCTCGCAACTGTCACCACCAACGGCCGGTGCGGCTGCCGTTGACGCAGGTGCCGGAGCGGGCTTGGCGGCGGGTGCCTGGGCAAACGCAACGCTCACGGCAAGCAAGCTTGCCGCGACGCCGACAATCAGTTTATTCATGTTCTAGTTCCCCTTTGGTTGGTTCACGGCAAAGCGCCATGAACAAACAATCATATCGCGCTGATGCTGCTTCTAACGGGCGGTCAACGCCAACGCGCTGGCCACGGTAACATGGCCCATGTTCATCAAACGCCCATCCAGATGGCTCCGAGGCGATTTGCAGGCCGCTCGGCCATCCGGCATCAAGGAAATGCAGGAGGCGCTCAAGCCCGAACGCGACCGCCCGCAGCCGCGGATTGCACGGCCGGTGCCGACTGTAACCAAGCGGGCGTCTAAGTCCTAGCCGCGCTACGCCTTGGTCCGCACCGCCCGCCTGTTCATCGCAGCACTGATCGGCGTCGCGCTTATGGCGCCATGCGCGGTCGAGGCTTCAACTCATAACGAGGTGCCGGGCGTCCAGCGGGATTCGCATGGCAGGATCAAGCGCAGTGCATCGGCCCGCCACACCTTCCAGCACAGCAACCCCTGTCCCTCAACCGGCAAAACGACTGGCCGCTGTCCCGGCTACGTGATCGACCACGTCGTGCCCTTGAAGCGCGGAGGATCGGACAGCCCAAGCAATATGCAGTGGCAGACGAAGGAAGCGGCAAAGGACAAGGACAGAACAGAATGACGCCGCAGCGCGCCTCAACCCCGAGGCGGTTATGTCGCCCTGGAATTCCACCGCCGCGTCGCATCGGATGGGAAAGAGGGTGCCGGGGAGGGGCTGGGCACTCTGAGAGGGAAAAGGCCCCCCGGTGGGGGTGCGATGGGTTCCCTCGTGCTCGCGGAGGGCCGCCATAGGGGGTCCGTTTTTTCGGGCCGGGTCAAATTTTTACGGCAGGTCCGCCCTATTGGCTTCGGACTTGACGGCTACGTCTCCTCAAGCGCGGCCTTTGCAATCTCGAAGCACTCGTCGATGTGCGAATTGCCAAGGAAGCGGATGGCAACGAAGCTAAGAACGGCAGCGATGGCTTGCCCTGCAACAGGAACGTATTTCGCCACTTGTTTGACGGCGAGGCGAATCCCAATCTTCTTCAACGCAGCAACCACCAACCGTTCCGACACGACGACCCCTACAAGCGTCGTTCCGATCTTCTTGATCATTGCGTACACATGTGTCTTATGTTGCGGATCAAGGCGGTCAATTTGCTCGGGTGTTAGGCCGAACTTTTTGTTAATCGCCGGAATTAGCTCCAACAACATGCCCATGTCCACGGCTATATCAATGCCCGGCACTGGAATCAACGCCGATCCACCGGAAACCGCAGCACGCTTGTTAACCATGGCGCGACAAGCGGTACGAATTCTTTCCAGTTCCTTCGTCGATTGCGGCGGCATGATGCTCCTTTGCGCGCGGAGATGCTTTGGGGAGCATAGCAGCCCTCCTGGCCTGCAAATCAACGCCCTGGCGTATCGACCCGTAAGTAATTTGGCATGGGCTTTCGTTGAAGATGCTAAGCGCAGCCGGTAGCAATTTCTTACAAGAAGTAAGGCCTTTTCAGTCATCACAGAGGTCGGTCCCGCGTTATTCGCGCTGTAGCGACTGTGTTCATCTCCACATTGAAAGGATTCCGTCATGTTCAAGATCAATAGCAAGCTGGTCACCGCCGTCGTCGGTTCCGCGTTTGCGCTCGCCGTTGCCGGCAGTTCGTTCGCAGCCGACAAAGATTGGAACAAGGATCACCCGCGCCGCGCACAGGTAAACAAGCGTCTGGCCAACCAGAACAAACGCATACACGAGGAGGTCAAGGAAGGCGAGTTGACCAAGGCGCAGGCCGCCAAACTGCACAAGGAAGATCGCCAGATTCGCAAGGAGGAGCGCATCATGGCGTCCCAGAACGGTGGCCACATCACCAAGCAGGAGCAGCGCACGCTGAACCAGCAAGAAAACGCGGTCAGCAAGCAGATCGTAAAATAGCTACCACCCTGAGAGGAAAAACGACCACCCCCACCCCCATATGGGTCCCTCTCCCACGCGGAGGGCCGCCATGGGGGTCCGATTTTTTCGGCGGGGTCCAAATTTTTTTAGGCGGTTGGTCTTATAGTCGGTCCCGCGTCCAAATTTGCTTTGTGGCGGCGAGAGGAGGCGGAGCTATGGCAGTTACACAGGGGCACGGCAATCCAGACTGGACGAGGGATGAAGTCATCCTCGCTCTAGACCTTTATCATGAGTGTAAGGGGCAAATCCCCCCCAAAACGGACAAGCGCGTTAAGGCCCTCTCTGAATTGCTGCGGGTGTTCCCCGATCATCTAAGCGCTGCTCGCAACGAGCGATTTCGCAACGTGGACGGTGTTACCTTCAAGCTACAGAATCTCCGACAGGTAGCCATAGGAAAGGGATTAGGCCACGTATCTCGTACCGACCGCGAGGTATGGAATGAACTAGGAAATGACCCTCAGCGGACGCAATATCTTGCGCGTCTTATTCGCGCAGGTGTCGCGTTTGTGGACGGGGCGATCGATAACACGCCCGCAGAAGATGAATTTTCAGAAGGCAGAGTAGTTACCGAAACTCACCTTCGCCGCGAGCGGGCGCCCCGGCTGCGGCAACGCCTGATAGCTCACCGTCTAAAGGTTGGCCCCTTGGCATGTGATATTTGCGCATGCGCGGAAGGCCAGTCAACTCAATTCGGCCAGGCCATATTCGAGGCCCATCACGTAGTACCGCTTTCCGCTGGCGAGGAGCGAAGAACCCTACTGAAAGACCTGGCGCTCCTATGCGCCAACTGCCATCGGATGGTTCATCGCGCAATCGCTTATCACAAGCGGTGGCTGACCATCGACGAGTCACGGCTTGTCATTAACGGTGCCAGCAGCTAGGGAGATTTGAGGTTTTATAATTTAGTCATGTGCTACTCCGCGATGACCGCAGCGTACCTCAAGGAACTGGAACATCTCGGTCGGCTGGACCGCGCTGGAATGGCCGAACTGTTCCGGTTGCGCCAGATGCGCGGCAAGGTGCCCGTGCCATTCGCGCTGGACCGCAGCTTCGACAATCCGCGCGACGATTGGGAGCGCGAGATGCAGGGCCTGCGTGACGCCTGGCGCGTTGACCGGGAGCAGGAGTGGCAGGCCGAACTGTTCAAGCAGCGCAAGCGCCTGGCCGACGCCGAGCGGTTCTTGGCCGCAAAGCCGACCAAGAAAGCGGCCGAGGATCAGCGCATTGCCAGCAGCAAGGCGGACATCCTGATGGGCTGGCTGGCGAACCTCCGACGCGCGACGCCTGACCCGGAGGACGGCCGGATTTTCCCCTTCTGGTACGCCCCCGTCATCGTCAAGCGCGATGGCAAGCGCGTTGTCACGCCCATGCGCTACCATTTGCGCCGAGCACGAGCGCCGGCTGCTGAGGACAGGAAATTCCCTGGCCTGTATAACGCCCGGCGCGACAACCTGCAAAAGTTTTGGCGCAACCAATTCGGCCATAAGCACGCCATCCTCGTCGCAACGAGCTTCTTCGAGAATGTAGCCAAGCACAACGTGGAACACCGCGAGTTGCAGCCTGGGGAGAGGCCGGAGAACGTCGTCTTGCAGTTCCAGCCCACACCGCCCCATGCGATGTACCTTGCCTGCCTGTGGGATCGGTGGGAGGGCGACGGCGAGGTACTTCATTCTTTCGCCGCCATCACCGACGAGCCGCCGGCCGAGGTCGCGGCGGCCGGGCACGACCGCTGCGTCATCCCCATTGCGGAGAAGAACATCGACGCTTGGCTAACGCCCGAGGGGCGCTCGACCGAGGAACTGTTCGCCATCCTGGACGAGCGGGAGCGGCCGTACTACGAGCATCGGCTGGCGGCATAGCCATGGACTCAGATGCAGCACCGGCCACACACACCGCGACTTGGCAGGCAAGGCTGCGACGATGGCGTACTTGGGCATTTATGGTTTGTGTAATCGCTGGCGCGGTGGCAATATCGACCGTAGTGAATGCAGTGGGCAATCCTAAGAGTTGGACAAGCGCCTACCTTGCCCTTGCTGCTTCAGGAGAATTGCGCTGGATGTTACTTCCCCTCGCGTCGATTAGCGGATTCTTTTTGCTTGTCGCGCTGGTCCTCACCACCTTGATACGTCGGTGATACAAGATTCACGTTGCACTCGGTGTCCAACATGACCTCTGTTCATTTAGACCACGATGACTTTGGACCGCTTTATGTCTGTCAAGGCAAAGCTACTTCTGATGGGATTGATCTTTTACGTCTACTATTAGTCAAAATAGATGACGCTTCATCCTACCTTCCCTCTTGGTTTTCCGAAGATGGAGTGATTCAGTTTCTTCGTGAAAAACACTTGGAGAATCACGCTTCCCCCACGATTCTCACACGATCTGAGTTTGAGTTGACACGAAGGCATTGTGAGGGTCTTGGTCACAAGCTGTACATTCAGGTGAACGGTTGACGATGACGGCGCTCGTGGGGCGCTCAGCCGAGGAACTGTTCGCCATCCTGGACGAGCGCGAGCGGCCTTACTATGAGCATCGGCTGGCGGCCTAGACGTAGAAACAACCATTCATAGCGCAACTCCGCAATGAGGCGATTGCTGTGAGCATTGATCCTCAAACTGTGCATATGCTCAGAGATTTTGTTGCTGAGGCCGTGTCTCGGATCGCGGAGTTGCTTGAAAAAACTTCGCCACAATTTCACGAGGCCATTCGATGGGAGCGCGGGGCCGATGGTAACTTCCGAGAACACAAAACTCAAATTCGGGTGTTGTGGTCAGTCCTTTCTGAGGGATGGCTTCGCTCGATCCCAGGTTATCAAGATTGCGTGGCGCGCCTAAAAGCCGACCCTGTGGTTGGGCGACATATTGATCATTTGGTAGGTACGGTTATGTCGTCATTTGGCCTTGACGCGAACTACGTCCTTACTTCACTGATCCACGCGATGCTAGATGAGGAGGGTGAGCTTAGCTTTACTACCGACCGATTCAACAGTAAATGGCGCGAATTGGTTGATTTTTTTTGCGCGTCTCAAATAGCGTGCAAAATGGTAGCGCCCCTTCCGTACCTGGTAACGCAGGCCCTCCCGCTGCGGCTCAACAGCGAGATCGTACTTGATCATCTGACCAATGACGAGGTAACTCGCTGCTGCCGAGTTGGTGTGCTTCGCCCAACATGGCTTCGCTTTCCCGTTATTTCCGGACCTATCGCGGTTGGTATTCGCAGGACAACCTTTCTGACAAAGGTTGTTCAGTCAGGTGATGCCCGCGCTGAAACTCCAATGCAAGATGAGGGTAGCTTTGGAGTTCGTCCTCTTTCCCGAGATGATCTAGTAATCGACGATGTTCTTTCAGCCCTACGAATTTTTAAGCGCAACCAGATTCGGGCCGCTGGAT
>Ga0134124_10005653_pt1 | contig 10043 bp, 7 predicted proteins | sample KB304_FD_96880 | JGI IMG/M metagenome (GOLD analysis project Ga0134124, IMG submission 96880) | Terrestrial soil microbial communities without Nitrogen fertilizer from Kellogg Biological Station, Michigan, USA - KB3-0-4 | ecosystem: Environmental > Terrestrial > Soil > Unclassified ... | reverse complement strand
TTGTCGAGCGCCAATGGCGCGCGCGCCACTGCGATCCAGATGCTGGCAGTACCGGAAAAGCCTGGCAGCGAAAGCACGGCGGCCGTGTCTTCGCGCAAGGGCGACGAGGAACTGGTGCTGCGCGGCGTGACGCGCGATGAGCTCTACCTCAGCGCCGACACCAGAGCTTCGCGGCTGGCGCCTTACCTGGACGCCTGGCGGCGGCGCGTCGAGAGAATTGGCACCATCAACTTTCCCACCGCGGCGCGGCGACGCGGCCTGACCGGCAATCCGGTGATCGAAGTGACGCTGCGACGCGATGGGCGGCTGCAGACCGCACGCATCCAGCGCTCCAGCGGCCATGCGGAGATCGACGCGGCTGCGCTCGACATCCTGCGGCTGGCCAGCCCGTTCGATCCATTCCCTGCGGATCTGGCGCGCGACTACCGCACGCTGCGCTTCCCTTATGAATGGCGCTTTGAAGCCGGAGAACCTGCCACAGGCACGGTTTCCGTTCCTTGAGACTGGGATCGACCACCCCCATACTGGGAAACATGGCCAAAACGGGCAATCTGACCAATCAATTGCTGGTCGCCATGCCGGGTCTCGACGACCCGCACTTCGCGCAGACCGTCACGCTGGTCTGCGAGCACAGCGACAAGGGCGCACTGGGCATCGTGCTGAACAAGCCCCTCACCATGCGCCTTTCCGAAGTGCTGACCCAGATGAATCTCGAGGCCCGCGATGAAGTCGGCACGCAGATCGTGCTGCGCGGCGGCCCGGTGCACCAGGACCGTGGCTTCGTGCTGCATCGGCCGGGCGGCGCATGGGAATCCACTCACAAGATCTCCGACAGCATCCAGGTGACCACCAGCCGTGACGTGCTGGCCGCCATGGCCCGCGGCGAAGGTCCGGAGAACGCCTTCATCGCGCTGGGCTACGCGCAATGGGCCGCCGGCCAGCTCGAGCAGGAACTCAAGGACAACTCCTGGCTGACGCTGCCGCTGAACGAGGCGGTACTGTTCCAGCTGCCCTACGAAGAGCGCTGGCTGGCGGCCTGGCGTTCACTGGGCGTCGATGTCACGGATGTGAGCACGCGCGCTGGACATGCCTGACGGCGCGCTCCGCCGTAACCGTCCCGCATCGTGAGTGACGCGCGCATTGTCGTCGCCTTCGACTTCGGGCACCGGCGCATCGGGCTGGCTGTGGGCGACACCCTCACACGCACGGCCGCCCCACACACCACCCTGACCTCACCCGTCACCGGGCCGGACTGGCCCGGCATCGATCGCGCACTGAAACTGCTCGGTCCCGACCTGCTGGTGGTCGGCGCACCTTATAATGACGATGGTTCTCCGGGTCGAATTGCCGCAGACGCGGATGCCTTCGCGGCCCAGCTTGCCGAACGCTACAAGTTGCCAGTGGAGCGCGCCGATGAGCGCTACAGCTCGACGGCAGCGCACAGCCTGCTGCGCGAACAGCGCGCCTCGGGCCAGCGGCGGCGCGCGCTGCGCAAGGGCGACATCGACAGCGCCGCAGCGGCCGTGCTGCTGACAACCTGGCTGCAGCGACCGGGACAGTGAAGGGTGAGTTGAAGGGATGGAAATGACTGAGCAGCGCCGCGCCGATGGCAGCCTGAGACACCTGCTGACCCTGGAAGGCCTGTCCCGCGCCGAGCTGGAAGCATTGCTCGAACGCGCGCAGCACCATGTGCGCCGACTGGGCGAACCGGCACCGCGCTCCAATGCGCTGGAAGGCGTGACGGTAGCCAACATGTTCACCGAGCCTTCCACACGCACGCGCGTGTCCTTCGAGCTGGCCGCCAAGCGGCTGGGTGCCGAAGTGGTGAATCTCGAAGTGCAGCTGTCTTCGCGCGTCAAAGGCGAGAGCATGCTCGACACCATCTTCACGCTCGAAGCGCTGCATGTGGACGTGTTCGTGCTGCGCGATGCCGAGGCCGGAGTGCCCGCCATGGTGGCCGCGCATGTGGCGCCGCATGTCAGCGTGCTCTCCGCTGGCGAAGCGCATCTGTCGCACCCCACACAGGGGCTGCTCGATGCGTTGACGGTGCTGCAGCACAAGCGCCGCTGCGATGGACTTTCGATTGCGATTGCCGGAGACATCCGGCACTCACGGGTGGCGCGCTCGGCCTGCCATGCCTTCCAGACTCTGGGCGTGAAGGATCTGCGCATCGTCGCGCCTGAAGCCCTGATGCCTGACCCTGGTGAATTCAACGGATGCACCCGCGTCACCGACATCGCGCAGGGCATCGGTGGTTGCGACGTGGTGATGATGCTGCGCATCCAGAAAGAGCGCTTCGCCAATACCACCATCCCGGCGGGCGATGATTACTTCCGCGAATTCGGCCTGACGCCGGCGCGACTGGCGCTGGCCAAACCCGATGCCATCGTGATGCATCCGCAGCCGATGAACCGCGGCGTGGAAATCGACGGCGCCATTGCCGACGGTCCGCGCTCGGTGATCCGCCAGCAGGTCACCAATGGCGTGGCGGTGCGCATGGCGGCACTGGAAATACTTGCTGCGCCTCTGGCCGCTCGGCGGGGGCGCTGACCATGGCCTACGCCACCGGCCGCGCGCATCGCGGCACCATCTTCGTCGAAGATGCCATCGTGCTGTCGCGCGAGGATTTTGCAGGGCGCCAGCATGTGCTGCGCGTCACTGCGCCGGAAACCGCCGCGCGCGCCACCGCGGGCAGCTTCGTGCATGTGACAGTGGATCCGGCCGTTCCCATGCGCCGGCCACTGTCGATCATGCGGGTGGATCGCGAGGCCGGCTGGATCGAACTGCTGTTCAAGATCCATGGCCATGGCCTGCAGCATCTGGCGGCACGACGCGCCGGTGACACCGTGAATCTGCTGGGGCCCATCGGCCGTGGATTTGTGCCTCATGTCGAGAAACCACGCACGCTGCTGATCGGTGGTGGCGTGGGCATTCCGCCCATGGTGTTTCTGGCCGACACGCTGCGCGAACGCGCTGCGGAGGGCTTCAAACCCTTTGCCATACTGGGCTCTGAGCTGCCGTTTCCTTTCCGCGCGCGACCCTCGACGATTGTGGTGCCAGGCATGCCCGAGGGCGTGATCGCAGCCATGCCACTGCTCGACGGCTGGAGTGTGCCCAGCCGCCTGACCAGCAAGTCGGGATTTCCCGGCTGCCATGATGGCTACGTGACGGATCTCGCGCGCCTGTGGCTGCAGCAGCTCGCGCCCCCGGCACGCGCCGAGGTGGAGATTTTCGCCTGCGGTCCCACGCCCATGCTCAAGGCCGTGGCCCAGCTGGCGCGGGAATTCGCGCTGCCCTGCCAGGTTTCGCTGGAGGAATACATGGCCTGCGCGGTGGGTGGCTGCGCGGGCTGCGTGGTGGAAGTGGCTACGCCTGCAGGGCCTGCGATGGAGCGGGTCTGCGTGGACGGCCCGGTGTTCGACGCGTATACGGTATTCAAAGACTAACCAACGGGGGATCGATCATGCATTCTGCAAAACTGCGCCATGCGGCCACTGCGCTGGCCTTCACCTTGGGATTGGCCGTGTTGTCGGCCAACGCCGCGGAGCCAGCCGCCGCGGCACCGCCGAAGCCCTATGCGATTCCGGCCAGCGCACCGAAGTATGTGCGCGACGCCGTGCAGTCGAAGGATCGCACCGACGCAATGACCGCACGCGATGCCGACCGCAAACCGGCCGAATTGCTGGCGCTGTCGGGCGTGAAGCCCGGCGACCGCGTGGTGGAGATCGCTTCGTTCGGCCAGTACTTCACCACGCTGCTTTCGAGCATCGTCGGTGACAAAGGCGAGGTCTATATGTATGACCTGCCCTATCTCGAGGCGCGCACGGCTGGCCCCAGTCGCGACTTCGTCTCCAAGCATCCCAACTCGCGCTTCCAGATCGTGGATTTCAATGCCATCGAACTGCCGCAAAACGTCGACGTCGTATTCAACGTGCTTTATTACCATGACCTGTCGATCAACAAGATCGACACAGCGATGCTGAACAAGAAGGTGTTCGATTCGCTGAAGCCCGGCGGCATCTTCTTCGTGGTCGATCACAATGCCCGGCCGGGATCGGGCCGCCAAGACACGGACAAGCTGCATCGCATCGATCCGGCCGTGGTGAAACAGGAAATCCAGGCGGCGGGCTTCCAGCTGGTGGAAGAGAGCAAGCTGCTGGCGAACCCGGAAGACGATCACAGCTGGATGGTGTTTTCGCCCGGCAAGCGCGGCACCACGGATCAGTCGGTGTTCAAGTTCCGCAAGCCGCTGAAGAAATAGAGCCTGTGACCGGCACGCGCGATGCAGTCTGCGTCGCGCGGTTTCCTGCCTCCCGGCGGAGCGTCGACATTCCCGGGCCGTCTCACGCGCGAAATCGCTGCACGGCCCTTTTCCTGCAACTCAATCAAAACGCCTGGTCGAAGGCGACTTCGCCTTGCACCGCCACCTGGTACGCCGAGACGCGCCGCTCGAAGAAGTTGGTGAGCTCCTGCACATCCTGCAGTTCCATGAAGTGGAACGGGTTCTTCGCGCCGTACAGGGGCGGCAGCGACAGCTGCGCCAATCGCTGATCGGCCACGTATTCCAGGTATTGGCGCATTTCGCGCCGCGTCATGCCCACCACGCCGCCGGAGAGCACGTCTTCGGCGAACAGTGATTCGCAGTCCACGGCCGAGGCGATCATCTCGCGCACTTGCGCTGCCCACCCGGCGTCGAACAACTCGGGGTTCTCGCGCCGCACCGTGCGCAGCACTTCGAAGGCGAAGGCCATGTGCGCGCTCTCATCGCGGAATACCCAGGCCGTTCCCGCGGCGAGGCCGGGCAGCAGCCCGCGCGAGCGCAGGAAATACACATAGGCAAAGGCACCGAAGAAGAACAGCCCCTCGATGCAGGCCGCGAAGGCCGTGAGGTTCAGCACGAAGCGACGCTTGTCGGCCGCAGTGTCGAGACTGGGGATGGCATACACCTCATCGGTCCAGCGCTGGCAGAACTCAGCCTTGGCACGAATCGAGGCAATGTTCTCGATGGCAGCGAAAGCCTGAGCGCGCCGCGCCTGGTCTGGCACGTAGTTGTCCAGCAGCGTGAGATAGAACTGGATGTGCAGCGCCTCCTCGAACAACTGACGCGACAGGTACATACGCGCCTCGGGCGCATTGATATGCCGGTACAGGCTGATGACCAGATTGTTGGCGACGATGGAATCCCCGGTGGCGAAGAAGGCCACCAGCCGCTCGATGAGATGCCGCTCGGCCGGCGTCATGCGCTGCCGCAGATGCGCCAGGTCGATCTGGAAGTCGATCTCCTCCACCGTCCAGGTGTTCTTGATCGCGCCCCGATACATCTCGTAGAAGCGCGGGTAGCGCATGGGGCGCAGCGTGAGGTCAAAGCCGCTGTCCAGAAGTCGCAGAGCCTGGCCGCTCACTGGCAGGCCTCGCAGGTTTCCGGATTCTCGAGAGAGCAGGCGACGGCGGCCGGTTCAGGCGTGGCCTCCCTGCCGGTCACCGTCGTCTTGGCAATCTGCGTCGCCGGGCGCGAGCGCAGGTAGTACGTGGTCTTCAATCCCTGTTTCCACGCGTACATGTACATGCTGGAGAGCTGCCCGATGTTGGGATTGGCCATGAACAGGTTCAGCGACTGGCTCTGGTCGATGTAGGCGCCGCGCTCGGCGGCCAGATCGATCAGCGCGCGCATGGGCAGCTCCCATGCCGTGCGGTAGACGCTCCGCAGCTCTTCGGGAATCTGCGCAATACCCTGGATGGAACCATCGGCAAGCTTGATGGCGTCGCGGATCTCGGCAGTCCACAGCCCCAGGCTGCGCAATTCCTCGACCAGGTAGCGATTGATCTGCAGGAAATCACCGGACAGCGTCTCGCGCTTGAACAGATTCGACACCTGCGGCTCGATGCACTCGTAGCAGCCGGCAATCGAGGCAATGGTGGCGGTGGGCGCGATGGCAATCAGCAGGCTGTTGCGCAGGCCATGCATCTTGATTTCCTCGCGCAGCGCGCGCCACTGTGCGGAGTCTTCCGGCAGCACGCCCCAGTGCTCGAACTGCAACACCCCCGAAGCGGCGCGCGTCAGCTCGAAGGCGTCATGCGGACCGTTCTGGCGCGCCAGTTCCATCGACGCGCGCAGGGCGTGGAAGTAGATCGTGGACTGGATGCGCGTGGAAAGCGCCCTTGCCTCCACGCTGTCGAAGGCCAGGCGCAGCTTGAAGAACACATCCTGCAGACCCATCACGCCCAGGCCCACGGGCCGCCAGCGCATGTTCGAAGTGCGCGTCGTGCTGATGGGGTAGTAGTTCAGGTCGATGACACGGTCGAGCTGTCGTACGGCGATTTCAACCGTGTGAGCCAGCTGTTCGAAATCGAATCCCTCCGGGGCCGTGTGCCGCGCGAGATTGATCGACCCCAGATTGCACACGGCGGTCTCGCCGTTGTGCGTCACTTCCAGAATCTCCGTGCACAGGTTCGACAGGTGCACGGTGTGGCCAGGCTGGCCGGTCTGGTTGCAGGCGCGATTGGACTTGTCCTTGAAGGTCATCCAGCCGTTGCCCGTCTGTGCCAGCACCCGCATCATCCGGGCATACAGGTCACGTGCCGGCAGCTGCTTCTTCGCAAGGCCCGTGGCCTCGGCCTGCACATAGGCCGACTCGAAAGCCTCGCCGAACAGATCCGGCAGCTCCGGCACATCCTTGGGATCGAACAGCGACCACTGCCCGTTCTGCTCCACACGCTGCATGAAAAGATCGGGAATCCAGTTGGCGATGTTGATGTGGTGCGTGCGACGTCCTTCATCGCCGGTGTTGTCGCGCAGTTCGAGAAAACTCTCGATGTCCGCATGCCAGGGTTCCAGATACACGCAGGCCGCGCCCTTGCGCTTGCCGCCCTGGTTCACCGCGGCCACCGAGGAATCCAGGGTCTTCAGCCAGGGCACGATGCCATTGGAGAGACCATTCGTCGCACGGATCAGCGAGCCTTCCGAGCGCACACGGTGAAAAGCGATGCCGATGCCGCCGGAGAATTTCGACAGCAGCGCCACATCCTTGTAGCGGTCGTAGATGGATTCCAGTGAATCCTGCGGAGAATCCAGCAGGAAGCAGCTCGACAGCTGCTCGTGGCGCGTACCCGAATTGAACAGTGTGGGCGAGCTCGGGATGTAATCCAGCGAAGACATCAGCCCGTAGAGATCCAGTGCCTCCTGCACACTGGCCGACAGCGCGACGGCAATACGCAGCCAGAAATGCTGCGGCGTCTCGATCACCTGTCGCCGCGTCGGATGCTTCAGCAGGTAGCGGTCGTACAAGGTGCGCAGGCCGAAGTATTCCAGCCGCTGGGTGCGCGCCGCATCGACGGCGTCGTTGAGCTTGCGCGCATGCGCCTCGACGAAGGCCAGCACGCGTTCGTTGATGAGCCCCACGTCGAAGCCCAGACGTATCGACTGCGAGAAGGAGTAGATGCCCTGCCCCTGCACCTCCTTGTCGACATAGCCGGCCAGCAGGCGCGAGGCCAGTTGCGAATACTCCGGCTCCTCGGCCATGAACGAGGCGGCGGTGCGGATGGACAGCTCATCCAGCTCGCGCGTGGTGGCGCCGTCGTAGAGACCCGCGATGGTCTTCAGCGCCACGCGCATGGCGTCGACCTCGTTCAGGCCGTCGCAGCAGCGGCTCACGGCGCGCACGATCTTGTTGACGTCCACCGGTTCACGCTCGCCGCTGCGCTTGGTCACGCCCATCGAGGTGCGCGCGGCCTGCGGCGGGGTCAGTCTGAAGTCGGCTTGTACGGGTGAAAGGCGCGGCGCGGTGGCCGCATTGCTGCTGTCGAGGTTCATCATTCCTTGGGCTCCCTAGGCCAAGGGCCCAGGGGACGGAACGGCTACCCGCAAAGGGACAGACCCTGCGCAGATATCGCCAGCTCCTCCCACGAGAGCCCGAGATTTCGCATCCACCGGATTTCCGGTGAACGGCTGCGGCAGGTCTTCGGACTCTCGGGCATCGATCGGCTTGGGGCCGACCGGCCTACTCGGCGCACTTCCCAGGGTTGCTGCTGCAATCCCAGTGTCTTCGCGCCTTTCGTTCCCGATCACCGCTGCGGGGCAGTTCCGGATTTCTTCGTTGCGCGAAGTCACCGGATTCCCTATTAAGCCCTTCCCTCACTATAGCTTGGGTCGGACACCGCTGGCAGCCACAAGATATTGCGATCCGCTCACAGCGTCAACTGCGCCAACGGTTCTCATAACGGTTCTCAACTGGCCCGTATGGATCCCGGTCACTAGCGTGACCGGCCTTTCGCATCCAACCAAGCTTTTGGGGGTTTTCATGTCGACGCGTCGTCACCTGCCGCTGGCGGGTTCCGCCCTGCTGCTCGTCACACAGGCCATGCCGGCTCTGGCGGCCAGCATCGCCGCCACCGAAGAAGATGAGATGCGCGAGGTCATCGTCACCGCGAAGAGCCTCGAGGTCACCACCCCGCTGGAACTGTCGAAACTCGGCTACGACGTGGAATTCCTGACCAATGAACAGGTGAAGCGGCAGGGCTTCGTCGACGTCACGCAGGCATTGGAAATGCTGGTGCCGGGCGCCTTCGTGACCACACAGGCTGGCGCCTTCAGCTACGTCAACCTGTCACTGCAGGGCTCGCGCACGGCCGACGTGCTGTGGACCGTCGACGGCGTGCGCATCAACAACCGCCTGTACAACGGCACCAGCCCCGCCGACACGCTGCCCGCCAGCATGATCGAGCGCATCGAGGTGCTGAAGGGCGGCCAGGGACTGCTGTACGGCACCCAGGCTGCGGCCGGCGTGATCAATATCGTGACCAAGGCCTTTACCGACACTCCGGATGGCGCCGTGAGTCTCGGCGGCGACAGCCGCGATGGTCTGCATGCGAATGGCTATGTGCGCGGCGCGCTGGGCGAGCATCACTTCGTCGCCTGGGCTTCCAAGGACAAGAGCGACGGCTACAGCCTGTATGACAACTACCAGCCCGGCGCCAGCACGCGTGACCGCGCCTACAACGTGGACAGCTATGGCCTCAAGTACGGTTTCAATTTCACCGACGACCTGCGCCTCACGCTGCAGGGGGTACACACCGAAGCGGCACTGGACTATCCCAGCCCCACTGAAACCGACCAGAACCGGCGCAACGAGGAAATTCTCAGCGGCAGGCTCGACTACAAGGCCAACGATCAGGTGCAGTTGTTCGTCAAGGGCTATGTCCACGACTGGGATTCACATTTTGTCGAGGACGTGACCAATCCCTCCGCAGCTTTCTGGGGCTTCAAGGACTACGGCGTCAGCGCCGCGGCGCAGCTGAACCTCACTCGCGGCCTGCAATACGACGTGGGCGTGGACTACCAGAGATACCACGGCCGCGACGAGGTGCTGCTGATCGAGGGGCTGACCGAGAAGGCGCAGGCCGTGTTCGCCCAGCTGCGCACCACAGACGATCTGTCGACGCGCGCGCATTTCACGGCCGGCCTGCGCTACAACGACACCGGTGGCGCCAAGGCCACGGTCTGGAGCGCCTCCAGCGTGTACAACCTCACAGAGTCGCTGTTCATCGAGGGCTCGCTGGGCACTTCCTTCCTGCTGCCGGATGCCTACGAGCTGTATGCGATCGATCCCACCGACACACGTGGCAACCCCGATCTGAAGCCCGAAGAGAGCTTCAACATCAATCTGGCCATCGGCGGCCGCATCGAGGCTGGTGCGCGCCCGCTGGCCTGGCAGATCACGGGCTGGAGACGCCGCATCAAGAACCTGATCATCGACGATGACACCAATCCTCCCGCCGGTTTCGACACGGTGTTCATCAACAGCGATGGCCGTGTGAAGACCTCGGGCGTCGAGCTGCTGCTGCGGGGCTCGCTCACCAATGCGCTGTCCTTTGATACCAGCTACATGTTCAGCCGCGAACGCGATCCCAATACGGGACGGCAGCTGCAGAACCGGCCGAAGAACAGCGGCAAGCTGGGCCTCACCTGGGAACAGGCGGGCAGCCCCTTCGGCGCCAGCATTGCCGTGAAGTACGGCGGCAGTACCTACGCCAACTTCCAGGGCACC
>Ga0134124_10005651_pt1 | contig 10045 bp, 8 predicted proteins | sample KB304_FD_96880 | JGI IMG/M metagenome (GOLD analysis project Ga0134124, IMG submission 96880) | Terrestrial soil microbial communities without Nitrogen fertilizer from Kellogg Biological Station, Michigan, USA - KB3-0-4 | ecosystem: Environmental > Terrestrial > Soil > Unclassified ... | reverse complement strand
GGATCGTTCACCGCCTTCATCCCCTGGACCTATCAGCCGGGAAACACCGAACTCGGCGGCAGCATGGCAACCGGGGTGGAATATCTGAAGGTTCTGGCACTCTCCCGCATTATACTGGACAATATACCCAATCTTCAGGCATCATGGGTGACTCAGGGAGCAAAGATGGCCCAGGTTGCCCTTTTCTTCGGCGCTAACGATTTGGGCGGGACAATGCTGGAGGAGAATGTTGTTGCCGCCGCAGGTTGCAGCTTCAGGATGAGCATGGAAGAGATGATCGATCTCATCCATGGCGCCGGCTTCATGGCAGCACAACGAACGACACTTTACACTATCCGCAAGGAATTTTAACTACAGAAAGACCGTATATGACACCGATCGAGATGATCACCAGATCCGACCAGCTTGAACTGGCAGTGCAGCACCTGAAAAATGAAAAGCTTATCGCCTGTGACCTTGAAGCAGATTCAATGCACCACTATCGCGAACAGGTCTGCCTGCTCCAGATTTCTACCACCGGTAAAAACTTCATAATCGATCCGCTTGCCTGCCCGGACTTTTCCCCGCTTGCCCCGGTCTTTGCCGATCCCGACACCGTAAAGATCTTTCACGGCGCCGACTACGACGTACGAATGATGCACCGCAATTTCGGGATAACGATTGCAAATCTGTTCGACACGATGATCGCCTGCCAATTCCTGGGAGAGCCCGCGGTAGGCCTGGCAGCAGTGCTGAAGAAGCGCTTCAGCGTCGATCTCGACAAGAAATATCAGCAGGCGGACTGGAGCAGAAGGCCGCTCCCCCCCGAAATGCTCGATTATGCCGCCAAGGACACTAGCCTCCTGATCCCCCTGTACCGGGAACTGACCGCCGAGCTGACCGCCAAGGGGAGACTGTCATGGGTCAAGGAGGAGTGCGAGATCCTGAGCAGAGTGAGAATGGCCGAAAGGAGCGACGAGCCCCTTTCAGTCCGCTTCAAGGGCGCAGCGAAAATGAAGCCTCAGGAAGTTGCGATCCTCGAAGGGGTTCTTCGCTTCAGGGACGAGGAGGCAGAAAAAAAGGATCTTCCCCCATTCAAAATCTTCGGCAACGAAGCTGTCAGGGAGATAGCCGAGCGCAACCCCTCCCAGCTCCACGATCTGAACGGGATTTCCGGTCTCTCGCCCAAGCTGATTGACCGGTACGGGAAAGCGATTCTCCACGCCGTAAAGCTGGGGAAGGCTCTTCCCAGGGAGGCTCTGCCAATATTCAAGAGCAAGAAGAGGAGTGAACGGAGCCAGCTTCAGGACGAACGGCTTAACAGGCTGAAGGAGTGGCGTACCAGAAAAGCCGGCGAACTCGCTATCGATCCCGGCGTACTGGTCAATAATGCACTTCTGGAAGGCCTGTCGGAATCGGATCCTGCATCAAAGGCCGATCTGAAAGGTCTGAAAGAGTGGCACTCTGCGGTTTTCGCCGAAGAGCTTTTTGAACTCATCAAGGGGTAAAGACTAGCCGACATCCCCCCATACATATTGCAGGATCGAGACTACCGCCAGACCGGCAGTCTCGGTCCTCAGAATCCTCTTTCCCAGTGAGACCGGGATATATCCCCGATCCACCGCCTCGCTGGCCTCTTCCGGAGTCAGTCCGCCTTCCGGGCCGATGACAAGGGAGATGTTTTTTGGCTTCTCCCTCCCCTCCAGAACTTCCTTGAGCCTCTGATCCTCTTCGCCTTCCCAAAGGAGAAGCCCCAAAGACGAGCCATTCCTCCGCAAGGCCTCCCCGAGAGACTCCGAAAACCCGACGGTAGGAATATCCTGCCGCCCCGACTGTCGTGCCGCCTCCTGAACGATTCGCTCCCAGCGGGCAAGCCTTTTCGCACGCCTTTCATCTTCGAGTCTAGTGATCGAGCGCGCCGCCTGGAAGAACTCGATTCTCGCGACACCGAGCTCCGTGCATTTCTGCAGAATCAGGTCTGTCCTCTCCCCCTTCGGCAGCCCCTGGCAGACCGTTATCCGGGGGAAGTCAGCAGTTGATGAAGAGTTGTGAAGCGGACCGATCTCGACCTGAATGCCATCCTTATCGATCGCAACTATTTTCGCTTCCGCTTCATGCCCTGCACCGTCGGCAAGACAGATCTGCTCTCCGCTTTTGAGCCTCAGGACCGTCGAGATATGCCGGAAGAGCTCCCCGGAGATAACATTTCCCTGCCGGAGAAACTCCGGTGCAACGAAAAAGCGCCTCATTCAACTGCTCTTTCTGAATACTATGCAGCACCACTCGTCCTCTCTCGTGACCGAGTCGAGAACGAGCTGTGGCATGGTAAATCCCCAGATGACGAACTCTTCGCGCTCCAGAAGGATTCCGGAAAGGATCAGAAAGCCGTCTGCCGCCATCTTTTCCACCAGCGGCTCCCGCATCTTCACCAGCTCTTCGGCGAGAATATTGGCAATGACGATCCGATACTCCCCATCCACCGCCGCAAGCGGGGTTTCTGAGGCGGTCAGGACCTTCTCCACTCCGTTTATGGCGGCATTCTCCCTGGTAACCTGTACCGCGATCGGGTCGATGTCGATGCAGGTGACTTTTCCTGCGCCGTACAGTGCCGCTGCTATCCCCAGGACCCCGGAGCCGCACCCGACATCAAGGAGTGCGGTTTCCCCGATCGGGAAAGCTTCTTCCGCCAAAAGCTTTTCCAGCGCCTCAAGGCATAGGCGGGTCGTCGCATGAGTCCCGGTACCGAAAGCCATCCCCGGATCAAGCTCCAGGACAATGTCGCCGTCTTCCGGAGCGAACTGCTCCCAGGAAGGTTTCATTACCAGACGCTTGCCGATGCGTGTCGGCTTGAAATTCACTTTCCATGAGTTTGCCCAATCCTCTTCCTTGAGAACCGTAACTGTCGGTGGGATGTAGAAGAACCCCGGGAACGAAGGACCAACAGAGAGCAGATAGCTCTCAAGCTGTGCCAGACTCTCTTCAAGCCGCTCATGGCCCGGCAGGTAGCCCTTGACACTCTTGAGCTGTTCGGCAGCAATATCATTGACATTGAATGTGTCGACCTTCCGGTTTTCGATACTGACACCGTTTCCAGTCAGCTCGAGGAGAAAGTCGGCAAGACTTTCCGCCATCGGCTCGGGAACAGTGCAGGTAATCTCTGTCCAGCTTGTATCCGTCATCTCCAAACCTCTCATGAAAAGCTGTCGCCTGCAGTCCGGTAAACCTAGCAAACCGACCGGAATATCGCAATAAAAACCTTGACAGAGAGACCACAAAAAATGTAATTTTCATTAAATATATTATGTAGGAAATTTCATGAGCAACCGGCCGAACATCGAGCAGGTAGTCGCTGCTGCCAAATCCCTGGCACCTGAATTGCTCCGCATAGTCCGTGAACTTTACGACGCTCCCGAGCTCCCGCTTATGGAGAAAAAAGCGGCAGCACTGTTGACCGGAATGCTCAGGAACAACGGTTTCGAGATAAAGCAGGGGGTTGCCGGAATGGAGACTGCTTTCATCGGGACAAGCGGCAGCGGCAGCCCGTCAATCGCCCTGATCGCCGAGATGGACGGCCTCCCGGGACTCGGCCATGCCTGCGGGCACAATATCATAGCGGCTGCTTCGATCGGAGCTGCTCTTATCCTCAACAAACTTCTCCCTGCCGGGTCCGCTACGATCAGGATTTTTGGTACGCCTGCCGAAGAGCTCGGAATCGGGAAGATCGAGATGATAAAAGCCGGCTGTTTCGAAGGGACCGACTTTGCGATGATGGTCCACCCTTCCTCAAAAAGGCAGGTGATCAAGCATTTCCTCGGTCTTGCCAAGGTCAGGTTCACGTTCCATGGCAGAGCGGCCCATGCCGCAGCCTACCCGGAAGACGGCGTGAATGCGCTGGATGCGGTTATCCAGACCTTCAACTCCGTCAATGCGATGCGTCAGCAGACCAGGCAGGATGTCCGCATCCACGGGATAATAACCGACGGCGGAGTGGCCCCGAATATCATTCCGGCCAGAGGATCATGTTATTTCTATGTCAGGGCAGATGACCTGAAAGAGCTCGAAAGATCCAAAGAGCGGTTGATCTCCTGCGCAAAAGCGGCCGGCCTTGCTACGGGATGCACTCTCGAAATCGAGGAGGACCCCAGGATAATTGCTCCGATGAAGATTCTCCCCGCATTTTACAGGATATACTCGGAGCAGCTTGCTCTCCTCGGACTCGAAGAATCAGAAGCCCCGCAGGATAAAAACAAAGGCTCTTCAGACATCGGGAATTTGTCGCAGACTGTTCCGACAATCCACCCCCATGTACCGATCGGAGAAGGGATCAATATCCACACTGAAGGCTTTGCCGCGGCAACGGTATCGAAGAGGGGAGAGCTTGCGGCAGAAGAAGGGGCAACCGCTCTGGCCCTGACCGCGATAGAGCTGATTTTCTCTCCGGCGCGCCGGGCAGACATAAGCAAAGAATTTCGTGAAAGCGCATAAATATTTGTTGAGTTCTCATTATAGCCTGCTACTATTAGACAAATTGAATTAAGCTGCAAGGAGCGCTGTCATCCATACACTTTACCTCTTTTCCGATGCTACCGGCGAAACTGTTGAAAGGGTCATGCGGGCCGTTCTTTCACAGTTCAGGGATGCAGACATAAAGCTCCAGCGCTTTAACCAGCTCCGTTCACAGGCAGACATGCTGAAAGCGCTGGAGGCGGCTTCCATAAGCCCCGGCCTGATCATCTGCACGCTGGTTAACAGGGAGCTCGCACTGTTCCTGCAAAATGAGGCCGAGCATCGGGAACTTGAGGTAATAGACCTGTTAAGTCCCATCCTGTACAAATTCTCGGACATGCTCGGACTTGCTCCCCAGCAGGAGCCGGGGCTTTTGTACGAAATAAATGCCGAATACCATAAAAGGGTCGAGGCAGTTAACTTCACGGTAAAACAGGACGACGGGCAGGAGCTCAGGTATCTCTACAAGGCGGATATTGTTCTGATCGGAGCGTCAAGAACATCAAAGACACCTCTTTCCATGTACCTGGCCCATAAAGGCTTCAAGGTGGCGAACATACCTCTTGTCAAGGGGATCGATCCTCCGAAGGAGCTATTTGATATCGAGCAGAACCGGGTGGTCGGGCTGCTTATAGATGCAAAGCGCCTGGTGGAACTCAGGTCGGCAAGGCTTATACAACTGCAGCAGAGCCCGAGAAGCAAGTATGCGAGCTATGACGAAATCCTCGACGAGCTGATCTGCTGCAAGCAGCTCTACAGGCGAAATCCGAAATGGCTCGTTATTGATGTCACGCACAAGTCGGTAGAAGAATCAGCCAGCGATATTATCAAGAAACTTACAGGAATCGGTCTTGCGTAGAAAAACTTAAAAACGGAAGAAAACAATCAAAAGGGAGGGTTTATGAGAATACTTGTTGTTGAGGATGAAAAAAAAGTAGCCAGCTTCATCAAGCGCGGCCTTGAAGAAGAGAGTTATGTCGTTGAGACAGCGGGCGATGGTGAAGAAGGGCTCACCATGGCACTGGAAAAAAGGTTCGATCTGATCATTCTGGACTGGATGCTCCCGAAGCGCGACGGAATGAGTTTCCTGAAAGAGCTCCGGGACCGGAACATGGCAACCCCTGTTCTGATGCTTACCGCAAAGGATACTGTCGAGGATATCGTAGTCGGCCTTGAAACTGGCTCTGACGACTACCTCACCAAGCCGTTCGCATTTGCCGAACTGCTTGCCAGGGTTAAGGCTCTGATCCGCCGCAGCGAAATGGATCGGGGAGCAGAACTCCACTTTGCAGACCTGAAAATTGACCCGGTCACTCACAAGGTATGGCGTGGCGACAAGGAGATAGACCTGACAGCCAAAGAGTACGGACTGCTCGAATACTTCATGCGTAATCCGAACCAGGTTCTGACCCGGACGATGATCGCAGATCATGTATGGGATTACACTTTCGACAGCTTTACAAACATTATCGATGTCTACGTAAACTACCTTCGCAAGAAGATAGACCGTGATGCAACGATAAAGCTGATTCATACCGTCCGCGGTGTCGGCTATATCATGAAAGAGGAAGAATAAGTCCTCAAGAGACTTTTTCCAATGCAACTGGAAAGGCAGATTTTTTAAAGCAATTTTCAAATAAGCCCCTGACATACGGGGCTTATTTGTTCTATGGCCTTTCTCCTTGACAAAAGTACCTGTTGCGGTATTATGCACCCGCCTTTTGGCGGACATCAATTAATTATGAAGTCAGGTTCAACCGGAGCATATAAATGGTAGAAAAAGCAGAGGAGATGAAGAAGATTCTTCTGAAACTCAAGGAAGAAGCTTTCGAGGAGATAGGCAAAGCGGTCAAGTCGGGAGCTGAAAAACCGAGCGATGAGCCGAGCGGTGACATCTATGACCAGGCTTCAAACGAGCGGGACAGGGAGTTGCTGCTGCTGCTCGGAGACCGCGAAAGGGAAAAGATCCGGTATATCGATGAAGCTCTTGCACGTCTCGAAGAAGGGGAGTACGGCATCTGTGAAGACTGCGAAGAGGAGATACCGATCGGGCGCCTCAAAGCGATGCCGTTTGCACGCCTCTGCGTAAAGTGCAAGGCAGACCTCGAAAAACTCCAGGCCCAGACAAAGCGCTTTGAGGAAGACCGGGTCTATCGCGAAATTGCCGCAAGTGACGAAGAAGAAGCATAATCCCGTCTCCGCGATTTAGAATCAAAAAGGGAGCTGCAGTTTTGCAGCTCCCTTTTTTCGTCCCGCGAATCAGTCCGGGACCGGACAGCAAGCCCTTTTCCTTGCCTTTTTATTCAATTTCAGATACATAAGTACTTTTGATTCACTCTTGTTTTTAAGGTTTAATGAATGGCAGAAGCGCAAATCGGGTTAGCCGCATCAGGACGCTCAGGATGCTGGAAGCCGGGGCACGAAAATGCATCCGGGACGGAATCTCTTGAAAAGACCATACGTCACATTGCCAGACCACTCTACCTGGTAATGCGAGACGGCAAACCTGTTGCCGAATCTTCCGGCACGGCGATTCTGGGCGTATCCACTCCGGAATCCGGTTCTTTCCCTCTCATCGCTCATGCAACTCCGGTCCTTCCGGATCTTCTCGGAGATCCCGGTTTTTCGGCGGAAATGGGGATCCGTTACCCTTATATCGCCGGTTCAATGGCGAAAGGGATCAGTTCGGCGAAGATGGCAGAAGAGCTTGGCCGGGCCGGAATGCTCGGCTTCTTCGGAGCAGCCGGTCTCCCGCTCCATGAGGTCGAGAACGCTCTGGACCGCCTCAAGGAATCTCTGGGCAACACACCCTACGGCTTCAACCTGATCCACTCCCCTCAGGAACCCGATCTCGAAGATGCTCTGGTTTCCCTCTACATAAACAAGGGGTTACGTCTCATTGAGGCATCAGCTTTTCTGGCACTCACCCTTAATCTCGTCCGCTTCCGCGTTCACGGAATCTGCCGCCGACCGGACGGCACAGTCCATGCCCCGAACCGCATCATTGCAAAAGTCTCGCGCGAGGAACTCGCAGCCAGGTTCTTCTCGCCGCCGCCGGAAAAATTCCTGAAAGAGCTGATTGCAAAAGGTGAAATCACCGAAGAGCAGGCCGGGCTTGCCGCAAAGATCCCGATGGCCCAATACGTCACTGCCGAGGCCGATTCAGGCGGCCATACCGACAACCGGCCGGCAATTGCGCTCTTCCCCACCATACTTTCTCTGGCCGGACGGATGGAGAAGGAGTTCGGCTATGACTGCCGTCTCCACGTCGGACTCGGCGGGGGAATATCCACTCCCGCTTCTGCTGCTGCTGCCTTTGCCATGGGCGCTGCATACATCATGACCGGCTCGGTCAATCAGGCCTGCATCGAAGCCGGGACGTCCGAAGCCGTCAGGCAGATGCTCACCGAGACACGTCAGGCAGATGTGACAATGGCACCGGCCGCCGACATGTTCGAGATGGGCGTCACGGTTCAGGTGCTCAAACGCGGAACCATGTTTCCGATGCGGGCAGCAAAGCTTTACGAGATGTACAAAAGTTTTCCGGGTATCGAAAGCATCCCGGCTGTGGAACGCGAAAAGCTCGAAAAGACCATGTTTCTGGCCCCTCTCGAAGATATCTGGAGAGATACCCGCAGTTATTTCGAAAAGCGTGACCCAAAACAGGTAGAGAGGGCAGAACGCGATCCGAAGCACCGTATGGCCCTCGTCTTCCGCTGGTATCTTGGGCAGGCTGCCCACTGGGCAAAAGACGGCAACCTCGACCGGAAGATGGATTACCAGGTCTGGGCAGGCCCTTCGATGGGTGCGTTCAACGAATGGGTTGCCGAGTCGTTTCTGGCAAACGCGGCGCAGCGTAAAGTCGTAACGGTCGCAAAAAATATCCTCTACGGCGCAGCAGTGCTTTCAAGAGCAGCCATGCTCCGCTCCCAGGGAGTTCAGCTCCCTGCCGAAGCAGTAAAGATCCCCCCGATGCAGGATGCAGAGCTCAAGGAGTATTTTTAGGTGAAAACTGACGACGTTAGACCGGCTGAAAGCAGTGGTAAGCTTGCCATCATCGGAATAGGATGCCTCTTCCCGGGGGCTGAGGACAAGAGTTCGTACTGGGCGAATATTCGCGAAGGGTTCGACTCGATCAGCGAGATCCCGCAGACACACTGGAAGACAGAGGATTACCTTAACCCGGACCCGAAATCTCCTGACCACACTTACGGCCATAGAGGCGGTTTTCTCTCCCCCTACCCATTCAATCCGATGGAATACAACATCCCGCCAAACACGCTTGAAGCCATCGACACATCGCAGCTTCTCGGACTTGTAGCAGCCAGTCAGGCGCTCAAAGACGCCGGTTACGGCCCGGAAGCCAGTTACGATAAAAGCAAGGTCAGCGTAATACTCGGGGTCACAGGGACCCTTGAGCTGGTAATCCCTCTCGGGGCAAGGCTTGGCCACCCTGTATGGAGATCTGCCCTGAAGGATGCAGGCATTGACGATGCAGTGGCCGAGGACGTAGTACAACGGATTTCCGACGGCTATGTCCCATGGCAGGAGAACTCGTTTCCTGGGCTCCTGGGAAATGTGGTCGCAGGCCGGATCAGCAAGCAGTTCGACCTGGGCGGGACAAACTGCGTCGTCGATGCTGCCTGCGCCAGCTCCCTGAGTGCGCTTCATCTGGCAAGCATGGAGCTATCCTGCGGCAAGGCGGATATGGTTGTCACAGGCGGTATAGACACATTCAACGATATTTTCATGTACATGTGCTTCAGCAAGACTCCGGCACTTTCCCCGACCGGCGATGCGAAACCTTTCGATGCCAGCGGTGACGGCACTATCCTTGGTGAGGGTCTCGGGATCGTTGTCATCAAAAGGCTTGAGGATGCGGAGCGCGACGGAGACAGGATCTACGCCGTAATCAAGGGTGTCGGATCGTCCAGCGACGGCAAAGGTGATGCGATTTATGCGCCGAGTGCTTCCGGCCAGAAAAAAGCTCTTCTGGATGCCTACAGCAGGGCGGGCGTCTCCCCCGAAAGCATTGGCCTGGTCGAGGCTCACGGAACCGGCACCAAAGTCGGGGATGCTGTAGAGGTCTCCGCCTTGAGAGATGTTTACGGCGAAGCAGAAAGGCCGTGGTGCGCGCTGGGATCGGTAAAATCGCAGATAGGACACACAAAAGCAGCGGCCGGTGCGGCAGGCCTTATCAAGGCTGCCCTGGCCCTGCACAACAAGGTTATCCCTCCGACGATAAAGGTCTCCAACCCGCTTGAAGAGATCAAAAATGACCGGACTCCCTTCTACCTGGCAACCGAGAAGCGCCCCTGGCTCCCTCACGGAGACACTCCGCGGCGCGCCGGAGTGAGCGCTTTCGGCTTCGGAGGCTCCAACTTCCATACCGTTCTGGAAGAATACGGCAGTGAAAAGCGCTCTGTTGAATGGGACGGGACCGTACAGCTGATCCCGTTTTCCGGAAGCAGTGCAGCTGACCTTGAAAAAGGAGTCGGCAGACTGCCTGCTGAAGCCACCTGGAACGATCTCCGGACGTTTGCTGCCGAAGCCCGCAGAT
>Ga0134124_10005650_pt1 | contig 10045 bp, 5 predicted proteins | sample KB304_FD_96880 | JGI IMG/M metagenome (GOLD analysis project Ga0134124, IMG submission 96880) | Terrestrial soil microbial communities without Nitrogen fertilizer from Kellogg Biological Station, Michigan, USA - KB3-0-4 | ecosystem: Environmental > Terrestrial > Soil > Unclassified ... | reverse complement strand
TAATATTCGGACCGCTTGTTGTTTCCTGTTTCTGTATGCCGCTCCTCTCCTTGATGATTTTGAGGTGATTTGTCTCGACAGTTTGTGCTGCCGAAATATTAACCTCGACCCTGCGGTTTAGTGAGCGCCCGGCATCGGTATTGTTGGTTGCAAGCGGCGATTTTTCTCCGCTACCGCTCAGATAAAGCTTTTCGGGCGGAAGGTGGAGAGCAGCAGTCAGGTAGCGGCCGACGCTTCTGGCTCTGGCGAAGGAGAGGGCGGTATTGTCTGCGAAAACTTTGCGACTGCGGGGAGCGATGCGGACTTTGTCGGTGTGGCCGGCAACGTCGATCTTTTCTATCTTGAACCGACTCAGCAACTGTACGAGTTCATCCAGCTGCTTGCGGTCCTCTTCGCCCAACTCGGCGCCAAAGGTCGGGAACTGCGGCCGAACTACAATTGACGGCAGATCGAACTGGCTCTCTTCTTTTACGAGAGAAAGGATATTGTCAACTGCCGGCGCAGCAATGCCTTTGTCGGTGGGTGTGTCAAAAGTCAGGACGGCCTTTGTTTGCAGTTCGCCTTCTCTTGCCTTCCGGCCGATGGCGACACGGAAGCGTAGCTCTTTCTTCCAGTCTGCACTCGCAGAGCCGAGATGGTAGTTAATCTTGCCCGCAGTCACATCCGGATAGGAGAGAGCATGACCGTCAAGACTGCTGCTCCCTTTGACGTAGATTGCGCCTTGCGGCAGATAGACTGAAAGTTTCAGGTTGGTCAAGGGGACAGTAGCAGAGTGCAGAGGTATCCGGTAATCGATGAAGTTTCCGCTCTGGCTGCTGATCATCTCAAGAGACAATTCACCTTTATAGGGTGCAGGAGTTGCGGCAGGGCCATAACTCTTTGCTCCGCTTTCGGAAAGGGTGGCGGCTTCTTCTCCGGTACCCGTGCCGTTGAAAACATGTTTTTCTGCTGATCTACCTGTCTGGGGCGGAGCGAGTTCCGGCCGGCCAAGATAGAAATCTGTCCTCCACATCGTACCGCCCTGCATATCGACAAACTGGGAGTAGGCCCTGCCGGCAAAACGGCTGTTCTGTTCGCATGGGAGTATTCTGTAACCTTCTGGGATCGAGTCAAGATCAAGCTGGACGACATGTGTGCCGGATCTGACCCCTTCGAAGTGGAATTTCCCCAACTTGTCGGTAATGACGAAGGTTCCGTCTTCAAGAAAGATTCCGACCCCTTCCATGCCCTTCTTATTCTCTTCGGCGTTTTTACTGCATGCTCCGACCACAACCCTTCCCATGATGATGTTGCGGCTCCGCATAAACGGCTCCTGTACCTGCACGGTCGCTTTGGCGCTGTTCGACCGGACCGAGTATTCAGCAGTTGCGATTGCTGTGTTTGTTGCGATGCCGGTCTGTGCCCCCGCACCGACTGCTACCGTGTATCGGATTGACACAGAAGTGGCCGGAGGAATATTGGCCAGGGTAAAGGTCATGGTGACGCCGTCCTGCGAGATGGCAGGGTCGGGTGCCGGGACTCCGTTTACCTTTGCGGATCCCTTCTGATAGCGGAAACCATGCGGAAGCTTATCAACAAGCACCGGAGAGAACACTGTCCCTTCGGCATCTTTATTTTCGAGAATAAGTTCATAACCGAGGTAATCTCCGCCTGAGACGAGAGTTTTGCCGGCACTTTTTTTCAGCCAGAGAGAGCCGATTTTAGGGTCGAGCGGGAGATCAACACGTATGGCCGGACCGGTAGGGACAGCAAATATTTCGCCGCGTGAGCCCGGCTCCAGAATCGCAAACGGCGCACCTGGAAGTACCTGAATTGTATTTGTCTCGACAACTGAAGGTGATTTGTAGCCGGTCGGTGGCGTTACCTTCAGTATGTAATTCCCAGGGTTCACGAACGGGAATCTGTAGCCGCCCGGAGGGAATGAGTAGGTGTTATTTGCTCTATCAGTGGCGGTGCCGCCTGATACTACCGTGTTCGGATAGGGGTTGGTTGCAAGGCCATTGTCACCAAAAACAGCTGCTGCTGTGCCATCAGCATTGAGCAGTTCGACGGTGGCACCATCCACCGGTTTTCCTGTCCTCGTGTCAATGACGATTCCAAAGGGATCGACCAGAGCTGCATCTGCGGAAGAGTCGCTTCCGTCCACGATATCAACATAATGAGCCTGAATGGAGCTGGCCTCTGAAACTGTCAGAATCCCGTTGTTTGCTCCGCCGGCAGATGCAGATTCCGTCCCTATGTAGCCGATGAAAATACCGGTATCAACCCCGCTTTCGGTGAGCTTCAGGATTTCAGAGTCTCCGGTTTTCGGATCGGTAATGGTGACCAGGACCGTTTCAGCGACGTTTCCATCAGAGTTCTGATCCAGGTCTGTTAACCGTATGAATATCGGTTCACCAGCGTGAAAAAGCGCTGACTTGACAATCGGAACCGGAGTTGAAAGGTCGATGGCTGCCCCGGTCCCTAAAGCTATTGGGGGATTCTCGGGGACAAATGAGCCAGAAGCGGTGGTGTAAAAAGCTTTTGCAACAGGGGTACTGACAGCACCGGAAACTCCGGGAGCGTATTTCATAAACTCTACGGTAGATGGTGTGCGTATCTTGATTGTGGCAGTAACTGAGGTTCTGATCGGCTGGAATTCTGCTGTGTGCAGCACCGCCCTGTTAATTATCTGGTCACCGTTATGAGCCGAGAAGGCCTGGAACGGCGCGAGGCAGATGAGCATGAGCGCCGTCCAGAGCCATTTCGGGGAGTGTTTGATATGGAAGGATGCCGGACTCACCCCTGCAGCATGACGTGACGCAGAAGCGCTCACACCACCCCGGTTTCGGGGGGGCTCACCGGCGAATTCGCCGATGAACCTGCTGCAGAGGTTGTAAGACCGGTTTAATAACATACTACTTGATCACTCCATGATTACTTGCAAAAGTGCCATCAAGTCGGCGTCCTAGTTCAGAATTTGCACCGTATACTTGATTACATAAACTTCAGCGCTTGCGACTGTGCCTCCATCATTGTTGAGCGACCCAGCGCCCAGATAAAATGTCAATGGCTGGCCAGCAGCAGAAGCCGGGGCTTTTCCGAATCCGGCGCCCGAACCTTCAGCACCATTGTCTCCGGCAGTACCGGTAATCTGTACCGTAGTTGCCCCTTTCGTAATGGTTGCGAAAATGTGAGTCGCATCATAGACAGCATCACCTCCGACGGCACCTACGTATGCGGGTGTGTAGCTGACGAGCTTGGTAAAGATTGGAACTGCATCGGTTACAGTGACTTTGGTTACGTCAGCAGATCCTCCGGTCACGGTTATCGTATACTCCAGGAAATCACCGGGTTTTCCAGTAAGAGGAGCTACTGCTTTGGCGATAGTTACGGTTGGAGCGGTGAATGTAGTCTTCGTGTCGGCTTTTGTGTCCTTGAGGGCATTGTCTGAGGTCGGGTAGAACTCAATGTTGACGTAGACGTCGCCGGTAGCTGAAGGTGGTGCACCTGTTACACCGATTGTGACGAGATAGCGCTGGGAGATCGTTGCACCGGTAAGGTTTACACCTGAAAAATCTGCTGGAGTAACGCCGTCTGCAAGCCAAAGCTGAATTGTTGCCGGGGTCTCTGCTACGAGAGCGTGATTGGCAGAGTCATATGATCCTGTTACGCCCGGGTTGGTAGTTCTGACTTTGTAAGTCGTGGCGTTGATGATGACAAAGTCATTATTTGATATTCCGTTAAGGGAGCCGAAGGGAACTGTGACAGTGTCTCCGTTATTGTCGGCCAGGATGATCGAGGCGCCGATTGTCGGAGCAAATGCAAATGTGGTTGTGTTACCGGTTGGAGTTACAGTTCCCTGTGCGTTGGTAGAAGAGATAATGTATCTGTTGACTGCTGTCATTCCAGCTGTGTCGCCTGTTGTCCCGGACTTGACATCGACAGTATAGGCATCGGAACCGTTTGCGTTGGAGTAGATCGGGAACGAATACTGCTGTACCGTTCCGGCGGTAACCGACTGTCCGCTTGCCGGATTGGATGCTCCTACCGTAGGTTTGGCAGCTTTGAGCAGGACTGTGGCGGTAGCCGATGCAGAGGCAATGTACCCGCCAACCGGGCCGTTACCGGCTGAGTCTTTGTACGAAATCTTGACAACGTTTCTAATGGTTGCGTTTGCCGCAGTATCTGCAGCATGCGCAGTTGATGGCGTAACAAGAGCCGAAGCAGCCAGGATGGCCAGCCCGGTGATCAGGGTTACAAAAAAACTGCTGAGTGTTGAGTAGTTGGGCTTGTTCATTTCATTCTCCTTTCGTGATTTTCTGCTGAGGATAATTTAATTTGTCTGGATTTACCGAAACATTCCGGCGACTCCTTGTTCTGCGGATCTGCTAATTGGGCTGCTCTTTCATGATGGATGCTCATAATGTTTCTCCTTTTCGAAATAAACCAGTTGAGTTGAGAGCTATTTGACGTTCACCTTGAAACTTACTTTCCCGTCTGAACCGGGTCCTACTTTATCTATGATCCATCTGATGTTGGTGTATTGATCGGAACCAGCAGTTCTCTTCTCTTTTTTGTCTCCAGGCATGGTTACTTCATACGTCAGAAGCGGTGCTTTGTTGTACGTTTTGCCTCCATCTATGGAGAAGGTCAGATCACCGGTTTCGGTGGCACTGCCAGTGACATACGAGGTGCCTTCAGGTATCGGGTCGCTGATTACGACTTCGGTTGCCGTTTCTTTACCGCTGTTCTTGTAGCTGAGCGTGTACTGGATCGTCTCTCCTGAGGCGACCTTCTTTGCCGGAAGCATCTTTTTTGTTTTCTGCCCGTTCTTGACTACGATCGTCTCTTTTTCAGCCTTGATCTTTATCTCAACTTTGGGCTCTGCCAATGCCAGAGAAGAGAGTAGAAACATGCTGAAAAACATCACACTTCCTAAAGTGCCCTTTTTCATATTTTCCCCCTTGTTATGATTTGGATACTGTTCTTCATCGTTATTCTCCCTTTAATTCCGGTTTATTTGACCTTCATCTGGTATCTGAGCGTAAAGCCTGAACTCCCCTGATTCATTGTGTTGTTCATGATTATTTTCCAGTTGGTAACATTTCCGTTATAGCCGCCTCCCTGATCGCTCGGGATATATGAGAAACCATCTGCACCATAGTTTGATGAATAGCTGATTGCTCCGGGAAGCAGACCCGATGCATTCGGCGGACCGTTGTCCGTATACTGGAAGGGGGTCGGGTCGATCCCATTGTATTTCAGCCGTAAGGCAGTATATACACTGAGAATGTCGGTAAGCTCCACCAATGTGGCCGGTCCGCCACCGACATTGTTTTGCACTTGTACTTGGTAGTTGATTATGTCACCGGGTTTCGCAGAGCCTGGGAAAGCCGATTTTGTAATGGTAATGTTCGGAAACGGCACCACCGGCAAGGTGGTCTGAGCATAGTGGCTGACAAGACCTTCAGAGCCCTCCCGGGCATCAACGCGAACCGTCCAGTTGCCGGTAGGGCCGGCAGGCGGGATAGTGTAGGCGTACTCGAAGATTTTGGTTGCAGCGTCTGGGGTGAGCACCTGATTCCAGACAGTTGCCGGGGGTGAAAATACCCGGGGTGTGCCGGTGGAGTCAGTGAGTGTCAGCGTGGCGCCAGTGATGTCGGCGTTGCCAAACGGGTCGGTGACACTGGCGCGAATATAGACCGTGGTTCCGGGCGTCACATTAGTGATAGCCGCTCCACCAGGTGATGGGGCGCTGTAGAAGCCGATACTGTTCACATTGATGACGTTTAAAGACGGGAGATCGACATGGGAGTTGTATGCTGCAGTATATGGATAGACGACCATTGTACGGTTTGCTGCGGCCGGGTTGGTGACGTTAAGTCTCCAGGTAAAGGGATTGGGACAGTTTATGGTGCCGTTCAAGGGGATTGTAATCGTACGAACTGCTGCTGTGGTGCTGCATGCTGCATTGAACGACCCTGCTCCGGTTGTAGTGCCATTAGAACAGGAGAGAGTGGCCTGGAGCTGGCAGTTGCCGTTGCCGCCGCCGGCCCTTGCAAAGTTGAGCACTGCTGGAAAACCTACAGACGACTGCAGGGTTACACTGGATGCCAGGACTGGGTCGAGTGTCCAGGCTTGGGTCGCACCGGCTGCAAGAGTTATGGAATTGGTTCCGGAAGTGGTTGCTGTAGCCGGTGCTCTGGATAATTTCCAGTTCGGTGGATAGGTATTGTCATACAGGTAGAGCGGCTTGTTGTTCCCTGTGGAGTTCTGCACCGTGAGTGTGGGCGCCGAACGTGATGCGCCGGGGCCGTTGGGGTTAGCGATTGTGGCGTTGTTGGTGATGGCGGAGCCTGGTGCGCCGCTGATGGTGACGTCGTAGATGATGGTAACCGATCCGCCGGCGGGGACCGTGATGTTGGTGATGTTGAGCCAGCCTGTGCCGTTGGCGCCGCCCGTCGGGGTGGAACTGTCGGTGGCGCCGGCCGGGATGCTTACAACGGTGAATCCCGTCACGTTGGCGGGAATGTTGTCGGTGACCGAAACGCCGGTTGCCGCGGCTCCACCGCTTTCGGTTACCGTGATCGTATACTCCAGAGTGTCACCAAAGTATGGATTGCCGCCGTCGAGGTCGACAACCGTCTTCGTGGTGGCGGCGGAGGAGAGGTCCGGTCTGACGACGGTGGTCGGATCGCTTATGTTCGTGCTGTTCCCGGCGATGTTGTCGAAAGCGCCGCTTGTGACGCTCACTCTGTTGATAACGCTAGGGATTGCGGCGGCGCCGACCGAGACGGTAAGGGTGATGGCAGGGGCGGTTGCGCCGTTTACCAGTGGGCTTGGCATGGTGCAGGTCACGGTTTGCCCCGCCGCGCTGCAGGCCCAGCCCGTTCCCGTGGCGCTGACGTAGGTGAGTCCCACGGGGAGCGTATCTGTAACCGTGATCGTGCCGCTCGTGTCGCTCGGCCCGTTGTTGGTTACGTTCAAGGTATAGACGCCGTTTGTGCCTACCACAAAGTTGCCGACATGGCTCTTGGTAATAGCCAGGTCAGCCACGGGGACGTTGGCGATTGACATCGTCTGGTTGGCGAGAATGACGAGGTCGGCGCCGGAACTGTAGATTGCCTGGGCACTTGCATTCCCGGCGCTGAGCAGCCCGGTGATGTCGTACATGTCGAGATCTACTCCCCAGGTCGTATTGATGCCGCTGAATGGGCCGCTCGGCGGAATGTCGACTGTGGAGTTGAACTGGCCGTTTATGGGATTGTATGCGTCGGTAAGTGCTACCCCGGCGCAGGGGGAAGGCGCACAGAAGGTGAGGTTTTCGTTGAAGCCTCCGCTTGCCCCGGAGTTGCCGCTGTCGCCCTCCCAGGTCAGCACCAGATGCCTGCTGCTGAGCGCGGTAACCGGGGCCGGGGTCGGGACAGTAAAATTAGAGGGAATCAGGGCAATCGAGGCACCGCGGTAGGTCTGAAGGCCTTCCCAGATGTTGACGACGTGGAGAGTTTCGCTCGGATTGGAATAGACTACCACGAGGGAAAAAGCGCTCAATACCGCCGCGCTTGTGCAGTACGAACCACCTCCGGCTACGTCCGCGTTCTGGACAGTGAGGTTCGAGAAGGTATAGACGCCGTTCCCTGCGATCATCGAGGTGACGTTCTTGACTCCGCCGAAGAAGTTCAATAAGTTGCCACCATTGTTGTATGAAGCAGTGTAGGACCGGTCCGCAGTAACATTGGTTCCGATGAAAGTGACGCAGTAGTCGGCTGCTGCACCGCCCGCTGGGTCCCCGCCCGAACCCGCCCAGTAGAGATAAGCCCTGACAATAGTCGAGCCGGCCGGTACGCCGGACAACTGCATTGTCCCGTTGTTCTGCACGGAACAGGAATTGGTTCCGTCCGCCGCAGTACGCAGGGTGCCGGCGGTGCCGGTGATGTTGATGTTGCCGGCCAGGCTCTCATAAAGAGTAACAGGCGTATCGGCATGGCTGGAAGTGGACGCGAATATCAGCAGTCCCAGCGCGATCAGAAGATATCGGCATAGCTCTCCTGGTTGACGCAATCTGCGTTGCGTCAAGCCTGATCTGACAATAGCTTTATTGCCCTTACCGAAAATCATCCTGCCCCCAGCGAGCCAAATTGAAGTCTTGAAACTGTTCGTGGCATAAATCTGAACTACCTGTAAGTGGTTGAATCATACATAAGTCTTGATCTGTCAGGCTGTCTTTTCCTTCTGTTTTTTTTCGTAAATCGGGCAGTTGCTATTCTCTGTCATGCAGTATCTGGCGACTTTCAGAATGGAGTGGCCGGTAATGTTGAGGCAAAAACAGTCCGAAAAAAGCATGACCGCATATTCACATAAAAGCGGTGCCTGATCGTTGGCTGCAGCCGAGTCGCTGCAGACTTTTGCCCCGACCGGGAAGTACCTTGGCCCCGTAGCCGGACTGTTGCTGTCAAGACCGACGATGTTCCACGTTGAAGGGGTGAGCGTTATGGTCGCCGAGGCCTCGGAGTTCACCAGGAAAAACGCCAGCAGGAAGCAGACGAGCCCGAGCAAGTGGGGCATCCGTGAAAGCTGAAGCTGTTTTTTCTCTGGAGAAGCATTCATGGGCTCACTTCCATCAGGCGTTCAAATACAAAAAACGAACGCAAGGCAAACCTCCCCCTTACCCCTGGGGAGTGCCGTCTTTTGGCTAGCATCATTGATTTATGAAGCATTGCCTTTGGCTCCTTGAGATCTTGCGCTGTAGCAGGTTGTACTGGGTAAAGCTAACTTGTCGAAATTGCACAACTATCTTTAAGCCAGCTCTTTCGTCTTTTCCCCACTCCTGAGGCCCGAAATGAGGAAAATGTACTGATAATCACGTAAAGCACCATCTGTTCCGAAAGCTGAGATTTGTCGTTAATGAAAAAATGCGAACTGTAAAATGTTAGTAATAAAGGCCGGTTATGTCAAACAAGACCAATCAGATATTATTTAACCGGTAATAATTGCTAATGTTTTTGAATAGTTGGAGAAACAGTGTTTCATTGGCCGCAATTTCCTTTTCGGTATAACTAAAAAAAAATAATTTTAGCCCGGAAAAATACATTAAACCGAATGCCAATAAATAAAAGAAAATCAACAGTTATGAGACGAAAACGTTACGGTCATAACCAACGATTCAAGGGAAAAGCCATTTGACGGAGAAACTGGCGGAAAACGGCCAGTCACGCTGTGTCGGCGGGAAAACGGAAGGATGCGGGTGGCGGGCAAAGAAATATCTGGCCCACTTTTGTGGGCAGGGATTCTCTCTTCGGCGACCCGGCAATCCGTTTTCCGGACCCGTAGTTCTGCGTCACCGGGTTGCCCCGGTTTTGCTCTTGTCGGAGAGCGCTATCAATTTTAATGATAAATATAAACTTATCGGACCACAGTTTAAAGCTTTGTTTGAAAATGTCCAGCCAGTATGACTGCTTTCTGTTCGGAATTGAAAAGGGATGCCACTGGCAGATCGAGAGAATGACCTGTGGAGCTGACACTGCGCCGGCAAAGAGGCAAGGCGAACTGTTGAGAAAGGCCAGTAGGTTTTGCGGATTTTATCGCGGGGAAGGTGGCTGAAAAGTCCTCGGCTGGTGGTGGAACTGTTGACATGTATTAGCGAAAATGATTGTATTGCAACATGAAAGAGAAAAATTAGCACTTCCCCTGAGTCGCTTTCAGTACCTGGAAATTGCACTAATATGATGAATGAAAGAAATATGTCCGGTGGCAATGACCAAATGAAGGTTGTCATCGTCGGTGGCCCGACTGGTTCCGGGAAAAGCGAACTTGCCGTTCAGATTGCAGAGCATTTTGACGGTGAAGTCGTGAATGCTGACTCCATGCAGTGTTACCGGGGCCTGGATATCGGCACTGCCAAGCCTTCACCCGATCTTTTGCAGCGGGTTCCACATCATCTTCTGGGGATTGTTGATCCGGAGGCTGATTTCACTGCAGCCAATTATCAGATGGAGGCAAGGCGCGTAGTTGCGGAAATCAATGCCCGCGGCAAATTGCCGGTTCTTGTCGGCGGTACCGGTCT
>Ga0134124_10005649_pt1 | contig 10047 bp, 12 predicted proteins | sample KB304_FD_96880 | JGI IMG/M metagenome (GOLD analysis project Ga0134124, IMG submission 96880) | Terrestrial soil microbial communities without Nitrogen fertilizer from Kellogg Biological Station, Michigan, USA - KB3-0-4 | ecosystem: Environmental > Terrestrial > Soil > Unclassified ... | reverse complement strand
TTGAAGAACCAGTCCATTCGCCCGTTGCGGTCGAGATCCATCGCCGGTGTCATATGCCTTTCGACGACGCGCTTGAAGCTTTCACTCGATGCGTTTTGGTTGTAGTGCGACTTGACGAAGTCGTGCACATTCGCGTTTCTCCTCTGCGTCCTCGGCGTCCTCTGCGGTTGATTCCGAGCCACTGACCAGGAAAAACCGCTGAGGACGCCGGGGACGCAGAGGACTGCTTGCTGGCAATACGCTAATAACCCACTACCACCATTTCGGGTGGATTAATCGAAATATCGGGACTGTGTGCGATGCTGACGTTCCACTTCTTCCAGAATCGCTTCAGGCAAAAGCGCGTCAGCGTCGATCCCAAGTTTCAATGAGATCGGTTGCGCGATGCGCATTGCAAGCGCCATGCGATTCACCTCTGTCAACTCAAACCTTCGCTTCAGGAAAGTCTGCACCGCACGCAGCTCCGGCTCGCTCAGTTGACGAGTATCGATAGTAAAAGCCGCAAGCGTCTCCCGGTTCAGTCGATGCTGCTCGATCTCGGAAACTTTGATTATCTCCTCGAGCAATGGAGCTTCGGTCGCGCGCTCTTTCACGACCACCGTTCCGGCCACGAAATCGCCCACGCGTTTGGACCCTGCGCTGAAGATGATCGAGACTACGCCTATCGCATAGGAAGGTAACGGCTGGAAATCGATCGCCACGCGGAGCAGGTTTCTGACAAACACCTCGAAGAACCTGACAGGCCGCCCGTCTTCGCGCACGACTCTCAGCCGCATTATTCGCTTGCCTGGAGTCTGGCCGCTCCAAAGAGTTTCAAACGCGACGAAATAGCCCCAGTAGATCGCGAATATCGCCAGCACCGTGAGGGCAGCGGCCCATACGCCCATCGAGTTAAACAAGCGCCAGTCGCTAAAGGCTCCGGCAACGACTATCACGATTAAGATCGCCGAAGCCTGGATTAGATGATCGATGGCGGCGGCGAGAAATCGATTGCCCACGTTGGCGAGGACGTAGTGAAGCTCAACCCGCTCGGGTGTTTCGATTACAAGTTCGTCATCTAGCATGGCAGTTCGCATCGAGCAACGGCAGCACCAGCGCCAGTACTTTCGAATGCGTGTCCTCAACCCCGCCGGCCGCATCGACTATTCGAATTCGCGACGGCTCTTGCTGCGCCATCTGAAAATAACCTTCTCGCATCCTCTCATGAAACTCGGAATGCTGCTCGTCGAACGCTCCCAGCAATCCGCCAATGGGCCTGGAGCCCTGGCGCGTTCTAGCCATCTCGGGATCCAGATCAAAGACAATAGTGAGATCCGGTTTGAGCCCGCCGGTTGCGAACTTGTTGAGCTCCTCAATCATCGTCAGTTCGAGACCGCGCCCATAACCCTGAAACGCAACGGTCGAATCAGTGTAGCGATCCGAGATAACGATTCTGCCGGCCTCGAGCGACGGGCGTATGAGTTCCGCGACGTGCTGGGCGCGCGCTGCAACATAGAGCAACAGTTCAGTTGGCGGGGCAATGTGCGAGGTAGCATCGGACACCATCAAGTGGCGTATGCCCTCGCCGATCGCGGTGCCGCCGGGCTCACGGGTGGCGACAGGATCGAGCCCGCGGCGCTGCAGTTCCCGGCAGAGAAGCTCGCGCTGCGTGCTTTTGCCGCTGCCGTCAATGCCCTCGAGAGTAATAAACAATCCACGCATTTGATTAGAGCGCCGCGTTAGAGTGCTCGCAAACTACTTGGGCTGCCGAGAGGCAGCCCGAGATGTGAGTGGTTTTGTTTCGCGGCCAATGCCTCACGACTTTTCCTGGGCTGCCGCCGAAGTGGCCTGAGGCGGAGCCGCCTGCTCGGCCGGGTGTTGTTCGCGATCAGAAGTCATCGGCCGGCTGTAATGGTAATCGCGGCCGCCTGCGCGCGGCAACGATACCGTGGAAATCGCGTGCTTGAAGATCAGTTGCTCCTGCGATCCGGCTTCCAGAATCACAGAATACTTGTCAAAGCTTTTGATCCTTCCTGTGAGCTTCACTCCGCTCATCAGGTAAATCGTGACGCTGCTGCGCTCTTTACGGGCACTGTTGAGAAAGCTGTCTTGTATTGTGTTTTGTTGTTGTATGGGTTTTTCCATCTAATTGACTCCCGAAGCAAAAATTTTTCAGGTGATTGAAAGCTAACATAAGAAACTTGACGCGAGCAAGAGTCCGGCCTTTCGAGGCTGCTTTGGGTGATGTTGGAGTGCGGCGCCAAGGTACTCCGCGACGCCGCTTTTGATTCGCGATCGATTACATAACCAGACAAAAGCGGCGTCGCGGAGTACCTTGCCGCCGCACTCCAAATCAAAAGGGACCCGGTTTCCTTTTCGGCCTTTCGACTCTACAATCAAACTTGCAGCAAGATAGCCGAGAATTCCAAGGAGAACCCTATGGCAGTGAACATTTTGATACCGACGGCGCTGCGCAACTACGCCGGTGGCAGCGATTCGGTAGCGGTTGAGGCAGGCACCGTCGGCGAGGCGCTCGACGCGCTGACCGGCAAACATACCGCTCTAAAAAAGCACCTCTACAACGACGAGGGCGCGCTGCGTCATTTCGTAAATATCTACGTCAACGATGAAGACATCCGCTACACGGAGAAGAACGCGACGCCGCTAAAAGACGGCGACGTATTGAGCATAGTGCCTTCGATAGCGGGCGGCGTCGCGGTGATCGATGAAGACACCGCGAGCGCGGTTGATTTGGACCACGACGAGATTCTGCGCTACAGCCGCCACTTGATAATGCCCGAAGTCGCGTTGGAAGGTCAGAAGAAACTCAAGGCCGCCAGGGTTCTCTGCATCGGCGCGGGAGGATTAGGCTCGCCTCTGGCGTTATATCTGGCGGCTGCCGGCGTTGGCAAAATGGGAATCGTAGACTTCGATGTAGTCGACTTTACAAATCTGCAACGCCAAATCATCCACTCCACCGCAAACGTGGGCCGCCCAAAACTCGACTCGGCAAAGGAGCGCATTGCGGAAATAAATCCCTACGTACAGGTCGACACTTATGAGGTGGCGCTTACATCCGAGAATGCGCTGGACTTATTCGCAGACTACGACATCATCGTCGACGGGACCGACAATTTCCCTACGCGATACCTGGTTAACGACGCGTGCGTGTTGTTGGGCAAGCCCAACGTGTACGGCTCGATCTTCAGGTTCGAAGGACAGGCGACCGTCTTCTACGCGAAGGAAGGTCCGTGCTATCGCTGCCTGTATCCGGAACCGCCTCCGCCGGGGCTGGTCCCGAGCTGTGCCGAAGGCGGAGTGCTCGGAGTCTTGCCCGGCATAATCGGAGTCATTCAGGCGATCGAAACGGTCAAGCTGATCCTCGGCAAAGGCGATTCGTTGATCGGCCGCTTGATGCTTTTCGACGCGTTGAAGATGAAGTTCCGCGAGCTCAAGCTGAGAAAGAACCCGGAGTGCCCGATCTGCGGCGAAAATCCGACTATTCACGAGCTAATAGACTATGAAGAGTTCTGCGGCGTGACTCATCAACCCCAGGTCGACGTTGGGGCGGACTTCGAGATCACGCCGCTCGAACTCAAAGCAAAGATGGACCGCGGCGACGACTTCGTGCTGGTCGATGTTCGCGAACCCGAAGAATACGCGATATGCCGCATCCCGGGCTCGAAGCTGATCCCGAAGGCGACTGTCCCCGAGCGCCTGCACGAATTGTCATCGGCCGACGAAATCGTCGTGCACTGTCGAAGCGGGGTCCGCAGCGGCGCGATAGTTGACTTGATGAAGCAGGCGGGATATCGAAAGGTGAAGAACCTGGTTGGCGGCATATTGCGATGGTCGGAGGACGTCGATCCAAGTGTGCCGAAGTATTGAGTCACAATAGGTGCAGGATGACGGACGAACAGGAACGATCTCAAAGAACTGGCGCAGGCGAGATTGAGAGAAGCCCGAGTGCTTCTGGATAACGACGAGTTTTCAGGTGCGTACTACCTCGCTGGCTACGTGATCGAGTGCGCCTTGAAAGCCTGCATCGCGAAGCGCACTAGAAAGTTCGATTTCCCCGATAAGAGAACCGCCCTCGAGAGCTATACTCACGATTTGGCAGCGTTGGTAAGAGTCGCAGGGCTACAGCCAGATCTCCAAGCGGAAATCCAGAACGACCAACAGGGGTTCGGTCCGTATTGGGGCCTCGTACAACAATGGACGGAACACACTCGGTATCTGATCATTGATCGAAGTACCGCTGAGAATCTGATTGAAGCAGTGTCCGACTCGAAACATGGGGTGTTGTAATGGTTAAAGCATCACTGGTAGAGCGCGATGTATCGCAAGGTAAGCGCTTTCTGCAGGCCCTGAATGATCGGTCCGAACTTCGATTCGGCTCGAAGAAGATTTCTTTGATACCCGCTGATCGTTTTAGAATCAAAGCTGCGTTTTGGTGGTATTTACCCGAGGCCTCCGAGTGGCGATTGTTTATTGCCACGCCACTGGTCGATGAAGAGGGACCGCTGCAAGCGTTCCGAGACATCAACACCGTCCTTGCATCAAGACTAGACCTGCATTCGGACATATCGTTGCAGAATATTTCTGTCTTGAGTCCAAAGGATCCCATCATTAAAGCCATTAATAAGGCAATGAAAATCCTTCCAGATCGGGAAGGCGCAAGATTCACTCGAAGTACGTTGAATGGAACGTTCGTTGAGGACGCGTTCGTCTATAGACTTCCTTGAGCACCTTCGGCTGCGGTGTTGTAGGTCAAATAGGCAAATGGATCGCGAAGGAACCGGAAAGACTGAGCACTATGACTTCGCAATGCGCTCTTCCGATTAAAATCACAAGCCGATTGAAGCTACTGCTCGGCGACAAGTTCGTTCTCACCGATCCCGACGAGTTGTTCGTCTACGAAGCCGACGCCCTCACCCTACATAAGCACATTCCTGCGGCCGTCGTCATTCCGGGCTCCGCTGAAGAAGTCGCCGCCGCGGTGAAAATCCTGGCCGAAGAACACATTCCGTTTGCGCCGCGTGGCGCAGGCACCGGACTCTCGGGCGGCGCGCTCTCGCTCGAGGGGGCAGTCATCTTTGAATTGGCTCGGCTGAATAAGATTCTCAAGATCGACTATGAGAACAAGCTGGCGGTTGTTGAGACCGGAGTGATCAACGTTCATCTTTCGCAAGCCACCGCATCGATGGGTTATCACTATGCGCCGGACCCTTCGAGCCAGATGGCCTGCACGATAGGCGGCAACGTGGCCGAGAACTCGGGCGGACCTCACTGCCTCAAGTATGGCATGACGACTAATCACGTCCTTGCGGTTGAAGTAGTGCTGCCGTCCGGCGAGATCGTCACGCTTGGCGGAGGCGGCGTCGACGCCCCGGGCTATGACTTGTTGGGCGCATTCGTAGGATCCGAAGGCACATTCGGTATTGCGACCAAGGCTACGCTGAGACTCACCCACCTGCCGCAATCGATCAAGACCTTGCTTGCGGAGTTCATGACCGTTACGGATGCCAGCCGCACAGTGTCGGAGATTATCGCAGCGGGAATCCTGCCTGCGGCGCTTGAGATGATCGATCAGGCTACGATTCAGGCGATTGAAGATTCGATCTTCGCGGGTGGTTTTCCGACCGATGTCGCCGCGTTGCTCATCATCGAACTCGACGGGCTATCAGCCGGTCTCGAAGAGACGGCCGCTCGAGCGGTTGAGATTAGCCGGCGCAACAACGCGCGCGCAGTCAGGGTCGCAAAGGACGCAGCGGAGCGTGATCGATTGTGGGCCGCTCGCAAACGCGCGTTCGGAGCGATGGGCAGAATCAATACGGACTTGATGGTGCAAGACGCGGTAATCCCGCGCTCACGATTGCCTGAAGTGCTCGACGAGATTTATCGAATTGGCGAACGGCATGGCCTAACCGTCGCTAATGTGTTCCACGCCGGCGACGGCAACCTTCATCCGAACATGCCTTTCGATGGGCGCGACGCGGATCAAGCACGTCGCGTTGCCGCGGCATCGAAGGAAATCATGCAGTTGTGCGTGAGCGTCGGAGGCTCGATCACCGGCGAACATGGGGTTGGAATGGACAAGATCGAGTCGATGCGGCTGATTTTTTCGGCGAACGATCTGCAGCGAATGCTCGCGGTGAAGGACGTGTTCAATCCAAACGGTCTTTGCAATCCCGGAAAGGTCATCCCAACATTCAAGACCTGCCGATACTGTGGTTTTGGAATTGAAGACTTCAAACACAAACTGCTCGCGCCCCACGGCATTTCGACAAACGAAAGGTCCTGACCAGAAATGCAGCCACCTGCGCTCGCGTCACTGAATCGTTGGGACAGTACCTACTGGCGGATATAAAATCACTTTCCATTTCAGGTTAACGTTCGCTTTCTTTCTACAACAAGCGCTCAAACAGTACCAGTACGTTGTTGAAATGACACTCTAACTGATCAAGGTAGCGGTCAAGATCCCACGCGGAGTCGATGAGAATAAAAACGTCGCAAGATTCCGAGCCAGAACAACAAATGCTTCACTGCTTTACCAAGAACACATCATACGCCCATCGGCCAAGATGTGCTCCATTCGCACCGAACACTTTGGCTCGATACCTAAACTCGTTCCCGTTCTCATCATGGCGTTCGGACCACCGGTAATCCAGACTGATTGAAGCCACACCAAGCTCAAGGAGCGTATGAAGTTCATCGGTTTCTGAGATGCCGTTGTGATTAACGTCTTGCCATAGCCGAAGTGAAGAGAAAATAGTGTCGCGGTTGTCAATCATTCCGTCGTTGTTGCCACCATTCGCAGACTTATCAAACTCAGCTAGCGCCGCGAAGCCATTGAGATTAGGAGGGTTTGATATAGGCTGCGGTGTGAAATTACCAAACAACTCTCTACCGTTGTTTATGGTGCCGTTCCCGTCGCGGTCGAGCACGAGGAAGGCGTCGTCGGAACCTGCAGCAGTCCAGGACAACTGCTCTGGCGTGCCGTTGCTCTTGATGTCGAAGCTCACTCCGCCAGCCGCATCGGACAGGTTGAATCCATTGCCAAGGACATCTATGAGTATTGGACTGTTGCCGCAACAGCTGTTGCAGCTTGGATCACAGGTTCTGGTTTCGCCACCAGTGCCGCAAAGATCCACGCAACCGCCACCACCGCCACCGCCACCGGCAATGCCGCAATTAGCTTGATACTGCTGAATACTGCGGACTGCGTCACTATCACATTGCTGAGGGTCCATAGGCAGGTTGGCGGGAACGTCGTTTGGCCCGCCAAGAGAATTCATTACGCTTTGGAGAGGACTTTGGCTAACTTGGTTAAAAGTGGAAAAGCCCCATCGTGTGACCAATTTCGTGCAGCATGACCTTTCGTATGCAATTATAATAAGTAGCTGAATTATCTCGAATCCACCCCCGGATCGCACCCGAGTACCTAGCATCCCAATAGAAAGTTGTTGTTGCCTGGATAACATAGCCAGATGAAGCGACAGCCGTGGCCGCTGCTGCCCTAGGGTCTGAGCCGAAATAGCCAGTGTTGGTAGTTATAGTGAACAACCTGTCTGCGACAGATTGGAAAAATAAACTCTTGAACAATTATAAAGAGGACTAATTTCGGTTGTATTCGGATAGTTCCAACTACCTAATGCTCCCCCTCCGCCTAGTTGATCCATCTCTTGCTGATTGGAAAACCCGTTAGAGGTATAGTAAACAGTAGCGTTAGCGTACCATCCATTATTTAGCCCTGGCTGTTTGCATGCCGCTTCGGATAGTGAACCCGGATAGGTACCGATGAGAACAAGCGGGCTGACACTAAAGCCTAAGAGAAATGCGGCAACGTTTAGCATTCGTTTCTTATACATATATCCCTCGCCCAGATGCGCCGCTTGGATTTTTTGAGGCGCTATTGATTTGAGACAGCCCGGAGTGTCAGTAGGAATGATTCGGCGCGTAGAACACCAGGCGGCAACTCCTGCTCGGTCAAAGCTCTGAGCTTTACTCCGTCGAGTTGAAAGGATCCAGAATAGGCGGTTGGCTTATAGGCCCCGGTTTCTTTTACTGACTGCAAGAACAACACAACCTCGCGATTAAGAGGTAACGGCTCAAAGTAGTGATCTCGGGCTTTCACTATTACGCCGTCCAGCAAAACTTTACCCCCAGGGTATGTGACTGTTATTGACGCACCAAGAGGAGCCGTCACATTGTCCTTCAAGACTTCGGTTATTTCCACATTGTAATCGGTGAAAACGAAACCATCATCTTCAGTAAGTTGAGATACCTTGTTCGTTACTCGGCCGCGGACAATTGCGTCAGAACTGCGCGCGAGTTCCCCAAAAAACCTCTCCGGTTTGTCGGCTTCCATTAGAAAGCCTAGTCCAACATAAAAATCGAGTTTGACAATCTTCGTTGAACTTCTAGCAACATCCAAGAGCTCGTCAATTGTCGCATTGCTATTTCTCTGTTTGTAGTCTGTATAAAGGCCGCTGTGGATACGCTCGCTCGCTGATAATACTCCAACCTCAACCGGGGTCGCATCGGCAAGCTCCGCTTGATATTCCGCTAGCTCTTCGCGCTCCTTCTCTTGCTCGGCATTCTTCTGACGTAGTTTGGACGCTCCAACGCCGAAGACTCCCAGCAGAGCCAAGCCTATGACAAGGCCGAAAATGAATGCCTTTGACATTGTTTCCTCCCTCGACGAACATTGAATACCGGGACAAACTTCTTACGCTAAATTGTAATCCTTAAGTCACAAGTTAGACCAAGCAAGCTCCGAACGAGCTGTGTAAGCGACATCTCTTAGATACGTCCGCCCCTCCCTATATGTCAAGCAAATTCCCTTATCATCCGCGAATATTTTTCAAGGCTGCATCTCTCGCGTTAAGAAGCCGCCCTCTGTGTCAACGTGACTGAAACACCGACCTCCAAATATTGTATGAGGGCGGGAAAGAAAGGTCTCAATGTCACTGCTCTGTCGGTTCGCTATTCGTCTCGGCTGAAAAGCTTCTAATAAGAATTACACAACGGCGCGCGGTCTTGGACATAACAACGTGCAGCGGATAGTAACGGATTCGCGGGGCTTTCTTTGGTTCTGTACATTCGAAGGTCTGTCGCGATTTGACGGTTAGAGTTTCACGACCTACGGCCCGGACCAGGGCCTCCACAGCTGATTGATCCAATTCGTCGGCAATCCATCGTTGGTTGAATAGCGAGCGACAAACGATCGCGCCGGGTCGGGATCGGAAACAAGACCACACAGACCGCCTTCACTTGTGGCGGCCCACAACCGGCCCTCGCGATCATCGAGCAAGGAATGGATGAAGTCGAGGCGCAAGTACGGCGATGGACATCTTTCCAAGAGAGGTTAGGGGCTCTGGGGTCGGGCGAGACTAACTGAGTAATTCGGCAGTGCCGATCGCCCGAAAGATCAAAACCGAGATGCCCACGCTACCCGTTGCTTTCGCCGGACGACGCGTGCCCTGAATTAGCCGGGAGGCCATGCGAGGTGACGACCGCCAAGCACGTGGACATGAAGATGAGCAACGCTTTGGCCGGCTGCATCGCCGGTGTTGATGACCACTCGATAGCCGCTCTCGGCGATGTCCAACTGGTTCGCAACTTTCGCGGCGGTGTAGAGCAAATGACCCATCAATGACAGATCCAGTTTTGACGCGTCGTTTAAAGACTCCAGATTGTGCTCGCGCGGAATCAACAGCACATGAACGGGCGCCTGGGGATTGGCATCCTTGATAGCAACGACTTGCTCATCCTGGTAAACAAGTTCGGACGGAACGTCCTTGGCTACGATGCTACAAAAGATGCAGCTTTGTTCGATGTTTTCCATAGTGTTTGATCTGAAGGCAATTATCAACCAAGGGTCGCAATTGAGTCAAACATTAAATTAGAAAGCGGGCATTGGTCATTGGTCATTAGTCATTAGTCATCACTACTGTCCCAACGTTACTCGAATAGAGTCAGTTGGTTGCAGTAGTCGGGTTCTAGATCGTTGAAGTCTGAATCTGAAAGCGCCTGTAAGAGCGGCGTTTTCTCGAAAACGCTGAC
>Ga0134124_10005647_pt1 | contig 10047 bp, 10 predicted proteins | sample KB304_FD_96880 | JGI IMG/M metagenome (GOLD analysis project Ga0134124, IMG submission 96880) | Terrestrial soil microbial communities without Nitrogen fertilizer from Kellogg Biological Station, Michigan, USA - KB3-0-4 | ecosystem: Environmental > Terrestrial > Soil > Unclassified ... | reverse complement strand
TGATTTTGCGCGTAACACGGAACCGAGACTGACGCGCGTTAACTTGAATGAGTTGATTGAGGATTTGGGTTTGCTCACACGCCATAAATTGAGGAATCAAAATATCCAACTCGTACGTCGACAGGCGGCGGACCTGCCGCTAGTGATGGCCGATGCGACCCAATTCGAGCAAGCTTTCCTGAACTTGATACTCAATGCCGTTGAAGCGATGCCCAACGGAGGCAAACTGACTGTAACCACTCGTACCCGTCGCATAGGACCGCGCGCAACGGCAGCCGATCAAGTGGTGGTTGAATTCAAGGACACTGGACTCGGCATGAGTGAAGAACAGCGTCAACGCGCTTTTCGATCGTTACTCAGCACGACGAAGACAGCTGGGACCGGTTTGGGTCTGGCAATTGTCAGCCGGGTTGTGGAGACGCATCGGGGGAAGGTCAAAATCAAATCACGCTTAGGCCACGGAACGACCATAAGCATCGCCCTGCCAGTGTAAAACAACTGTTTTGGATGTTGCGCCGAACGGTTAACGAAAAGCCAATTGGCTAACCAAGCGCCGCCTTAATTCACAGCGCCCTATAAAATCCCAAATTCCGAGGCGTGGTGAATTTAAGCGGAGTAAAGAATCCCAGACTGTTGCGACGTTGATTTCGAACACTGTAAACATTTACGATTTCCCGTCTAGCTGCTAAGCTAGTCTAGCCTGGTCAGATTGACAGTTCACGGTGTTCACGTTTTGGCGATGGCGGGAAGTGGGCTTGCTTTTGATTCGTCGTACGCGGAGCCCCGGCATTCATCAACTGCTTTAGGCCGATACAGCATTTGGGCGTCCCGCAATCTGGGCGAAATGAACAAAATCAAATCCTTTGCAAAAAGTGTTTTGAGTGAAATCATTTGTCGCCCGAAGTTTGGTTCTATTAAATTGGGCACCGATCTTATTGTGCTTTATCAAATGATGGTTAAGAAGGTATCAGGTGGCTTGTTCTTGACCATCGGACGAATGAATTTGGCGGATGATTTTTTCGAGATTGGCTGCTGAGCAAGTGTGACCTCGGCTTGAGAAGATCGGCAGGAGTTATTTTCAAAAATATCTTCAGCAGCCGGTAATGGAGTTTCCTTTTGGGAAACGAAAGAGGATCTCACTGAAAGTGTTTGTAAGGTCCTGACCGGGTTTTTATATTAAATTGGAACCAGATTAACATGCTTATATACAATAACTTATATTAGGAATTAATAATTATTTTCTCGGTTTTTTTGGAGCTTTAGAGGATTAAAATAGTCTTCCGATCATGGTCGAACCGGGTGTCACTGCTGGAGATTATCTGCTAGGCTTCTTGCTGGGAAGGCGACATGCATTGTGTTGAGAAAAACCTTCGCAATAAACTTTGAACTTTCAAATGTGGATCATCGAAAACGCAAATTTCGAATAGGCAATGTTTGTATATCCTAAAAGGTACGACGTGATTGTAGTCGGTGCAGGCCATGCCGGGGTTGAAGCCGCCTTGGCTGCGTCACGAATGGGCTGTTCGACTTTATTGCTGAGCATGAACTTGGATACTATTGGCCAAATGTCCTGCAATCCAGCAATAGGAGGATTGGCAAAGGGCCACCTTGTTAGAGAAATTGATGCCCTTGGCGGAGAGATGGGTAAAGCAACCGACATGTCTGGATTGCAATTCAGGATGCTAAATACGAAGAAAGGGCCATCGGTGTGGGCTCCGAGAGCGCAGTGCGACAAGAAAGCATATCAATTCAGGCTGAAATGGGTTTGCGAACGGCAAAAGAATTTGGATATCAAACAGGCTCAAACATCAAAATTGCTGCATTCGCACCACAAAGTAATCGGAGTTGAAACGACTCTTGGGGTGCAATACTTAGGAGGGACGGTTATCGTTACGACTGGGACATTTCTGAGAGGGCTAATGCATATTGGGTCGACACAAAACTCAGGTGGTCGTGCAGGCGAAACCTCCGCGAACAGTCTATCATCTTCTTTGGCCGAGATTGGTCTTAGTCTTGGGCGATTGAAAACTGGAACGCCTCCAAGACTTTTACGGAATTCGATCGACTTTAGTAAAACCGAGCCGCAGAACGGGGATGAGCCAATTCCGTACTTTAGCTTTTGGAAGGATGATTTGTTCCACGTGGAACTTGAAAACGCGCGTAATCATTCCTTGACTGGTTCTCATTATCCACCGAATTCCATTCTTGACAGGATAAGCGGCCAACTTCCGTGCTTTATCACTCATACAACAGATCAGACTGCTGAAATTATTCGGGCAAATTTAGATAAATCACCAATGTATTCCGGTGTTATCGAAGGGACTGGTCCTCGTTATTGCCCTTCAATTGAGGACAAGATCGTCAGGTTTCCAGATAAAATGAGGCATCAAATCTTCTTGGAACCTGAAGGAGTAGCAACTGATGAGATTTACGTAAATGGCTTTTCCACATGTCTCCCATACGATGTTCAAGTAGGTCTCGTAAAGACCATTGTCGGCTGCGAGAATTCGGAAATAATGCGACCCGCATATGCTGTTGAGTATGATTTTGCATATCCTACCCAACTGTTCTCAACTCTTGAGACAAAAGTCTGTGAAAACCTGTTCTTAGCGGGCCAAATCAACGGAACGTCTGGTTATGAAGAGGCTGCGGCTCAAGGTATTATAGCTGGAATTAATGCCGCTCAGCGAGTAAAACGCAAGAATATGTTGGTTCTTAGGCGTGACCAAGCTTATATAGGCGTTTTAATAGATGACTTGGTAACCAAGGGCACTGTCGAGCCTTACCGCATGTTTACGTCCAGAGCAGAGTTTCGATTGCTCTTGCGCCAAGATAACGCTGATAGACGCTTGTCGCAGATTGGTTACGACATAGATCTTTTGCCATCACGGAATTACTTGCAATTCAAACGAAAAGATTTGGAAATTGAAGGAGAGTTGAAGAGGTTGAACTCAACACGCCACGAGACTGAACTTCTCAGTCAAATCCTCAAACGTCCAGAGTGCACTTATTCAAAGTTGCCTAATCGAAATGACCTGTTGTCTGATGAAGTAACTCAGCAAGTTGAATTCGATATCAAGTACGCAGGGTATGTTGAAAGACAAGCGGTCGAAGTAGAAAAGCATAGGAATTTAGAAGAAAAGCAAATTCCACAAGATTTTGATTATGCGTCTGTCAGCAGTCTTCGTACTGAAGCCAGGATAAAACTCTCCAAGATAAAGCCAGTTACAATCGGGCAGGCTTCACGTATTTCTGGAGTATCTCCGTCGGATATTGGCGTTCTAATCGTCAGCTTAAAGCATCTGCAGTCGAAGACGTGTGCCAAATTATAAGTTCGTGATTTCGATGTTCGAGGAGTTAGGGGGCTAAATTTAGCCCCTTCGCTACACGTTTTTACTAACGCGACACAAATGATCGTTAAGGGTCATAATGTCTCTTAATCAACGTCAAGTTTGTCACACCATGTTTATTTCAACATGTTTATAACCAATGTGTTGAAAGATATTTTGTTTTCCGGCATTCACCATGCTTTCGGTGATATAACTCAGAACTAAAGCATGTTTTTATGTCGAAAGTAATTGGAATTGACCTTGGAACTACCAACTCTTGCATGGCTGTGATGGAAGGTGGAGAACCCATGGTTTTGGAGAACTCGGAAGGGAAACGAACCACACCTTCAGTCGTGGCCTTTTCCAAATCCGGAGAAAGACTGGTTGGCGATGCTGCCAAGCGTCAGGCCGTCACAAATGCCAAGAATACAATCTACTCAATTAAGAGATTCATGGGACGCAAATTTGATGAGGTGCAGGAGGAGATTAAGCGCGTTCCTTACAAAGTAGTAAAAGCCACGAACGGTGACGCAGCAGTCGAGGTAGAGACCGATGGCAAATCAAAACAATTTAGCCCACCGGAAATCTCGGCTATGATCTTGGGCAAATTGAAGGCCGACGCGGAAACGCGATTGGGTGAGAAAATCACGCAAGCCGTGATCACCGTTCCCGCCTATTTTAATGATTCTCAGCGTCAGGCAACCAAAGATGCCGGGCGAATTGCTGGCCTGGAGGTTCTGCGGATTATCAATGAACCGACCGCCGCCTCGTTAGCTTATGGGTTGGACAAGAAAAGGGACGAGAAAATTGCCGTTTACGATTTAGGTGGTGGAACGTTCGATATCTCAGTGCTTGAAATCGGCGATGGAGTCTTCGAAGTCAAAGCCACCAATGGCGACACCCACTTGGGCGGAGACGATTGGGACAACAAGATGATCGATTGGATCTTGGACGAGTTTAAGCGCGAGAACGGGATGGACCTCAGAAAGCAACCCGATGCTCTGCAACGCATCAAAGAAGAGGCTGAAAAAGCCAAGATCGCTCTCTCCAGTTCGCAACAATACGAAATCAATTTGCCCTTTATTACCGCCGACGCCAGCGGTCCAAAACACATCAGCATGAAACTCACGCGCGCGAAGATGGAGCAGCTCTGCGATCAACTTTTTGAGCGCACCATCACGCCCGTGAAGAACTGCTTGAACGACGCGGAAATCACGCCCGACAAAATTGACGAATTGGTTCTGGTGGGCGGGATGACTCGCATGCCGCGCGTTGTGGAAACCGCTCGATCATTGGTCAACAAGACGCCCCATCAAGGTGTCAATCCCGATGAAGTGGTGGCCGTTGGCGCCGCAATCCAGGCCGGCGTTCTCAAAGGCGAGGTCAAAGACGTTTTGCTCCTCGACGTGACGCCGTTGTCCTTGGGCATTGAAACCCTGGGGGGCGTGTTTACCAAGCTGATCGAACGCAACACAACCATTCCAACGCGCAAGTCAGAAATATTCTCGACCGCGTCCGATAACCAACCAGGAGTTGAAATCCATGTTCTGCAGGGCGAACGCCAGTTCGCGCGCGACAACAAGACGATCGGTAAATTCCAACTCACCGACATTCCACCCGCGCCGCGTGGCATGCCGCAAATCGAAGTGACTTTTGATATCGACGCCAACGGCATTTTGCACGTGAGCGCCAAAGACCTTGGAACCGGCAAAGAACAAAAGATCACCATCACCGCTAGCAGTGGCCTCTCCAAAGATGAGATCGAGAAGATGCGCAAGGACGCCGAATTGCACGCCGAGGATGACAAACAAAAGAGGGAAGAAATTGAAACGCGCAACGAAGCGGACAACTCCATTTACCGTTCAGAAAAAATGCTCAAGGACAACGCCGACAAAATTTCCGGCGACGACAAGAGCAAGATCGAGAAAGCTGTCGCGGACGTGAAGGAAGCGTTGAAAGGCAGCGACGCGAGCGCGATCAAGTCGGCAAGCGAGAAACTGAACGAAGCCTGGCAGGCGGTTTCGGCTGAGCTTTACAAAGCGGCTGCGGAAAAGGCTCGCGCCAGCAAACCGCAATCGGGCGACAGCGGCGAAGCCAAATCCGACGAGAAGAAAGGCAAGAAAGACGAAGGTCCGATCATCGACGCCGAGGTTGTGGACGAGAAGAAGTAATCCGCTCCTTCAATGACCGCCGCGGAATTCACGAAGAATGTGCAGAACAACACTGGTTGTTTTGTTGCGGTTGCGTTGATGACTGGTGGGACCATGAGCGGCATTTTTAGTGGATCGACAGGCTATTATGAGCCTGAGCACGGCACGAACGAGTCAATCTTTGAGACCGAAAACGGCAAAGTTGAGACGATTGATCCAGCAGAAATTAAAGTGGTGTGCCAGCTTCGCGATGAGGATGCTGATCTTCTTTTCCGCTGCAACTGACGATTTAGGGAATTTTCTCGTCCGCTCGGGCGGCGGGATTTGATTACAATCAAACAACAAAACAAAAACGGACAAAAGAAAAACCTATGACAATGAACGTAAAACCTCTCGGCGATCGGGTCCTGGTTGAACCGGCCGAAGAGAAGGAAACCAAAAAGGGCGGGATCATCATTCCCGACTCCGCCAAGGAAAAACCAACCGAAGGCATCATCGTATCCGTCGGCACAGGCAAAACGGATGACAACGGCAAAAAAATTCCATTCGAAGTGAAAAAAGGCGACCGCGTGCTGGTCAGCAAATACGGTGGCACTGAAATCAAACTTAACGGCAAGGAATACAAAATTCTGAACTCGGACGATATCCTCGCCGTCATCGAATAAAAACAGAAACCCAAAGGAAACTAAAATTATGTCAGCAAAACAATTAATCTTTGACGAATCCGCCCGGCAGGCACTTTTAAAGGGCGTCTCCAAACTTTCCAAGGCCGTCACCGCGACCCTTGGCCCCAAAGGCCGCAATGTCGTCCTCGACAAAAAATTCGGTTCCCCGACCGTGACTAAAGACGGCGTCACCGTCGCGAAGGAAATTGAACTGGAAGATCCTTACGAAAACATGGGTGCGCAGATGGTGCGCGAAGTCGCCAGCAAAACCAGCGACGCGGCAGGCGACGGCACGACCACAGCCACCGTTCTGGCTGAGGCAATTTACCGTGAAGGTTTGAAATTTGTCACCGCGGGCGCCAACCCCATCGGCATCCAACGCGGCATCCAAAAAGCCGTGGAAGTCGCAGTGGAACATCTCGCCAAAATCGCCAAGAAAGTCAAAGACAAGGAAGAGATTAAGCAGGTTGCCACCGTTTCGGCCAACTGGGACAACACGATTGGCGAAATCATTGCCGACGCGATGGACAAAGTAGGCAAAGACGGCACCATCACCGTTGAGGAAGCCAAGTCTATCGAGACCACCCTCGAAGTCGTCGAAGGAATGCAATTCGACAAAGGCTATCTCTCGCCTTACTTCGTCACGAATGCCGAGACGATGGAAGCCAAGCTCGAAGAAGCTTACATCCTCAATTACGAGAAAAAAATCAGCAGCCTCAAAGACTTGCTGCCGCTGCTCGAGAAAATCGCCAAAGTGGGCAAACCGCTTTTGATCATTGCCGAAGACGTGGAAGGCGAAGCCCTCGCGACCCTCGTCGTGAACAAACTGCGCGGAACGCTCAATTGCTGCGCCGTCAAAGCGCCGGGCTTTGGTGATCGCCGCAAAGCGATGCTCGAAGACATTGCCATCCTCACCGGTGGCAAGTGCATCACCGAAGACCTCGGCATCAAGCTGGAGTCCCTTGGACTGGAAGACTTGGGTCGCGCGAAATCAATCGTTGTGGACAAAGAAAACACCACCATCGTTGAAGGCTACGGCAAGTCCTCGGAAATCCAAGGCCGTGTCAATCAAATCCGCCGGCAGATCGAAGAGACGACCTCGGACTATGACCGCGAGAAGCTACAAGAACGTTTGGCGAAACTCGCCGGTGGAGTCGCCGTCATCAACGTCGGCGCTGCAACCGAGACGGAAATGAAGGAAAAGAAAGCACGCGTCGAAGACGCGCTGCACGCCACTCGCGCAGCAGTTGAAGAAGGGATCGTCCCAGGCGGCGGCGTCGCCTTGCTTCGCTGTTTGCAAGTAATCGATGACCTCAAACTCAAGGATGAGGACGAGCAGATCGGCGTGGACATTGTCAAACGTGCCATCGAAGAGCCGACACGTGCTCTGGCTGAGAACGCCGGCGTTGAAGGCTCGATTGTCGTGCAGGAAATCAAGAAGCGCAAAGGCAATGAAGGCTACAACGTTTCCACCGACACCTATGAGGACCTGGTCAAAGCGGGTGTCGTGGACCCCAAGAAAGTCACTCGCACAGCCCTGCAAAATGCAGCTTCCATCGCGGGACTGCTCCTGACTACTGAGGCCCTCATCACTGAAGTGCCTGAAAAGGAAAAGTCCGCTCCGGCAGGCCATGGCGGTCATGGCGGCGGTATGGGCGGCATGGATTACTAAGTCTATTCCGTTCTCCGCAGAGCTCGAACATCGCAGCGAGGTTGGTTTCGGCCAACCTCGCTTTTTTGTCTGCTTGCTTGGTGAGTCCACGGCCAAAAAATCATTGCGGAAAATAGTCCGCAGGCGAATCTGGTGGCCTCATGCCGACAGAGATTTCGCTAGTTGATTATTACGCTCGGCGCGCAAACGAATACGAACGGATCTACTCGAAGCCGGAGCGACAAGCTGACCTGTGCGTCTTGCGCCAATGGCTTCGGGACAAATGTGCCGGACATCATGTCTTGGAAGTCGCCTGCGGCACAGGCTATTGGACTGAAGCCATTGCCTCGACCGCGAGCACAGTCACCGCCGTGGACCTCAATCAAGAGGTACTCGAGATCGCTCGCAAAAAGAATTTTCCTCGACGGAACGTGTCGTTTGAAAAACAAGATGCCTATCAGCTTTCGTTCAGCTCAAATCCCTTTAACGTTGGGCTGGCGATGTTCTGGTGGTCGCATGTTCCGAAGTCGAAGCTGACACAATTCCTTCGCCGCTTTCATCAGGCGTTGCCGCCGGACGCGCTCCTGCTCTTCGCCGACAATCGGTACGTCGAAGGAAGCAGCACCCCGATTTCCCGACGGGACGAGGAAGGAAATACTTACCAATTGCGCTCTCTGGCAGACGGCAGTCAGTACGAAGTCCTGAAGAATTTTCCTACCGAGTCGGAATTGCGAACCACCTTGCACGGGTTCGGAAATCACCTCACGTACACGTCGCTCGATTTTTATTGGACCATTGAAGAGCGGGCTGCAACGACCCTTGTGCAGCATATATCCAAATCATGACCGATCTCACCCGGATCCTCGAACGCGTCCAGCAAGGCGATCCCAAAGCCGCCAATGAACTTCTTCCCCTCGTTTACGGAGAGTTACGCAAACTCGCCGCGCACAAAATGGCGAGCGAAGCGCCCGGCCACACCTTGCAACCCACGGCACTGGTGCACGAGGCCTGGCTGCGACTCGCTGGCTCCGAGAACCAGCGCTGGGAGAACCGCGCCCATTTCTTCGGCGCAGCCGCTGAGGCCATGCGCCGGATTCTGGTCGAGAGCGCCCGCCGCAAGCAGCGCCTCAAACGCGGCGGGCAGATGGAGCGCGTAGACCTCGCCGAGATCGAACTGCCATTGCCCTTGCCGGACGACGAGTTGCTGGCGCTGGATGAAGCGCTCGAACGGCTTGTCGCCTTCAACCCGAGCGCCGCGGAGGTGGTCAAGCTCTGTTTCTTTGTGGGCCTGACGCACGAGCAGGCAGCGCGGGAGTTGGACGTGTCGGTCAGCACGGTCGAGCGGCTGTGGGCTTTCGCTCGCGCGTGGCTTTTTCAGGAAATTCAGAGGCAGAGGAACGCCGTCGGGTCGCCGGGCGCGAAAAATACTTGAAGGAATTCGTGCGCGGACGGCGCATGTGGGGTTGAATGGCCTAAGGCTTTTGCCCAGATCATGAATTCTAACTCAGACCGACTGCTTGACCTCTTCAGCGAGGCTATGGAGCTGAAATCGCCGGCCGAGAGCGCGCGTTTTCTGGCGGAGGTCTGCCCGGGCGAGCCGGAGTTACGGGAACAGCTCGAAACTCTGCTCCGCGCCCATGAGCAGGCGGGACCGTTTCTTAAGAAAGCACTCGTGGCCACCGCACCGGATACGCTGTTGGAGAAGCTCGGCGACCGCTTCGGCCACTATCAGCTCCTTCAGAAAATCGGCGAAGGTGGTTGCGGTGTCGTTTACATGGCCGACCAGGCCGAACCGGTGCGCCGCAAGGTCGCCCTCAAAGTCATCAAGCTCGGCATGGACACCAAACAGGTGATCGCCCGCTTCGAAGCCGAGCGGCAAGCGCTGGCGCTGATGGACCATCCAAACATCGCCAAGGTCTTCGACGCGGGCACGACGGATACGGGCCGGCCCTTCTTCGTCATGGAGCTCGTGCGCGGCATCAAGATCACGGACTACTGCGACCAGAACCAGCTCTCTACCACCGAGGGCTCGACTTGTTCATCCAGGTTTGCCAGGCCGTCCAGCATGCGCATCAGAAAGGCATCATTCATCGCGACATCAAGCCGTCGAACATTCTGGTGACCGAGCACGACACCGTGGCGGTGCCCAAAGTCATTGATTTCGGCATTGCCAAGGCCACAAGCGACCGGCGGCTCACCGACAAAACGCTGTTCACCGCCTTCGAGCAATTCATGGGCACGCCGGCCTACAT
>Ga0134124_10005645_pt1 | contig 10048 bp, 10 predicted proteins | sample KB304_FD_96880 | JGI IMG/M metagenome (GOLD analysis project Ga0134124, IMG submission 96880) | Terrestrial soil microbial communities without Nitrogen fertilizer from Kellogg Biological Station, Michigan, USA - KB3-0-4 | ecosystem: Environmental > Terrestrial > Soil > Unclassified ... | reverse complement strand
GCCGCCTCCGGCTTTTTTCCTATGACCGATTATCCGCTTGATATCATACTTCCTGTCTGGAACAGCCCTGTAGAGGTGAGATCTGCACTGGCTTCATTCTCAACGGATACTCCGGACTCTCGCCTGGTAATCGTCAACAACGGCAGTGATCGGGAAACCGAACGGATACTTGATGAATTTGCCGAAGCTCTGGATGACAGGGCAATACTGATCTCGACTGAACGCAATATCGGTACTGTCGCGGCACTTAACCTCGGCCTGGGAAAATCAACTGCGCAGTTTTCTCTCATAGCGACGCCATTCACAAGACTTGCCCCCGGATGGTTCGATACCGTTCATTCCCTGTTCGACCGTCATCCTGAAGCAGGGGCGGTTGTGCTGAGGGAGAAGAACAGTTCCAGTCGTAGCACTGAATATGAGGCTGACGGCGCTTCATTTGTTGCGATGGTTCTTAAAAAGAGCCTGTATGATATCTCGGGCGGGTTTGACGAAGGGATGGACGGTGGTGAGTGGGCTCTGCGGGATTTTGTCAGGCGGGCGACCCGCTCCGGTTATACCACCTACTCCATGGAGATGAATTCTCTGAAACTGTCTGCAATTGCCGAATTCGGATCAGCGGCACGGCGACAGGAGAGGGAACAGAACGCCAGACGGCTCTATGTCGAGAGGTGGGGCGAGTCCCGCTCTTATCTGATTGTATGCCCGGATTCCCTGTTCGGCGTTGTTAATGCGGAGTTCCGGGAGACTCTTCTTGAGTCTGCCAGGCAGGGGAACAGGATCTCGGTCATTGCGGAAAACAGAATCGGCCGGCTGCTATCCTCCGAGGGCTTTTGCACTCTCCATGAAAACATCGCCTTCGAGATTCTGCCGAAACTCTTTTCTTCAAGGGCGTTGAAGCGGATTCTTTCAAGGTTTGCCGAGATTCAGCCAACTGCGATTCTTGTTTCTGAGGATGGCTCTTTCTCCGTTCCCTTCAGCAGAATGATTTTTTCGGATCTTGTTTCGGCTACATACCGGCGCAGGTGACGATGTCCTGGCAGGAGAGTGATATGAAAGATTTGATAAAAGCCCAGCTTGTCGATCACAGGGCGGTCATACAGCTGATGGAAGATGCCTTGACCGGTACGGTCTCCGATATGGCGGAAACGATCATAAAGTCACTTGCCTCCGGCAACAAGCTCCTGATCATGGGCAATGGCGGGTCTGCAGCCGACGCCCAGCACTTTGCCGCAGAAATTATAGGCCGCTTCAAACTCGAGCGACCTGCATTACCTGCGATCGCTCTTACTACAGACAGTTCCATTCTCACCGCTATCGGGAACGATTACGGTTTCGACTACGTGTTCACCCGTCAGATCGAAGGTCTTGCAACTCCTGGTGACGTTGTCATAGGCATATCTACCAGCGGTAATTCTCCTAATGTCCTTGCGGCTCTTGTAAAGGCTCAAGAACTCGGATGCAGGACTATCGCGCTTCTCGGCAGGGATGGCGGCAGTATTAAAGGATCAGTGGACATTCCGGTGATAATTCCGACTCAGGATACCCCAAGGATCCAGGAGGGTCACATAACCATCATTCATATCGTGTGCGACCTGGTTGAAAGACGGCTCTTCGGAAATCTGGCAGACTTTCATGAAGCTTAACAGGGCGGTCTTTCTCGACCGGGACGGGACAATTAACGAGGAAAGCGAATATCTATACAAAGTAGAGGAGTGTCGCTTCCTGCCGGGCGTCAAAGATGCGGTGAAACTGCTTAATGCTGCCGGTTATCTCGTCGTGGTCGTGACGAACCAGTCCGGAGTGGCGCGCGGCTATTACTCCGAGACCGATCTTGAAAAACTTCATCAATTCATGGCAAAGGAATTTGCCGATTCAGGCGCGCGGATCGACGGCTGGTACTACTGTCCCCACCATCCAGGTTTCCCGGCAGAGAGTGCTCCCTGCGATTGCCGCAAACCCCTGCCCGGAATGCTTCTGGCAGCTGCTGATGAACTCGGTATAGAGCTCTCTTCCTCCTGGATGGTAGGCGACAAGAATGCCGATATGGAAGCAGGCCTTGCTGCAGGCTGCCGGTCAATCCTGGTAAGAACCGGCTACGGCGCTGTCGAGGCTGCAGTTGCACCTGCCGGAGCTATCATTGCGGATGATCTCTTAGCTGCCGTTGATTTAGTACTGAAAAAAAGTTAGAACTAAGCTTCACGGAGGAGGATACGGGATGGCCATTAAGAAAGGGATTCTGCTGGCAGGCGGTGCCGGGAGCCGGCTCTATCCGCTTACTCTGGTAGCCAGCAAACAGCTGCAGCCGGTCTATGACAAGCCGATGATTTACTATCCGCTGGCAACACTCATGATGGCGGGTATAAACGATATCCTGATCATCTCTACCCCGCACGACACGCCGCGCTTCCAGTCGCTTCTGGGTGACGGTTCACGCTGGGGAATCTCACTGACCTACAAGGTGCAGCCGGAGCCGAACGGCATAGCCCAGGCATTTTTGATCGGCGAGGATTTCATCGGTGCCGACCCGGTGGCACTTATTCTCGGAGATAATATCTTTTACGGCAAGATGGGGCTGGACAGGCTCGCCACGGAGTTTGTGTCAGGGGCCAGGATATTCGGCTACTATGTCAATGATCCCGAACGGTACGGTGTAGTCGAGTTCAATGAAGAGGGACGAGCTATCGGAATCGAGGAGAAGCCTGCCAATCCGAAGTCTCATTATGCTGTCCCGGGGCTCTATTTTTATGACAACAGGGTCGTGTCGATTGCCAAGGCGATTTCTCCGTCGGCAAGGGGAGAACTCGAGATTACCGACGTAAACAAGGTTTATCTGAATCAGGGCGAAATGATGGTCGAGAAGCTCGGTCGCGGCATTGCCTGGCTTGATACCGGCACGCATCAAAGTCTCCTGGAAGCCAGCCATTTCATCGGCACTCTCGAGGCGAGGCAGGGGCTCAAGATCGCCTGCCTTGAGGAGATTGCCCTTCGTATGGGGTATATCGACTGTCAAACGATGTCCGAGGTCATCTCGCAGACGCCGAAATCCAGCTACCGGGAGTATCTCGAACGTGTGTACCAGGAGTCCGGACTCTGTCGAAGCTGAAGGAGGGTAGAATGAAGTATGAAAAGGGCCGTATCCACGATGTATCAGTAAAACCGCTTACCAAGTTTCTTGACGAAAGAGGGTGGCTTTCCGAGATGTTTCGCAGCGATGAGCTCCCCGAATGGTTCAGGCCGGAGATGGCCTATATCTCCATGACGGTACCCGGCGTCGCACGTGGACCGCATGAACATGTTGAGCAGACGGACTATTTCTGCTTTATCGGACCGGCAAACTTCAAGGTCTACCTCTGGGATGCACGCAAGGACTCTCCGACTTACGGGAAAAGACAGACGTTCTTCTGCGGGGCGGATGCTCCGGCAGCGCTGGTAGTCCCCCCGGGGATAGTTCACGCGTATAAGAATGTGAGCCTTGAAAACGGAATTGTTTTCAATGCTCCTGACAGATTGTATGCCGGCAAGGGAAAAGACCAGCCGGTTGACGAAATCAGGCATGAGGAGGCAGAAGAGTTAGCGTTTCTTCTGGACTGAAAATGTGGGAGCTGCTCAAGAAAAAGCGGACGATCGTGACTGCAGGAGTTGCTTTTGCCGCCGCGCTGCTTATCTATTCCTACAGCCTGAAGCAGAGAGAGCAGGCTAACGGATTTGAAAAGGTGCTTCTGACCCTTTCCTCTCCCCTCATGAGTGTGCTTTCAGACTCCAACAGGTATTTCCGCTCTTTCTGGGACGACTACATATCGATTGTTTCGGCAGGGAAAGAGAACCGGGCGCTCCGGGAGTCGGTACGGCAGCTGAATGTCCGTGTCATCGAGGCCCAGGATGCGGTTCTCGAAAACGAGCGCCTGAAAAAGCTCCTGGCGCTCAAGGGAACTATGCAGGTGCCGTCCGTTGCCGCCGAAGTCATCGGGGAAGAGAGCGCCCCCTGGTTCAGGAGCATTGTTATCAACCGGGGGAGTGTTGACGGCCTTGCCGAGGGGATGCCGGTTCTGGCGACAAGCGGTGTGGCAGGAAGGATCGTAAAGGTTGCGGCAAGCAGCTCCCGGGTTCTGCTCCTTACCGACCATGCCAGTTCCATTGCGGCAATGATCCAGCGCTCCCGGGCGCGCGGAGTGCTGAAAGGGAAGGGGGGCGGCCTGTGCTCCCTCGAATTCACTGTGCGCGAGGATGATGTAAAAGTCGGTGACATCGTAACCACTTCGGGAATCGGCGGAGTCTTTCAGAAAGGAAGAGTTCTCGGTGAGGTGACCATGGTCAGGAAAGGGGAGTACGGCATGTTCCAGACCATTGATGTCCGCCCTGCGGTCAACACCTATAACCTTGAAGAGGTCCTGGTACTTCTTCAGAATGTAGAATAGAAAGCCCGCATCCAGCGGGCTTTTCAGTATCCGGACCTGATCCGGGGATCGTGTGCGCCTCCCGTGTCAGGATGATGCCGGTACTGCTCCGTACAGGGGGTGAACCATGCTGCTGCGCCTGTTTCTCGTCTTTACCATTGTCCCGATCATCGAGGTCTGGCTGCTGATAAAGGTCGGCCGCGTTATCGGGGCGCTCCCGACCGTGGCCATCCTTCTCGCAATCTCCCTGATCGGCGCCTGGCTGGCCAGATCGCAGGGGTTCCGGACCGTTATTGCGATACGCGACGAACTGGCAGCCGGCCGGCTGCCTGCTGCGCATTTTCTCGACGGAGCCCTCATCCTGGCGGGCGGGATTCTCCTCCTTACCCCCGGCTTTTTTACCGATTTCATCGGCCTGTTCTTCCTCGTCCCGGCCACCCGCAAGCTGCTGAAGCTATGGCTGCGGAGCTGGCTGGAGCGCAAGCTTCTCCGGGGCGGTTTCGTCATGCGCCGGCGCTGACGGAACTACTTGCCGGTCCCGCCCAGGCTCTTGATATAGAGCACCAGCGACTTCATGTCGGTTGACCCCGGGTCGAGCGGCTGCCCCTCGAGAGGACCGGCAATGCACCGGTTGATGATGTCGGCCAGATCCGCTTCATCATAGCCGGCCGCTTTCCGGAGTTTTTTGCCGCCAGGGTGACAGGTGGCGCAGCTCCTGCCCGAAGTGCCGAGTTTTTCGCTGGTGAAGAGCTGTCGGCCTTTTTCGAGCGAAGGGAGATCCGCACCCCAGACCCCTCCGCACCAGATGGCTGCCCCGCAGATTACCAGCCCTGTCAGTAGTTTCATGGTCATCCTCCCCTGTTCAAGGTTTTGTCATAAAATGGTAGCTGACTTTGCTGCCGAGTCAATATAAAGGCAAACCATTCTCACGACTGGATACACCCGGATCACTGCTAAATCTCAAAACAGTTCCGCGCAAAGACGCAAAGTACGCAAAGTAATGCTGTGTAATTATGGGAGAAACGCTTTTTACCAAAAAGCTTCTGGATCCAGGATTTTGATTTTCTTGGCGGCCTCGCTTAGAAGCGCCTACTTTTGGTTGCGCCTTTGCGTGAGATTGATGTGTTTTTGATGTGAGCCGTTGACAGGCTGACGATGCCGGTATAATGTGAGAAAACATTTATGTAGCGAGGAAGTTTATGGATCCTCCTGAACGGTCGACAGATGAGAGGATGGCTGTCATGGTGAGCAGGACGACCCTGCTACTGTTCATCATGTTTTTCTCACGGAGGGGAGCCACACCTTCATTGTCCGGGCCAGTGACCCGGCCGGCAACACCGATCCGACCCCCGCCTCGCACTCCTGGACCGTAGCCCGGAACCTGCTCCTGAGACTATCCGGCCAGCCAGACAGTTACCACGCCACCCTTGGGTCCGCCCAGGCGACAGTGCCGCCGCGGACCAGCGCCCTGGTCCTGGCCCGGAGCGTCGAGTTGAACGAAAACATTACAATCAACAGCTGCGCCGAGGTCAACCTCCTGGGGGGCCATGCCCCCGGCTTCACCGTAATCGACGACCAGACCACGATCGCCGGGCTCGTCACGGTAGCCTGCGGCACCCTCGTAGTGGATGGGGTTTCCATACGCTGAGAGAAGAGAATCGTCATATCATTTTTCGCAGCCTGTTCATTAAAGGCAGTTCCCGCCTACAATCGTACATATTTTGCCGTCTCTGGAAAGACTTGGCAGAGTGTATATCCGATCACTTATTTTCATGGTCATTTCTTGTGGTATATCTATCGTCATGACCGTTATTCCTGATCCTGCCTGGGAGGCAGTTCTCCAACGACTTATCGCGACAAGAGGAACCGTCTTGTTTCTCGGCAGGAGTGACTCGGGCAAATCGACCCTGGTTAAATACCTGCTGGGAGAACTGACAGCGATCGGACTAACGGTCGCCGTGTTGGATGCGGATATCGGCCAGTCGTTTCTCGGTCTTCCAGGCACGGTGAGCCGCCGCACCTTCCATGCGCCGCCGACTCCCCATGAGTTGCACTGGGAGGAGTTTTCCTTTCTCGGCTCGATCACCCCGGCCCCCATTCTTTCCTTTCTGGCAGCCGAAACCGGCCGCATGACACAACGCTGCCAGCAGGGAGCCGCAATTACTCTTGTCGATACCACCGGCCTGGTGGATGGTGAGCTGGGCAGGGCTCTGAAGCTGGCCAAAATCCAGGCCGTGGCACCTCAACTCGTGGTTGCGGTGGCTGCAGGCGGGGAACTTGAACCGATTCTGGGCTGCATTCCTGTTGAAGTCGCATTTCGGCTGGCTCCATCACCGCTTGTAAAACGCCGCTCTCCGGAGGCGCGCAGCCGCCATCGCCAGGCACGGCTTGCAGCCTATCTCCACTGCGCCCGCGAGCATCTGCTCGTAACACGTCGTGTTCTTTTCATTCGTCACGGAGTTCCGGTGCATCCTATGTTTGCTTTTCCAGCAATTGGCACAGTAGTCGGACTCAATCATAACGGCGTAACCCGCGCCTTGGGGGTCATTTCCGAGGCTGATGCCGACTCGCTTGTCGTTGTTACGCCACTCTCCTCTCTCAGCGGGATCGACCGGGTAATTCTCGGCGACTTCGCCTTTTCCTGATTGGAACCGGGGTGAATGGGTAGCGTGCCGCAGCTCCGGAGTTGGTGTCGCAGACTGCGCGTTACACCATCAATCCGTGAGCCGTTGCCGTGGCTGCTATGAGTGAATCCATCAACGGTAGGCTTTCACCCTGCAGTGCCGTCTCGTCGTGAAGCTTTCCCCATACCATGGCCGTTAAATGTTACAATGGGCTTAACTAAGCTATAACAGGCATCCTTGAATGCAGATGAATTCAGGATGAAACGAGGTGTGATCGTGAAGTGGACGATGAATCTGATCATAGTCTTGATTCTGACGATAAGCTCGACCCTCATCTGCACGGCCGCTTCGGTGAAGATCGAGGAATGGAGCATCCCCTCCGGCGAGAAATTTCCGCATGATCCGGCCGTTGCTCCGGACGGAGCGCTCTGGTACACGGGGATGGGCTCAAATTCTCTGGGACGGCTCGATCTGCAAAGCGGCCGGTTCCGGACGTATCCCCTGAAGAGCCCGGATTCCGGGCCCCACGGGCTGGTGGCCGACCGGGAGGGGAACATCTGGTTCACGGCCAACTACAAGGGGTACATCGGCAGGCTGGATCCGAAGAGCGGCACCGTGACAGAGTTTCCCCTGCCGGACAAGGCCGCCCGCGACCCGCATACTCCGGTATTCGATGCTCAAGGAATACTCTGGTTCACGGTCCAGCAGGGGAATTTCATCGGCAGGCTGGACCCTGCGACGGGAAAGATCGTCCTGAAGCGCCCTCCGACTGCAGATGCCAAGCCATACGGCATAGCGCTCAATTCGCACGGTATTCCTTTCTTTTGCGAGTTCGGGACCAACAGGATCGCCAGCATTGACCCGGAGACCATGAAAATAACCGAATATCAGCTGCCGAAGGGGTCACGGCCGCGCCGGATAGCCATCACCAGCGACGACCAGGTCTGGTACACCGACTACCGGCGAGGATATCTGGGACGGTTCGATCCCCGTACCGGCAGGGTAGAGGAGTGGCCGTCGCCGGGGGGCGCGGATTCCGGCCCGTACGGCATGGCCGCGACGCCGGATGGCATGGTCTGGTACAGCGAGTCCGGGGTGAAGCCGAACACCATGGTCCGTTTCGACCCGCAGACGAAAAAGTTCGCGACCTGGCCGGTCCCTTCAGGCGGCGGGGTGATCCGCAACATGGCGGCTACGCCGAAGGGAGATATCTACATTGCCTGCAGCGGGGTATACAAGGTGGGTGTAGTGAGAGTGGAAAAGTGATGTAAATTGATGATGCTGAAAACAGAGAACCCCGGCGGCGCCGGGGTTCTCTTGATATACTGCAGAGCTGCTATCTGACCGACTCTTCCGGATAGGCGCCGGTATGATGGATCGCAAGATCCGCTCCGGCAAACTCCTCGTCTTCACTCAGCCTGATACCTATAGACTTCTTCAAGGCTCCATAAACCAGGAAGCCGCTGGCGAGGGCAAAAAGTATTGCCAGCAGCGAGCCGCCCAGCTGGGAGAGGAAAGTAACCCCGCCCATGCCGCCGAGAAACTTCTGGCCGAAAATTCCGGCTGCTATGCCGCCCCACGAACCGATTATTCCGTGCAGCGGCCAGACGCCGAGCACGTCATCGATCCTGAGCTTTTCCTGCTCGATATGAAAACCGTAAACAAAGATCACTGACGCGACACATCCGGTGACGAACGCTGCCAGCGGGTGCATGATGTCGCTTCCGGCGCAGATGGCAATCAGGCCGGCCAGCGCTCCGTTGTGAATGAAGCCGGGGTCGTTCTTTCCTGCCACCAGGGCCGCCAGAACGCCGCCGACCATGGCAAGGAGGGAGTTGACCGCCACCAGTCCGGAGATCTTGTCAATATGCCCGGCGCTCATGACGTTGAAGCCGAACCAGCCGATCGCGAGGACCCATGAGCCGAGAGCCAGGAACGGGATGTTGCTGACCGGTATCGGATTGGAGCGGCTTCTGGTGTAGCGCCCCATCCTCGGTCCAAGCAGCAGTACCGCAGGAAGGGCGAGCCAGCCGCCGATGGAGTGGACGACGACGGAACCGGCATAATCGTGGAATTCAGCGCCGCCGAAGCTCTTGAACAGATCCTGCAGCAGGGAGGAGTTCTTGCCCCAGATCAGGGATTCGAAAAGAGGGTAGGCCAGGCCGGCAAAGATCGCGCCGGCGATCACCTGCGGCCAGAATTTGGCACGCTCGGCGATTCCGCCGGAGATGATCGCAGGAATGCAGGCGGCAAAGCAGAGCAGGAAGAAATAGTGTACGAGGTCGTACCCCTGATTATCCATCAGGATCTGATCCGCAGGCTTGAGGAAGGAGATGCCGTAAGCTATGGGAAAACCGATGAGGAAATAAACGATTGTGGAGACTGCCCAGTCGGTGAGGATTTTGACAAAAGCGTTTACCTGGTTCTTTTTCCGGACTGTGCCGACTTCAAGAAACGCGAATCCGGCGTGCATGGCAAAAACCATGACTGCGCCAAGCATGAGAAAAAGGACATCGGTACTGTTTCTCAGCCCGGCAAGAGATGCAACTGATTCCATGATTACCCCCGTTGGTAATATTTTGTTCACCGGCCATTGTGAACATCCGCTTTTGCGAGCAACATCTCTGCCAAGTTGTTATGACGAGTAATTACTGGCGATTATCCGGGCCTGTAATTCACTACGCTTATTTTGTGATTAGAAAACAGGCAGTGCTGATTATTTGTGAGGCGTTTTTCAAAAGTTAAATGCGGTGGATTTTTTTGGCGGGCGCCGATATAGTTTCGATCAGTCTCAAAAAAAAACGGGGTGAATATGGGTCAGAAGGTCAGAATCCTGCCGGAGCAGCTGGCGAACAAGATTGCGGCCGGCGAGGTTGTCGAACGTCCGGCATCGGTAGTCAAGGAGCTGGTCGAAAACTCCATCGACGCCCTTGCCACCGAGATCATCGTTGAAATAGAAGATGGCGGACGTCGTCTTATAAAGGTCACTGACAACGGCTGCGGCATGTCCAGGGATGATGCCCTGATGTC
>Ga0134124_10005644_pt1 | contig 10048 bp, 6 predicted proteins | sample KB304_FD_96880 | JGI IMG/M metagenome (GOLD analysis project Ga0134124, IMG submission 96880) | Terrestrial soil microbial communities without Nitrogen fertilizer from Kellogg Biological Station, Michigan, USA - KB3-0-4 | ecosystem: Environmental > Terrestrial > Soil > Unclassified ... | reverse complement strand
TCGTTTGCCGCGACCTCTGCCCAGGGTGCTTCCGGAATGAAGGACGGCCTATGGGAGATCTCCACCACTATCGAGATGCCGGGGCTGCCGTTCCAGCCGCCGCCTGTCACGATGAGCCACTGTGACACCAGGGAGGACGTGCTGGACCAGAAGAAGGTAGTCCCGGAGCCCGAAGGGGATTGCAAGGTCACCAGCCTGAATACGACCGGCAGCAAGGTGACATGGCAGATCGTCTGTACCGGCAAGAATGCCACCAAAGGGGAGGGCGAGATCATATTCAAGGGTGACAGCGCCTATGAGGGATCCATGAAGATGGAGATGGAAGGTATGTCAATGACCAGCAACTACAATGCCAAGCGGACCGGCCCCTGCAAATAGAGAGTGTTCCTCGCGCAGGGAAAGTCGGGCATGCCTCTTTGTGTCGGCTTTCTCTGCGCTTTCTTATTAAGAGCTTGTCCGTAAATAAGCATTATAGGCTCGCATCCCGTCTTCATGGCATCTTTGCCCGTGTCTCGATCACAAAATCCTCGACGTAGCCGTGCTACGCCTGTGGTTTTGCTCAATCGACCCAGCCAAATCTGCCATAAATCCTGGCGCGATCTCTCATAACGTTATTTACGGATAAGCTCTAAGTGACTTTACGGAAGTCGTAAGTGCCTACCCCTTGCACCAGCAGATACTCCGCCTTTTCGGCAGATATTTTAACCACCCGATGCACTATTCCGGTGTCGATTTCGGCCCGCTGTCCGGGACCAAGAGTGGTTCTCCCCTCTGGGTTCCTTGTTTCGACGGCAACCATCCCGGTAAGGCAGACGAAAAAGTCTTTCACTTCCGTATGATAATGCCAGTCAGTGGCGGCATCCTTTGCCAGTTCCATGATCCGGACCGAGACATCGCCGGTTTTTATGATCTCGCATTGGTTCATCAGAACCTTCTCCTTCTTTCTGCATTGTCGATTATCGACTGATCCGTCGTGGACAGTTCCCGCACTATATATTGCGGCTGCTTGTTCATGAAGAGGTACATCCTGCCGATATATTCAGCCAGCAGGGCGATGCTGAAAAACAGCAGGCCGACGAGCAGCAGCAGCGCTGACATGAGAATTTCGAAATCGGTAAGCGGGTCGGACGGCGTATCGAAAAAACGCCGGTGAATGGCGAATACCAGGGAACCGACGGTAAGGATTGCCCCCAACCCGCCGATCATGCGTAGCGGTATCAGGGAGAAATTCAGCGCCATGCTTCCCCACAGCGATACGAGCTTGGCCAGGGTATACCCCGACTGGCCGTGGCGTCTTGAGAGGTGCTCCACCTGCACGCTGCCGATCCGGTCCGTCGAGCGCAAAATGATGCCGTCAATATACGGGTTCTGCCCGTCGAACTTGATGATCTCGTTGATAAGGAACCGGTTGATGATCTTGAAACTTGACAGGTAGAGTCCGGGCGGCTTTTTCATGACCAGGGTAGCTATCCTGTCGTTGAAGTAACTCCCAAGCCTTCGAAGCAAAGGATCACGCCTCTGCATGGAGTAGGTATAGACGACATCATATCCTTTGAGGATCTCGTCTATAAGCCTCCGTGCTTCCTGAGGCGGGTTCTGCAAATCGTCATCCATCATGATGCAGTAATCGCCGGTAACGTAGTGCAGTCCCGCCATCAGGGCATTATGCTCCCCGAAGTTGCGTGAAAGCTCCACATAGGTCACCAGTCCGGGATATTCATTGAAGAGTTGTTTGCAGACCTGTCCCGACGAGTCCCTGCTACCGTCGTTTACCAGCACGATTTTGAAATTCGTCTTGTCAGAAAACACCCGCATCAGATTATTGCACAGATGGTAAATCGTTTTTTCGCTGTTATACACCGGGATAAGTACGCAGACTTTTTCCATGCTCCAACCCCTGTCAAAATTGCTCATCAATTTCTCCTGAAACAACGTCGCTCATTAAGGGGAGTTTGCTATGATTATTAAATTTTGAGCAGTCTTATATCACGGCAGATTAAAAATATCTTTACAATTATTTTTACTGCTTGTTATGGCAATCCCGGCAATTGATGATTATAGTCATGCCATGGATAAGGAAGAGTGTGGATTTCAACCGGAGCCCTGGCCTGCTGTCGAACCGGGACGGATTGTCCCCGGTCTTGGGCCGGGGCTCAGCCGTGAGCGCGCCCGGATCTGGGCTCTGGTCCTCGATGCCAGGGGTGTCCGGTGCCGTCTGGAACAGCCTGAACCAGCCAGATGGGCGCTGCATGTGCCGGTGGAACAGCTTGAAAAAGCCTGCCACGAAATCTCGCTCTACGAGGAGAAGAACCTCGGTTGGCCGCCGCCGCTGCCTCCCCCTCGCCCCATGGTGGAAAACACTCTCACCACCCTGTCGGTACTGGTCCTGCTGGCAACCTTTCACAATATCGTCCGACTCGATCTGATCCTTCCCGGCGGTATCCGCCCTGACTGGCTTGAGGCCGGAAGCGCCCAGTCTGCCCGGATCCTGTCCGGCGAGTGGTGGCGAACGATAACCTCCCTTACCTTGCATCGGGATGTAACCCACCTGCTCGGCAATCTTTCCATCGGCGGGGTGTTCGTCTTCCTGCTCTGCCGCGAACTCGGTTCAGGTCTGGCCTGGACCTTGATCCTGGCCGCCGGCAGCTTCGGCAATCTCGTCAACGCCTGGGTTCAGCCTGCCAGCCACAACTCTGTCGGGGCTTCCACCGCCGTGTTCGGCGCGGTCGGAATTCTGGCTGCGCTCAGCATGGTTCGCTACCGGCGCCATTTGCAAAAACGCTGGGGGTTGCCGGCCGCTGCCGCCCTGGCGCTGCTGACTCTTCTCGGCACCGAGGGGAAGAACACCGATCTCGGTGCCCATTTCTTCGGCTTTGTCTGTGGCGTTCTGCTCGGACTGCTGACGGAACAGATCATCTCGCGGCGCGGCCATCCGGGAGCTGTTCTGAACGCGTTGCTGGCGATCCTGGCTGGTTCAACCATCTTTCTTGCCTGGCTGGCCGCTGTTGCCGCGGGTTGAAAGTTACCACCCCTAACCCCTCCTACCAGAAGTAGGCGCTTCTAAGCGAAATAGGAGGGGGATTATAAACTCCCCTCCCTCCTTACTAAGGAGGGGGCGGGGGTGGTTGGGTTTGCCCTGACTGCCTAAAAGAGAGGCAGCCTCATCCTCTTCTTCTTGCTACAGAATCTATTCGGTAATAAATCCTCCTCTGATAACAGCATGTTACCCTTTGGCACGTACGTTGCTCTTCTCGTAATAGCGAATTTTTACGAAATGGGAGGCAGAGTATGGCCAGACCTGATTATTACGACGCACCTGAGTGCGATGTCCACCAGGACAAGGGGGCTCCGAAGTTCTGCAAGAAGTCGGAGCCGGGGGAGGGGACGGAACGGTCCTGCGCCTATGACGGCGCCCGGGTTGTTCTGATGCCGATCACTGACGTCATCCATCTGGTACATGGGCCGATCGCCTGCGCCGGCAACTCGTGGGATAACCGCGGGGCCCGCTCCAGCGATTCTCAGCTTTACCGGCGCGGCTTCACCACCGAGATGATGCAGAACGATGTCATCTTCGGCGGCGAGAAGAAGCTTTACAAGGCTATTCAGGAGCTGGCCGGACGCTATCCGGAGGCCAGGGCGATCTTTGTCTATGCGACCTGCGTCACAGCCATGACCGGCGATGATGTGGAAGCGGTCTGCAATGCGGCATCGAAAAAGGTCTCCATACCGGTCATTCCCGTGAACACCCCCGGTTTCATCGGCGACAAGAACATCGGCAACCGCCTGGCCGGAGAGATCCTTTACAAATATGTGATCGGCACGGCAGAGCCGGAGATTCTGGGTGAGTACCCGATCAACCTTATCGGCGAGTACAACATCGCCGGGGATCTCTGGGGGATGCTCCCCCTTTTCGACCGGCTCGGTATCCAGGTCCTTTCCTGCTTTTCCGGCGATGCCCGTTTCGAGGAGCTGCGCTACGCCCACAGGGCGAAGCTGAACGTTATCATCTGCTCGAAGAGCCTTACCAATCTTGCCAAGAAGATGCAGAAGAACTATGGCATGCCGTATATCGAGGAGTCGTTTTACGGTATGACTGATACTGCGAAGGCTCTGCGCGACATCGCCCGTGAGCTGGACGATGCGGTGGGCGGTCTGGAGAAGCGCATTATGCAGGATCGCGTGGAAAAGCTGATCGAAGAGGAAGAGGTGAAATGCCGCACAGCCATCGCTCCTTACCGGGCCAGGCTGGAAGGAAAGACAGCAGTGCTCTTCACCGGCGGGGTCAAGACCTGGTCCATGGTGAATTCCCTGGCCGAGCTGGGGGTGGAGATTCTCGCCGCAGGCACCCAGAACTCGACGCTTGATGATTTCTACCGGATGAAGGCGCTGATGCACCAGGACGCAAAAATCATCGAGGATACCAGTACCGCCGGTCTGCTCTCGGTCATGTACGACAAGCTGCCCGATCTGATCGTGGCCGGGGGGAAGACAAAATTTCTCGCCCTGAAGACCAAGACCCCGTTCCTCGACATCAATCACGGCCGTTCCCACCCGTACGCCGGTTACGACGGGATGGTGACTTTCTCCCGGCAGCTCGATCTGACCGTGAACAATCCGATCTGGCCGGTTCTTAATGCCAGGGCTCCCTGGGAGAAGAGTCAGGAAGAGCTTGCGGAAGATCTCGCGTTTGCAGCCGGCCACGCCGAACGGCTGGAAGCGGAGGATATGAAGGAGTCACGGATCAAGGTGCCGGTTAAAAACGCTACGGTCAATCCGCAGAAGAACTCTCCGGCACTTGGTGCGACCCTGGCCTACCTCGGAATAGACCGGATGCTGGGGCTGCTGCATGGGGCACAGGGCTGTTCTACCTTCATCAGGCTCCAGCTGTCGCGCCATTTCAAGGAGTCGATAGCGCTCAACTCGACCAGCATGAGTGAGGACACGGCCATCTTTGGCGGGTGGGAGAACCTGAAAAAAGGGCTCGGCCGGGTGATGGAAAAATTTCAGCCGGGAGTGGTCGGGGTCATGACTTCCGGTTTGACCGAAACCATGGGTGACGATGTCCATAGTGCCATCGTACACTTTCGTCAGGAAAATCCCCAGTATGAGCAGATACCGGTTGTCTGGGCATCCACTCCCGATTACTGCGGTTCGATGCAGGAGGGGTATGCCGCGGCAGTGAAGGCGATCTGCGCGACTCTGCCGGAAGGTGGGGAGCGGCTTTCGAAGCAGGTCAACCTCCTGCCGGGGTGCCAATTGACTCCGGCCGAGGTGGAGGAGCTGAAGGAGATCTGCGAGGCCTTCGGGCTCGATCCGGTCGTGATCCCGGACATCTCCTGCGCTCTGGACGGGCATATCGACGAAACCGTTTCGGCACTTTCCGTGGGGGGTATTCCGGTCGAGCGTGTCAGAGTTGCAGGTCGCAGTATTGCTACCCTCTACGTCGGCGATTCGCTTGCCGATGCTGCCGGACTGCTCAGAGAGAAGTTCGGGATTCCGGCATACGGTTTTACCAGCATCACCGGATTATCAGAGACCGACCTTCTCATGGAGACCCTGTCAGGGATCTCCGGAGTTCCGGTGCCGCAGAAATTCCGTTCCTGGAGAAGCCGCCTCATGGATGCCATGGTTGACAGCCATTATCAGTTCGGGCTGAAGAAGGTCGCCCTGGCGCTCGAAGCCGATCACCTGAAGGGTATGGCCGGTTTTCTGGCATCTATGGGGTGCGAGATCCAGACTGCCATTGCCGCCACGCGCACAAAGGGTCTGGACGGGCTGCCCTGCGGGAACGTCTTTGTCGGCGATCTGGAGGATCTTGAAGAAGCCGCCAAAGGAGCGGATCTGCTGGTGGCGAACTCGAACGGCCGTCAGGCAGCGGCCAGGCTGAAGATAGGTGCCCATCTGCGAACAGGCCTGCCGGTGTTCGACCGGCTCGGAGCTCATCAGAAAATGTGGGTCGGCTATCAGGGGACATTGAATCTGGTTTTCGAGGTGGCTAACCTGTTTCAGGCGAATGCGAAGGAGGCCCAGAAGCTGGCACATAACTAGTACTGGGAAGCAAGTTTGCTGCCGCAATTCCTGACAGCGGTTCTACCTGACGGAGCAAATTCCTGATTGCGGTCAAGGACACGGGAAAAAATAGCGGTATACTTTCCCGGTATCCAAAACAGTAATCAGGAGAATAAAATGAAGATTTCATTGATAGGCTTTCTGCTGGCGATTTGCGGACTATCCTTTACTTCCGCTTTATCTGCCGCCCCTCTGAACTTCCCTCAGGGAACTGCCACTCCTTCCGAAGCCTGCGGCAAGTGCCACCAGGCTATTTACAACGAGTTTGCCCATGGTTTTGGCGCTGACAGCCGCTATTCTGAAATTACCCTGAAGTCTGCGACCGAAAACAAGCTTAACCTCCCGGCGGGTGTCTCGGGCAGTGCCACAGCTCATGCTTTTGCCGGAGTAGACCCCTTTCCGGTCCACGCGAGGGAGGTTGAGGAAGGGGGCAGATCATGCAATGTCTGTCACTATCCTGAAGCCTTTGCCATCCCCGATTTGAATGTTCCCGAGATGACCAAGCCCAAACCACGTTCAAAGATTATGGAATCGGGCGGCTTGACCTGCGCCAGTTGTCATCTGACCCCTGAAGGGAAGATACGTGCCGCCCATGACGTAAAGGCGCCACATGAAACTGTTGTTGACCTGGCAATACAGACATCAGCCATGTGCGCATACTGCCACAGCATGGGCAAACGCGTTGTCAGCAAGCAGACACAGACGTTCCTTGAGTGGCGTGATGACTTCTACAGGAAGAGACTTGGCAGGCAGCAATGCCAGGACTGCCATATGCCGAGAACGGAACGTAAGGTTGCCGAGAACAGTGATGTTCCTGCCAGAGCTGTAGCGCGTCATCTCTGGACCGGCGGCCGTTCCTTGCAGCGACTGCAAAGTGCCCTGAGCCTGGTGACCGTGCAGCCCGACGAGGGTAAAGCCGGTCTTGAGCTGCATGTCATCAACATCGGTGCCGGCCACTCGGTCCCTACCGGGTCGAATCGTCGTGCAATCTATCTGATTGCCGACGTGGTGGACAATGCCGGCAATAAGGCGGCAACGAAAGAATGGATGTTTGCGCCGTGGTATGGCAACCGGCCGGATGACAAGTCATTCCTTGATGAAGACAAGAAACGTCCTGATGCGATAGCAGCTGCCCAGGCAGATGCCCAGGGTCCACACGAGACCATAATCAGGGCCGGTGAAGAAAGGGTGCTCTCGTGGATGCCGGAACTGAAAGCCGGGCAGTATACGGTAACTGCCAGACTGGTTTATGACCTCAACAGATATAATGACAGAAGCTTCATGGACGACCAGACGGAGTTCAACAAGACAAGCCTTGTTATCAAGGTGAAATAAGCTTCTGAGTAAAGGGGTCTGTGAGAACAGGCCCCTTTAAGCAAGCGGGTTGCAAGGAGGAAGAATTAACAGACTGAACTCTTTTCTGTTTCTGCACGAGACTCTCCTCATCAGGGTCTAATGATAATTTCTGCAGTCAAACGGTCGTTCTCGACTTTCATGCCAGGCCCTCAGTCTCAAAAACATCTCTGAAACAAACTAGTTACCAAGGTTTATGAGTTGACACCAGCAGTTTTAATGTGTATGTTTCTGCAACTGTCGAGAATATTTAATGAGTGTGGGCTTTGCAAGACCCATGAAACGGCTCCAAAGGCATTGCCGTCAAAAATGTCATTGATCCTTTCAACTCATTAAATAGTTGCCATAATTTTTGGCAGGGACAAAGCCAGACAGCAGCAGCTGTCGAAATGAAGGGTTATGCCGGAGAGACTCCCGCAACAGATTCTGGAATCGGTTTCCTCGGTTCCTTTGCCACCTTTACCGCAGGTATTGGTCCGGTTTCTTGCGCTTGCAGAAGATGATCGCCGGTCAATGCAAGAACTGGCGGCGGTCGTTGCCATGGATCCCGCATTTGCCGCCCAGCTTCTCACGATTGCTACCGCTCCCCCTTTTTCCCGGAACACGACCCCCCTTAGTCTGGAAAGATCCATGGCATCACTCGGGCTGCCGCTCCTGCGGACTGTGGCCAGTTGTCTGGCAGTGCAGAATCTCCAACTGCACCCTTTTTATGAGCGTAATCTGGATTATCCGGGCTTCTGGTGCCATTCACTCCGGGTTGCCGCCCTGGCAAGATCCCTGGCTGAAGCAGCCGGCTACCGTGACCTTGAAGAGGCATATCTCTCCGGTCTGCTGCACGACATAGGTCAGCTGCTGCTGGTTGGGGGAGTTGCGGAGTTCTGTGATACGCTCCCTGCTGCGTCCGGACAGGAAAAGGGGCTCTCCGGCTTAACTCAGATCCTTAACGGTGTCGACCTGGCAAAGCTGGGTGCACGCCTGGTGGAGAACTGGCAGATTCCCTCCTTTATGCCTGACGCCGTGTTGTTTCATAAATTTTCCGCGGATCAGATCAGGTCGGCGGATCTTCTCTGCAGGGTCGTATGGTCCGCCCATTACCTCAGCGGGACAGCCGGGGAGATCATGCCCCCGGTAGACCTGTTGCCGGGGGGGCCGCAGATCCATGCTCTCCTTGGTATTGAGCCGGCGGCTGTCGACAAGGCCTGTGCCTCTTCACTGGCCTGGGCAGCCGAACGTGCCGCTTCTCTGGGTCTGCAGATGCAGATGACGCAGACAGTTCCTCCTGATCACAAATATATTTATCCGTTTCTGTCAGTGCCGAAAAAGGATACCAGCGACGCCGCCCAGCTTCATCTGGAAGCGAGGATCAGGATTCAGGCGGTCATGCAGCCTCTGCAGCAGGGTCTGACCTTCATTGCCTGCGCTGAGGACCTCATTGTTTTACTCTCGACCGCCTCCCGATTGCTGTTCGGTCTGCACCGCCCCGTATTTCTTCTTCCTCTGGCCGACAGGCCTGTACTTGCCCCTGCAGCAGGTGCAGGACACCCACCCCTTCTCTCCCGTCTGGAGATACCTCTGGAGCCGTGCCCGAGTCTTGCCGCTGCGGCTTTTCTGACACAAAGGCCCTGTTCCTCTTTCGATGACGGTGATAATCCGGATACTTCCCTGCTTGACATTCAACTGGCCCGGCTGCTCGGCAGCGATGGATTACTCTGCATTCCGATGAGTACCGCGTCGCAGCGGGCCGGCGTCATGGCCTTTGGCCTGACCCGTGAGCAGCATGCGCGAAAGCTGAAACTGCTGGAGTGGATGACCGCTTTTGCTCAATCGGCGGCCGGCATCCTTGCTTCTTTTCAGGCTCTGCAGCAACGTGACCGTCTGATATCCGCAGACCTCACCGGACGGTTCGAGCAAAAGGCGCGCAAAGTCATTCATGAAGCGGTCAATCCGCTCGGCATCATCAACAACTACCTGCAGATTTTTACCGAAAAACTGGGAGACGGCGCTGACGGACAGCAGGAGATGACCATCCTCAAAGAGGAGATATCCAGGGTCGAACGCATCATCCGCAGGCTGAACGACCAGTCCGAGCAGTCTCTGCCGATCGAGAGTGTCAATGTCAACGCTCTGATCGAGGGGATGCTGGTTCTCTACGGTGAATCGTTGTTTGAAGCACGCAAGATCGAGATCAGCACCCGGCTGGCTGCCGGTCTGCCTCCGGTCAGGGCAGACCGGGACAGTCTCAAGCAGATTCTTTTGAACCTCTGGAAAAACAGTGCCGAAGCGATGCCCTCAGGGGGTAATTTTCATGTATCGACAGAGGTGACCGGTCATGAGAGCTCCGACAGCTGTGTCGAAATAAGGTTGAGCGACTCCGGGCCGGGGATTCCGGCTGATGTCAGGGAGCGGCTCTTCCAGCCGTTGGCACCTGATCGTCGCCCGGCTCATTCCGGAGTAGGTTTATCTATAGTTGCATCGCTGGTGGAAAGACTCGGCGGAGGAATCACCTGTGACAGTTCTCCCGGTCAGGGGACAACATTTACCATTCGCATAGCCCTTTCACAAAAGGAGACAGCATGATCAGTCTAGTTAAGGCGAAGTCGGAAACAGACCCGTCGGTTCTGAAGAT
>Ga0134124_10005642_pt1 | contig 10049 bp, 9 predicted proteins | sample KB304_FD_96880 | JGI IMG/M metagenome (GOLD analysis project Ga0134124, IMG submission 96880) | Terrestrial soil microbial communities without Nitrogen fertilizer from Kellogg Biological Station, Michigan, USA - KB3-0-4 | ecosystem: Environmental > Terrestrial > Soil > Unclassified ... | reverse complement strand
GCCCCAGATCGAGATTACGACGCTGGCCGACATTCCCGCGGGCACGGGGCTCGGATCCTCCGGCAGTTTCACGACCGCGCTGCTCAAGGCCCTCTATACGCATCGGCGCGGCATGCTGCATCCCGCGGAGCTCGCCGAGCTCGCGTGGGACATCGAATGCAACAAGCTGGGCGAGCCGATCGGGAAACAGGATCAATACATCGCCGCGTACGGCGGCGTCACATGCTTCGACTTCAATCCTGACGGAACCGTCTCCGCGAAACCGTTGAAGCTCGACGTCGATCTGCTCCATCACCTCGAGGACAACCTGCTGCTGTTCTTCACCGGCTTTTCACGAAGCGCCGGCCATGTCCTGCAGGACCAGAAATCGAAGACGGCCGCGGGCGACAAGGACATGCTGGCCAACCTTCACTACGTCAAGGACCTGGGTTATCGAAGCCGCGAGGCGCTCGAGCGCGGAGAGCTCCGCTGCTTCGGCCAGCTGATGCACGAGCACTGGGAGCACAAGAAGAAGCGCTCGAACGGCATGAGCAACCCCTGCATCGACGAGTGGTACGCGCTTGGACGCCAGGCGGGAGCCGTCGGCGGAAAGCTCGTCGGAGCCGGCGGCGGAGGGTTCCTGCTGTTCTATGCCGAGCAGCACCGGCCCGTCCGCGAGGCCATGAGGCAGGCCGGCCTCGAGGAAGTGCGGTTCCGGTTCGATTTCGAAGGCACCAAGGTGCTGTTCTCATGACATTGCCGGTGGCCATTCTGGCTGGCGGCAAGGCGACGAGACTGGGCGACCTTGCGAGGCACACGCCCAAGTCGCTGATGGACGTCTCGGGACGGCCGTTTGCGGTCCATCAGCTCGAGCTCCTGCGACGGCACAGCATCGACGACGTCGTGTTCTGCGTCGGCCATCTCGGCGAGCAGCTGGCCGCCGCGATCGGCGACGGGTCGGCGCACCGCGTGCGCGTTCGATACTCCTCTGACGGCGAGCAGGCACTCGGCACCGGCGGCGCCATTCGCAACGCGCTGGGTCTTCTGGGTTCGCGCTTCTTCGTCCTCTACGGCGACTCTTACCTCGACTGCGACTACCAGGCAATCGCGCGAGCGTTCGTCGACCTCCGCCGCGACGGCCTGATGACCGTGCTCGGCAACGACGGTCAGTGGGATCGCAGCAACGTCGTCTACCACGACGGCCGCATCGTCCGCTACGACAAGACGCACCCGACGTCAGACATGCGTCACATCGACTACGGCCTCGGCGTGTTCAACGCGCGGGCGTTCGAGGCGTATCCGCCCGGGCGCGCATTCGACCTCGCCGAGGTCTACCAGGCCCTGCTCACCCGGAACGAGCTGGCGGCCTACGAAGTGACCACCCGGTTCTATGAAATCGGGGGCCCGCGGGGCCTCGAGGAAACACGGGAGCATCTCACATGACAACCGCCCTCAACTACAAGCGGCTCACGTATACGCAGCGGCATCTCGACGAAACCGCCCGCATCATCGAGGCACTCGACTCCAACGCGATCGAGCGGATGGCGGAGATGCTCGGGGCGCTTCGAGCGCGCGGCGGACGTCTGTTCTTTCTCGGCGTCGGCGGCAGCGCCGCCAACTGCTCGCACGCCGTCAACGACTTCCGGAAGATTGCGGGCATCGAGGCGTACACGCCGGTCGACAACGTCTCGGAGCTGACGGCACGCACCAACGACGAGGGCTGGGAGTCGGTGTTCGTCGAGTGGCTGAAAGGCAGCCGGCTGCGTCAGGACGACATGGTGTTCGTCCTTTCGGTGGGCGGCGGCAGCCTCGAAAAGAACGTCAGCCCGAATCTCGTCAAGGCGCTTCAGTACGCCAGGCAGATCGGCGCGTCCATCGTCGGCGTCGTCGGCCGCGACGGTGGATACACGGGCCAGGTCGCCGACGCGTGCGTGATCGTCCCGACGGTGAATCCCGACAACGTGACTCCGCATTCCGAAGCGTTCCAGCCGGTCGTGTGGCACCTGCTCGTGTCGCATCCGGCCGTGAAAATGAAGCAGACGAAATGGGAATCCACCCGCTGATGGCCTGGTGCCCGTGATCGACTTCGACAACTATCCCGGCAGTAAAACGGTTCTGGGGCGGCTGCTGCGCCTTCCGCTGGCGGCCATTCCAAAGACCGCCATTGTTCCGATCCTCAATGGCCCCCTCAAGGGAAAACGATGGATCGTCGGTTCGGGCATCCATCGCCTCTGGCTTGGAAGCTACGAGCCGGCCAAGATGAACCTCGCCGCCAAGCTGGTGAACCGCGGCGACGTCGTCTTCGACATCGGGGCGAACGTCGGCATTTACACCCTGCTGTTCAGCGAAGCCATCGGGCGTCCGGGCCGCGTCTTCGCGTTCGAGCCGTCGCCGTTGAACGTGCGTCACCTGGAACGACACCTCGAGCTCAATCGCGTGTGGAACGTCGAGGTGGTCGAGGTCGCCGTCAGCGACTCGAGTGGAACGGCCACCTTCGATACGACGAGCGGTTCGTGCACGGGCCGGCTGGAGACCGGCGGCGACCTCGCCGTCGACACCACGACGATCGACGAGTTCGTCGGTGCGAACCACGTGAGGCCGTCGCTCATCAAGATCGACGTCGAAGGGAGCGAAGCGCTCGTCCTCCGCGGCGCCGCGCGCACGCTGCGTGAGCTGCGGCCCCAGATTCTGCTGGCGACACACTCGGCCGACATCAAGCGTGAGTGCCTCGACATTCTCGCCGGGCACGACTACGACGTCCGGGAGATCGCCGACGGCGGCGTCGTTCACGCCGACGAGCTCGTGGCACGGCCCTCCGCGTACAGGCGCCGGCAGATGGCGAGTCAGCCTCAACGGACATCAAGACAGGCATCATGATGAACCTCGCACATGTAGCCGGCGCGCACAGATGGGACGTCGCTCAGGCGGCCGAGCGGCGCTACTGGGAACAGGCCCGGGAGAACGACGTCGAGCTGCTTCGCATCCTCCATGAAAAAGCGGCGGCCATGCACTGGGCGGTCGAACAGGTTCCGGCCTCCGTCGCACTGCCGGGACCGTGGGTCGAGATCGGCATTGGACCGCTCGGCATCGGTTGTATCCATCTCGCCGCCGCCGAGGAGCGGGAGCTCATTGGCATCGACCCGCTCAGGCCGATGGAGCTGTCATCGGGCCGTCTGTCGGTGGCCGTCCAGTCGCTGATAGCCGGCTGCCGGACGAAGGCCTATCACCATGTGGTCGGGCGCGGGGAGCAGTTGGAGCTGGCTGACGAGGTCGCCTCGCTCGTCGCCTGTTACAACGTCCTCGATCATTGCGACGATGCGGCGCAGGTCGTGCGGGAAGCGGCACGCATCCTGCGGACTGGCGCCTACTTCATCCTCGGCTGCGACGTCTACTCGTTCGCTGGCCGTGTCAAATACCGCGCCCGGGCGACGCTCGCGAAAGCCGCGGGCGTCACGCTCGATTCGATTCACGACCTCGCGCATCCGCACCAGTTCGTGGCTGCCGATCTCGAGAGGATCGTCGCACACGCGGGGCTCGAGATCGTGGCCATCAACAACCGGCGCGCCGAGACCTTCAAGCGCTTCTGGAGCCACGCGCACCGGGTGCTTCTGGTCGCCCGCAAGCAGCGTCGGTGATCCGGCACGTCTCCTCGTCGCTGGCCGCCAGCGTGGCCATCCTGCTGTTCACGGCAGTGGGTGGCGTGCTGTCCGCGCGCTACCTGCTGCCCGCCGGGAAGGGCGAGCTCACGTCCGTCGTCCTCTGGCCGACGCTGCTGGTCAATCTCGGAAGTCTCGGTCTGGCCGAAGCGGTCACGTACGCGTGCGCCACTGATCGCGGTCGATCGAGCCAGACCCTCTCGACTGCGCTCGTCGTCTCGAGCCTCGCGTCGGCGGTGCTGCTGCCGGTTGGGTACCTGCTTTTGCCGTCGCTGCTCTCTCACTATGGGCAGGCGGCGGTTCAGACGGCGCGCTGGTTTTTGCTCTACGTGCCGGTCAGCCTCGCCGCCGTCCTGATGATGTCGGCGTTGCAGGGGAACATGCGGCTCGGCGCCTACAACACGCTGAGGAGCATGGTGCAGGTGCTCACGGTCGCCGGCATGCTCGTCGCGGTCGCTGCCGGCCATGCGACCGTCCGCGGCTTCGCGCTCGCCACGTTCGCCGCCAACCTCGTCACGCTTGCCGTCTCGGCGGTGCTTGTCGCGAAGGCGGGATGGCTCGGCCGCGCGTGGCACCGAGCGTCGATCACTTCGACTGCCAGGCCGCTGCTCCGCTTCGGGCTGCAGTCGCAGCTCGGCTCGCTTGCGTCGATGCTGAACCTCCGGCTGGACCAGATGTTGATTTCCGCATTCATGGGCGCGTCGCTCCTTGGCATCTACGTCGTCGCGGTGACCGTCGCGGGTCTCGCGAGCGTGGTGCCGGCGACGCTGATCGTGGTCGCCTCGCCTCGAATCAGCGGCGTCAACGAGCCGGTCGCGCGGGTTGCGGTGTGGGGACGCCTGCTGCGGATGACCGTCTTGCTGCAGATCGTGGTGGCTGCCGCGCTCTGGGTCGTCAGCCCGTACCTGGTCCGATGGTTCTTCGGCGCCAGCTTCGAATCGTCCACCTCGGTCGCGCGCATTCTGATCATCGCGTCGCTTCCGCTCGGCGCGAACGTCATGCTGACGACTGGCTTTCGGGCGTGCAATCGCCCGCTGACTCCAAGCACGGGCGAGCTCGTGAGCCTGTCCGCGACGGTGATGGGGCTGGCGCTGCTTCTGCCGCGGCTGGGTCCGGCGGGGGCGGCGTGGTCGTCGCTGGCCGCGTACAGCGTGACCTGCGCGTTTCTCTTCATCCAGGCATACCGGCAGCTGGGCGTGACGCCGTTGTTCCTGCTGGCACCACGACGCAAAGACTTGATGGACGTACGCGCGCTGCTGATGCGACGCGCTGTCGAAGGCGCTCGCGCCTGATGACCGACACACTCACAATCCTGTGCGTCGGCTTCGGCCTGCTGATGACCGCCATCAGCATCCGCAACTGGAAGTTCGGTGTGTGGGGCCTCGTGACCTTCATGCCATTCGCGGGCCTGCCGACGATCTTGATGTATCCGGCGCCCCCGACCGCGCGCCTCGTCAAAGACGTCGTCTTCGTGCTGCCGGCCTACGTCGGCTTTCTCGCCTGGTATCTGCGGCGCCGTCCCCGCGTCGGTGTGCCCGGCGCGCTCTTCTGGTCCGCGAGCGCGGTGGTGCTCCTGGCTGTCGCGCACTTGTTCGGTACCAGCCTGCTCGTAGGGCTGGTCGGATTGAAGACCTGGGCGCTCTACCTGCCGCTCATGGTCCTTGGATATCACCTCGTCGCGTCCACGTCGGAGCTGGATCGGCTGGTCCGCTGGCTCCTGGTCGTGGCCACCATCCCGATCGTCATCGGCATTCTTCAGGCGGTGCTCGTCTACGGCGGCGCGCCCGATCTGGCGTACGGATTCTACGGGGCCGCCGCGTCGGAAGTGACCCACGGATTCGGCCGCACCGAGGTCGGCACCGGTGACGTCTCGAAGGTGGCGAGCACGTTCACGTTCGTCTCGCAGTACTACAACTTCGTCCTGGCCATGCTCTGTCTCGCCTATGGACGCTGGCGCAGCATGCCGAAGAAGACGGCCTCACGCCTCGTGTTCGGACTGCTCCCACTGACCGCCGTCGCCATCGCGGCGCTGCTGACGGGCGCCCGCGGCGCGTTCGTGATGGTGCCGCTGTTCTTCATCTGCGCCAGCGTGCTGGATGGCGAATGGGTCGGCGTCGTTCACGTGGTCGCGTTGCTTTCCGCCGGCCTCACCGCGGCTCTCACACTGTTCAAGACGACGTCGCAGGATCTCTACACCGTCGTCCAGGACCTCGCGTACGACTACCTGACGGTGGTCCAGATCGGCGAGTTCAAGCAGGCGCTGGCGACGACGCTCTGGGGAATCGGAACCGGCACGAATACCGGACCGGCGCGCTTCATCGTGAGCGATCCGACGTCGTTCGTTCTCGAGAACTACTACGCCAAGGCCGTGGTCGAGTTCGGGGTTCCCGGCTTGCTGGTGATCGTCACGCTCTTCATCGCGATTCTCTGGCTCGGATGGAAGGCGCGAGCGGCGACGAGCGACCGCGTGGGCAAGGCCTATGCGACCGGTCTCGTGGTGTTCCTCTTCGTGTCCGTCGTCAACGAGTGGAAGGCCTCATATCTCGATATCGATCCACTCAACGTGTACTTCTGGTTGTTCATCGGATTGCTGCTCCGCATCCCGACGATGACGCGTTCCGCGCTGCCGCTGCGCGGGCCCGTCCCCGTTACCAGGCCATGGTCACCGGCGCTGACAAGATCCGTGCGAGTGGCCGGCACGACCGCCGCGCGCAGCTGATGCGATCGAGCAGCGACATTCTTCTCGTGCACCCCGGAAAGCAGCACGCCTACGAAGTGGCCGCGGCGCTCCGGGAACGGGGCCGGCTGCTGCAGTTCGTCACGGGCATCTACGACACACCGGACTCGTCGTTCGTGAGACTCGCGCATGCGAGCGCCGCGATCGTGGGACGAGACACCGTGGAGCGGGAGTTGTCGAAACGCCGGCATCACGCCGTCGACGCCAATCACGTGACGTCGTGGCCCCTCGCCGAACTTGCGTCCCGCACGATCGGGCGCGCGCGCGTCGTGCAGGCGCTGAGCGGGCAGCGTTCCGGCTACGCCTTTGTCAACTGGGCGACCGATCGGTCGGTGGCTCGCGCGCTGCGCCGCGGCCGGTGGCGGCCCAAGGCGGTGTACTCGTTTCTGGGGGCCGCGCGGCACACGTTCGCCGCGTGCCGGGAGCTCGGCATTCGAACGATCCTCGACGTTCCGATCATCCTGAACGCCGGCGAGACGCTGTCGTACGAGCGACGGGTTCTCGGCCTCAAGGCGATCAGACCGGCGATTACGGACAGCCATCTGCGCGAGGAGATCAGCGTCGCGGATCACGTCGTCGCGCCGTCGAGAGCCGTCGCTCAATCCCTTCGCGCGGCCCACTACACCGGCGGGATCAGCGAAGTGCCGTTCGGCGTCGACCTGGAGACGTTTCGCCCGAGCCCGCACGTCGGGCGCGCCGATCCCTTCCGTGTCATCTATGCCGGGCGGCTCGAGCTGCGGAAGGGGCTGCATTACCTGATCCGCGCGTGGCACGAGGCGGCCATTCCGGGTGAGCTCGTGCTCGCGGGACCGGCAGGAGAGGCCGAGTACCTTCGCCTGCTCCGCCGCGAGTACGGCGCGACCGTCAGAGAAATCGGGAACCTGACAAGGCCCGAGCTGGCCACCGCGCTCGCCGACTCCCACGTGTTCGTGATGCCGTCACTCGCCGAGGGATCGGCCCTCGTCAGTTACGAGGCGCTGGCCGCGGGGCTGCCGGCGATCGTCACGCACGAGACCGGCAGCGTTGTCCGGCCTGGCGTCGACGGGTTTGTCGTCGCCGCGCGTGACGCGGATGCGATCGCGGCGCGGCTGCGTGAGCTCCACGGCAACGCCACGCTGCGGCGGCAGATGGCGCTGATGGCACGGGCAAGAGCCGAGGAGTTTTCCTGGCCGGCGTACCGCCGCCGGCTCCTCGCCTCGATTGACGCCGCCGCCGACGCGAGCAGCGTCCAGTCGGCCATCGCATGAGACTGCTGGTCGTCGGCCACACCTACGTGACGTCGTTCGCGCAGTCGAAATACGTCGCCATGAAGTCCCTGAATCCTGATCTGGAGATTCGCCTCGTCGTGCCACCGGCGGTCAAGCACTCGTTCGGCGAGTACCGGGCGACGCAAGCCGTGGGCCTTGCGGACGGCGACCTGGTCGTCATGCGCTCAATCGGCGGAAGCTCGAACATGACGTACGCGCACGACCCGCTCGCGATGTCGGCGCTCATGCGGCAGTTCAACCCGACGCACGTGCACATCGAAGAGGATCCGCATTCGGCCGTCGGCGTCGAGACCGTCTGGCTCGCGAAGCGCCTGTGTCCTTCGGCGGCCGTCAGTTTCTTCACCTGGGACAACCTGAATCGCACGCCGCCGTTCCCTCGACAGCTGTTGAAGCGGGGGCTGACGCGCTTCGGTTTCTCGCGCGCCGATCTGATCGTGTGCGGCAACCGGCAGGCGCAATCGCTCCTGTCCTCGAAGGGCTATCACGGCCGTAGCGACGTCATCCCGCAGATCGGACTCGACGGCGAAGGCGCCTCTCGGAGCCAGGGAGTACGCACGCACGGCGGGGATGCTCCCGAAATCGGCTACTTCGGACGCCTCGTCGAGGAGAAGGGCATTCTCGACCTGCTGCACGCGCTCGACCGGCTGCGCGATCGTCCGTGGCGGCTCACGATTCGAGGAGAAGGACCGCTGCGGCGTGACATCGCCACGCATTGGGCGCAGCGTCTCGGCGATCGCCTGCAGATCCTCGAGACCGTCCCGCATGCGAACGTCGCGGGCCATCTTCAGCAGATGGACATCTTCGTCCTGCCCTCGTACTCGATACCGACGTGGAAGGAGCAGTTCGGGCTCACGCTCGCGCAGGCGATGCTGGCCGGCTGCGCCTGCATCGGCTCGACATGCGGTGCGATTCCCGACGTGCTCGACGGGCACGGCATCGTGTTCGCCGAGCGCGATGTGGCTCAACTCTCGGAGGCGCTGCGCCGGCTGATCGCGTCGCCCGCCGATCGGGCGCTGATGGCCGCGTCCGGTCAGCGCTACGCGGCCGCTCGCTATACCAGCGAACCGATCGCCCGCCGGTATCTGCGGGCCTTCGAAGCCATTTCCAACTGACACCGCGATGAACCAACAGGTTGCCGAGCATTACTGGTCGATGATCCCGTCAAGCGCCCAGGTCGTCCTCGACCTCGGGTGCGCGACCGGGGACATGGCGCGCTTCGCGCCACGCCCCGTCTCGATGTTCGGCCTCGACGCCGATAAGAACAGCGTGGCAGTCGCCGGCCGGTTTGCGTCCGTCCAGCAGTGGGACCTGGATTGCGCGCGCCCGCTTCCCTACGAGTCCGCGCAGTTTGACGCCGTCGTCGCGAAAGACGTGCTCGAGCACCTGCAGAAGCCCTGGGTGCTCCTGCAGGAAGTCCGGCGGGTGCTGAAGCCTGGCGGCACGCTGCTCGTGTCGGTGATCTGCGAATTCGGACGCCGCACGTGGTCGGACTACACGCACGTGCGGGGATTCACCGAGACGACCGCACGGCAACTCATCGCGGACGCTGGATTCGAGGTGCGCGACAGCTGGCGCATGGGGGGCATTCCACTGTCGTCGCGACTCAGCTTCGTGCACCTCAATCGCTTCATCCTTCGCGTGCCGCCCTGCCACTGGATCTGGACCAGCAGCTACGAGCTTCACGCGACGCGGCCGATCGAGGACCGCGTGGTCGAGGACGCCATCGAATCATGACGCAGACGATTGTTCGTCGCATTCCGATTGCCGAGGCCTCCATCGGCCCGCTCGAGGAACAGTACGTGCTCGAGGCCATTCGCTCCGGATGGGTCTCGTCGCGAGGGCCATTCGTCTCGCGATTCGAACAGGCGATCCGCGAGACGAGCGACGCCGCGTTCGCGCTCGCGACGTCCAATGGCACGGCCGCGCTCCATCTCGCGCTGGCGACGCTCAGGATCGGCCCGGGCGACGAGGTCATCGTGCCGAGCCTCAGTTTCGTCGCCACGGCCAACGTCGTGAAGTACGTCGGCGCCACTCCGGTGTTCGCCGATTGCCTGCCGGATACGTGGTGCATCGATCCGGCCGACGTCGAGCGCCGCATCACCTCGAAGACGAAGGCCATCATGCCCGTTCACATGTATGGGCATCCTGCGCCGATGGACGACCTGCTCGAGCTCGCCGGCGCACACGGCATCGACGTGGTAGAAGACGCCGCGCAGGCGCTCGGGGCCACGTACAAAGGGCGCAAGGTCGGCGCGCTCGGGACGGTCGGCATGTTCAGCTTCTTCGGCAACAAGATCGCCACGACCGGAGAAGGCGGCATGCTGGTGACGAACCGGGAAGACATCGCCGAACGCGCGCGCTTCCTCTGCAACCACGGCATGTCGACGACCCGCCGCTACTGGCATCCCG
>Ga0134124_10005641_pt1 | contig 10050 bp, 6 predicted proteins | sample KB304_FD_96880 | JGI IMG/M metagenome (GOLD analysis project Ga0134124, IMG submission 96880) | Terrestrial soil microbial communities without Nitrogen fertilizer from Kellogg Biological Station, Michigan, USA - KB3-0-4 | ecosystem: Environmental > Terrestrial > Soil > Unclassified ... | reverse complement strand
TCCCAGGGCCGCAATATTAAACCTGGCTTTGTGTGCGCAACAAAACCAACGAGAAGGAAAAAATCATGAGGAGCGGTATCGCGATAATGGTTGGAGGTCTCCTCGTGGTCGGGGGTTCTCATGCCCCAGGACAACTGCTCTTCCAGTATGAATTGCCTGGCAACCTGAGTGCTCAGACGCCAGAGACAAACGGCCTCCCTGTAATCTTAAGGCAACCGACTAGCCAGGTTGTGAGCGCGGGTGAGAACGGCAGTTTTTCCGTGCTTGTCTCTGATGCAAGGTCCGTGAATTACCAGTGGAGGTTCAATGGTTCTGAGATCCTCGGGTCTACCCGGGATTCGGTCTTGTTAACCAACGTCACCGCCGCCAGCGAAGGCAATTATTCCGTTGTCGTAGCCAATTCCAGCGGCAGCGTGACCAGTGCGCCGGCAATTCTGTCCTGGGATTCGGCTGGCGACGGGTTGCCCGATTCGTGGAAGATCAAGTATTTCGGGACTCTTAACGTAACCGCCGCCAGCGATGCGCCGCTTCACGACGGAATTCCGAATCTCCAGAAATTTCTCGACGGTATCAATCCGACTAACGGCGTAGGGCTTAAACCCAGATTGGTGCTCAGCGGCCTGAACGGCTCGGTTTCCGCTTCTCCGGATTTGGACAAATATACGTTGGCCCAATCCGTGACCCTCACGGCAACCGCACATCCCGGTTTCCAATTCGTTGGCTGGAGCGGAGATCTGCTTGGGGCAGACAACCCTGCGCCTCTCAGCATGGATACCAACAAGAATATCACCGCCGTATTTAGCTTGCCCCTTTCGTACACCCTGGATGCGACGAACATCACTTGGCGCTCGGGAGGGGATGTCCCCTGGTTCGGCCAGGACTTTGTCACCTATGATGGAGTAGCCGCCGCCCAGAATGGGCCTTTGAGAGACAATCAGGAATCCTGGCTTGAAGGCACGGTTTATATGCCGGCGGAAGGGTTATTAACGTTTTGGTCCAAGCGCGTCCCGTCGGCGGGCAGCTTTCTCCATCTGGCCATCAACGGTTCGCCTCAATTTGACCCTGCTTCCCAATTTGACTGGCAGAAAGCCACTTATTACTTGCCTGCCGGAACGGACGTGATCCGATGGACTTATGTTAATGGCTTAGGTGGATCTCAAGGTTTCGACGCCTATTGGGTTGACCAAGTCGCTGCCACTCTTTTTTCGGACCAGCTTAAGGACAGCGACTTGGATGGACTTCCTGACCTATGGGAGTACAAGCATTTTGGGGACCTTCGCGTAACCGGAACCCAAGATTATGATCGTGATGGAGTTGATAATCGCCAGGAATTTGTGGATGGCACAAATCCGACCGATGGCACTTCCGTTCGTCCGCGATTAAGCGTTTCGACGGCCGGCGGAAGTGTTGGTCTTTCCCCGTCGCTTCCGAGCTACAATTATCTTCAAACGGTCAATCTCACAGCTAATCCAAGCGCTGGATACAACTTCATCGGCTGGCGTGGAGATTTACTCGGCTCAACAAATCCCGCCTCCTTGATCATGGATAGCAGTAAATTCGTGGATGCAAATTTCGCGCTGTCCGCGCCGAACGCCCTTGGCGAGTCTCTGGATGCCACCAACCTGGTATGGTCCGTCGGAGGCGATGCATCTTTCTTCGCTCAAACCTTGACCTCTCACGACGGTGTGGATGCGGCGCAAAGCCCGCCTTTGGCGCCAAATCAACAAGCCTGGTTCCAAACCACAGTCAGTGGCCCGGCTCCGCTTTCCTTCTGGTGGAAGACAGAAAGTTCTTTTGGCTCCCTTCAATTCTATATCAACGGTGTTCAGAAGCGGATTTTGTCCGGCAATTCGGACTGGCAGCAATTCACCACTAGCCTGACCAATGGCGCGAACACATTGCGGTGGGTGTTCGTGGCGAATTCCCCGGCTACTACGAGAGACGACGCCGGTTGGGTAGACCAGGTTACCTTTGGCACCAACGTTCCTTCCATCACGAGCCTGCCAATCAGCAAAACGATTCTACAGTCTTCGAACGTTTCCTTCAGCGTCACTGCTTCAAGTTCCGCGCCTCTCTCTTATCGTTGGCAAAAAAATGGAATTAATCTGAGCGATGGGGGGTCATTAACGGGCGCAACCACTTCCACTTTGACCTTGAACAACTCCCAGACGAACGATTCTGGAACCTACTCGGTGCTGGTCAGCACTGCCAGTGGCACCGTACGCGCTTCTGCCTCGCTTAATGTGATCGCCTTGGTGCCGCTAGCCCAGGCGCTGGATGCTCCTTCCTGGACTTGGACCTCAGGTGGCAATGCCGCTTTCCTTGGGCAAAATTGGGTGAGTAACGACGGCATTGATGCAGCACAAGCTGGCAGCCTGGGAAGTCAGCAGCAATCCTGGGTCGAAACCACTCTCAACGGACCCGGATCTATAAATTTCTGGTGGAAGGTTTCCTGTTCAACGTCTCTCAACCATTTCGATTGCCTCGTGGATGGGGTTACTAATGCCTCCATTTCCGGCGAGGTTGGCTGGGTGCCGCGCTCCGTTCTAATCCCTCCGGGCACTCATGCTGTGAGGTGGCAATATGTCCAGAATTATTTCTCACCGTTCCTGAGTCAAAGCGCCTGGCTGGATCAAGTGTCTTCAGTATCGGGGCTGCCTCCTGCCATTACGGCGGTTCCGCTATCGCAAACTGTCACCGGCGGCGTCAATGTGACCTTCAGCGTCGCGGCCACGGGCGCCGCGCCGCTTAGCTACCAATGGCTTTTTGACCGCACGAATTTTGTCGGGTCAAACTCTTCTACGTTGAATCTTGCGAACGTGCAATTGGGCAACGCGGGTGGCTATTCCGTTGTCATCAGCAATGCTCTGGGAAAAATCACCAGTCCCACAGCCGATCTCGTCGTCAACGTGCCTCCTTTCGTCACTGCTCAACCTTCGGGGGCAGCCCTCCTCGTCGGGACGAACGTCACGCTGTCCGTGATTGCCGGGGGCGCCGATCCGCTTTATTATCAATGGCGCAAGGACGGTCTCAAACTCGCCGGCTCGACCCAGCCCAGTCTCACCATAAATAATGTTCAAACTTCAGACTCCGGCAGCTACACCGTTTTGATAACCAATTGGTTGGGATCGGTTACCAGCGCCGTCGCCCGTGTGGTGGTCGGCGTGCCACCGTCCATTACCACCCAGCCAACCGACCAAACCGTCAGCACCGGTTCAACTGCCACTTTCTCCGTCGTCGCGGCAGGCACCGCCCCTCTCTACTATCAGTGGAGGCAAAATGGCCTCGAGTTGCCTGGCAAAACTGCGCCGGCTCTTGTTTTGGCCAATGTCCAGGAGTCGACCACCGGCTTCTACGATGTCGTCGTCAGCAACGCTCTCGGTTCGGTCACCAGCCTTATCGCCTTTCTCTCTATCGGCACTCCGAGCCCGCCCACGATTTTTGTTCAGCCGGCAGCCGCGACAGTTTCCCCGGGTGGCTCCGTTACTCTCATTGTCCAAGCCTTCGGTGTTCCCACGCCGTCCTATCAATGGCTGCGCTATGCCACCAATCTTCCAGGTGCCACCGACTCGACACTTCAGCTAACCAATGTTCAAGTTTCGGACGCGGGTCCATATTCCGTATTCGTCTTTAACTCCGCCGGCTCGGTTACCAGCCAGGTTGCAACAATCACGGTGGGGAATTCCAGTCTGGCAGCCTCATTAGCTTTCACCAATGGTATAGTAAGTCTGAAATGGAGTGCGCTTGTTGGGCGCGACTACCAGGTGGAATTCAAGAATGACCTTTCAGCGAGTTCCTGGAGCAATTTGCCTCCGATCATAACTGCGACGGATTCGGTCGCATCGGCTGTAGACCTGCCGGGGAGTGTCCAGCGCCGGTACTATCGCGTGGAACTATTGCCACAGGCGAACACTCCTCCAACGATAACCGTCCAGCCGGTCTCACAAACAACTTCCCCGGGCATGAGCGTTAGCTTCTCGGTTACGGCCACCGGCAGTGAACCGCTCCATTATCAATGGCGTATGAATGGCGGCGATTTGCCGGGAAAAAACTCCGCGACTCTACAGTTCAACAGTGTCCAGTCCATCGATAGCGGAGTTTATGATGTTGTGGTTTCCAATTCCGCCGGCTCTGTCACCAGCGACTCTGTCTTTCTATTGGTCTTTTAAGTGATGTGCCGGTCGACAAATCCCGGGTTGAAATTCCTCACACTCATTTTTGTCGTACCGCTTCTCGCCGCCTGCAATCAACAGGGAAGCCGCAACGTGCCTCAGGAGGTGGTCATTTACTCCAGTGTCGATGATGAATATGCCCGGCCATTGTGCGAGCGTTTTTCGCAGGCAACGAAGATTCAAGTCAAACTGGTGCCTGACTCGGAGGAAACCAAAAGCACTGGATTGCTCAACCGGCTGATCGCCGAAAAAAGCCGACCTCAAGCCGACGTTTTCTGGAGCGGCGACCCGGTCCGGGCCGCGGTTCTGCAGGCCAGGAGTGCGGCGGCGCCTTACGATTCGCCCCAGAGCAAAGGCCTGCCGCACGAGTGCGCACAACCCGGGCAGCTCTTCACCGCTTTCTCGGCGAGGATGCGGGTTATCATCTTCAATCGGAACCTGTTGGCCGGCAAAAAACCCCCGACGTCTATTTTCGACCTCGCGGATCCACGTTTCCGCGGCGCCGGTTGTATGGCCAATCCGCTCTTCGGAACAACTTCAATGCACGCCGCAGCTCTTTTTGCTGTTCTCGGAGAACAATCGGCCAAAGATTATTTTCGGCGTCTTACCGGGAATGACGTCCGAATGCTGTCCAGTAACGGTGAGGTGCGGCGTCGTGTATCGCTCGGGGATTTCGCACTCGGTTTAACTGATAGCGACGATGCCAATGTCGCTCTCAAGGATGGGGCCCCGGTCGGGTTGGTTCTCCCCGACCAGGAGGGTATCGGCACCTTGTTGGTTCCGAACGCGGTCGTGCTCATTGCCGGAAGTCCCAACCCGTCGAATGCGCGGAAATTCATCGATTTCATTCTGTCGCCAGAATCGGAGCACTGGCTGGCCGAGAGCGATGCCGCGCAGATTCCCTTGCACGAAGGACTCGCTGCGCCAAAGCTCTTTGGTCGACCTTTATCCGGGATTCGGTTAATGAAAGTCAGTTACCAATCGCTGGCGGTGCAACTGGAACAACTGAGCGGTGCCTTCCTGGAGGAGTGGGTTCAAGAACAAAACAATTTGCCCGGCCGTGGCAAGGCGGGTCGCTAATGTTCGCTGCGGCGCCTAAATTGCCTTGCGAATCAAGCTGCTCTGGAAAAGGCTTCGCTCGCTTTTTGGATTGGAGGCTTCTCGCCTGTGGAGCAATCATGGGCTTGGCATTGCTGCCGACGATTCATTCAATCTTCTCCACGACGAATGTCGGTCCGCTGCTGGATTCCTTCCACGGACCTTTGGTCGCGGTTCTCAAGCGAACCTTTTTGCTCCTTGGCACCGTTAGCGTTGGCGCTTTGGTCCTGGGTTGGCCGTTGGGCACTCTCATGGGCCTCGCTCAATTCCCTGGCCAGCGGCTCTTTTTTGCTGCGTTAGCGGTCCCGATGTTTACACCCTCATCGTTGTGGGCCATCGCCATATCATCGGTGCGCCCGCTGGTCGCGTATCGCCACCAATGGTGGTTTGATGGGTTCTGCGGTGCGGTGTTGACCGGGTTGGTCCAAGCGTTGCCCCTGGTTTACTTCGCCAGTTACTTCCTTTCCAGAACGGTGCCGGGCTCTCGAATCGATGCAACTCTCCTTGCAGCGGGCTGGCGCGGTTTGCTGTGGGTCTGCGCTCGCTTCTGCCTCCCGGCTGCTTTGGCTGCCGCGGTGCTCGGTGGTCTGCTCGCTATCGCCGACCCGGGCCCGGCTCAGATCATGGGTTACCACGGCATGGCCAGTGAAATCCTCATTTCCTTTTCCGCTCGATACAATGCAGCCCTTGCCGCCCAGAAGGCGGTTCTGATGGCGCTGTTGCTGCTGCCGCTCCTGTTTCCTCTTGCCTGGATGACAGCGGCCTGGAGCGAAACACATCTGTTGGGCCGGGATACGCGGCGAGCTTGTCCAAAATTGTTCGGGATATTTCCTTGGGCCGTTCTATTTGCTTGGGGCGCGCTTTTGATGGTCTTGCTTGCGCTGCCAATCGCCGGCTTCCTCCGGCCATTGAAGTCCAGCCAGACTCCCCAATCCTTTCATTTCGCTTGGGCGGTGTTCAAAGCATCGGTCCCCACGACGATCCGCTATTGTCTCACCGCCGCAACACTCGCGTCACTCTTGGGCCTATTTCTAACCCTAATCACGGGCAGGAAACATCAAGGCCGCTTTCTCCTCCTCCTCTTTTGTTTTGTGTTCCTATCCGCGCCCGCGTCGTTGCATGCCCTGGGCTTTGCCGGCATCGCATCCCAGCTGCCCGACTGCTTCGATTTTTTGACACGCCGGGGCAACGCGCCCGGCATTGCTTTTGCCCTGCGCTGGCTGCCCATTCCCACGCTATTCTGCCTGCGTGCCTGGTCCCTCGTTCCGGAGACCAGTCATGACAGCGCGGTACTTCACGGCGTTCCGGCGGTTCAGTATCATTGGAAGGTCACGCTGCCGCAACTCCTGCCATTTCTGATTTGCGCCTTTCTGCTCGTCGCCCTGCAGACGGCCGCCGATGTCTCCAGCACGCTCATTTTGCTTCCGCCAGGCGCCAGCACCTTCACCACCCGCATCTTTGGTGTCATCGACAGCACCACGGATCGCACGCTTTCCGCTCTGTGCCTTCTTTACATTGGCGCCGGTGTTGCCCCGCTCGGCGTAATGTCGATCCTTTCTGGCCTGCGGCGAAGATTCTGAGGTCCAAGTGTGCCCGCTGCTCGAAATCGAAAACATCGAAAAATCCTTTGGTAAAAGTCCTGTACTGGCGGGACTCTCGTGGTCGGTCTGCCCTGGCAAAAACGTGTTGCTGAATGGCCCATCCGGTAGCGGCAAGTCCACTTTGCTTCGATTGATAGCCGGACTCGATGTCCCGGGCCGAGGCACTATCCGAGTCGAAGGGCGTATCGCCTCTCACGATACTCGGTTGATAATTCCTCCCTGCCAGAGGGGTATCGCCATGGTGTTCCAAGACCTTGGATTATGGGCCAACCTGACGGCTCGGCAGAATGTGCTGCTCGGGCTCGCAGGTAGTCGATTGACTCGTAGTGAAAAACAACAACGCGCTGAAGATGCGCTTGGCCTTTGCCAAATTTCCTTTAAAGCAGGGGAGCGGTGCTTCCGACTGTCCGTTGGAGAGCAGCAGCGCGTGGCTTTGGCCCGGGCCATTGCGGTCCGTCCCAAACTCCTGCTCCTCGACGAGCCGTTCACAGGATTGGATTTGGTGCTGAAACAGTCGCTACTGGACCCGATTCTGGAGTTGTGGCGAGCACACGATACCACGGTCATCCTCGTGAGCCATTACCCTGCCGACGCTATGCCGCTATCGGCCGCGTTCGTCACGCTGGAGAACGGCCGCATCTTGAATAATTCCTAAAGCGGCCTCAGCCAGGGTAATAAGTTCGTCAGGTTACGCTTCGGTCTGTAAATCGTGTCCAGCTCACCACGTTTCCGGTCTTTCATTTTTATCTTGGGTTTCGGCCTTCAGTCGTCGGGTTTTCCTGGGCGGCCGGTTGCGTTCGAACTGCCACTGGCTCACCTTGTGGTATGACTTCGAAAGTGCGTTTTCTCATGTGCCCTCCCGATCAGTACGACGTGGATTATGTAATCAATCCGTGGATGGAAGGGAACATCCACAAGCCGTCGCGGGAGACAGCCGTTGGGCAGTGGCAGGCGCTGCAGAAAATATTGGCACAAGACGCAACGGTCGAACGGATTTCGCCTCGAAAAGGTTTGCCCGACATGGTCTTTACCGCCAACGCGGGCTTGGTAGTGGGCAAAAAATTTGTGCTGAGCCGATTCCTGCACCGCGAACGCCAGGGCGAAGAGGAGCACTTCAAGAAATGGTTTAGCAGCAGCGGCTTTGAAATCTTCGAGCTGCCGCCAGACCTTCCCTTCGAAGGCGCCGGGGATGCCTTGCTCGACCGACAGGGGGCCTGTCTGTGGGCCGGATACGGTTTCCGCAGTGAACTGGATTCGCACCCATTCCTCGCCCGATGGTTGGACATTGAAGTCGTTTCGCTCCGGTTGATTGATCCACGATTTTACCATTTGGATACCTGCTTCTGCCCGCTGGAGGGAGGCTGGCTGCTGTACTATCCACAAGCATTCGATAACTACTCGAATCGGTTGATTGAACAGCGAGTGCCGTTGGAAAAGAGGCTGCCCGTGGCCGAAGCGGATGCCGTGCGTTTTGCGTGCAACGCGGTTAATGTCGGAAAGCGCATTGTCGTCAATCAGGTCAGTCCGGAGCTGCGTGCGCGTTTGGAAGCCGCTGGGTTTGAGGTGCAGGAAACGCCGCTGAACGAGTTTATGAAATCGGGCGGTGGCGCGAAGTGCTTAACGCTGCGACTGACAGAGCCGGCGCCGCCTGGCGGAAGGTTCGCCACCACGGTCCAAAGCCGTGAACTCAAACTCGAGGGACATCTCTTAGACTCAGGCCTACTCGAACGCGCGTTGGAACTGACGGTGCAAAGTGGCGGCAGCTTTCAAGTGCTGCACTTCAAGCTGGGCAAGCAACGCCAGAGCACCTCCGACGCGGATATCAAGGTTTCGGCGCCCTCGAAGGACGTGCTGGACAAGATCGTGGGTCAGATGATCGAGCTGGGAGCGGTAGTAGGCCCGCGCGAGGAGAACGATGCGGAACTCGTGGCAGTTACCCAGCCCGGCGTCGCTCCGGAGGAGTTCCTGGCGACCACTATTTATCCGACAGAGATCCGAGTTAAGGGAGAGTGGCTGCCGGTCCAAGATCAAAGAATGGATGCCGTGGTGATTGTGGATGAAGACCGTAAGTTGGCGCGTTGCGCGTTGCTTCGGGAGTTGAAACTCGGCGACCGCGTGGTGACCGGAAGTCAGGGAGTGCGGTCGGTTCGCAAACCGGAGCTGCGGGCGGTGCGTGGCGGCTCGCCGGCGGAGCACGAGTTCTCATTCATGGGTGCCGGTGTCTCGAGTGAGCGCAGGGTGGAACTGCTCGTGAACCAAATTTCATGGGAGATGCACCAGATTTGAGGCCAAGGCGGCAAGATCGTTGTGGTGCCCGGGCCGGTCGTTATTCACACCGGCGGCGGTGAACATCTGGCCTGGCTGGTTCGTGAAGGGTACGTCCAGGCCGTCCTGGGAGGCAATGCCATTGGCGCGCATGACATCGAGCAGGCTTTGCTAGGCACCTCGTTGGGAGTCGATCTTAAGCTGGGCACCTCGGTCGAAGGCGGGCACCGCCATCACCTCAAGGCTATCAACACCATTCGCCGTTGCGGCAGTATCGCCAAAGCGGTTGAGCAAGGCATCCTGACCAGCGGGATTTTTTTCGAATGCGTGCGCAAGGGTGTTCCCTTTGTTCTGGCGGGATCGATCCGCGATGACGGGCCGCTTCCGGAGACGCAAATGGACCTAATCAAAGCCCAACAAGAATATGCTTGGCTGCTTAAAGGCCCGGACTTGATTTTGATGCTGTCTTCGATGCTGCACTCCATCGGCGTGGGCAACATGACCCCGGCCGGCGTAAGGCTGGTTTGCGTGGACATCAACCCGGCCGTGGTCACCAAGCTCAGCGATCGCGGCTCCATTGAGTCGGTCGGCGTGGTGACCGATGTGGGCCTTTTCCTGAACCTCTTGACCCAACGTCTGCGAAAACTGGACCAAAAAGATTCAGCCTGATCGACTGCACGTGTTCAGTCGGGTTATGGTTCATGTTGGATTTGGCTTCGCCGGATTTCGACGACTGGCGCGAAGAGCTCCGAGAAGTGGTTCACAACGATGCTTGACGCCTCGGCCGCCTTCTCTTTCAATGTTGCAAGCTCGCATTCGGAGCTGCGGCGTGAAGAAAACACCACCCCGGTTCGTCAGAACAAAGAGTTACATAAATCATGAGCACATTATCTCGACGTGAGTTCCTCAAACGC
>Ga0134124_10005639_pt1 | contig 10053 bp, 10 predicted proteins | sample KB304_FD_96880 | JGI IMG/M metagenome (GOLD analysis project Ga0134124, IMG submission 96880) | Terrestrial soil microbial communities without Nitrogen fertilizer from Kellogg Biological Station, Michigan, USA - KB3-0-4 | ecosystem: Environmental > Terrestrial > Soil > Unclassified ... | reverse complement strand
GAGCACCAGCGCCGCGCCGGTCAGCGGCGCGAGAATCATTTTGCTGTCCCCTACCCAAATACGAGCCGAACTTAAGCAGAATCAAATCGGCCGCAAACGAGAAATCGCGTCATTGCCGCGGCAGCTGGAAGCTTTCCACCGGGAATGTGCTTTCCAGCCCACGGACTGAAGGAACCGTAGGGAAACCCGGCTCAGCAAAGCGAATTCTGCGGTTGAGTTTTCTTACGCAGGCATGTCCGACGGACTGCACTTCTGGCGCGGCACCTTGCTAGTGGAACTTTCTATCGGCCAATGTGTTTAGCGATGGGTAATTTCGGCTAGCGGACACCGTCGCCAATACATCTGCGCGCCGCGAACGCAGGCTGCCGGGGCAGAAAGGGCTGATTGTCGTATGAGTTGGGGGCGTCAATGCGAATATTCGTGGCAATTCTGCTGCTGCTGGCGCTAACGTCGGCACCAGCCCTGGCGGCACCGAGCCGCGCATGTCTCACACAGAGTGAGGCCGCCAAAGAATATCGCAGCAAGTTACTAAAATACCGTCAGATGGGTTCGATCCGATGCTGGTTTGCCGGTGCCGCTCCGGCCAAGTCGGAATTCAAGATCACCCGGCAGGCACCGGCCCCAAAGGCTGCTCAAGCATCCAGAGCACAGCAAACGCACAGCGCGCCGACTGCGACTGACGAGTTGGTCGGCCTCGCCGGCACCTTGTGTAATGGTCCTTGCGAAGATCTGCGGACAGTGGATCAGCAAATGCTGGCGGCCCGGCTTGAAGCCGCTCATGCCGCGTTCATTGAATACTGGATGAGCTTCTATGATCGATGGGTGCTGCGGTAGCTGACACCAACGTTAGCGAATGAACGGCGTTGCCTTGCTCTGCACGAGCGTTGGCTTCTTCTACTCGTGGCCTGCACTTCAACAAAGATGCCGGTGCGTCCCGGAACAAAAGCGTCTCCAGATCGTCATACAATGACGCTAAGTTGATAAGGGGCAACACCGCTGACCGCTGCGTTTGACGCAATCGCTGGATTGGCCGGCCACCCTCCATGACATTCCCCCTCACCCGCTCCAGTATCAGCGCTGGTGCCCGCACGCGTCGGTTCACCGTTGACTTAGAGATTCTCGCGGTTGGGTCGCTCCTTGCTCTGGCCGCACTCGTTGCGCTTTGGACGGTTGGCGACTATGCAATTACCGTTGATGAGTTCAATGCCGATGATTACGGCCAAAAGTCCTTGGCCTGGTACACGAGCGTCTTCGCGAACCGAGCCAATTTCGATTCGGTCGAAGACACGCTTTGGTTCTACGGCCCCTGGTTCCACATTCTCACTGCACTGGTGCAGTCGCTCGATCTCGCCGAGCACTGGGCGACGCGTCATCTCCTGACTTTCCTGCTCGGGCTCGCAGCACTGGCGGCCCTCCTCCCGATGGCGCGCCTTGCCGGACATCGTTGGGCCGGTCTGGTCGCTGTCGGGCTCTGCCTGACGACCGGCTACCTCTACGGCAGCATGTTCTTCACGCCTATCGACATTCCATTCATGTTTGCGATGACCTGGGCCACGCTCGCGATCATGCTGATGGCGGTGCCGATCATTCCCATGTGGCCCGCAACAATAGCGACCGGATTGCTCACTGGCCTCGCGATGGCCACACGCTCGTCCGGGCTGATCACTCACGCCTATCTCATTGGTGCAATGAGCCTGTGCGCTGTGGAAGCGGTCCTGCGCAGTGGCCGCTCAGCGGGCCGGGATCTCGTGCGGATCGGCGTGCGCACGCTCTCGGCGATCGTGATTGCCTGGCTGACGGCGATCGCGTTGTGGCCGTGGCTGCAGGTTGGTAACCCGATTACGCAGTTCGCTGAAGCGTTCCTCTATTTCGCCAACCATCCAGCCTCGTGGGAATTTCCGCATTGGGGAGAGCTGGTGCGCACCACAGCGCTTCCTTGGTCCTATGTCCCGGCGCAGCTTCTCGTGAGATTACCGGAGGGATTTCTCCTCCTGCTCGGCGTCGCAGTGTTGTCCGGTATAGCCAGCATGGTTGCGGTCCTGCGACTTGGCCTGGCACCGAGTTCACAGCCGCGACTGTCAAGGCTGAAAGAGGCCGTGCTGGTGACGGCGCAGGCGCGGCAACCTCTGATCGTGTGGGTCGCCGCCCTCCTGCCGATCGCCGCAATCATCCTGCAGAATTCGACTCTCTACGACGGAATTCGCCATGTGCTGTTCCTCATTCCAATGCTTGCAGTGGTGGCAAGTTTCGGATTTCTGCGGCTCGTTCCGTTGTTACGCCGCTTCCCGATGACGACGGCAACGGTTACGGGCGCATATGTCGGTCATGCGGTCCTGGGATTTGCCCTGCTCCATCCGCTCCAGTACACCTCATTCAATGTGTTTGCCGGCGGAGTGATCGGCGCCTACGGCCGCTTCGAGCAGGACTATTGGTCGCTTGCGGTGTTGCCGGCGCTGCGGCGCCTGGAAGATCGGATTGATCGCGACGATCCGGGCCGCTTTGCGACAAACCCACCCAGCATCAAGCTCTGCGTCGGCTTTCACGAAGAATTGGTTGCACCGATGTTCCGGCGCCCTTGGCAGCTCGAACTCGAGCCTTCAAAGGCCGATTTCATCATCGAATCGGAACGCTGGCGATGCGGCAAGCATCTACCCGTGATCGTCGTCGATGAGATCAAGCGCTTTGGTCTGCCGTTTGCCCGGATCTTGGCCCGTCAGCCAGCCGATATCGCGGCTGCGACGTCTGCGCTTCCGTGAGGGAGGACATACGCTGCAGGCTCGAAGAGCTCGCATCTTCCGGCAAGGTCGCGTTGGCGAGTGCAATCGAGCGCGCCAGCTGGGTGAGCAGCTCATGCTGAGTGCGCAGCTTCAGATGCAGATTCAACAATATGACAAAGCTGATGCAGGCCCACACGTAGAGAACAAGATCGGCGCCACGGCCAATTCCAACGAACTCCGCCACCCGCGTGGCATGCGACGGAAGCCAGACGAAGTAAAAGCCCATGAGGCTCGCGACACACGACAGAACCGTCACGATCGGGGAGCGTCGATATTGCGCCCACGCATAGAGGAGGACGACGCCGAGCAGGAGCGAAAGCACGACTTGCGCAATCATCGATAGAGCTTCCCGGCCAGCAGATCCAAAAGGATCATGACGAAATCTCCGGTCCGCTGCCCTTTCGCTAGCGAATAGTCTGTGTAGTCGATCGTAACCGGGACCTCCACATATCGCAGGCCGCTGCGCGCAATCTCGGCCAGCAACTCCGAGGCATGGGCCATACGATTCTGGCGCAGACGCATGGCTTGGGCGCCGCGGCGCGTCATGGCACGCAGACCATTGTGGGTGTCGGTGAGGCGCAAGCCGGTCGTCGCAACCGTGAAGAGCGTGGCGCCCCATAAGAGGATACGCCGCATGCGCGGCATGCTGAGCGGCTCGGTGAGGAAGCGGCTGCCGAGCGCGAAGTCCGCCTGGTTGATCACAAGCGCATCCAGCAGGCGAGGAATGTCGGAAGCACGATGCTGGCCATCCGTGTCAAACGTCACGATGACGTCGGCGCCTTGCTCTAACGCAAAGTCGATGCCGGTCTTCAGCGCGGCACCCTGGCCCAGATTGATCGGGTGGCTGACGACGGCTGTCGCCGATGCCGTCGCAAGCTGCCGGGTCTCGTCAGCTGAGCCATCGTCAACAACGACGACGTCATAACCTGCCTGCCGTAGTCTCGCGATGACCGAGACGATTGCGGTCGATTCATTGTAGGCCGGGCAAACGACCCAGATCGAAGAGAAGGAGTGATTCGGCATTGGTCGGCTACCACTGAGTGTCAGTCACAAAGTGCCTGCGATCTTCAGCGGGCCGCCCACGCCCCCTCGGGCCGCCGTCTGTCATGACGCAATGCACGCGTCACTTGGCATGCGTCGCTCGCATTCTGATCAACGAGTGCAAAACTATTGTGACGGTTTTCCGTTCCATAAACAGGTGACTTTTCGCGCCATCAACCGGTGACAAAGAAAAGACCGCACAAAATCAACAACATGCCGATCATGAGGCGTAATGACACGGCCTCGCCGAAGAGCCACGCTCCGAGTGCAGGTGTCACTGCGAAGGCAAGCGCTACAAATGGGTAAGCCCGCGACAGCGGCGTAAAGGTCAATATCCACACCCAAAAAACCGAAAGGGCGCCATAGAGCACAAGCGCACCGAGGAAATAGACATTGTGCGCGAGGGCCAGCATACGCTCCCCGGCTGTGCCATTGAGTTGCGCTGCAGCAAGCTTGAACAGAATCTGCCCGCCGGACATTCCGATGGCATAGGCGGTCAACAGCGCGATCTGGGTGAGGTTCAGGCGGTCATTGCTCATATTGCTCGCTCATATTGTTCCCTTGCGCAGCACCACTCGCATGGCATCGAAGAGATTGACCGGCACACCGATGCGGCTCGCTGCCGAGAGCTGGGAACCGCGCATCCCAATCATCCGTTTGAGCTGGAAAACGATCAGCGACAGCGGCACGATTTTTCCGGGATGATCGAAATGCTCCATCGACAGCCCAAGCTGTGGCGCCATGCGACGCAGACTTTCCCCCGTGAAAAACCAGAGGTGCTGCGGTGGCGTCATCAGCCGCCATTTTGCACCGGCCCAGCGTGCCGTCAGCGCCGCAAAATCGCCGGTCGTCAGCACGATGATCCCGCCCGGTTTGAGATAGCGACAGCACAGCGCCAAGGTATCTCGCGGCTGCGGAAGGTGCTCGATGACGTCGAACAGGGTGATCACGTCGACCTCGCCGACGCGTGCCATCGTGGCCTCGTCGGCGACGCCTGAATAGACCTGCAAACCGGCCTGCCGGCAGGCCTGCGCGGCGTCCTCAGCCAACTCGATCCCCGTGACGTTGAAATGGCGCTGCGCTTCCTTCAGAAAAAAGCCGTAAGCACAGCCCAGATCGAGCAATCGCCCGGAGGGACGAAAGCGGCGGATAAAATCGACGCTGTGCGCGAATTCGCGCCGCAGCACCGCCTCGCTGCCCTGATAGTCCAGATATCCGTCGCTGCACTCACCCGAGAAGTAGCTTCCGGTGTAGTAGGCAGCGGGGTCGAAGCCGCTGGTTTCCGCCTGGCCCAGGCCACAACGCTCGCATTGCCAGATTTCACACCCACTGACTTTAAAGCGAAACCCGTGCGGGGTGGTTTCGCCACAGGCGGGGCAGGCTCGGCTGGTCATCGTGGCTCCGGCTGCAATCACGTGTCTCGATCCCCGAGGCTCAGTGCGGGTGGTATTGGATTCGAACAATCGGCTTTGACCCGCACCCACGGCTCAAGCCCACAGGTTTGAAGATGGGGTTTGAAAGGAGTGTGTCAATCGACCAGTTTCAGCCTCACGCAACAGCCCTTCGAAGGCTTGGCCTGCCACCCCGTCGCCCGAGATGTCCGAGACGACCGCCGGCCCGGGACTTACGATCTTTCCACGTCATTTCCAGATGGGATGGATCAGATTGATGGTCGAGTACACGATCCCACAGGCGATCAAGAACAAGATTGCCCATACCAGAAAATCAATCTGTCTCCTCAATTCGGCGGTGGCCTGCTTCATCACCTGAGACCGCCCGAAGAACACGGATTTCAGAAATAGGACGATCGGGATTACCGCAACAAGGATCGTGATGAGCTTATACATATCATCTGCGTTTGCTGAAGGATGCGCCCCAGTTCCTCGTCACCGCAAGGGATGCGTCTGCTTGAATGGCTGGCGATGCTGTCCAGTACCCAAGGCTCTCAAATCCGAGATTGTTTTGGATGCCAAGCTGATCTGAGCGTCGATTGTTGATTGCCGGATCACCACGCCTCTCTGCCCTGACGTTCGTTGCCGACGACTACCATAGCACATTCGCCACCATACCGACCGAGCCGATGATTGCGGGACCGACAAGGACAAGAACCTTCGCAGTCTCATCCCCGACACCTGCACGCATGGTGATCAGTGTTGTCAGCCATTCGGCAAAATCCGGATTGAGGTTGGGCGCGGAAAGAACCATTACCGAGCAGAGGAAGACGACAACTCCCACCTGGCTGAGAATTTGCTTGAGCGACTTTTTCACGGCCCTCTCCTTTCGCTCTCCTTTCGCAGATCGGCGGAACTAGCTGACCCGCCCCGACTCTGCTTGGGTGGCGTAGCGCATCCGCTGCGCAGGTTCGGCCTCGGGTGGCATATTAGCGCAGGTTCGGACCGGCTCGTAAGGTCCGCATTACCAGTCTCCCCAGCAAGCCCGCCCTTGAGTTTGGGGCCAGCTTCAGCGGGGTTGTATTGCCTGGCTTCCGCTCGCTAGCCCACCCAGGCCGCGGTGGACTGGCTCAACAGGGGTGGATCGGCCTGAGAATACAATCTATTTTGCTCCACGAAACGGGTCGATCGCGCCGGCAAACGTGACGACGTCCGCCATAGTAAAAGACTCGCGTCGGAAGAATGAAAAGGGTGGAAATTCGATGCGCTCAACTTCCTTCTCCTTGCCTTGCCTGCCTCTCGCGGCCGCCGCAATTCTCGCTGTGGGAGGGCTCCTCGCGACGTTCCCGGCGCAAGCGCAATATCCCGGCAAGCCGATCCGCGTCTTCCTTCCATTCGCCGCAGGAGGGATTGGCGACATCACTTTCCGTCTCGTGACGGGCAAGATTTCCGAGCGCACTGGCATGCAGTTCGCGATCGAGAACCGCCCGGGCGCCGGTGGAATCGCGTCGGCGATGGCCGGCAAGACGGCCGCACCGGACGGCTATACGCTCCTGCAAGTCGGCAACAGCTATACTGTCAGCGCGTCGCTTTTCGCATCGCTCCCTAATGACCTCGTCAAGGATTTCACGCCCATATCCACGTTGGCTCAGTTCGACATCTTGCTCGCAACGAAATCGTCGGGAGAGATCGGAACGATCGCGCGCCTCATCGAAATTGATCGCGCCAATCCGGGCAAGCTCAATTTCGGCGCAATTTCTGCAGGAAGCACACAGAACCTGGCGGCGGAAATGTTCAAGGCCATCGTCGGCAGCCAAGCCTCGGTCGTGCCATACAAGAGCTCGCCCGAGCTGATCACCGCGATCCAGCGGGGGGATATCGACGTTGGTTTCGACTACCTCGCCGCCTTTGCTCCAGCTATCTCCGGAAATCAGGTCAAGATCATCGCATCGGGCGGCGAAAAACGAAGCCCGCTCACACCTGATACGCCGACGGTGATTGAAAGCGGATGGCCCAGTTATGTGGTGACCTCCTGGAACGGGATCGCCGCCCCCGCAGGAACGCCCCGAGAGGTCATTGACAAGCTCAACCGTGAAATCGCCGCGGTCTTGCAACTGCCTGAAATGCAGGATCGGTTCCGGCAGATGGGCATGGAGGCCGCCAGCAGCAGCCCGGAGGGAATGACCGAGCGACTCAGGAAAGACCTCGAGCGTTGGCGAGACGTGATTGGCAAGCTTGGATTGCGTCAATAGTTCGGTTGCCCCAATCCCACGCCCGGGAGCTGCGCGATAACAACGTAGTGGCGGTCCGATAAGCCTCCATCGCTCTCTAGGGATGGTGCGTACTCGGGTGCGCGCTCGCGCGTGCGCATTGCGCACATCGCTTGAGGCGGACGCGATGGTTGCAAGCACCAGTGGACGCCGCCAAAGGATGAAGTTAGACATTTGGTGATCAAACAATCCGTCGTCAGGCACTTGCCGGACGCAGAGCGGGCCGGAACCCAATATGGAAACGCGCACCCCTGGCACGAAGCCGCCCAGACGCCAGATGAAGCTCTCCCTGTTTCTCACGGGCGACGGCAATTATCATATGGCCGGTTGGCGCCTTCCGGGCTCCACCAACGACGGCGGCCAGAACATTCAGCGCTGGTTCGAGGTGGCGCAGACGATCGAACGCGGCAAGCTTCACATGCTGTTCATCGCCGACGCCGCGAGCCCGCCCGGCACGGACGATCTCGAGACGCTGAGCCTGACGGCGCGGATCGATCGCATGGATCCCATTCCCATTCTGTCGGCCGTCTCGGTGGTTACAAAGAAGCTTGGTCTGGCGGCCACCATGTCGACGACCTACCTGGAGCCCTACAACCTGGCGCGCACCATGGCCTCCCTCGATCATATTTCCGGAGGGCGCGCCGGCTGGAACATCGTAACCGGCAGCAACAAGGACGACGCGCTCCAATTCAACCGCGAAGCTCACGCACCGCACGGCGAGCGCTACGACCGCGCCGAGGAATTCGTCGATGTCGTGCGCGGAATCTGGGACAGCTACGACGATGACGCCTTCCCGCGCGACAAGGAATCGGGCGTCTATATGCGTCCCGACAAGGTGCATCTCCTCAATCACAAGGGCAAGCACTTCCAGGTTCGCGGCCCCTCGGCCGTGCCGCGCTCGCCGCAGGGCCATCCCGTCATGATTCAGGCTGGTTCGTCGGAACCCGGCATGAATATTTCGGCGCGCGTCGCCGACATCGTGTTCACTTCGCAATCCAGCCTCAAGAGCGGGCAAGCATTTTATGACAACGTCAAGAGCCGCTGCGACCGCTATGGTCGTTCGCCGGACGACGTGCTCGTCTTGCCCGGCGCCCTGCTGTTCATGGGCGAAACCGAAAGCGAGGCTCAGGAAAAATTTGATAAACTGAATTCGCTGATCCCGCTGCGCGTCGCGATGCAGCGGCTTTCGGCCAATCTTGGCGGCGTCGATCTGTCCAAATTCGACCTCGACGCACCGGTGCCCGACATACCCGTCAACGACGCACGCGTGAGCGCGGTTCAAAGCTACATCGCCATTGCACGGCGTGACGGATTGACCCTGCGTCAGATGGCGATGCGCTCGGCCGCAGCCAAGCATCACTGGACTCTGATTGGCTCCGTGAAGCAGGTCGCGGACGAGCTTGAATCCTGGTTCCTCGAGGGCGCCGCCGATGGCTTCAACGTGCTGCCAAGCGACGTGCCCGATGCGGTCAACACGCTTGTCGATAAACTTGTGCCTGAACTCCAGCGGCGCGGCCTTTTCCACACGGAATACGAAGGCACGACGCTGCGCGAAAATCTTGGACTGGGCCGGCCGGCGGATCTATCGAAGCGCGGCCGCGTGCATTCATCGAGCCTTGCGTAGGGATCGTCGGGTCGACCGGTGAGCGCGACTTGGCGCCATTCGCTTGCTTAGAGCGATGGCATCAAACGTTATTCGGTTGGGATTTTCGTGTTGATGATTGGCGTGACTACGCCATTCACATGATATTTGTGGCACAGCAGACAGTCTTGGCGCGCCATGCTGCTGGTGTGACAGCTTTGACAGAGATCCTTTTTCACCGCGCCAAAATTGGACACAAAACTTTGCGGATTGCCCTGCTCGTAGCTCTTCAGATAGGGGCGGCCTCTTTCAAGGTTGTGGCAGGTCAGGCAACCGCGATTCTCCATGATGCCGAAATGCGGCCCGTGGATGAAGTTCGTGAAGCGTCCTTGTTTGGTCTCAACCGAAGGCGGAGCGAAATTAACGAACCGCCCCCTGCCCTGGATATCGTCGACGCTGTGACATTTCGTGCATGAGCCCTGAGTGTCCTTGTCGGTGAGGAGATCGAACACGGCAGCCGCGGGACTTTTATCGCCTTTCGGCGCCTGGGGGCCGGTCAAGACGAGCCAAGAATGGATGAATTTGTCCTTATGGCCTGCCGGACGGTAGAAGATCGCGTAATCCTGTCGATACCAGCCGCCATATTCAGCCCAGTTCTCCGGATCCACATCGCTTTCGATGCTGGCCACGGTCGCAGCCCTCACTTGAGGCCTGGCCACCTCGGTATCTGAGGCCGCCGGGGCGTCGGCTGATTCATTTGCGTTCGCCTTCGAGGCGGCATCCGCCGATACGGCGCTATCGGGCTGTGCATTTGCGATATCGGCTTTTCGGGCCGCTCGTTCGGGCTGGGCCGCTCGTTCAGGCTGCGCTGGCCGGGCTGCTCGTTCAGGCGGGGCTGCCTTCGGGGCCCCCCTGCCGGGAGCCGCACCCCCGCGAAGCTCTTCCTCCGTGGGGTTGAGCAGATCGTCGGTTTGGTCCCCCGACTTCGCCCG
>Ga0134124_10005638_pt1 | contig 10053 bp, 11 predicted proteins | sample KB304_FD_96880 | JGI IMG/M metagenome (GOLD analysis project Ga0134124, IMG submission 96880) | Terrestrial soil microbial communities without Nitrogen fertilizer from Kellogg Biological Station, Michigan, USA - KB3-0-4 | ecosystem: Environmental > Terrestrial > Soil > Unclassified ... | reverse complement strand
TTGCCCCGCTCGCCGAGCATGGAAAGCGCAAAACCGAACAGGATGGCGAAGAGGAGCACCTGGAGGATGTCACCCTTGGCAAAGGCGTCCACCACGCTGCTGGGGATGATGTTGAGGAGGAAGTCGGTCGTGGAGGTGGCCGGGGCCTTGGCGGTGATGGCGGTCAGAGCCTTGGTATCCAGCTTGGTGACATCGGCGTTCATGCCCACGCCGGGCTGGATCACGTTGACCACCACCAGCCCGATCGCCAGGGCCAGGGTCGTAACGATCTCGAAATAGAGGAGCGCCTTGGCGCCGACCCGGCCGACCTTCTTCATGTCCTCCATGCCCGCGATGCCGGTCACGACGGTACAGAAGATCACCGGCGCGATGATCATCTTGATCAGCTTGATGAAGCCGTCGCCCAGGGGTTTCATGGCCGCGCCGGTTTCCGGGGCGAAATGGCCGAGAACAACACCGATCGAGATCGCGGTTAAGACCTGGAAGTAGAGGTTGTGGTAAAATCTTTTCGTTTTCATGACAGCTCCTTTGCTCGGTTGGTTTGTTTATTCGCAGATGCGATTGTTGATGGCAGGTGCTTCGGGGAGAGGGAACCAGTGGGTGAAAACCGGGCGCTTCGTCTTGCCGCAGCTGGTGCTGCATGTTCTGATGCTCTCGGAGTTGCCGACGCAGGAGTGCAGTTCCCCGAAGTACTCGAACGGCGTGAACAACAGGACCGGCCGGTTGTCCTCGGGCAGTTTGTCTTGAATGCTGATCCACTTCATAAACGGGTTCCCCTTTTGAATGACTAAGAAGTTCTGCGGTAATGCAATGGCATATCAGCAAAACGAATACCAACTGCCTTCAAACTGGTTAACATGCTGATTTCATGCATGAAAAAGGTGTTTTATTTCTGGAACTGCAGGGGAATGGTGTTAACTTTTGTGAATGGTCATCTGCGGATGAAGGACCGGGAAGCCGTAAATACAGGGATGTAAACAGGCTTAACCATGGTTAAGGTCGTTAACCTAGGTTAAGCCCATTCGAACGGCATCCATGTTTTGCCCGCGATCAAGGCGGAAAAGGCACTCGCGCAAAGCACGCAAAGGTCGCAAAGTAAAACCTTGTAAGACTTTTAACCCCCATGTTTCAGGCAGTTGTCTATAAAGATTCTGATTTCCTTGGCGTCCTTTGCGCCTTTGCGTGAGAAGGTTTCGGGGTTCACGAAGGCAACAGCTGTTTAATCTTTCAGTTGAGAGTTTTTCGCTTTAAGGTGTTATCCGTGTTCATCCCATTCATCAGTGGTTAACTGATTCTGCAGTTCCAAAGGAGACTTCATGCGGGAGCGGATTTATGCCGTTATCCAAAAGATCCCGGCCGGTCAGGTGGCAACCTACGGACAGGTTGCCGCTCTCGCCGGCATTCCCGGACATGCCCGGCAGGTAGGGTACGCCCTGAGCGCCCTGGCTGAGGGCTCTCCGGTGCCGTGGCATCGCGTGGTAAACGCCCGCGGGGAGATCAGCCTCCGCAGCGGCGGCAGCGCGGCTGACCTGAGGCAGCGGCTGCGCCTCGAAGCAGAGGGGGTGGTGTTCGATGCGCAGGGACGTATCCCGCTGGAGCTTTTCAGGTGGCGGCCCGGGTCACGGATCGAGGTGGAAAAGGCTGATTAAGCAAGGCCGAAAAGGCTTCTGCAGCCCGGCTTCAGTCCGGCACATTTTTTCTATGCGTTGGCTTCGATTAATGGTATTTACTCTGGGAAGACGTTTGAATAAATTTGACTGGCGATCAAAGGATAGATCCATGCGAAGGAACATGTCGGCAGCTGCAGTTATTTTGATGTCAATGGTTGTAATGGCTGGAATGTCTTATGCCGATTGCAGTGAGTACAAGATTGTGGACCGCGGTGAGAGTATGGAAGCGGTATGCGTGGGCGCGCCCCTCACTGAGGCGGAAAAAAAGGAAGCGGACAGGCTGCGACTGAAAGAGCTGGAGCAGCGGGTGAAGGAGCTGGAGGCTTCGAAAGAGGGAAATAATCAGCAGCAGACTGCCACCGCTACTACCAGACAACAGCAAATAAGCCCGTCCCAACCTCTTTCAGTGAGGTCTGAAGTGCCGGAAGAGGGCGGCATTGTTGTAGAGTCATATGACATAAAATATATTCCCAGCTCCAGACCGGCGCGGAATGGCCGCGAGTGGCCCGGTGAATACAGCATCAAGATTGTCGCAAAAAACAGCGGCCGGAAGGGATCGGTCAGCTTCAAGATGAAACAGACCGACTTTTCCGGGTTTGAAACGGAGTCCCTGTCTTTCAGCGAATACTTCGAAAAGGATCAGCAGAAAACAGTCACGACTCACGTTCATGCCCAGCAGGTACCTTTCATCCAGTCACAGAGCTGGATAATCGAGGCAAGAAAGCATTAGAGCAGGATGGCTTCAGCGAATTCAGGAACAAACGCAAACAGACGGCGGCCAATCGGCCGCCGTTGCTGTTTTCGGATGGATAGGATGCAGTTTTAGTTCATTGAAATTGCGGGGTTTTTCTGTATAATCTCAACAGCTTCCTAATTTACCTGCAGATGCAGTTCTCTTGAGGTGGTCTTTCGATGACCCGCTATGACATTATGGCACAGATTCGCCAGCACGACGATTTCCTCATCGAGCATGGAGTGAAGCGTCTCGGCATCTTCGGTTCGTATGCGAGGGGAGAGGAGCGCGCCGGTAGCGATATCGACCTGATCGTTGAGTTCGACGCCGGAAAGAAAAACTATGACAATTTTATCGAGCTCTGTTTCTTCCTCGAAGAGCTGTTAGGCCACAAGGTAGACCTCCTCACCCTTGAATCACTCAGCCCGTTTATCCGTCCATACATCGAAAAAGATGTCCGCTATGAAATCATCCATTAGCTACTGCGAGCATATTCTGGCAGAAGCGGAGTATCTCACGAATACTTCAGCCGGAACTGCGCGCGCGGATTTCCTTGCTGACGAGACACTGAAAAGGGCGTTTGTCAGGAGCCTTGAGATCATCGGCGAGGCGGTCAAGCAGATCCCGGATGATTTCCGTGCCGAATACCCGCAAGTGGAATGGCGGAAGATGGCCGGGACGAGGGATAAGCTCATCCATGATTATCTGGGGGTTGACTATGAGCTTGTGTGGGACATTGTACAGAACAAGATTCCTGGTCTAAGGAGTGCGATGGAGGAGATAATTGCCAAAGCAAAGCGGCAAGAAGGTTGATACAGTGGCGTAATCAATTTCAAGTAATTAGCAGTCCCTTTCCGATAATCCCCTTCGTGGCAAATCCCCAGTAAAGCTTCTTGAATTTCGTCGCGCTCGTCGCGTCGTCGCGTGAGGCATGCTTTTCAAGAAGACAAGTTTTTGTAACTCGGATGGATAGGATGCACGCGGACAAATCGAACAAGATAGAGACAAAAGCTGTTTAATCTGTTCTAAGGTGTTATCCGTGTTCATTCTATTTATCCGTGGTTAACTGCCGATTTCAGATTTAAAGGATTGAAACCGGGTTCACGCAACGCCGCAACGAACGCACCAAAAGTAGGCGCCTCTAGGCGACGAAAGGCACAAACCAGAAGTCTCTTGGTAATACGCTCAAAGCGATTTTAAGGTTCTCGTCGCGTCGTTGCGTGATCAAATGGTTCATGGTTTTCTCCGAGCCCTCTGCGTTTCCGCGTGAAAAACCGGTTCAATGATTTCCTTTAACAATTCATCAATGAGCCGGCTTTTAATATTGACACTGAGCAGGGTACGGCGTATTTGAATTATGTAATTATATGCTGTTATGGAGTGTGTGTTATGGGACGGACAGGGGGAGAAGAAAGCTTTGCAAAGCCGCTTTACCGGGAATGACGGTAGGCGGTTTTTTGTTTTTACGGGTGGGAGTGCGGGGAAGCGGAGTGGGTGGAGAGCGGAAATAGATTTTCATGGAGCCTACACTAAATAAATCTGTCCCACATTTCTGGTTGCTGCCGGGGGTAGACTTGAGCGGGTTGGTGAAGAAGCAGACCGCTGTGCCAGAGAAATAATGAAGAGCAGAGGGGCAAGTCTCCTTGGCAAAAGCATCTACATGTAGATGACAGAGCTGCACCTACATGTAGATACCGGTAGGTACAAAAAATCGTCTGCTCAATAACATTCGTTGGTATAACCTGGGATAATCATGTGAAAACGACTTACTTTAGAAAAGCTGATTCAACTGAGCTACCTTCAGGGGCGACGGCAGAGGTTTATCTTATTGCAGTTAAGATAGATAATGTTGGTGGGTATGCCAAAGAACTAATTGGCGTGCTTAATAACACTTCGTGGATTAACGACTTGAATCCAGTAGGAAGACTGACTTTTGAAAGGACGGCTAAGCGCTCAATCGATAAACTTGTTGTAGACTTCCAGACCATTCAAAACGCCGTGACCAGCTCATTTGGTGAATATATGGTCTCAATGTCTGCGGGCCAAAGTCTAGGAGTCCTCTTGAATCATTTGGTATTCCCAATATCAGAATTGTGGAAAGAAAAGCTTACAAATAACCACGGATTTGATTTTCACACCGAGAGCCAACAACAGAGACTATCTTTTGGTGAAGCGAAATACAACAAAACCTCAAATCCATACACCGAGGCTGCGGGGCAAGTTATCGACTTTATCAATGCAGGTAAGGATGGCGGCGATGCGGCCTTGTTATCTTATTTTGCGAAACCTGAATCCATTGAGAACTTACTTCAAGGTAGACGAGGATTCACGGTTGCTTTTTCAATCCACTCGAACAATCCAGAAAATATATTATCGAATGCCTTAAATTCAGATCTTATTGTCAAATTGTGCAGAGAATGTGATGAACTACAGCTGGTTGGAGTGACGAGTTGAGACCAACTGATATTATTAACACTGAAAATCCGGACCAACTACTTGCAGTGATTCTCTCTGATATTCACAAAGACGGTCCAGTTAACCAAGAAATGCTAGAAATTCTAGCCTACTTAAAAAGATATCACCCAGATTCAGTGTCTCCACACGAAGCTAAACTAATGTATTTGCTAGGTCTATTTTACAAAACTACTGAGCCCAATGACCTTCTTAGCCTTGCATACCGTATATTCCAAGATTCAATAATAAATCAATATAAATCAATACTGACTCCGGTTCAGTCAACTATTCAGAACCAAATACAGGAACGTAAGTTTTATTCGTTTTCTGCACCCACAAGTACCGGCAAATCCCACATTCTAAGAGAGCTAATTCTAAAGATATCTGAAGACATTGTGATAGTGCTTCCTTCAAGAGCGCTAATTTCGGAATACCTCATAACTGTTCGGAAAATAGTCGAGGGATATAAAGAGATTCTTGTGCTTCAGTTTATTGACGATATCAACACAATAAAGACCAGGAAAAGAGTGTTTATCATTACACCTGAAAGAGGGAGTGACCTATTTAGGTATCGGGGACGATTCAACATAGGTTTATTCATTTTTGACGAGGCTCAAATTTCTGAAGAGGGTGTTCGAGGCCTGACCTTTGATGCTTTTGTGCGACGGGCGGAGCGAACCTTTCCCAATGCAAAGAAGGTCTTCGTCCATCCATTTGTTGAAAACCCTGAAGCTCAACTTATTAAGCATGGTTTTACTGAAAGTGCTAGTGCGCAGGTCTTTAGGCAAAGTGCGGTCGGAAAAGTTTTCATAGCGTTTGATAAAAGCTCTCGAAGTTTTAGTTTCTTTTCCCCCTACAGCGACGGTGCCCACCTAAAGAAGAACAAATGCCAAGTTTCTCAAGACATTGTTAAAGAAGTCCTTGAGGCCGGGGGAAGCGTTCTCATTTATGTTTCAAAACTGTTTATTTACAATCGTAAGTATCGCGAAATATTTGCTGAATATATTAAATTATGCCCGGTTCTAGAGGATCCGAGAGCGCTCTCGATAATTGCCGATGTCGAGCGTCTCATCGGAGCAACTGACCATGACTCAGAACTCGTTAGCCTCATGCGTAAGGGTATAGTTATCCATCATGGCTCAGTTCCATTGGTTGTTCGGTATTTGATCGAATCTTTTGCAAATGAGCATTTTGCTCGCATCTGTTTTGCAACTTCAACCTTAGCCCAAGGCGTTAACATTCCGTTCGACATAGTCTGGATTGATAACTTGCGATTCTATGGAACTGAAGAAAACAAAACACTTGCATTAAAAAATCTGATTGGGAGAGCTGGGCGGACTACAGGAAAACCTGATTCGTTTGATTTTGGATATGTTGTCATTACAAGCATCAAGACCTTTATAGAGCGTTTTGTTGGCCGAATGACTCTGAACGAAGTGTCAGTGTTGGAATCTGAGGAAAACGAATTTGGACCAGACTTTCAAGAATTTATTTCTGCAGTCAAAGAAGGTGCCATCGATGAGGACTATTCTTTACCGAAAACAAAAGTCGAGCGTTTGAGAACGGCTGAAATTCATGGAACTTTATCCGATATACTTGATCTTATATTCAAAGATGGCCAACTGATTACTGGAGATGATTATCATGAACTTGAGAATCAAGAACGTATGGCGCTCAAGAAAGCATTTGCACACGTTTTCTAAACATCACTAAATCGTAGTTTGGGTGAAGGTGAGCTATCAATTCTCTCCACAGCAATTTCTATACTTTTATGGCAGATACAAGGAAAGTCTTTCAAAACACTTCTTGGATTGCGTTTCAGTTACCTTACAAAACGTTCAGAACAACGAGAAATCAATCGAAGATTTCGCACAGGGCTGATAAGAGCTCTGGAACGGCAGCAAGAATTAGAGAAACTCAAAATTGAATTTTCACCAGTACCTACCCAACTCCCTAACTTTGGCATATCAAAGATACCAAGCTTTGGCAATGTAAGTGTCCTAAATTTTAATTATGATCTGCTTGTTTACGATACATATGATTATTTAGACAAGGTTATTTCCTTTTCCCTGTCTGATATTTATGTTGCCGCCTTTGATCAGTATTTCTCAGCTACTGGAGATGTAAGGGCGGCAGCTTTCGTAAATTTCATCCGGTATGGCACCAGCAACCCGATTGAGATCCTATTGATAAGGTATGGGTTCTCTCCAGAGAACGTAACTGAATTGGTTACTCATGTAGAATCAATTACTGAAGAAGCTGTTGTCTTTAGGACATCTGCATCCGAAGTTGAAGACGCGTTTGATAGATATTTGGTTGAGCATTACAGGTAAAAGAAATCCCAGAACGGAACCTCTTAGAGGTCTGTACTCGAAAGTGGAAGTAATCTGAAACTGCGGTACCCAACAACACCGTTGGACACCGACCGGGCTGAAAAGGATGCCCAGACGGATCAACGGTGGCCCCGTTAGAGCAATAATATGAATGAAAGTCGAATAAAATTCTTCACGACCAAGTATTCCGAGTTATCCAGCGCCAGGAAAGTGTTTTACTCGCTTTTTGTGGCATCCTGCTTCGGTATTGTTGGGACTATAGCGGGTGAACTAAAATCAAATTTAACGGCCGGTTGTTTTGCTATTGTCTTTATTCATCTGCTTGGTAAATGGTGCGACTTAAGTCAAAACCCTAAAACTACTGAAATCATCGAAATAATCGGCGGAATTATCGGATGCATAGCCGTATTTCTTGTATTGTTTAGAATTGTTGGCCTTGCGTTACTCAAAATGTTTATGTGAAAAAAAGCTCTAACAGCGGCGTAGACACTGACGCGGCTAAAATCACCGCGCAGGTCATGCCGCGACACGTTGGTCAGAATGAAAAGGAAGAAATGCCACAAGAACCAACCTACCTGTATCTAAAACGAGATAGAGGATAAAATATGAAATGGTCGAGCAATGACCGCGAGAAGCTCGTTGGCGTATCGACGGCCGCACAAATCACAGAAGCTCTCAATCATGGTGCAGCTCTGCAAGGCGTTAGAAGCCGTTACTACCTAAAAGATTTGGACTACCCCACGGGGATACACGTATCAAATGCTCCGAACGGAATCTTTGAGCTATCTCCCTTACGTAATTACTCTCCTCCAACTGAAGTTACTGCAAAGGTTAAATCTCTGTTGTTGAACCTCCAAGACAATATCGACATCTTCCAAAATTATCCACTCGACCCCCGTGACCCAGACTTTTCGCAGAAACCTTTCCAATTAAACGAATGCTACCACAACAGTATAAATCTATTTCACTTAGTACGTCACTTGAATGCAATTAATGCAATCAAACTATCTAAACCAGTTAAAATAGTTCTAGGTCACGTTAGCAGCAAAATCCCTTTTGGAACTAAGGTGGGAAATGCGGTAATTGAAAGTGACTTGGTTTGGCTTCATGATTGGCATGTCTGGAACTACGTAGAAAATGTTCTTATAGATGTTTCTATGTTCAAGCATGGCGGAATCATTCCTCCAGATGATAGTGTTACATCGTGGGGGAAAGCTCAAGACCACGTTTTTGCTTATTCGCCAAAGAACCTGCAATACTGCGGAGTTTCATTCAGCACTCTGGATGAATTCAATAACGCTTTTGGCAAAATTTTTGGAGTAACATAAAGCTAAGCAGGGCAAAGCGAACAACTCTTGGCACGGGATAAACAGTAACAATCGAAAAATAAATGGGACTAACTGTTGGTGCAGATCTGTGAAAGGGCACCATTTCCCAACTCACGCCTAGACCGGTCAGGCTGGCGTTGGGCGAAACGAAATAAGGAACCGTCGAGATGCGATGCGAACTATTATGGAAACAAGTGTGGTCAGGATTGCAAAGTTGCAAACTTATAACGGCTTTCGATTCACTTTGCAATTTTGCAATCCCGTTCCGATATGTGTCCTAAAATGAAGAGGCGTATTAATCCCGAAATATTCACGCTGTCTGGCGTATGCCTTAATGGTGACTTCAATCCGCACCATGTATGCCCACAATATCTCAAAAAGATAACTGAAAGCTTTGGTTATGTGACTCTTGTTTCTCGTAATTGTAAAGCAATTATTGAAGTTGAATGGGCTGAGTTACTACCAGACAACCCGACCGCCATTACCATAATTGCTAGTGGTTGTACCAAAAAATCGATTAAAGACGATACAATAAGGATTCGACACTACTCCCATTTAATAGACGCATACATTCATTATGTTTTTCTGGCTGCTAATATTGCATCACCAGGATGCATCAGCTTTTATAGCTCAGAACTCAAGCATTCGTCACTTGCTGAAATCAGCACTAAATTTATGCTTTCAGGCGATACCTATGGTCTCATGATAGCTACAAAAAGTTCAAATTGGCCCGAGATCTGCAATCTAGACATCAATGATGTTAAGGTTTGGCTTGAAAAAGTCGGTTATGGTATCAAACAAATTGCAACTACCAGAACTGACAAAACACTCTTTTCTTTTTTATATCTATCTACCGCAAATGAATGGCTCCTTGATGGCGTACTGTGGATATCTTATGCTCTAGAAGGCCTGTATGATACTCCAGCCTTCAATATCAAAAGCGCTCTCACGAAAAGAATTGCACTATTGCATGGAATGCCAACAGCCGCGGTAAAGAAAAAACTCTCACAATTCTATGACATTCGCAGTTCGCTTTTCCACGGTAGAATGAAAATTCCACACCCAATGCATAACGAGGTATTAGATCAGTCACTATGGGATTGGGATGAATCAGATGATGTTGACTGTGTGGCATTGGCAGGACGAGTGGTGATAGCTTCAATACAGCAACTGGTTAAATACAATTTCAGCCATTTAACTTTTACCGAGTCTTTAAATGGTTCCCCCTCTGGTTTGGATGGAAGCTGAATCAGGGAGAGGCGGAGGGGTCTGCCCTTGACATGAGACAAATTGAAGGACCGGCAGTGTAAAGATCTTTTCAATGGCAGAGTCTTTTAGAATAGAATTCCAGGGACATCCATGATAAGTAAAGTCAAGGGGAAAACGGAGATTTCCCTCTACCTTCCCTGACCCCCGTCGGTGGTTTTTCTGCTACTCCTTCATGCCCTGTAACCTTTTTGATCTTTTCACAGTGATCCGCACGATCATGCGACCAGACATCCATTTGCCGTCTCTGAGGGTTTCCCCTCTTCACG
>Ga0134124_10005637_pt1 | contig 10055 bp, 9 predicted proteins | sample KB304_FD_96880 | JGI IMG/M metagenome (GOLD analysis project Ga0134124, IMG submission 96880) | Terrestrial soil microbial communities without Nitrogen fertilizer from Kellogg Biological Station, Michigan, USA - KB3-0-4 | ecosystem: Environmental > Terrestrial > Soil > Unclassified ... | reverse complement strand
TCGGCCTGCAATTCGACACGCACCTGGATGCGGTTGGCTTCTGCCTTATTGCCGGCGGCGCGCTGCGCCGATTGCGCCTTCGGCAAAATGCCGAGCAGGTTCTGCACGTGATGCCCGACCTCGTGCGCGATCACGTAAGCCTGAGCGAACTCGCAGGCCTTGCCGGTGCAGCCGCGGAAGCGCACTTCCAACTCGTTGAAGAAAGAGGTGTCGATATAGATGTGCCGGTCGACCGGGCAATAGAACGGACCGGACGCCGCGCTCGCCATGCCGCACTTGGCTTGCACCGTACCGTAGAAGCGGCGCAGCTTGGGCGCTTGATAGGTCTGTCCCGCTTCCTTGAACACGCCGCTCCACACGTCCTCGGTATTGCCGAGCACGGCGGCGATAAAGTCGCGCATCTTGTCGTTCTGCGGGGCGGTGCGGCGCGCCTCCTGATTATATGGCTGCTGTTGCTGCGTACGCCCGCCGGTCGCGATCTCCGCGCCGCTGATCAGGATGCTCGGATCGATGCCGAGCGCCCAACCGATGAGGCCGAGCACGACGACGGTGCCGATGCCGAGTCCGCCACCACCGACCGGCAGACCGAAGCCGCCACCGCCGCTTTCGCCGCCGGCGTCCTCGACATTGTCACTGCGGCGAAAATCATCCCAGCGCATTCAAAGTCCCCTGCTTTTGCTGAGTATTAGCATGACGCGGCGCGTCCCTCTCGTCCAATTGGTGGGCGGCCATTACCGCTAAGTCTCGGAGCGATAGGCAGAATTTGCCCAGTTTTGGCACAGAAGCATAAACCGTTTTTTCACCTTGAGCCGCCATAGTGACTTTTGTCGGTTGTAGGTCCCGCGTCGCCGACCGCGTCGCCTGAGTCAGAGTACTGAGTCATGGTTGTGTCGCGTCGCGGGGCGCCCTCACGGGCGCCCCGTGGAGTTTCCGAGTCTCCGAAACAGCATCGCATCCTGATCGGCGACTGCGTCGACGAGATGTCGAAGCTGCCGGCGGCCAGCGTCGATCTAGTATTCGCCGACCCGCCTTACAATCTCCAACTCGCCAACGATTTGAAGCGGCCGGATGACTCGCATGTCGATGCGGTCACCGACGACTGGGACAAGTTCGCCAGCTTTGCCGATTACGACGCCTTCACCAAGGCCTGGCTCGCCGCCTGCCGCCGCGTGCTGAAGCCCGCCGGCACCATCTGGGTGATCGGCTCCTACCACAACATCTTCCGCGTCGGCACGATCATGCAGGACCTCGGGTTCTGGATCCTCAACGACGTGATCTGGCGCAAGACCAACCCGATGCCGAATTTCCGTGGCCGGCGCTTCACCAACGCGCACGAGACGCTGATCTGGGCCTCGCGCGATACCGCCAAGGGCTACACCTTCAATTACGAGGTTATGAAAGCCGGCAACGAAGACGTGCAGATGCGTTCGGACTGGACGTTTCCGCTCTGCACCGGCGAAGAGCGGCTGAAAGGCGCCGACGGCAAGAAGCTGCATCCGACGCAGAAGCCGGAGGCGCTACTCGCCCGCGTCATTTTGTCATCCTCGCGCCCGGACGACCTGGTCCTCGACCCGTTCAATGGCACCGGCACCACGGGCGCCGTGGCCAAGCGCCTCGGGCGCCGTTTCATCGGCATCGAGCGCGAGAAGAAATATGCGGTCGCCGCAGAGAAACGCATCGCCGATGTTGAGATGGTCCCCTCGCCTTCGATTGCGCCGTTCGTGACCGCGCGTGAAGCGCCGCGCGTGCCATTCTCGGCGCTGATCGAGCGCGGCCTAATATCACCCGGCGCCAAGCTCACGGATGTGAAGAAGCGGCACAAGGCGCTGGTACGTGCCGATGGCGCGGTCGCGCTCGGCGAAACGGTCGGCTCGATCCACCGCATCGGCGCGCTGGCGCAAGGGCTCGAGGCCTGTAACGGTTGGACCTTCTGGCATGTCGAAACGCCGAAGGGCTTGAAGCCGATCGACGATCTGCGTGCCATCATCCGCTCGGAGATGGCGGAAGCGGCGGAGTAGCGGCCGCGCGTCCTAGCGCACCGCAAACGGCGCGTGATACGGCCGGCCGAACGGCACGCCCGCCGTCACCGTCTGTACCGGCTTGAGATGCACCTTGCCGTCGCGCTTATTGTTGCGCGTATCGACAAAGGACACCGGCCCCTCCACCAGCTCCATGATGGCGACGTCGCCGGGCGCGCCAACCTGCAACGTGCCGAGCTTGGGCGCGCGGTTGATGACCTTGGCCGGCGCACTGGTCGCCATGGTGACCACCTGCTCGAGCGTGAAGCCGAGGCCCATGAACTTGCTCATGACCCACGGCAGATAAGGCATGCCGGGCGAATTGCCGGAGAATACGTGGATGTCGGACGAGATCGTGTCGGGCGGACAGCCTTGCGCCATCGCGGCTTCCGCGACCGTGTAGTCGAAGCTGCCGCCGCCATGACCGATATCGAAGATGACCCCGCGCTTTTTGGCCTCGAGCGCCGCCGGCAGGATCTTGCCGTCCTGCACGATGTTGGTGAATTCACCGGCGATGTTGGGGAAGCCGGAATAGCAATGAGTGAGAACGTCGCCCGGCCGCAGCAGATTGAGAATGTCGGACATCAGCGCCTTGGTTTCGACGCCGCCGATGTGACACATGATCTTGGCGCCGTTGCCGGCACGCTCGCAGGCCATGATCGCGCGCTTGAGCGGCTCGGTGCCGTGCTTGGCGATGACATTCTCCGACATGCGCACCTTAGCGCCGAGGGCGATGTCCGAATTCTCGGCGATTGCCTTGGCGCAGGCATCCACTTGCGCAAAGTCGATATTGTAGAGCTCGGCGACCGGGAACGGCGTGAGGCCGACATTGGCGATGTGCACAAAGGCGTAAAGTCGCGTGCGCGTCTGCGCCACGATATGGCGGCGGAAGGCGGCGAAGTTGTTGGCGCCGGCATCGCCGCCCGACACGCAGGTCGTCGTGCATTGATGCTGCGTCAATTCGTCGGCGGGAATGCCGATGGCTGAACCGTACGGATAAACGTGACTGTGCAGATCGATCAGACCGGGCGTGACCAGCTTGCCCCCGGCATTGAGCACGCGCAGCGCACGCGCTTCGGCGATGTCGGCTTCCACCGCCTCGATCATGCCGTAGCGGATACCGATGTCGCGTTTTCCCCGCAGCGACTGGCTCGGGTCGAGCACATCGCCGCCTTTGATCAAGAGATCGAACTTGTCGTTCGGGCCCATGGCGGCGCGCGCGCCGCCGATCATGGCGGTCGTGACGGCGAATGCGGCGCTGGAACGCAGAAGATTGCGGCGTGAAATGCCCGGCATGATCGTCCTCCCCATAGTCTTGTTGGGGGGATCGTATGGCCGTTCCGCGCAAGGCGTCCAGTAAACAGCAGCTAAAGTCCGCTGCCCACTCAGCCCTTCTTCAGCTCTTGGCGGATATCGACTCGAACAGAAGCTCGAGGGCGCGGTGGGCAAAGGCCCTCATATTCGCCTGCCGGTCGGCGCGGCCAGTTTCCAAGGTAGTGGCGCGTTGGACCGGACCGGCAATCGCGATGCAGGTGTGACCTGCGGCATCGCCGTAGCGGTTGCCGGACGGCCCGGTAGCACCGGTCTCGCCGAGGGCCCAGGTGGCACTGTGCCGCTCGCGAATGCGGGCGGCGATCAGCGCCGAATAGGCTTCAGTCGACGGCCGCAAACCGGTCATCTCGGCATCGCCGATGCCAAGCAGCGCCAGGCGAGACGCTTTGGTGTAGACCACCGCGCCGCCGAGGAAATAAGCGGACGCGCCGGGCACTGCGAGCAACGCCGCAGCGATCAGACCACCGGTCGAGGATTCGGCGATGGCGATAGTCTCGCGCCGTTCGATCAGACGCGCGGCGATCTTTTCGGCGAGCGGCAACAGCGATTGCATGGCTCAGGCAGCTCCGTTGCCGAGTTGGCACAGTACGCGGAACACGCCGACATCGGCGCCGGCAAACTGTTTTGCCAGGCGATCACCCAGTTTTTCGGCGTCACCCTGGTACAGCGTATCGGCCATCAGGCAGGCTTTGATCTTCTTGTCGCCGCCACGAATCTTTTCTTCCATCGACACCGGCTGTCCCGCCGGATCGACTGCAGTCCAGATTTCGCTCGCTGCAACATTGGTGTCTTTCACCAATGAATCGGCGAGCGACGTTAGCGCAGCGATGTCCGGCGTTTCGTTGAACCGCGCCGTGACGGCGTAGGCGCCGCGAAGACTACCCCGACGCAAAGTGCGGTGGCACAATGTCCGGTTCGCGTTGAAGAACACCTCGGACATGATCTTCTTGGTCATCGGCGTCGGGTTGTCGAGCCGATCAAGATAAGGCTTCGAGGTCAGCACCGCGGGGCTCTCGACCACATAGAAATTGGAATAGCCTGATGAGCCCGAAATTGCCCGATGCCGACGCCCGAAAAGAAACCCGGGCACGGCAAGCCGCTCCAACAGGTGTTCGCCCTGGAACCAGGCGTCGAACTCGGCGTCCCGGCCAGCACGGACATCGTTAAAGATCGCCAGAATGCCCTGCATTGGCTATTTCGCCGCTACCACCATGATCTCGACTTTATAGTCGGGCGTGGCGAGCTTGGCCTCGACCGTCGCGCGCGCCGGCGTGTTGCCGGGCGAGACCCAGGCGTCCCACACCGCGTTCATGTCGGCGAAAGTGCCCATGTCGGTGATCCAGATATTGGCCGACAGCAGCTTGCTCTTGTCGGTACCGGCCTTGGCGAGGAAGCCGTCGATCTGGCCGAGGATATCCTTGGTCTGCTCGCCCACGCTCTTGCCCTTGGGGTTATTGGCGACAATGCCGGCGAGATAGACCGTGCTGCCGTGCACGACCGCTTTGCTCATACGCGGTCCGACTTCATGACGTTCGATGGCCATGGGGGCCTCCCTTTTGAAAACGCAGGTGCCGTTCCTAGCCGTCTTTGCGACGAATTGGAACTTGGCAGGGCAGCCGGACTTATCGGCACGACAAGCCACAAAGGGAGGTACGCCATGGGTTGGTTCACAAAAGACATCGAGACCATGCAGGACCTGTTCCTGCACAATCTGCAGGACATCTATTACGCCGAGCACCAGATCGAGAAGGCGCTGCCGGACATGGTGTCGAAGGCGTCCGATGCGGAGCTCAAGAAGGGTTTCCGCATGCACCTGAAGCAGACCAAGGGCCAAATCAAGCGGCTTAACCGCGCCTTCAAGCTGATCAAGGCGACCCCGCAGGGGACCAAATGCCCGGCCATCGACGGCATTATCGACGAGGCGAACGACATCGCCGGCGAGGTCGGCGACAAGATGGTGCTCAACGCCGCGCTGATCGGCGCCGCGCAAGCGGTCGAGCATTACGAAATCAGCCGCTACGGCACGCTGGTCGCCTGGGCAAAGCTGCTCGGCCGCAACGACGTGGCCAAGCTCATCGCCATGAATCTCAAGGAAGAGAAGGCGACCGACAAAAAGCTCAATGACATCGCCAAGCGCAAGATCAACCGCAAGGCGGCGGCCCGTAAGCGCTCGAAGCCCGACAATCTCGAGCGCGCGGAAAACGCGTTCCTGGCGGCGACAGCGGGGCTGCCGGCTATCTGATCAGCGATCGAGCGCGTGCGAGAGCACCTTGCGCATCACATTGGGGAGCGCCTCGCCGGGAAGATCGGCGAGCGCGACCCAGCGTGCGTCTTGCGGCGCGGCGGTGGCGCGCGGCACCTCAGCAACGAGGACGGTCAGTTCCAGCGGAAAATGTGTGAACACATGGCGCACCACGCCGGGCAGCACGCGCCATTTCGCTTTGGCTAAGCGCGGCGCAGCCTTCAACGCCAACTCCTTGTCGAAATCGGGGGCCCACTCGCTGCTGGGCACTTCCGTCATCTTGGCGAGCAGGCCCTTGTCGGGACGCTGACGCAGCAGCACGCGGCCGTCGGCGCGCAAAGCGACGAAGGCGGCACCTTGGCGCAGGCGACCTTCGCGCTTGGGCGCCTTGCGCGGAAACGTCTCCTGGTCGCCGCGGGCGCGTGCAGCGCAAACGTCATTCCAAGGACAGAGCGCGCAGGCCGGCCGCTTCGGCGAGCAGATGGTGGCGCCGAGATCCATCAGCGCCTGCGCGAAGTCGCCGCTACGCCGTGGTGGAAGCAGGGATGTGGCGAGACGTTTGATCTCCGGTTTCACAGCCGGGATCTCACCTTCGACCGCGAACAGTCGCGTCACCACGCGCTCGACATTGCCGTCGACCGGCACCGCCGGCGCATCGAAGGCAATCGCCGCAACCGCCGCCGCCGTGTAGTCGCCGACGCCGGGCAGTGCACGCAAGTCTTCGAGCGTGCGCGGAAAAATGCCACCGTGCCGCTCGACCACGGCGATGGCGCAGGCGTGCAGATTGCGGGCGCGCGCGTAGTAGCCGAGTCCGGCCCAAGTGCGCAGGACGTCATCGAGCTCGCATGCGGCCAGCGCCTCGACCGTCGGCCAGCGCGCCAGGAAACGCGCGTAATAGGGCGCCACCGCCTTCACGGTAGTCTGCTGCAGCATGATTTCGGACAGCCACACGCGGTATGGATCGCTGCGCTCGCCACGCCGTACCCGCCACGGCAATACGCGGCGGTGCCGGTCGTACCAGGCGAGCAGCGCCGCCGGATCGGGCGCCGAGAAAACCGGGTTCTTCTTTCTCTGCTTGCGGGCTGCTACCGTCATGGCGGCCACGATGCCATAGAGCCTCATCGCATGAGCAAGCCCGCGCGCAGTTTTCCCCGGCCGCTTTCCGACTTCGCCAGCGCCGCCTTGAGCGACGTCTTGAAGTCGCAGGGCTTCGCCTCGGCGGAAATCCTGTCGCGCTGGTCGGACATCGTCGGCCCGGAAGTCGCCGCGTACAGCGAGCCGCTCAAGATCAACTGGTCGCGGGTAAAGGACGAAACCGATCCGGAACCGGCGACCCTGGTGCTGCGCGTGGAAGGCCCGGCCGCGCTCGAAATCCAGCACCTGTCGGGTGTCATCCTCGAGCGGGTCAACCGCTTCTTCGGCTGGCAGGCGGTGGGCCGGCTGGCTTTGCGGCAGGCGCCGTTGCGGCGGAAGGAGCCCCCGCAGCGCCCGTCCCCGCCCGATCCGGAGTTCACTGCCCACATCGCCGGGCAAATGCCGGACATCGAGGACGAAGACTTACGTCAGGCCCTGGCCCGCCTGGGCGCCTCTCTCAAGCGAAAATGAGGCCCTGCCATGCCTTGGCAGGACGGCCTGCCATTGCCACAATTCTCGTATCCAGCTAGCCAACGTTGGGATTGGAACCGGCTGAGCGCGCATGATCCCGAAAAGTGGGAACCGGTTTTCGGATAAGATTATGCGCCAAAACAGAGTTACGGAGCCCGCTTTGCAGATCACCCGTCGTGAGTTTTGCCGCAGCACCGCGGTCGTGGCGCTTACCACTGCCGTCCTCGGCACCTCGTCGTTTTCGCTGTTTCCGAGCTCCGCGCTCGCGGCGGACACCGTTTCAACCGCCGACCTGATGAAGCCGGACGCCCTGCCCGACATGGGCATCGGCGATCCCAAGGCGCCGGTCACCGTCATCGAATACGCCTCGATGACCTGTCCGCACTGCGCGCACTTCCAGGAAACCACCTTTCCGGAGCTGAAGAAGCGTTACATCGACACCGGCAAGGTCCGCTACATCTTCCGCGAATTCCCACTCGATAACCTCGCCGCCGCGGTCTTCATGCTGGCGCGCTGCAACGCGCAGGAGGACAGCAACAAGTACATGGCGCTGATCGACACGTTCTTCCGCCAGCAGCGGACGTGGGCGGTGGAGAAGCCTCTGGGGCCGCTATTCAACATCGCCAAGCAGGCCGGCTACACCAAGGAAAGTTTCGACGCCTGCCTGTCGAATCAGAAGATCCTGGACGGCATCGAAAGCATGCGGCAGCGGGCGGTGAAGCAGTTCAAGGTCGAATCGACCCCAACTTTCTTCATCAACGGTACCAAGGTGCCGGGCGCGGCTTCCATCGATGAGATGGCCAAGATCATCGACCCGCAAGTTAAGGGTTGATAACGCGTTTTTTGGCGCCGGCAGACCGCCGCGGCGGCTCCGGCGCCATAATTATGCCTGCCGACTCGCCAAAAGGTCTGGAAAACCGCCTCCTACCCACGCAACTCTGTTGCTCAAGCGGACGTGGCGATTCATTCTCCGGCCGACCGATGAACCCGCGAGCCGCAGCAGCCGCCCGCCAGGAATCACAGTTCTGCGCAATGAAATACCAAAAGGCACAGCGGGCTCTCCTCCGGGACGGGAGGCCTGAACCATGAAGCTCACCCGCCTGCGCCTGCTTGGGTTCAAGTCCTTCGTCGAACCGACCGATTTCATGATCGAGCCCGGGCTGACCGGCGTGGTCGGGCCGAATGGCTGCGGCAAGTCTAACCTGGTCGAAGCACTGCGCTGGGTGATGGGCGAGTCCTCGCACAAGTCCATGCGCGCGTCGTCGATGGACGACGTGATCTTCTCCGGTTCCAACACGCGGCCGGGCCGCAATAACGCCGAAGTGGCAATTTCGGTCGACAATACCGAGCGCTCGGCGCCGTCCGCCTTCAACGACCAGGATTCCATCGAAATCGCCCGCCGCATCGAACGCGAGGCTGGCTCGTCCTATCGCATCAACGGCCGCGAAGTGCGCGCGCGCGACGTGCAGATCCTGTTTGCCGACGCCTCGACCGGCGCCCGGTCGCCGGCGCTGGTGCACCAGGGTCGCATCGGCGAGATCATCCAGGCCAAGCCCGAGCAGCGCCGCCGCGTGCTGGAAGAAGCCGCCGGCGTCGCCGGACTCCACGCCCGCCGTCATGAAGCGGAACTACGCCTGAAGGCTGCCGAAGCCAATCTGCTGCGCCTGGAAGACGTCATAGGCCAGCTCGCCGCCCAGATGGACGGCCTCAAGAAGCAAGCCAAGCAGGCGGTGCGCTATCGCACTGTCTCGGCGCAAGTGCGCAAGAATGAAGCGACCCTGTATCACCTGCGCTGGACCGCGGCGACCATCGAGGTCAGCGAAGCCGAGCAGGCCAAGGACGCCGGTGTGCGCGCGGTTGCCGATCGCGTTGGCGCGGAAGCGGAGGCTTCCAAGCGGCAGGCGCTGATCGCATCGGAACTGCCGGGCTTGCGCGAAGCCGAGGCGCGCGCCGGCGCGGCGCTGCACCGGCTCAACATCGCGCGGCAGGAACTCGACCGCGAAGAGCAGCGGGCCAAGGACCGCATCGCCGAACTCGAACTGCGGCTGAAGCAGTTCGCCGCCGACGGCGAGCGCGAGAAGCAGCTTGCCGCCGACGCGGAAGCCGCCCTCGCCCGACTGGCCGCCGAAGAAGAGACCATCCGCAGCGAGGCGCGCGAAAGCGCCGGCCGCCGCAGCGGCGTTGACGCCAGAGTGGCCGAAGCCGATTCGGAGCTGACCGCAGCGGAAGCCATCTTCTCCGAATTGACCGCGACGCTCGCCGACCTCACGGCGCAGCGGCACCAACTCGAACACTCCGCGCGCGAGCATGGCGAACGTGCCGCCCGTCTGGATGGCGAGATCGCCGGCGTCGAGTCCGAACTGATCACACTGCGCGGTGCCTCCGGTCCGGATCTCGCGGCGCTCGCTACCGCGGTCGACGAGATGCAGGTGGCTATCACCGCGGCCGAAGCGGCTGCAGTCGAAGCCGAAGCCGCGCACGTGACCGCGCGTCAGCAGCTCGAAGCCTCGCGCGCGCCGCTGTCGGACGCCGAACGCCGCGTGCAGCGGCTGGAGACGGAAGCGAAGACGCTGTCGAAGGTGCTCGCGGTCGAGAACAAGAATCTGTGGCCGCCGGTGATGGACCACATCTCGGTGGAGAAGGGTTACGAGAAGGCGCTTGGCGCCGCACTCGGCGACGATCTCGATGCGCCGGCCGATCCGTCGGCGCCGATGCGTTGGATGGGCTCGTCGGTCGATCCGGCCGACCCCGCGCTGCCGGAAGGCGCGGAGGCCTTGTCCGCCCATGTGCAGGCGCCGGCGGAACTCGCTCGCCGCCTCAACCAAATCGGCGTCGTTTCGCGCGACAACGCCCCGCGG
>Ga0134124_10005636_pt1 | contig 10057 bp, 9 predicted proteins | sample KB304_FD_96880 | JGI IMG/M metagenome (GOLD analysis project Ga0134124, IMG submission 96880) | Terrestrial soil microbial communities without Nitrogen fertilizer from Kellogg Biological Station, Michigan, USA - KB3-0-4 | ecosystem: Environmental > Terrestrial > Soil > Unclassified ... | reverse complement strand
TGGCCCGCGCCGGCTTCGACGCGGCCATGGCGCCGGCGGCGGCGGCCCCCACGGGCGCCGTGCACGCCTACGTCGAGCTGCACATCGAGCAGGGGCCGCGACTGGACGAGGCGGGCGTGCCCATCGCGGCGGTGGATTCGATCGTCGGCGTGCGGCGGACGCGGCTGATCTTCACCGGGCAGGCCGACCACGCCGGTACCACGCCGATGGAGCGCCGGCGCGACGCCTTCCTGGCCGCGGCCGACTACGCGCTTCACGCGCGCGATCACGTCGTCGAGCACGGCGGCGGCCGCAGCGTGACCAACATCGGCGTCGTCTACGTGCATCCGGGCGTGAGCAACATCGTCCCCGGCCGCGCCGAGCTCCTGCACGAGATGCGCAGCCCCGACGGCGAGACGCTGGAGCGGCTGGCCCAGGCGTGCGAGGCACTCGCCCGCGAGATCGGCCAGCGTCGCGGCATCGGCGTGGAGATCCGCCGCACGTCGGCGACGACGCCGGTGGCCTGCTCGCCGCGCGTGCAGACGGCCGTGGCGGCGGCGTGCAAGCAGCTCGGCCTCGGCTGCACCACGCTGTACTCCGCCGCCGGCCACGACGCCCAGAACCTGGCGCTGATCACCGACTCCGGCATGCTGTTCATCCCCTCGCGCGGCGGCAAGAGCCACCGGGTCGACGAGACGAGCGACGCGGACGCCATCGAGCGGGGCGCCAACGTCCTGCTGCGCACGCTGCTGGATCTGGCCGCCTAGCCGAGACCGGGCGCGTCGGCCGGGCTGACCACGCCGCGGAAGCCGGCGCCGAGCCGCGGCTTGCGAACCACCTGCCCGCGCGTTACCGTCACGTCGTGAACCCTCGATCGAGCCCGCGAGGGTCGGCCTGCGCGCTTGCCGCAGCGGTCCTCGCGGTGGCCGCGCTCGCCGGGGGCTGCGCGTTCGACGGACCCATGTCCACCCTGGTCGCCCGCTCCGACTTCAACCGCTCGATCCTGTCCGTGTACGCGATCATCACCTGGGCGTGCGCGCTCATCGCCGTCTTCGTGTCGGTCATGCTCGGGCTGATCCTGCTGCGCTTCCGCGCTCGGCCGGGCGCCGAGGGCCTGCCGCGTCAGATCCGCGGCCACACCGCGCTCGAGCTGGCGTGGACGATCGCGCCGGCGCTGATCCTGCTCGTCATCGCCATTCCGACCATCCAGGTGATCTTCCGCACGCAGAGCGCGGCGGCGCCGCGCAACGCCCTCGTGGTGACGGTGCGCGGCTGGCAGTGGTGGTGGGAGTTCCGCTACCCCTCGCTGGACGTCGTCACCGCCAACGAGCTGCACCTGCCGATGGGGCGACCGGTCGTGCTCGCGCTCGAAGGGCCCGACGTCATCCACAGCTTCTGGGTCCCCCACCTCGGCGGCAAGCGCGACGTGGTGCCCGGTCGCCTCAACCACATCACGCTGACGCCCGAGCGCGCCGGCGAGTACTGGGGCCAGTGCGCGGAGTTCTGCGGGGCCTCCCACGCCAACATGAGGCTGCGGGTCCTCGTCGAGGAGCCGGCGGCGTTCGATCGATGGGCGGCCGCCCAGAAGGCGTCGTCGCCCGAGCCGGACGGCGCCGCCGCCGAGGGCAAGGCCGTGTACGTGCGCAGCGCCTGTGTCGGCTGCCACACGATCCGCGGCGTGTCGGCGGGCGTCATCGGTCCCGACCTCACCCACTTCGGCAGCCGGGCGCTCTTCGGCGCCGGGCTGTGGCCCAACACCGTCGACAACGTGGTGGCGTGGGTGAAGGACCCGCCGGCGCTGAAGCCGGGGGCGAAGATGCCGAACCTCCACCTCAGTGAGGCCGACGCCAAGGCGCTGGCCGTCTACCTCACGAGCTTGAAATAGATGGCCACGCAGTAATGGCCACCCATGGAACCGGAGTCGCGGGAGCGGAGCCGGCTCGCTTCTATGGCGGCCCACCCACGACCCGAGCCGGGCACGCGGCCCTCGCTACAATCAGCTGGATCACGACCGTCGACCACAAGCGGATCGGGATCCTCTACGGCGTCTCCGCGTTCGCGTTCTTCTTGATCGGCGGCGGCGAGGCGCTGCTGATCCGCCTGCAGCTCGCCCGGCCCAACAACGCGCTGGTGAGCGCGGAGACCTACAACGCGCTGTTCACCATGCACGGCACCACCATGGTGTTCCTGGCGATCATGCCGTTCAGTGCGGCGTTCTTCAACTACCTGGTCCCGCTCATGATCGGCGCCCGCGACGTGGCGTTCCCACGCCTCAACGCGCTCTCGTACTGGATCTTCCTGTTCGGCGGTCTCTTCCTCAACGCCAGCTTCCTGGTCGGCGCCCCGCCCGACGGCGGCTGGTTCGGCTACGCGAGCCTCACGCTGCGCCAGTACTCGCCGGGGATGAACATCGACTTCTGGCTGCTCGGCCTTCAAGTCCTGGGCGCCTCGTCCATCATGGCGGGCGTCAACTTCATCGTCACGATCCTCAACATGCGCGCGCCCGGCATGACGCTCATGCGGATGCCGGTGTTCGTGTGGATGACGCTCACCACGCAGTTTCTGATCGTGCTGGCCTTTCCGGCGGTGACGGTGGGCCTCATCTTCCTCATGTTCGACCGGTTCTTCGGCACCCACTTCTTCGACGTGGCGGCCGGCGGCGACCTGCACCTGTGGCAGCACCTGTTCTGGATCTTCGGCCATCCCGAGGTCTACATCCTGATCCTGCCGGCGTTCGGGATCGTCTCCGAGGTCCTGCCGACCTTCGCCCGCAAGCCATTGTTCGGGGCGCCGGTCGTGATCTACTCCGGCATCCTCATCGGCTTCTTCGGCTTCGGCGTGTGGAGTCACCACATGTTCGCCGCCGGCATGGGGCCGGTGGCCGACGCGGCGTTCTCGATCGCCACCATGCTGATCGCCATTCCGACCGGCGTGAAGATCTTCAACTGGCTCGCCACGCTCTGGGGCGGCCGCATCCAGCCCACGGTGGCCCTGCACTATGCGGTCGGGCTCATCGCGCTGTTCACCATCGGGGGCCTCAGCGGCATCATGCACGCCTCACCCCCGGTGGATCAGCAGCAGACCGACTCCTACTTCATCGTCGCCCACATGCACTACGTGCTCATCGGCGGCAGCCTGTTCGGGCTGCTGGCCGGCTTCTACTACTGGTGGCCGAAGATGACCGGCCGCATGCTGGACGAGCGCCTGGGCCGGCTGCAGTTCTGGATCATGTTCGTCGGATTCAACCTGACGTTCTTCCCCCAGCACTACCTGGGCGCCATCGGGATGCCGCGCCGGATCTACACCTACGACGCCGGTACCGGCTGGGCGTTCTGGAACCTCATGTCGACCGTCGGCGCCTTCGGCATCGGTCTCGGCATCGTGCTGCTGCTCGTGAACGCCCTGCGTTCGCTGCGCGGGGGCACCGTGGCGCCGGCCGATCCCTGGGACGGGCGGACGCTCGAATGGCGGACCTCGTCGCCGCCGCCCGCGCACAACTTCGACACCATCCCGCCCGTGTACGGGCGGGACAGCTTCTGGCGCGAGAAGCACGGGGACAGCCGCGGCCGGAAGCCGGCCCCGGTCCCGGCCACGCCGGATCCGCACGGCGTCCACATGCCGTCGCCGTCCTTCTGGCCGATCGTGACCGCGGCCGGCCTCGCCATCGCGGCCGCCGGGGCCCTCATCCACATCGCCGTGGTCGGGCTCGGCGCCGTCATCCTCGTGGTCGGCGCCTGGGCCTTCGCGCTCGAGCACCATCGCAACCCCGCCCACGCGGAGCAGATCGGCAACCTCGGCGCCGACCATCGCAAGCTGGCGATATGGGTGTTCCTCGGCTCCGAGTGCATGCTGTTCGGCCTCCTGATCGCCACCTACCTGGCCTACAAGAGCCGCAGCGTGATCGGCCCCCACCCGCACGAGATCCTCAACATCCCGCTCACCACGATCTCGACCTTCGACCTGCTGATGTCGTCGCTGTTGATGGTGCTGGCCCTGGCCGCCGTGCAGCGCGGCGACCGGCGTCAGGCCCGCCTGTGGCTGCTGGGCACGGCGTTCTTCGGCCTCGTCTTCCTCGGTTTCCAGGCCTGGGAGTTCACCCAGTTCGTCCACGAGGGCCTCACGCTGCAGCAGAACCTGTTCGGCTCGACGTTCTTCGTGCTGACCGGGTTCCACGGCGGCCACGTCACCCTCGGCGTGGCCCTGTTGCTGACGCTGTGGGTGCTCGAGCGGCGCGGCCGGCTCACGATCCAGGACGCCACGAAGGTGGAGGTCGTCGGCCTCTACTGGCACTTCGTGGACGTCGTCTGGATCGTCATCTTTTCCGTGGTGTACTTGATCCCGTGAGCGATCATCCCTCGCCCGCCGCCGACGCCGTCCACGAGCACGCCTCGGTCCGGACCTACGTCCGGGTCGCGCTGATCCTCACCCTGATCACCGCGCTCGAGGTCGGCGTGATCTACATCCGCCAGCTCAGTCCGATCGTCGTGCCGCTCCTGCTGGCGATGTCGGCGGCGAAGTTCGCGCTGGTGGCGATGTTCTTCATGCACCTGCGCTACGACGTCCGCCCCCTGTCGGGCGTCTTCGTGGGACCGCTGCTGCTGGCCACCGGCCTGTCCGTCGCCTTGATGACCCTCACCGGGGCCTTCCTCGTCTTCGGCCGCTGACGTCGTGGCTGCCGTGCCGCCTCCGTTCTCATGGACGGGCGGATCGATCCACCCCGAGGTCGTCCTGGGCTGCGGCCTGCTGGCCGCGGCGTGGGCTTGGGGCTGGCACGCGCGCGGAAGCCGGCCGCGTCTCGGTCAGGCCGCGCGGTTCGTCGGCGGCCTCCTGGCGATCCTGCTGGCGCTGAACGGCCCGCTGCACGACCTCAGCGACTGGTACCTCTTCAGCGCGCACATGGTGCAGCACCTCGTGCTCACGCTGGTGGTGCCGCCGCTGCTCCTGACGGGCCTGCCGGGCTGGATGATCGACGCCCTGCTGGGCCCCGCCCTCGCGCGCCCCGCCGGGGCCGCCGTCGTGCGGGCGGCGACGCGGCCGCTACCCGCCTTTGCGGTGTACGCGGTCGCGATCGTTGCCTGGCATCTGCCCGGCCCTTACAACACGGCGCTGGAACATCATGGCTGGCACGTGGTCGAGCACCTGATCTTACTGGTCGCGGCGACGCTCGGGTGGTGGCCCATCCTCTCGCCCTCGCGGCTCGCCCCGGCGCTGCCCTATGCCGGTCAGCTCCTCTACCTGTTCGTGTTCGGGATCCCGATGACCGTGGTGGCCGCGATGATCACGGCGGCCGAGCGCGTGCTCTATCCGTTCTACGAGGCGGCGCCGCGCCTCTTCGACCTCACGCCCCTGGCCGATCAGCGTCTGGGCGGCGTGCTCATGTGGGTGCCGTCGGGCTTCATTCCGCTTGCGGCGTTCACGATCGTCTTCTTCCGCTGGGTCGCGGCCGAGGTCGACGAAGCAGCCTAGAAGCACCGGCTGCGTGGCACCCGCCTTGCACCCCGTCTCCGTACCGACTGACACCGGTAGGAGGACCAGAGTGATGCAAAGCTTTTCAAACAGCGCGACCGTGAAGGTCCAGTTCGTGCCGGTCGGCCGCAATCGCCGAGAGTGGATGTGGAAGGCCCGCGACGAGGACAGCAACACGATTTCGATCTCGGGGCAGCGCTTCGAGTCACTGACGGACGCCGTCCGCGACGCTCGGACCACGCTGGGCGACGACGGCGACGACGACGGGCCGACGGCGGCATGAGATGAACGCGTAAGTTCTCCAATCCTCCAGCTCTTTTTCGCCTCGAGCCTCCCGGCCTGCTATCATAGTCCCGCCATTTGATATGAACATCTGTGTCGTCGGCACGGGATACGTCGGCCTGGTGACTGGGGCCGTGTTCGCGGATCTAGGCAACGACGTCCTGTGCGTCGACAACGACGCCGCCAAGGTCATCAACCTCGAGGCCGGGCGGATGCCGATCTACGAGCCCGGCCTGGAAGAGATGGTCGCCCGCAACGTGGCCGACGGCCGACTCGCCTTCACCACCGACCTCACCGGGGCCGTGCGCCGCTCGGTCATCGTCTTCATCACCGTGGGCACGCCGCCCAAACCGGACGGCCAGACGGATCTGAGCGCGGTGGAAGACGTCGCCGGGGTGATCGGCCAGGCGATGGAGCGCTACACGGTGGTCGTCAACAAGTCCACGGTTCCCGTCGGCACCGGGGAGTTCGTGCGCGAGGTCATCGAGAAGAACCAGGTCCGGCCGGTGAACTTCGACGTCGTGTCCAATCCCGAGTTCCTGCGCGAGGGCTCGGCCATCGAGGACACGCTGCGGCCCGACCGGATCGTGATCGGGGCGCCCACCCAGCAGGTGGCGATGTCGCTGCTGGAGCTGTACGCGCCGCTCGAGCGGCCGATGATCATCACCGACGTGCCGTCGGCGGAGATGATCAAGTACGCCTCCAACGCCTTCCTGTCGACCAAGATCTCCTTCATCAACGCCATCGCCAACATCTGCGAGCTGGCCGGCGCCGACGTCAGCCAGGTCATGAAGGCCATGGGGCTCGACGCTCGCATCGGGTCGGCGTTCCTGTCGGCCGGCCTCGGTTACGGCGGGTCGTGTTTCCCCAAGGACACCGACTCCCTGGTGCACACCGCCTCGGCCCTGGGCTACGACTTCTCCCTGCTGAAGTCGGTGGTCGACATCAACCGTGAGCGGGCGGCCCACTTCGTCGACCTGATCGCCAAGGCGCTGAACCCCCTGGCCGGGCGCTCGGTGGCGGTGCTGGGGCTGGCGTTCAAGCCCAACACCGACGACATGCGGGAGGCGAAGTCCGTGGAGGTCATCGAGCGGCTGCTGGCACTGGGCGCGTCGGTGCGCGCCTACGATCCGGTGGCGATGCCGCAGGCGCGCCGCATGCTACCGCCCACCGTCACCTACTGCGAGTCGCCCTACGAGGCGGCCTCCGGCGTCGACGCGGTGGCGCTGGTCACGGAGTGGAACGAGTTCAAGTTCCTGAACCTCGAGCGTCTCCGCGCCGCCATGCGGCGGCCGGTGATCGTCGACGGTCGCAACGTGTGGGAGCCGGAGCGGATGCGGCGTCTCGGCTTCGAGTATCACTCCATCGGCCGCAAGTCTGTCCTGCCGACGCAGTCCTGACCCCGCCAAGCGGGGCATGACCCGGAGCGCGTAATGCGGGTAGTGGTAACCGGAGCGGCCGGATTCATCGGATCGCACCTGTGCGAGTCATTGCTCGCCCGCGACTGTGACGTCGTGGGGATGGACAACTTCATCACCGGTTCTCCCGACAACCTCAAGTCCTTCTGGCCCGCCGAGCGGTTCATGTTCCTCAAGCGCAATGTCACCGAGTACATCCACGTTGACGGTCCCGTCGACTGGGTGCTGCACTTCGCCAGTCCGGCCTCGCCGTTGGACTACCTCGAGCTGCCCATCCAGACGTTGAAGGTCGGCGCGCTCGGCACCCACAATGCCCTCGGCCTCGCCAAGGCCAAGGGCGCGCGCTTCCTCATCGCCTCGACCTCGGAAGTCTATGGCGACCCGCTCGTGCATCCGCAGCGCGAAGACTACTGGGGCAACGTGAATCCGGTCGGTCCGCGCGGCGTCTACGACGAGGCAAAGCGCTTCGCCGAGGCCATGACGATGGCCTATCACAGAGTCCACGGCGTCGATACCCGCATCGTCAGGATTTTCAACACGTTCGGGCCGCGGATGCGACTGAACGACGGGCGCGCGATCCCGGCCTTCATGACCCAGGCCCTGACCGGGGCACCGATCACCGTGTTCGGTGATGGCTCCCAGACACGCTCCTTCCAGTTCATCTCCGACCTCGTGGAAGGGCTGTGGAAGCTCATGGAACGCGGGAACAGCGACCCGGTGAACATCGGCAACCCGCATGAGATGACCTTGCTCGAGCTGGCCAAGCGCATCATCCGGCTCGCCGACTCCCACAGCGAGATCGTGTTCCGGCCGCTGCCCGAGGACGACCCGAAGGTTCGACAGCCGGACATCGGACGCGCCCGCTCGCGTCTCGGTTGGGAGCCGCGCGTGGACACCGACGAGGGGCTGAGGCTGACGCTCGCGTGGTTCCGCGAGAAGATCGGCCGCTGAGCCCGACCCGGTGACGAGGGAGGTGAACGCATGATCGATGAGGAGCTGCGGAGCATCCTGGTCTGCCCCGCCTGCAAGGGCGACCTGCTCTACGAAGAGACGCGCATCATCTGCCAGGCCTGCCGCAAGGCTTACCCCATCCGCGACGGCATCCCCGTGATGCTGATCAACGAGGCGGAGCCCTGGGCGCCGGCCAGGTAGCGTCGGCCACTCAAGCGGTCATCCTGGCCGGTGGCCAGGGCACGCGGCTGCGGCCGCTGACCCTGGGGCGCGCGAAGCCCGTCGTCCCGCTGCTCGGCCGGCCCTTCCTCGCGTACCAGCTCGCGCTGCTCCGCGAGCACGGCGTCACCGACGTCATTCTCGCCTGCTCCTACCGTGTCGACGACGTCCGCCGGGCGCTCGGCGAGGCCGAGCACCTGGGCGTGCGCCTGCGCTACGTGGTCGAGACCGAGCCCCTCGGGACGGGCGGCGGCGTCCGCAACGCGGCCGATCTCGCCCGCGGCACGGTCTTCGTGCTCAACGGCGACGTCCTCACGGACGCCGATCTGACCGCCATGCGGGGCCTGCACGCCTCGCGCGGGTCGCGCACGACGATCTTCCTCATGCCGGTCGCCGACCCACGCGCCTACGGCCTCGTCGAGCTCGACGACACGGGACGGCTCACGCGGTTCCGGGAGAAGCCGACGGCCGAGGAGCCGATCACGACGAACACCATCAACGCGGGGATCTATCTCATCGACGCCGCGCTGCTCACGCGCATCCCGGCCGGCCGGCCGGTGTCGATCGAGCGCGAGTTCTTCCCCGCGCTGATCACCGACGGCATCCCGTGCTTCGGCTGGACCGGGGCCGCCTACTGGCGCGACATCGGCAGCCCCGCCGCGTACCGCGACGCCCAGATCGATCTGCTCGCCGGCCGCGTCCGCTCATCGCTGCCGCCGCCCGGCCAGCTCCGCGGCGGCTGCTGGGTGGCGCCCACGGCGCGCCTGGCTCCCGGTGTGCAGTTGACCGCTCCATCGGTGATCGGCGAGCGCGTCGAGATCGGCGCCGGCGCCCACGTCGGCCCCATGGCCGTGATCGGCGACGACTCCCGCATCGCCGACCATGCCCACATCACCGGCGCCATCCTCTGGGACCACGTCACCGTCGGCCCCCACGCCACGCTCCGGGACTGCATCCTCCCCTCCCACGTCACGATCGGCCCCCACGCCCACATCGGCCCCGGCACCGTCCTCGACCCCCACGCGACCATCCCCGCCCACGCCAAGATTCCGAACTGACCGCGGCACGCGCGGCCCGCAACGCCGAAGCGCGCGGCCAGAAGGCCGATGCAAGAAGACGAGACGTCCAGCACGCCGTCGCGCGCGTAGACCGGCGCGAGGCGGCGCGCGGCGGGGGCGGGCTGCGGGGGAGGGTCCCGAGACCCCTCCCCCGCCAAGACAGACACGCGCAGCGTGCTGAAGTTCAAGAGCGGGACCAACGCCGCCGCCCTGGTGGTCGCGGGGCCCTCCCCGCGACCCGCCCCCGCCGCGCGATGCAGCGTCCGTGCCGGACGGGTGGCGCGACGCGGCGTGCTAGACTGAATCGCGATGAGCCTCGCCCGCATCCGCAACTTCTCGATCGTGGCCCACATCGATCACGGCAAATCGACGCTGGCCGACCGCCTCCTGTCGCTGACCGGCACGATGGACGCGAAGAAGGCCGTCGATCAGGTGCTCGACTCGATGGACCTGGAGCGTGAGCGCGGGATCACCATCAAGGCCCACACGGTGCGGCTGCTCTACCGCGCGCGCGATGGTCACGAGTACACGCTGAACCTCATCGACACGCCGGGTCACGTCGACTTCTCCTACGAGGTCTCGCGCGCGCTGGCCGCCTGCGAGGGCGCCGTGCTCATCATCGACGCCGCCCAGGGCATCGAGGCGCAGACGCTGGCCAACTTCTACCTGGCCTCCGACGCCGGC
>Ga0134124_10005635_pt1 | contig 10057 bp, 12 predicted proteins | sample KB304_FD_96880 | JGI IMG/M metagenome (GOLD analysis project Ga0134124, IMG submission 96880) | Terrestrial soil microbial communities without Nitrogen fertilizer from Kellogg Biological Station, Michigan, USA - KB3-0-4 | ecosystem: Environmental > Terrestrial > Soil > Unclassified ... | reverse complement strand
CGTGGCTTGTGCCGACTCAACCGCCGCGACAGTCGCATCGTCGCCTTCGTTTTGCTGAAAGATTGATCTTTGGTTTTGCGCCGCGCGCAAACGCCATTTCACGTTGTCGCGGTCACTGCGTTGCTCGGGGTAGGTGCGCCCGTAACCAATCGGTTCGAGATTAAAACGATAAGCAATTTCGGCTGAGGGATTGACGGTGACTGACGAGAAGAGGACTTCGCTGAAGCCGTTGGCGATGGCCTTCAAAGAGTAACGGCCTGCCGGAATCTTAGTTGAGAAGCTGCCATCCGCGGCCGTGCGTGTTTCCCGGACGAGCTTGTTCGCGCCTTCGCGGATCAATTGAACCAGGGCGCCGGCCAGCGGCAAGCCGCGGTTGTCTCGGACTGTCCCGCTGATGGTTGCCAGGCCGCGGGGGCCTTTGCCGTAGGTCGACGCGGCGAACGTCGTCACCATCACGGCAAGCGCCACCAGCGGCGCGCTAAATCTGAAGATTTTTTTCATCGCGGTTGGACCTCCGACCTGTACTCGGATCCACGAACCCCGGCGTTGCAACGGAACGAATCGGCTTGCGTTCGCTGAAAACAGACTTTCGTCAACGGTGGTTCGATTCTCCGCTGCGTTTGTCAGATGCCTGAGCGGTCGCAGTTCGATTACCTCATTTCGGCGCCGCCCGGGGCGAAGGGAGACCATCACCCGCTTGGATGGCAGTAATTCTCATTCAGGGAACTACTCACTGTCAAGGGTAGTTTGTCTTTCCCGACAACCTTTTTACCGGTCAAAAAGAAAGATAAGGGCCTCGTTTTGCCGCGCCATTTCCCCGTGTTACGATGGACTTTCCTGACGAAGTTACCCCTTTCAGCTGAAATCAACGAATGATTGATCAAGTAAAGACAACTCGGCTCCCTAATGGTCTGACGATTCTGACCGAGCACATGCCCGGCCTGCGATCGGTGAGCCTGGGAATCTGGGTCCGGCGCGGTTCGCGCCATGAACCGCCCGCGCTCAACGGCATCTCTCATTTTATCGAGCATGCACTCTTCAAAGGCAGCAACCGCCGCACAGCCCACCAGATTGCCACCGAAGGGGATCGCCTGGGGGGCCAACTCGATGCTTATACGACGCACGAATTGACCGGTTTTGCGACTAAAGTCGTGGACACGGCGTTGCCGCAGGCGTTCGACCTGCTGGTAGATCTGGTCACCAATCCGAAATTTGATGAAGGCGATCTCGAGCGTGAACAAAGCGTCATCATTGAAGAGATGAAGATGATCGAGGACACGCCGGACGAGCTCCTGGGCGAACTCTTCAATGCCGCTTACTTTCCCGACCATTCCCTCGGGCGCCCAATTGAAGGCACCGTAGAAACCGTGTCGTCGTTCAATCGGGCGCGCACTGCTGAGTTTCATGCCGAAAACTACGCGCCCGCGAATCTGGTCCTGGCCGCGGCCGGAAACATCGAGCACGATCGATTTGTTGAATTAGCGTCGAAAGCATTATCGGCCGGCAACGGATCAGTCGTTCAGACTGCGCTGCCGTCGCCTTCGCCCGCATCGCCAATCCTAATCGAGCGCAAGACCGAGCTGGAGCAGGCGCATTTGATCATTGCCGCGCCGTGGCCTTCGGCAAAGAGCGAGGACCGCTACATCGCCAGCATGCTCGGAACAATTATCGGCGGCGGCACCTCGAGCCGTTTATGGCAATCGATTCGCGAAGAGCGTGGCCTGGCTTATTCGATTGGCGCGGGCGGAAGCACGTTCACGGATGTTGGCCTGTTTGCGATTTACGCGGGCGCCTCGCCGGCCCACATTGATGAAGTGCTCGATCTATCGATGAAAGAATTGCGGCGAGCCGTGCGCGAGCCCGTATCGGCGGAAGAATTGCGCCTGGCGAAAGATCAGGCAAAGTCATCCGTCTTATTGAGCCTGGAATCGTCGAGTGCGCGTGCCGGCGCTCTGGCCCGTCAGGAGATCATTCACGGACACAGGATTACTCCGGACGAGATCATTCAACGAATCGAAGCGGTAACCGAAGAAGACGCGCTGCGGGTCGCCCGTGAATTCTTCACCAGCACCAGGCTGGCGCTTGCCGCGCTGGGAAACTTGAACGGCTTTGCCGTCGATCGGGCACGCTTAGAGGTCTGACAAACAGTTCCATTTCTCATTTGGGGTTCCTAAATCTTGCAAATACCATCGAATAATTATGAGAGACGATGGGAAGTGCCATTACTAACTTTTACTAATAGACGTAACAGATGAAGATTTCAGTTCTGGGCAGCGGCTCAACCGGAAATGCAGTACTGCTGGTAGCCAACGGCACGCGCGTGCTGGTTGATGCGGGCCTGAGCGCAAAAGAGATCGCGCGGCGCATGTCGGCCATCGGCGAAGATCCAAATTCGCTCGACGGCATCCTGATCACACATGAGCACGGCGATCATGCGGGCGGCTTGCGGGTGCTGATGAAAGATCTGGATTGCCCGGTCTTCATGTCTGCCAAAACCCGCGACGCTTACATTTGCGAGAAACGAAACGTCGCTAACGAAGAACCGCGCCGCCGCGCCGACACACTGCGCGATCGAATGGTCGAGATAGATTCGGGCCAAGATTTTCGCATTGGCCAGATCGATTTTCATCCATTCACTGTGCCGCACGATGCGGTCGACAACTTTGGGTTCACGGCCACGCACGACGGCGTCAAAGTCGCCACCCTGATGGATTTTGGACACATCACCACATTGATTACCGAACGGTTGCGCGGCTGCGCGGCAATTGTGATCGAGTCCAATCACAGCCGCGACATGCTGAAAACCGTCGAGCATTATCCCTGGGAGTTAAAGCAGAGAATCCTTTCTCGGCTCGGGCATTTGTCGAACGAGGATGTGGCGGAATGGCTGGTTGATGGTTTTGACGGACAGGCAAGCCATGTCGTGCTCGCGCATCTGTCACAGCGCGCCAACAATCCGTACCTGGCGACGATTACCGCTGAGACTGCGCTGTATGAACGTTCGCCGCTTTTCCGCAGCGACACGCAGATCGTTCTTTCTTTTCCTAAAGAGCCGACTAAATGGATCGAAGTGTGAGCAGTGTCAAAAGCCCGCGCGTCAGCAAGGGCACGTTTCGAAGGATGCCCTCCCTGACGGTCGGGCTTCTGACAATCATCTCCGTGGTTCTTGTTCTTTCTTGCACGCAAAACGCACGACGCAGCGGTCTTCCCGCCGGAGCACAGGCCGCGATCGACACGGCAATCGAAGACATGAACGCCGGCCGCTACGAAAAGATTTACAATGACGCTGCGCCGGAATGGCGCGGTGACGCGAGCCTCGAGGATTCAAAGGCAACGCTCGAGCGGATCCGTGAAAAACTGGGCCGTCCGGGCGTCCGTAATCAACAAACCGCGCGTGAAGAACAGACTGGAACCAGCCACGCGGTGATCGTGATCTACCAGACTTCGTTTGAACGAGGCGAAGCGATGGAGACATTTACCCTGGTTGAGCGTGGAGGCACGTGGCAACTGGCGAAGTACTTTGTTAGCTCGACGGCGCTTAAGTAAGTTTCGAGTTTCAAGTTCCAGGTTTCAAGTCGATCGCCACTTGAAGTTTCAAGTCGATCGCCACTTGAAACTTGAAACCTTAAACTTGAAACTATGATTCCAAGATACACATTGCCCGAAATGGGCGCGCTGTGGTCGGAAGAGACCAAATTCCAGAAATGGCTGGACGTGGAAATCGCCGTCTGTGAAGTGCACGCTGAGAACGGCACCATTCCCACGGACGCCCTCGAACAAATCAAGAGCCGCGCCAGGTTTTCCGTCAGCCGGATCAATGAAATCGAAAAGACGACTGACCACGATGTCATCGCCTTCACCACAAATCTGGCTGAATCGATTGGCGATGCTGCGCGCTTTGTTCACTACGGGCTGACGTCCTCGGACGTGGTGGATACTGCCAACGCGCTGCTGTTGCGCGATGCTTGCGACATTCTGATTCCCAAGATTGACGCTTTACTGGAAGTGCTCAAACGCCGCGCGTCTGAGTTCAGGAAGACACCGCAGATTGGCCGCACGCATGGGATTCATGCCGAACCAACTTCGTTCGGGTTGACCTTTGCGCTGTGGTACGACGAAATGCAACGTAATCGCGAGCGACTGCTGCGCGCACGCGAAGCAGTCGCGGTGGGAAAAATCAGTGGCGCCGTCGGTGCTTTCGCGCACCTCGATCCTTCTGTTGAAGAAAGCGTCTGCGCGCGCCTTGGATTGCGCGCCGCCCCGGTCTCAACTCAGATCATTCAGCGCGATGTCTACGCCGAGTACCTTTGCACCCTGGCGGTGATCGCTTCGTCGCTCGAGAAATTTGCTTTGCAGATTAGACACTGGCAGCGCACCGAAGTGCGCGAGGCGCAGGAGAAATTCAAGCGCGGGCAAAAAGGATCGAGCGCGATGCCTCACAAGCGCAATCCGATTCTTTCCGAACGCATCTGCGGCATGGCGCGGGTCGTGCGCGCAAACAGTATTGTCGGTCTCGAGAATGTTGCGCTCTGGCACGAGCGCGACATCTCGCACTCATCCGCCGAGCGCGTGGTCCTGCCTGACTCGAGCATTGCCGCGGACTATATGCTGGCTAAAGCCGCCTCGCTTATCGATGGATTGGTGGTCTACCCCGAACGCATGCTTGAGAACCTGAAGGCCACGCGCGGTTTGGTTTTCAGCGGGCAGTTGTTGCTGGCGCTGACACAGGCAGGGGTGGCGCGCGAAGCTGCTTACGAATGGATCCAGCGCAACGCCATGAAGTCATGGGACGAGGGCCTGGATTTTCGCTCGCTGGTTTCCGAAGATACGGAAATCTCGGCCCACCTTTCGGCGGACCAAATCAATTCGGTTTTCTCACTCGAGAATTATCTGCGGAATGTAGACCAGATCTTCGCGCGAGTTTTTGGTGAGGAGTCAGAACCGCCTGCGGTAGCGGGCGGTTGATGTTTGACTACAAAGCCTGCCGACGAGTCTTTAACCGCCTGCGGTAGCGGGCGGTTGATGTTTGACTACAAAGCCTGCCCGACGAGTCTTTAACCGCCTGCGGTAGCGGGCGGTTGATGTTTGACTACAAAGCCTGCCCGACGAGTCTTTAACCGCCCGCTACCGCAGGCGGTTCCGACTTCACCTTACTTAATCCATTTGTCGGCCATGTTGCCGATCATCGGAATCTTATACATCTCTCCCTGATAGGCTTTGACCGCGGACATGATTAGTCCCACCAGGTAGAGCACGATCATCACCATGTAAACGAGAAACAAGAGCATGCCCACAAGACCGCTAAACATCCCGCCGAGGGCGCCGACAGACGAGCCGGCGGCGGAGCTCGCCACACTCGCCACTGCTCCGACAATGGTTAAGATGACAAAAATAATAACCAGCGCGATGGCCAGCACTAAAAACACCACGTGCAATAGAATCGATTGCAGCGCGTGAAATTTTACGAAGCGATTCTCCTTCTCCATGATGAGAGAAATGATCGCGATGATGCCCACCGGATAACCGAGAGCGGCGGCCACATTACCATCCAGACCGAGGGCCGATTTGCCACTGTCCATTTTGTTTTTCTCCTGCAGTTACTGAAGGTTTATTTGTTGACGATGTTCCAGGCGATGTTGCCGATGACCGGCAGTTTATAGTACTGACCCTGATACGCTTTAATCGCCGCCATAATCAGGAAGGCGAGTAAGACAACCGCAACCAGAATCCTGACCAGCAGCAAGCCCCAGAATGCCATGAAGCCGATTGCATCTCCCAGGGCGAGGTCGACCAGCATCGACAGTATTTTGAATGCAATTCCCACCACTATCCATACGCCGCCAAAGAGCAGCGCCTGCATTGAATGAAAGCGTACCAGCCGGCTGGTTTTCTCAATTAGAAAGAAAACGAGACTGATAATGATGCCCAGGCCGCAGCAAATCATGGTCAGATAGCACAACATCGACGCGAGATTCGCGTCCATCCCTATGCTGCTCTGGCCCACTGCCGGCTCGGCTGCGGGCGGTGGCGGTGGCGTGTACGGAGTCGACATCTTGAACTTCTCCTCCTAGAAAATGTTTCGAAATGCCTTTCGGGACGGCGCAAATACTATGATATCGGCTACCGTTAGCGCAATGTTTGCCGTATTATCTTGCGTTCCCTTGTCGTTACGCACGCTTCCGGCGTGCGGGTTGATTAGCGAAAGGCGCGCCGTTTGGCGATAACGATGCACGCTGGAAGCGTGCGTACCTCAAATGAAAGCCAAAGTTTACGTAACCTTGAAACCAAGCGTCCTGGATCCTCAGGGCAAGGCGATCAAACACTCGGTTGAGCTGCTCGGCTACGCCGGCATCGATGATGTCCGGCAGGGCAAGTACTTCGAAATTGCCCTTGACGACAAACTGGCTGAAGACGCGGCGCGCGAAGAGGCGACCCGCATGGCGCGTGAAGTATTATCGAACCCGATCATCGAAGACTTTCGCGTGGAGATTGTTCAGTAGAGCAAGTGGCACGGGCGTCCCGCCCGTGATTCACGCGCAGGATGAGCGTGCCACGATTTCAGGAGATTGATCAGTGAAATTCGGAGTCATAGTTTTTCCCGGCTCAAACTGCGATCACGACGCCTATCATGTTATCTCGAAACACGTGGGCCAACCGGTGGACTTCATCTGGCACCGCGATACTGATCTTTCCAGCTATGACGCGCTGATTATCCCCGGCGGATTCTCTTACGGCGACTACCTGCGGGCGGGAGCACTGGCAAGTTTCTCTCCGGTGATGAACTCAGTCAAAAAATTTGCGGCGCAGGACAAGTTGGTGCTGGGAATCTGCAACGGCTTTCAGATTCTATGCGAAGCGGGTTTGCTTCCCGGCGCGCTGATTCGCAATCGCGAATTGCATTTTATCTGCGAGCATGTGAACGTGCGCGTGGAAAGCACGAATACGCCGTTTACTCATGAGCTGCGCACCGGCAACGTGTTGACGATGCCCATCGCGCATGCCGAAGGAAACTATGTTTGCGACGATGCGACTTTGGCAGAGCTGCAACGTGACGATCGCATCATCTTTCGCTATTCCGACGCGGCGGGCCTGGTGAGCGACGCCACCAACGTTAATGGTTCGCGAGACAACATTGCCGGCATTTGCAGCCGCGGCCGAAATGTCATGGGTCTGATGCCACATCCGGAACGCGCCTGCGAAGACTCGCTCGGATCGAGCGACGGACGCGCCGTATTTCACTCGCTCGCGGGCGCCCTCGCCGCCGCCGCAGCCTGAACTGAATTCTATGAAACGCTCCGCTCCATTTCTGATTATCGCGGTGGTCCTGATCGGCGGACTGATCGCGGTCTGGATGTTCACGCGTTCTTCGGCGCCGGCAAATTCTCCGCGCAACACGCCTACGCCCGATCAGAGCGCAATACCTGCGGGCGCGACGCCACCCAACGTGCGCGGCAATCCGAACGCTCCGGTGACGGTCGAGGAGTTCGCTGACTTTCAATGCCCTTCGTGCGGCTTGTACTACCCTGAGCTGAAGAAGATCGAAGCCGAATACGGCGATCGCTTGCGAGTTGTCTTCCGACAAAATCCGCTCCTCCCCAAACACCAATACGCGTTAGTGGCCGCGCAGGCCGCCGAAGCCGCAGGGCTGCAGGGCAAATTCTGGGAAATGCATGACAAGCTCTACGAAAACCAAAAGACCTGGAGTGATTCAAAGGACGTGGTGCCGCTGTTTGTCGATTATGCGAAACAGATCGGCCTCGACACTGACCGCTTTATGCGCGATCTGAATGGTGAAGCTGTCGCGGTGCGTGTCTTTCAGGACGGCAAACGTTCTCACGCCCTCGGCATTGCGTCCACGCCGACCTTCTTCGTTAACGGGAAAGAAGCAACGGGTGATATGTGGAAGCCGGAGAACCTGCGCATAATGATCAATGACGCCTTGCGTGGAGCATCCGGCCCGTGAACTCGGTAATGCGCAAGATTATGAATAGGACGTAGATGACCGATGAGACCAATAGGTCGTATTCGTCCCATTGGTCCTATTTGTCCTCATTTTGGTTATTACCAATACCGCTTGACTGACGAAAAACCCATCGCCTGGTCTTACCTGATAGCCGCGGCGGTGTCGCTGATTGGGCTCGGCGACGCGATTTATCTCACCGTGCAACACATGACCGGAGCAACCCTGCGTTGCACGATCGTTTCCGGATGTTCGGAAGTACTGGGCAGCCCTTACGCCCAGGTCGGACCGGTCCCGCTCGCGGCGATCGGTGCGGCCGCTTACTTCACAGTATTCAGTCTGGCCATCCTCGCGGCGTTTGGCTATCGATCCGCAATTCCCTTTCTGAAAATAATTCTGGCGCTGATGTTTCTTACCACCGTCTGGCTTTTGTACCTGCAGGCATTCGTGATTCGTCACTTTTGCCAGTACTGCCTGCTGTCTGCGATAGTCACGACAGTTCTTACCCTGCTGATCTTTCTTCCGGATGTGTTGAAGAAGTTTCGACGCAATAGGCCGCCCGGCGCACAACGCCATTAATCACTCGCAACTTAATCCCGACTTGCCACGTCCAACTTCCGGTTGCTAATCTCTGTTTTCCGAAGTCACCTGTCCGAAAGGAGTTCCCAGATGAAAAAGCAGTTCGCGATTTACCTTGTTCTCGCTTCTTTTGTCGTTATTGCTCTCGCCGCAGTGGCCGGCAGTGGCCGCAGTATTGACGTGCCCGCGCCCCCGGCTATCGGCGCCACCATCGACGATTTCACTCTGCCCGATGTTGACGGCAAAGAGCACTCGCTGAAATCCCTGATGGGCAAGAAGGGCGTCGTGATTCTCTTTATCGCCACGAAGTGCCCCGTCTCAAATGCTTACAACCAGCGTATGGAGCAGTTGGCGCAGGACTATAAGGCCAAAGGCGTTACCGTCATCGGCATTAACTCGAACTTCAATGAATCGGCCACCGACGTGAAGGCACACGCGGCCGAGAAACATCTGACTTTTACGATTTTGAAGGACGAAGGAAATAAGATTGCCGATCGTCTCGGCGCCAACCGTACGCCGGAAGCCTATGTGCTCGACGCGAACAACAAGCTCGTCTATCACGGACGCATCGACAATTCGCAACGGGCCGAAGGCATCACTTCGAATGATCTGCGCGACGCACTCGAAGAAATGGCTGCCGGCAAAGCCGTCACCAAGACCGGCGGCGCGGCGTTTGGTTGCTCGATTAAGCGGCCGGCGTAGTTTCGGATGTAGCGCAAGCCGACGGCTTGCACTGCCTTCATGATTGACTATCGCAGGCTGACAGCCTGCTTTACCAAAACAATGCGCTTGCGTTCTTCACTTCCGACGATTGCTCTGACCGTACTTTGCTGCGTGGCTATCATTGCGCAGAGTTCGACTACCCAAAGCGGAACGCAGGCGCCGGCCGCCGGCGATAAGACGGCTGCTGCCGTTCGTCAAATCGACTTTGAGGGACTCAAGAAGATCATCGAACGTGATGCGAAAGATCCAAAACCGCTGCTGATCAACTTCTGGGCCACCTGGTGCGATCCGTGTCGCGAGGAATTCCCGGACCTGGTGAAAATCGACGCGGATTACCGTGGCAAGAAGCTGAACCTGGTTGCGGTGTCGCTGGATGACGTGGCGGACATCGGTACCACGGTGCCAAAGTTTCTGTCGGAGATGAAAGCCTCAATGCCGGTGGTGTTGCTGAACGTCAACGATCCCGAGCCGGCAATCAAACTGATCGATGCGTCATGGGACGGACAACTGCCGGCCACATTTCTTTACGATAAGGACGGCAAGATCGTCTTTAAGGACTTCGGCCGTTTCCAGACGGATGAATTACGCGCAGCAATCGAAAAGGCACTCGGCAGTAAACAGTAGACTTGGAGTGCGCCGGCAGAGCGCAGCGGCGACGGCGCTTTGGATCGCCCGCTGACAACCTGCGAATCTCAAGGCTTCGTTCGCCACTTCATAAATAGTCTTTCGTAGATCCAAAGCGCCGTCGCCGCTGCGCTCTGCCGGCGCACTCCAAATTTGGCTTTCTCTTAATGG
>Ga0134124_10005631_pt1 | contig 10059 bp, 11 predicted proteins | sample KB304_FD_96880 | JGI IMG/M metagenome (GOLD analysis project Ga0134124, IMG submission 96880) | Terrestrial soil microbial communities without Nitrogen fertilizer from Kellogg Biological Station, Michigan, USA - KB3-0-4 | ecosystem: Environmental > Terrestrial > Soil > Unclassified ... | reverse complement strand
TTCTAGGGGTGCTAGAGGTTGAACTTCAGCACCTCTAGAACTTCTAGAACCTCTAGAACCTCTGGAACCTCTAGAACCTCTGGAACCTCTAAGTGCCTCTGCCGTGAAATCTCTTTGCCTCGTCTTCCTCGCGTTCGCGACCCTGTCTGCCGCTTCTCCATCGCGAACGTTTGTCGGCGTCATCACCGACGACATGTGCGCGACCAAGGCGGGCCATTCGGCGATGCGGATGGGGCCGAACGACGCGGAGTGTACGCAGGCCTGCGTCGACGCGCACGGATCCTTCTACGTCCTCTTCGACGGCAAGCGCGCCTACACGCTGAGCGATCAGAAAAAGCCGCAGGCGTTCGCAGGGCGAAAGGTCAGAGTGGTCGGCACACTCGACCAGTCGAAACGGACGATCGTCGTCGAATCTATCTCGGCCCGGTAGCGTCCGGCCCGGTCTTCGACATCCTCTCCAGCGCGAGCATCAACGCCTGAGTCCCGCGCTTGCCGTCGCCTTGCGCTCGTAAGCCGACGTACAACTGGTGGACCAGGGCGAGACCCGGCAGGGCGATGTTCATGCGATCGGCTTCCGCCAGCGCGATACCCATGTCCTTGATGAAGTGCTCGACGAAGAAGCCGGGCGCGAAGTCGCGTTTGATCACGCGCGGCGCGAGGTTGTCGAGCGCCCAGCACGCGGCGGCGCCGCCGCGGATGCACTCGACCATCTGCTCGAGCGACAGCCCGGCCTTGTACGCGTAGAGCAGGCTCTCGCAGACGCCGACCATCGTCCCCGCGATGACGATCTGGTTGCTCATCTTCGTGTGCTGGCCGGCGCCGGCGCCGCCCTGCACCATGATGCGCTTGCCCATCGCCTCGAAGAGCGGCCGGGTTTTCTCGATGGCCGCCGTGTCGCCGCCGATCATGATCGACAGCGTCGCGTTGCGCGCGCCCACGTCGCCGCCCGAGACCGGCGCGTCGATGCCGGCTGCGCCCTTCCGGCGCGCTGCTTCGTCGATCTCCTTCGCGATCTGCGGCTCGGTGGTCGTCATGTCGACGAAGATGTGACCCGCGCGCGCCCCCGGCAGGAGCCCCTCGCCGCCGAAGTACACCTCCCGCACGTCGCTCGGAAAACCGACGATGGTGAACACGATGTCGGCCTTCGCGCCGACCTGCGCGGGCGTATCGGCCCACGCGGCGCCTTTGTCGAGGAGCGGCTGCGCGCGCGATTTCGTGCGGGTGCTCACGGTCACCGGGTAGCCCTTCGCGAGGACATGGCCGCACATCGACAGCCCCATCACGCCCGTGCCAATCCAGCCGATTCGAGGAAGAGTCTCAGTCGTTGTCATGCGTCATAGCAGATGGCACGGCGGCGCATCCTGTCAAGGTTGAACGGTCACGTTGCCGATCGTGACTGGCGACGTGAACGCGAGATCGAGCGTGTTCAAGCCGACCTGCCAGTTCTCCCTGGGCACCGACAGGATCACGTGATCGCCAGCCAGCGCGACCGGTCTGAGCCTCGTGCCGTTCACCGCGACGTCCATTTGCGACGAGCCGCCGGAGCCGGCGACCTGAATGTCGACGAAAGCCGTCGATGCCGCCGGCCGCATCAGGACGACGGAAGCCGTGCGCGGGTCGCGCCAGGTGACGGTGGCGCGCCCGGTCGTGTGCGTTCGCAGCATCAGGAGGGATGTCGCGGCGACCACCGCCAGCGCCGCCGCGGCCGTCCCCGCCCACGCACGCATGACGTCAGTGACGGATGACGCCCTGGCCAGCCACGGGGTGTCGGCCAGCAAGGCCGCGGCCATCATCAGGAACACGTCGAAGTAGATGTAGTAGACCGGCCACAGCGTCGTCATGCTGAAGGCGAGCAGCGCGAGCGCCATCAAGGCGATCGGCGCGCGGCCGCGGCCGATCATGCGCCAACACACCGCGTACACGACGACGATCACCGCGATCTGCACGGCCTCGACCCACCGATTGAGGTGGTTCGTGAGCAGGACGCCTGTCAGGCCGATCGTGTGTGGAACGGTCGGGTCGGGCCAGACCACGGTTTTGATCACGGTCTCGTAGCTGCCATAGAGCGCGTACGCGAGCGCGCGCGGATCCCAGATCGCGAAGGGCAGAAACGGCAGCGCGACGGCGAGCGCGAGCACGGCGCAGACCGAAACGATCCGCCGCCGATCGCGAATCCACACCGTCATCAGCAGGACGGGCACGATCGCGACCATCGTCGTTCGGGCGACGACCAGCAGCCCGATCGTGAGGGCCGATGAGAGCCAGTGCTCGCGCGACACGAGCCAGGCGAAGAGCGCGATCAGCGGCCAGTACACCGGCGTGTGTCCTATCGTCGTGAACCGGGCAAGGTCGCCATTCATCGCGATCGCCGCCAGCACGGCGAGAGCCGCTGCCGCGGCCGCCAGCTGCCGGCGCCTTGCCGCCACGAGTGCCGCGATGGCGCACGCGGTGGGGATGAAGAGCGCGCCGGCCACCGTCAGGAACCGGATGTCGATCCGCATCGCCATCGGAAGCGCGTACGGTCCCCACAACACCGGGCCGTAAGGCAGAGGGGCCGCCCAAGGCACGTGATAGATCGTGTACGGATTGAGCCCGCCGAGCATACGCCGGAGCCCTTCGCGCACGACGACGAGCATGTCGCCGCGATACGGATCGATGGGGATCGTCAGAATCTCGCGGACCCAGGAGTGGGCCGTGGCGATGAGCAGCGCCGCGGCGAGTACACCAACCCAGGAGTACCCGCTCAAGTAGCGTCCGCCTTCAGGTCGACCCGCAGGTGGCCCCGTGCGCCGCCGTTCGCCGATGAGGGTCCACCCCGCCACCAACGCGATGGCCGCCATCGCCATCGCGATCGTCACGACGACGTGCGCGCGTGTGTCGCCGCCGATCCATTGCTGCAGCGCCGGCGGCGATGAGAGCAATACGAACAGCAGGCCGACCAGGAGGCCGCGAGCGAGGAGTGGCACGCCGGACGATTGTAGCGGGCCCGGCGCTAATCATCTTGACGCGTCGTGCGTGTCGTGGACAGAATGCGCCAGTCATGAGGACGTTTTTCCTGTCGCTCGCGATCGCGCTCGCTGTCGCGCCGGGCGGTGCCGGCTCTTGGACCTCCGCGCAGGAAACGCGCGGCGGCGCCGCAGCCATAGAGGTCGTCCAGATCCGGCCGACGTTCCATGTCATTGCCGGCGCGGGGGGCAACATCCTGGTGCAGATCGGGCCCGAGGGCGTCATCCTCGTCGATTCGGGATCGACGGCCAGCGCGGATCGCGTGCTCGCCGAAATCCGCAAGCTGTCGCCGCTGCCGATCCGCTACATCATCAACACGAGCAAAGATGCCGACCATGTCGGCGGCAACGAGAAGCTCGCGAAGGCCGGCCTCAGCATCCTGGCCGGAAACATCGTGGCCGGCGCGGGCCTGGCCGAGGACCTGATTACGAACGGCGGCGGCGCGAGCATCCTGGCGCACGAGAACGTGCTCGCGCGAATGTCGGCGCCCACGGGGAAGGAGCCGGCATTCCCGCTCGGCATGTGGCCGACGAAGACGTTCGCGTATCACCAGTACTCGATGTATCTGAACGGCGAGGGCATCCAGGTCATTCATCAGCCGGCGGCGCACACCGACGGTGACACCATCGTCTTCTTCCGCCGCAACGACGTCATCGCCACCGGCGACGTCGTCGACACGACGCGGTTTCCCGTCATCGATGCCAGAAACGGCGGCACGATTCAGGGCGAGATCGACGCGCTCAACCGTCTCATGGACCTGAGCATCCACAACCTGCCGGTGCAATGGTTCGCGGATCGCACCCTGCTCGTGCCAGGGCACGGTCACGTATACGACAAGCTCGACCTGCTCGAATACCGCGACGCGATTACCGTCGTCCGCGACAGAATCCAGAGCCTCGTAACCGAAGGGAAATCCCTCGAGCAGGCGAAGGCCGCGAATCCGACGCTCGGCTATCGCAGTCAGTACGGCGCCGACTCCGGGCCGTGGACCACCGACATGTTCGTCGAGGCGATTTATCGCGAGCTCGCGGCGAAGCGCGGGAAGCCCGAGGCAAGACGATGAGACGCGCGATCGTCGTGGCGTTGATCGCGTGCGCAGGTGCGGCCGTCGGCGCGCAGCGCGGTGGGCCGCCGCCGAGCCCGAAAGCCGCCGCGCCGATCGATCTCACCGGCTACTGGGTGTCGATCGTCACGCAGGACTGGCGCTGGCGGATGGTCACGCCTGCGAAAGGCGACTATCTCGGTATTCCCATCAACGCGGACGCGAAGAGGGTGGCCGACACGTGGGATCCGGCGAAGGACGAAGCGGCGGGCGAGCAGTGCCGATCGTACGGCGCGCCCGGGCTCATGAGCGTGCCGGGACGTCTCCATATCACCTGGCAGGACGACACGACGTTGAAGGTCGACACGGACGCGGGCATGCAGACGCGCCTGTTCCACTTCGGCCCTTCGGCAGGGCCGGCACCGAACACGCCGCGAAGCTGGCAGGGTTATTCGAGCGCGACGTGGCAAACCCCCCGGCCGAACGTGCCGACGCAGCTGCGCCCGGCGCCGCGAAGCGCCGGCCAGGAGCCGCCATCGGGTGCCAGAGGAGGCACGCTGCGAGCCGTCACGACGAATCTGCGTCCCGGCTATCTGCGGAAAAACGGCGTGCCGTACAGCGCGAACGCTGTGCTCACCGAGTACTGGGACGTGTACAAACGGCCGAGCGGCGAGGAATGGCTGACGATCACGACGCAGATCGAGGATCCGCAGTATCTGCGTGAGCCACGCCTCATCGCGATTCCGTTCAAGAAAGAACCAAGTGGGGCCAAATGGGATCCAACTCCGTGTTCCGCGCGGTGGTAGCGCGCGTCGCTCTGGCGGCGGCCGCCATCGCGCTGGCGGCCGTCCCGATGCTCGCCGAAGTGGACTTCACCGGCACGTGGGCGAAGAAGTCGCAGAACGACAACGGCAACGCGCGCGAGCAGGTCGATTTCCTGGGCATGCCGCTCAGCCCGGACGGCCGCGCCAAGGCGCTGAGCTACAACATCGCGTCGCTGTCGGCCACGGAACGGCAGTGCCAGATGTACACGCCGTTCTATCTGTTCGTCGGGCCGTTTTCGCTGCAAATCACCAGCGACCTCGATCCCGTCACGCAGAAGCTCGTTGCCTGGAAGATTGCGGGCTGGATCGATCGCGACGTCACGACAATCTGGATGGACGGGCGGCCGCGGCCCTCCGAGGTCGCGCCGCACACGCACGGCGGCTTCACGAGCGGACAGTGGGAAGGCGACACGCTCACGGCCGTCGCCACGCATTTCAAGCTCGGTGACATCAAGCGCCATCGCGCGATGAGCAGCGATCGGGCGACGCTGACCTATCGCTTCCACCGCCACGGCGACCTGCTGACGGTGACGGGCATCCTCGAGGATCCCGTCTACCTGGCCGAGCCGTACGTGCTCACCGAGATGTTCAAGCTCGATCCGAACGCGAACCTGCTCCCGTTGACCGCATGCGAGCCGATCGAGGAGCTGCCGTCACTGCACCAGAATCCCGGGCTCGTGCCGCATTACCTGCCGGGGAAGAACCCGTTCGTGAACGAGGCGACCGAGCACTACAACATCCCGCTCGAAGCGGTGCTCGGCGGACCGGAGACGATGTATCCGGAGTACCGCAAGAAGATCAAAGACAAGTACGTGATGCCGCCGCCCTGCAAGGAAGGGTGCGGCGGGCCACCGACGCCACCCGCACCAGCTCCCGCGGGGAGAGGCGCCCCGCCGCGATAGCCTGCCGCGCCGAAGGCCGCGGGCGCGAAGACGGGTCACGCCGGCAGTGTCATCGGATCTTTCAGCTTGACCACCTGGCGAGTGCCTTCAGCGTCGACGACGGCGACGCTCTGCAGCCCACTGGGAGTTTCGTCGACGACGATTTCCCGTGGATGCAGAATGGCGTGACTCGAGCGATCGAGCGTGACGTCCAGGCGATCGTCATGTGAGTCGTACGTGATGCCGAGAAGCGGCACCCATTCGGCCACTACCTGATCGCCGAGTTCAAGTGATGCGACCTCGACTTCCGCGCGCTTGCCCAAGAGCTGCTTCGACATCCGATCGAAGAACCCGCGCCACTCCGACTGCGGGACGTTCCTGAGCTTCTGCATGGTTTCCATATTGAGGAAATCATGCAAGAAGGCGTCCCCTTATTACTACCGCAGCGATCGATAAGCAATCCGATCGGCGTTGAAGGAGCCGAGCCACAGCTCGTCGCCGACGCGCATGGCGATCGCCGTTCCGGTGAACGCCGGGGTCGCCGGACCGCGCGCGATTTCCTTCACCGCCATCGTCTTCGGATCGATGGTCGCCGCGACGTACCCGCGCGGGCACCTGATGCCGGCCTCGGTTTTCGGCGCGCCGCCGCAAGCGGGCTCGTCGTCGATCATGCCGGCGGTGATCAGCTGGTTGTCGCGCGTCCAGCGGACGTTGTCGGGCCCGAATTCCTTCAGCTGCGCGGTGCGTAGCGGCCGGCTCGTCTCGTTTCCCGTGGGGCGCGCGAACGCGACAATTCGCTTCGTCGTGGTGGACGCGACGAAGAACTCACGATCGTCGGGTGAGGTCTCGATGCCGTTATTGGCTGAGAGCGCAGTGCCTGGAAGCTCGCGAAACGCAGCCGTGCCCGGCGTCCACATGTAGACAGCGCCGGTAATGCGTCCGGCGAACGCGTCCTCGAACGTCTTGTCCGGCTTGATGAGGACCGTCGCCACCAGCGTGCCGTCGCTGAACGCCGCGACGCTGTTCGCGGGCAGCTTGTCCGGCATCGGCACACAGCCAATCCACGTGGCCGTGGGCGCTGCACCGGTGATGTTCAGCTCGAACACCTCGATGTACTCGCGTCCGCCATGGTTGGTGGCGTAGACGGTGAAGCGGCCGTCCGGCGCGGGGCGTAAGGCGAGCCCATGCAGAACCGCCGCCTTCGGATCGAGCGGGCCCGGGCAGTTCGCGTACTTCGTCTTGTCGGCCCGCACGCTTGCGGTGCCGGCGGCATACAAACTGCGCACGGCTTTGGCCTTCGCGTCGACGGCATGCAGTCCGCTGCCCGGCGCCATGCCGCTCGCAACGAGCCAGCGTGCGTCTGGCAGAACTACCAGATCCTCGGCGTTCTGAACGCCGCAGATGAACGCCAGTCCGCCCGCCGGCGCGCAGCCGGCCGGCTGACCGGCATGAACGGACAGGGTGACGCTGCTGACGATGGTCGCGAGCAGCGCGCCGCAGAGGACGGAGTGCTTCATGGCGATGGCGCCTCCAAGAGGCCGCCGATTATCACACATCGGACAAACTTTTCCACTCGAGTGTCACGCGCTTCCGCATCTCGCGAGCGGCGGCAGGGGTCAACGCCACTAAAGGGAACACAGCGGGAACAAACGGCAGAGCCCGACAGTGTGGCGAGGGTCGTGCATTGGCTAAGTCGGTTTTTGACCAATGGGCCGGTGGGTTTTTCGATCGTGTTTCGCGTGCGTCCTCGCCTTAGGCGCTCTCGCCTGTACGTCGTCTCAAACGTCAACGGCCATCACGGCGCCGGCGTCGGCGAAATGCCAGGTGCAGCTCGGCTCGCTGGCGACCGCGTTCACCGCTGCCGGCGGTAGCGGAACGCTCGCCATCGCCACGACGCGCGACTGCGCGTGGTCGGTGAGCACGAACGCGAACTGGGTCTCAATCGCGAACACCGAAGGGCAGGGGGAAGCCAACGTTCCGTACACCGTCGCGATGAATCCCGTCCCGGCGACGCGCGCCGCAGCCATTACCGTCAGCGACGCGACGCTGCAGGTCAACCAGGCAGCCGCGCCGTGTCAGTACTCGCTGAGCTCCGCGGGCGGAACGGTCGGGTCGGCCGGCGGCACGTTCGCGGTCGACATGACCACGCTCGGCGGCTGCACCTGGACGGCGGCGAGCGATGTGCCGTGGATGACCGTCACGTCGGGCGCAAGCGGAAACGGCAACGGCACAATCCGAATATCGGTTGGCGTGAACAACAGCGGCTCCGGACGCGTCGGAAACGTGCAGGCCGGCGGGCAGCTGTATACGATCTCGCAGTCCGCCGCCCCGGCGCCGTCGCCGAGCCCGACGCCAGCTCCGTCGCCCACGCCGGCTCCGCCGGCGCCCACACCGCCGCCACCGACGCCGCCGCCACCGGCGCCTGTCGAATTGACCGGGACAATCTCGGGCCTTGCGGGTTCGTGTCCGGCTGTCAGATTCACCGTGAGCTCGACCGCGGTCACCGCGAACAGCGCGACGTCCTTTGTGGACGGCAAGTGCAGCGACCTGCGGAACGGACGCACGGTCAAGGTCACGGGACTCGCCCAGCCTGACAAGAGCGTGCTGGCCACGATCATCGATCAGAAGCCATGACACGCTGCCGGCGCGCATTGCTCATCGGAACGGGTGCGATATTGCTGTGCACGTCAGCCGCCTCGGCGCAATCCGTCTCGGACGTGCTGACGTTTCTCATCACCAACCAGTCAGTGCAGACCGGCAACATCGCGCGCGACCGCAACGCCGCGCAGGCGACGAGCGACGCACTCGGCCGCGCGCTCCTCGCCAACCTGGCGACGCTGCCCGTGCCGTCGACGTCGGGCGCCTTCACATACCGGCTGAACCCCGAGCTCGGCACGGTCGAGCGGACGACGCAGACGTTCGGTCCGTCGTTCGTGGAGCGCGCGCAGACGGCAGGGCGCGGCCAGGTGTCGTTCGGCCTGGCTTTTCAGTACTTGCGATTCGACTCGCTGGACGGCCGGAATCTTCGCGACGGCTCGCTCGTGACGACGGCTAACAAGTTTGTCGATGAGACGGCGCCGTTCGATGCGGACCGGCTGACGCTCAACATCGACGCCAGCGTTGCCACGTTTTACGGCAACGTCGGCGTCACCGATCGGCTCGACGTCGGCGTCATCGTCCCGATGGTGTCCCTCGAGGTCAGCGGCGCGCGCCTCGACAACTACCGCGGGCAGACGTTCATGCAGGCAACCGCCAGCTCGCATGCGGTCGGCGTCGCGGACATGATCGTTCGCTCGAAGTACGCCTTCTACAGCAACGGCAACAGCGGCGTGGCGGCGGCGGTGGACGTCCGGCTGCCGACCGGACGCCAGGACGACCTGCTTGGCGCGGGAACGGCGTCGACGAAGTTCTCGGGCATCGGGTCGCTCGAGCTCGGCCGCGTGTCGACCTCCGGCAACGCCGGCGTGACGGTGGGCGGCCTCGCCCGCGAGATGAACTACGACGGCGCGATCGCCGTCGCCGCGACGCCACGCGTCACACTCTCCGGTGAGCTCCTCGGCCGCTGGATCGACGGCCCGGGCCACATCGTCGACCTGTCGACGCCGCATCCGACGCTCGCCGGCGTGCAGACGATTCGCCTGACTCCCGACGCCTCGCCGCTCAACGTCGTCACGCTGGTGCCGGGCTTCAAGTGGAACGTGACCGACACGTGGGTCCTGGCCGGCAACGTCACGATTCCTCTGACCAACTCAGGGCTGACGGCGTCGTTCACGCCGTTCATCGGGCTGGATTACGCGCTGGGCCGTTAGCGCGAGGCCTTCGCGCTTTCGATCGTCCAGTCGCCGTCGCTCTTGCGCAGCTCGAAACTCCACACCAGCGGCTCGGTATGCGTCTCGCGGCTGCCGATCTTCGGCACGTATCGGGCGGAGCCGTGGCAGATGGCCCGCGCCGCGACGCCGCGAAGCTCGACGTCGCACGAATCGAAGGTCAATGCCTGCGACTCGAGGCCGTCGAAGGCACGCGCCAGGGCGCCGCGGTTGACCGTCGGATAGACCGCCAGCGCGGACTGCACGTTCAGCCGGCCGTAAGCCCGGCGATAGCGCTGCAGCGCCTCTTCGACCAGTTCCTGATCGTCGGGTCTACGGATCGGCGCAGGCTCGACGACCGGAGCCGACGTTGTCGCCACGGCCGCGGTCGTCTCCGGCGGGTTGGTGACGGCCGGAGGCGGCAGCTGCGACAACGGAACCGGCAGCGAGAGCGGCGCCGTCACCGGCGCTGGTGTCGGCGTCGTTGTCGGCCTGGTCGG
>Ga0134124_10005630_pt1 | contig 10060 bp, 7 predicted proteins | sample KB304_FD_96880 | JGI IMG/M metagenome (GOLD analysis project Ga0134124, IMG submission 96880) | Terrestrial soil microbial communities without Nitrogen fertilizer from Kellogg Biological Station, Michigan, USA - KB3-0-4 | ecosystem: Environmental > Terrestrial > Soil > Unclassified ... | reverse complement strand
AGTTCGGCGTCGAAGCTGACCGGCACCTACGTGGCGTGCTTGGATTGCGGCCGAGAGTTTCCATATGACTGGCAGGAGATGAAGGTCATCACTTCGCCATCGCAACGGCGCAGTTACGTGGCGTCACTGACGCACAGAGCCGCTGCCTAAGAACGTCTCAGGTTGTTTCCATAGAAAAGCCGCGACGAGCTCGCGGCTTTTTTACTGAAATGTGGGCGGGGGCGCCCCGCTCGTGCGACAGCCCCCGAACGATTAGGCATGAGCGACGACGCTCGGGCCTACAGTTGCTCAGTTGCTGCTGCTGTCGTCGCGACGCTTCAGCGTGGGCCGATCATCATCGTTGGTTCCCTTGTCGTCGCTGCCATTCTTGTCGGGCGTCGAGGTGCGCCGCAGAGTTGGCTTGTTCTTGTCTTCCTTCTTGTCCAGGATCTTGTGCCGGTTTTCGATCGCAGCCAGCCGCGCCTTGACGTCGTCAAACTCGGAGGTCGAAACCGTGTACTGCGCCCGCGCCGGAAGAATGGTCGCAATCTCTTCCTGCGACTTGGCGATCCGGTCCGGTGTTTGGGGATGGGTGGAAAAGGCCTTGGCCAGACTCCCCGGCTTCTTTTTCTCCTGCGCCTGCACCTTTTCGAAGAAGGCGATGAACGCTTGCGGATCGTAGCCTGACTTGTACATGTACTGCAGTCCCAGATAGTCGGCTTCCGCCTCAAAGCCGCGGGAGAAGTGCAGGAAGGTCAGGGGCAGCGCTAATCCCGCAGCCTCGTATCCGGCATATCCAATCGCTCCGCCTACGAAGATCAGAGGAATCGAAGCCATCTGCATCAGGTTGCCGCGGGTATTCTCACGGGCCGCGTGGCAGGCCGCCACGTGCGCAATCTCGTGCGCCATCACCCCAGCCAGTTCCGCTTCTTCGTCGGCCGCCAGGATCAATCCGGAATTCACATAGAAAAATCCGCCGGGCAGGGCGAAGGCATTGATGTCATCGGAGTCAATAACCTTGATCGTGAACGGTACCTGCGCGTCGGAGTTGCGCACCAGATTCTGGCCCACCCGGTTCACGTATTCGGTGACGACGGGGTCCTGGATCAGCTTGACGCTCGACTCCACCTGCTGAGCGTACTGCTTGCCCATGGCGATCTGTTTTTCCACGCCATACCAGTTACCCATGCCGGTCTTGCAACCCACGTTCCGGTTGCCGACGGCATCCACGTCTTCCTTGCCACCGTCGTGTTTGACCTTGTCCGGGTCGGCGGGGTTCACGGGCGCCGGCGCGGTGCTTTTAGGGGCGCTATCGGAGGCAGCAGGGGCGGAAGGGCCCTGATCTTGCGCCAAACTCCTTGGAGCGCCATAGCTCAGTGTCAGCAACACAGCCGATAGTGCCAAGAGCCGTAACTTCATGATGGACTCCCTTATTCCGTCCCGCCCCAGGAGGGACTCTGGGGTGATTATACGCCCGCCAGGAAACACCAATACCGGGGATTTACCTATACAGAGTTGGACGCAGAATTGAGCACAGGGGTTACCTGAACTGGCTGTTAGCCTGCGCCTTTCGTCTCCAGAACGCCGCGCCAAGCGCGGCGTCCTCCTTGTGGGCCAGGTGTTTACGGTTTGGCCACGATGTCAAACTCTACGCGGAGCTCGTTCTTGACCTTCACTGCCCCGCCGCCAACGACAATGGGTTCGATTCCGAAGTCCTTTTGCTTGAGTTCAGCTGTACCTTGATAATGTCGGTTCTGTGCTCGCACTTCCAGCTTTACCGGGTGGGTTTGCCCGTGCAGCGCCAGATCTCCGGTTACTATCCAACGGCCGGCGCCGGCAGGTTCGACTGCGGTTGAATGGAAGTGTATCTCGGAGAATCTGGCAGTATCGAGGACTTTCGGCCCCAACATGGTTTCCTGTATCTCCGCTCGGTCCTTGTCCGACACTTCCTTGTCCATGACCCGCATCTGGCGCGCATCAACGGTCAGCTCGACCGAGTGGTCAGTTTCGCTGAACTTTCCATCCTTGATGGGTACGCTGATTTCGTGCTCATGGCCGAAGGCGGAAAACATGCCCGCCTTGAGCACGCGCACCGTCATCACCGATTTCTGGGTATCGATGTCGCTGGCCGCAGCCCACAGCGCGGCAGGCAGTAGCACCGCCGCAACCCATGTCGCAGGATTTTTCATCCGTCCCCCTATGTCCGTGTGCGGCGGACACTCTTGTCCGCCTCCTTTGAGCTTCCTAAACTTCTGGCATAACAGGCAACTCGCGACAAGCAAAAATCAACTTCAAAAGCGGCGGACAGCAGTGCTCGCCCCACACACCTTGGTAGAATCCTTGCCACTAGGATGCGCTTTTCAGCCTGAAGCGGCAAGAATTATGGGACGGGACTTCTGCAGTGCGTGAGAACGTAAGCGAACGCTTCGCCCCGGGCTGGCCGGGAATTTCGCCGCGTTGGACTTCGAGCGCCAAAAGCGGCGTAGGGACGGCACTCAACCTGCACAGCCGCGTATGGTTCACACTCAGCCACGGCATTCTGAACGAAGTCTACTACCCGCGGGTGGACCAGGCCTGCACCCGCGATCAGGGGCTGATTGTCACCGACGGCTCCGGTTATTTCTCCGAGGAAAAACGCCACTGCAAGTTTGAGAACCATGCGATTGAGGATGGCGTTCCCGTCTACAAACTGACCAATACAGAACTGCAGGGACGTTACCGAATCGAGAAGGAAGTCTTCTCCGATCCCTACAGAAATGTCGTTCTGCAAAGGATCCGTTTTGTCCCGTTGCAGGGCACGCTCGCCGACTATCGCCTGTACGCTCTGCTGGCGCCACATCTGGCGAATTGCGGCCGGGAAAATACCGGCTGGGTCGGAGAATACAAAGGCACGCCTACACTCTATGCGCATCGCGCATCGACCGCCCTGGCGTTTGCGTGTTCAGTTCCCTGGCGAAAAATGTCCGTAGGGTTTGCCGGGTTCTCCGACGGATGGCAGGACCTAGCACAGCATTTCCAGTTGACTTGGGAGTACACCCACGCGGAAAACGGGAACGTGGCCCTCTCCGGCGAGATTGACCTGGCAGCGTGTAACGGAGAGTTCACGTTGGCGCTCGGGTTCGGCGGCATCTGGTCCGAAGCCGGACAAGAAGCACGCTCCAGTTTGCTCGAATCCTGCGATGAACTGCGCAAGCATTACGTATGGCACTGGAAGCATTGGCAAGACAGCCTGTTGAAACTGGACGTGCCACGCCGCGAGGTTGACCTCTATCGCCCCAGCGTGGCGGTGATGCGGTCGCATGAGTCGAAGGATTTTCTCGGTGGCGTAATCGCCAGCCTTTCCATCCCGTGGGGATTTAACAAGGGCGATGAAGACCTGGGCGGATACCATTTGGTCTGGCCCCGGGACCTGGTCGAAACTGCACTTGGTCTGCTGGCGGCGGGCGCCGAACCTGATGCCCTGCGCATCCTGAGCTATCTGGAGGTCACGCAGGAACCGGACGGACATTGGGCCCAGAACATGTGGCTGGACGGGCGTCCGTACTGGAACGGGATGCAGATGGACGAGGCCGCCTTTCCCATTCTGCTGTTCGACATGTTGCGTCGGCACTCTCCGTTCGTTCTGGGAGAACCGTCGCGTTGGTGGGCGCTGATCAGTCGGGCTGCGGGATTCATCCTGCGCAACGGCCCGGTCACCCAACAGGATCGCTGGGAAGAAGACGCCGGCTATTCGCCATTTACTTTGGCGGTAGAAATATCAGGACTGCTCGCCGCTGCTGACTTGGCCGACGCGGTGGGGCAAAAGGACATTGCTAATCATCTGCGCGAGACCGCGGATTGCTGGAATGACAACATTGAACGTTGGGTCTATGCGACGCACAGCGACCTGGCACGGCAGCTTGGAGTGGAAGGCTACTATGTGCGCATCGCGCCCCCGGAATCGGACTGTGCGCCGTCGCCTCTGCAGGGATTCGTCCCCATCAAGAACAGGCCGCCAGGCGAGAACATGGCCTTGGCTGTTCATCTGGTCAGTCCCGACTCGCTTGCGCTGGTGCGATTTGGTTTGCGGGCGGCAGATGATCCGCGAATCCTGAACACCGTAAGAGTCATTGACGCCCGGCTGAAAGCGAACTTGCCCCAGGGTCCCTGCTGGTACCGCTACAACGGCGATGGCTACGGAGAACACGAAGACGGATCTCCCTTTGACGGGACTGGTATTGGGCGGCCGTGGCCCTTGCTGGCCGGCGAGCGGGCGCACTACGAGCTGGCGGCGGGGCGTCCCCAGGCCGCCGAAGACTTGCTCAAAGTGATGGAGCTCTCAACCGATGGCGGCCGCCTAATTCCGGAACAGGTCTGGGACGCGGACGATATTCCAGCGCTCGAACTGTTTCGCGGCAAGCCCACGGGTTCGGCGTGTCCCCTGGTCTGGGCCCACTCGGAGTACGTCAAGCTGCGGAGATCATTGCGTGACGGCAAGATATTCGACCAGCCGCCACAGACTGTACAGCGCTACCAGGTTGAAAAGCACAAAGCCGTGTACTTCGAGTGGCGATTTAATAACAAATGCCGGACTATTCCTCAGGGAAAGAAGCTGCGAATGCTGCTGCCGTCTCCGGCATCGGTCCACTGGAGCTTCGATGACTGGCAGACCACCGAGGACACGACCACGCGCGATCCGTTGGGAGTCTTCGTCGCAGACCTGCCGACCGATCATCTGGCGGTGGGACGCGAGATTGTCTTCACCTTTTATTGGCCGCAGGAGCAACGCTGGGAAGGCGCGAATTACGCTGTAAGAGTCGAGTAATCGAAAGCCTGTCATCCCGAGCCGAGAGTTTGCTCCGCGAAGCGAAGCAAACTCGCAGTCGGAGGATCTCTACTCTCCCCAAACTGGCTTAGATGCGCAGCCATCGCAACAGTCGGCATCGCGCTGTCGCAGCCGATCAAGCCCTCAGGGGGCCTTCGATCCATTCAGGATGACAGCTCCCTTAAACTGCGAGAAATGTTGGAATACAGCGCGCCCGCGCAAACCGCAGACGCCGCTAGCAATCCCACTCCTTCCCAGAAAGGCCCGAGCAGCACATGTCCCAAACCAAACAGCGCCAGGTACACCATCACGCAGCCAAGCACCCAGGAAAGTAGATTCCGACCCAAATCACGGGTCGGAGGCACTTCAGGAGCCAGGCGAGCAAGTGGATGCCATCCTGTTATTTGCGGACGAACGCTACGGTAAAACTTCAGCAGCACTGCCTCTGGCTCCGCTTTCGTTATGTAGGTAACCACGAGCCAAACCAGCGTGGTGATAACGGTCGTGGTCAAAGCGGTCTTGGCAAAAACGACCGGATTGGTCCCGGAAAAAGGCTCGGTCCAGCGCAGCCAGATGGTCACCACCAGCGCCGTCGCCATCGCCGAAATCTCGCTCCAGGCATTAATGCGCCACCAGTACCAGCGCAGCAGGTAGACACCGCCGGTGCCCGCACCCACCTCCAGCACCACCTGCCATCCCGAGCGAATGTCAGACAGCAGAACTGAAACTGCAGCGGACGCGATTACCAGCAGCACTGTGGCCAGACGGGAGATCAGCACGTAGTGTTTGTCGTCGGCGTTGGGCTTGATGAAGCGGCGATAGAAATCCGATACCAGATACGAGGCGCCCCAGTTCAATTGGGTTGCGATCGTGGACATGAACGCCGCCATGAAGCCGGCGATCACAATGCCGCGCAGTGCCGGCGGCACATGCTGACGTACGATCAGCATGTATCCGGTCTCCGGATGTTCCAGGTGCGGGTATAAAACGACTGCCGCCAACGCTGTCAGAATCCAGGGCCAGGGACGCAAAGCGTAGTGGGCGACGTTGAACCAGAGGACGGCCAGCAGACCGTTTTTTTCGTCTTTCGCACTAAAGATGCGCTGCGCGATATAGCCGCCGCCGCCCGGCTCCGCCCCCGGATACCAGAACGCCCACCACTGCAAACCGATATTCACCACAAAGGTTATTACCGGGAGGAGCCACAGGCCTTCTTGCGAGAACGGACGTGAGAAATCGGGGAAGAAAGACGTCGCATCGCCTGCGCCCGGGCCCGCGGCAGTCCGCATGTCTGCCAGGCGTGCCAGCAGTGTGTTCATGCCGCCCGCGGCGGCAACGGCGTACCAGGCCACTCCAATCACAATCGCCATCTTGAGAGCGAACTGGAACAGATCGGTCCAAAGCACGCCCCACAATCCACCCAGCGCGACATAGAGACCGGTGAATGGAATCAAAAACAGAACGCAAATTGCCAAAGCGCTGCGATCGCTTACGCTCAGCGTGACCGCAACGATGCTGGTCATGGCTTTGGTCACCCAGCCCAGGATGAGGCAATTCATGAGCAGTCCGAGATAGATGGCGCGAAAGCCCCGCAGAAACGCAGCCGGCTTTCCGGAATAACGCATCTCGGCAAACTCTACGTCGGTCAGAAGTCCGGAGCGGCGCCAGAGGCGGGCAAACAGAAACACCGTCATCATCCCGGAAAGCAGGAATGCCCACCACAACCAGTTCCCTGCAATTCCCTGCGTGTAGACCAGGCCGGTAACGACCAGCGGCGTGTCGGCGGCAAACGTGGTCGCCACCATGGACGTGCCGGCTAGCCACCAGGAAACGTTGCGCCCGGAGACGAAGTAATCGTCCACGCTCTTAGCCGAGCGCGAACGGAAGTACAGGCCCAGCGCAAGCGTGATACCGAGATAGAGGACGATGGCCGACCAGTCAAGCGGGGTGAAATTCATGGCGGGAGGATACATCAGGTCTTGCCAGATGCGAACAAGAAAGTGTTATATAGCGGTTGCGCACCCAAGTGCCCCGCGCAGGAAACGGCCAGCCGTCATCCTGGCGTAGTGGATAAATTCGCGCCGCCAAGCAACCACGGAGTCGAAGGATCTCTCCTCTTCCCCAACTCGCCTCCGGGCGCAGCAACTGGAATACTACGCACGGCAACTTCGTTCAGCTGCTACGGGTCCTTCGACCCCGGGATGACAGGGCTTATTGTCCTGAGGTAGCGCCGGTCCCCGCCCCCGTCAGGTAAAGCTCAGCCACATGCTCTGCAATCTTCCCCGGATCGCCCTCCGCAAGATTCGCCAGTACCACCACCGTCAGCTTGTCGTCCACATAGCGCGAGATCTGCGTCTTGAATCCCTGCCACGCGCCGCCGTGATCAATGAGCCGATGTCCGCGCGAGCTGGTTATCTCCCACCCAAATCCGTAACTACCGGAATTGGGCTGACCATTGTTGAGTTTAACCACCGTCCACATCTGTTCCAGACTGGAGCGCTTCAGAAGTTTTTCGGTGTACAGCGCCGCGTCCCACTTCGCCAAATCCAGAATCGAAAAATAGAGACTGCCGTCGGCGGTGGTATTCAGGACGGGCGAGACCCACTCCTGGTTCTTCAACTCACCCTTGACCAAACGATAGCCAGCCGAGCGGTTGGGAATAATGTCAGCCTCGTTGATGATTCGCGTCGTCTGCATCCCCAACGGCCGGAAGATTCGCTCCTGCAGCACGTCGCCGTAAAACGTGCCGGTTACGCGGTGGATGATAATGCCCAGCATCAGATATCCGAGATTGCTGTAACTCCATTTCGTGCCCGGCGGAAAGGCCAAAGGGATCGCCTCCACGATTTTGAGCAGTTCGTCCTCGCCACGGTCCTTGCGGAAATCGAAGTCTTTCGGATAGTCGGTGAAACCGCCGGTGTGACTTAGGAGGTGACGGACAGTCACCGGCCTCCACGTGGACGGAGCCTCGGGAAAGTATTTCGTGATGGAGTCGGCCAGGCTGATCTTTCCTTCGTCGACCAGCATCATGACGGCTGTTGCGGTGAACTGCTTGCCTACTGAGCCCGACTGGAAAAGGGTCTCGGGCTTGACGGGCACCTGCAGCTCGACGTTGGAGAAGCCAAAACCCTGAGCTCGGACAGGCTTACCGTTACGCGACACCAGCAGCGCGATGCCAGGAATATGCTGGCGCGCCATCTCCACCTTCACGTACTGTGCGACCGCGTCGGACGAAGAGCCGGAAGTTTGGCTAAATGCCCTGCCAGCCAGGATGAGTGCGACCATCAGCAGCTGCAAGGCAGGACTTTTCACCGCTTAGGCCTCCATCCTTTAAAAAAACGCATAAACGACGGAAAGACAGGAAGTACGTAGGGGCGGGTGCCCTCGCGCAGCCGGGCAAAGTCCGGCACGGTCCTGGGAAATCCGACAACCAGAGGCGAGCCTTGCTCACCCACCCGGACAAGGGCGTCCATGTCTACGTGTCCCGTGGCTGAAGGCTGAGAGCTGACCGCTGAGGCTCTTCTAACCTGAGTACACCAGTTCTACGACGGTGCAGTCATCACTGAGCGGAGTTCCTCCGCAGAAGTTAGCTACGGCGGTAAAAATGTCTTCGAGGGTCGCGCTCTTCGCGGCCACTGCCTCCAGGCGCGAGTCTTCGAAGAAGTCGCCGCGCGCGTTTTCCGCTTCGGTGACTCCGTCCGTGACCAGAATCAGGCGATCGCCGGCGTGGAGACTGACGTGGTCACTCTCATAGGTAGCGTCGACCAGCAGGCCGACCGGCAGATTGCCATGTGGCGGCCGAATCACTTCTTTATTGCAAACCAGCAGAGGAGGCACGTGGCCGCAGTTCACGTATTCCAGTTCCCCGTCCCGGCGGATGCGCGCGATGATCAGCGTGGCGTACTTCTCTCCAATGTGCTTGTGGGTGAAGAAGCGATTGGCGGCGACTACGATATCGATCAGCGGCATCCCGGCGGTGAGTTGGGAAAAGATCATGCCCTGCAAGGTCGAAGCCAACAACGCGGCTGAAACTCCCTTGCCGCTGACGTCCGCCAACACTACCGCCAAACCCTCTTCGGTATTGACCGCGTCAAAGAAGTCCCCCCCGATTTCCTTACAAGAGAGATTTCTGCCCCTGAGTCTTGCAAAGGGGACTTCCGGAATGGTCACGGCCATCAGCCCCTGCTGAATGGAAGCAGCGATGGAGAGTTCCTGCTGGTAACGGCGAGAGGCTTCTTCGGCCTGCACCAGGCGCGCGTTTTCAATCAACGAAGCCGCTTCCGTCGCGATGGCACGCAAGATGTCATTGCTCACACTCGAAATGTCTCGCGAAGCGAAACGCGAATCTACATAGAGCGCGCCCATGACCTCGGCGGAGCTCTCGCTGGCCACCATGGCCGTGTCACGCGTGGTCTGCACCTGCGGCTTGCGCAAGGGAATGCAAATTACGGTGCGGAGATCGTAGGCCACGATGCTGTGCCGGCCGGCCAGATCGAGTGACTGACTGGTGTCGGTGATCACAAACTCCGAATTCGATTTCACTCCTTCATCCAAGATCGAATGTGAAATCGTGGTGTCATCGAGCAGCGGTTCGCCCTTCGAGTTTCGCCCGGCGGCCAGTCGCAGGTTGTTCTCTTCGTCCCGCATGAAGACATATCCGCGCTCGGCGCGCGTAAGTTTCAGGGTCGCGTCCAGCAAAGTCACCAGAATCTCGTCGAGCACGCCGGTCGTGTTCAGCTTACGGGCGGCTTCAAGAAAAAGTGTCAACTTCTCCAGGTCCGTGGTGTCGGTCGAGATCTGAATGCCCGAAATCTGGCTCAGGAATTCACGGGCCGTGTTGGAGCTGGCATGATGAGGATGAAAGATGACATAAGAAACGTCGCGGACGCCGAACTCGACTCGATCGTTGCGCTCCAAGGTCTTGCGCTGGATTCTTTCGCCGTTGACGAAGGTTCCATGCTTGCTGCCCTGGTCCACCACGCAAAACTGCCCGTCCTCGGACGTGATCAGAGCGTGGTCGCGAGAGACGCGAGGATCGGCGATGACCAGATCCTTGTCCACCTTTCGACCCACGGTGAACGGAGTGTGGTCAAGGTTGATGGTGCGCTGGTCGTTACCCTGCACGAAAACCAAGGTGGGAAAAATTCCCGACCCCGGCGACGAAATTGGGCCCGTGATAGGTGGATAGGTCATTTGGCTGGCCTGCCCTTGCGCTTTTAAAGAGAACGACTCCGGCAGGCGAGGAGTTCGATCTCAGCCTTCCCCGTCCCAATTTGT
>Ga0134124_10005628_pt1 | contig 10061 bp, 7 predicted proteins | sample KB304_FD_96880 | JGI IMG/M metagenome (GOLD analysis project Ga0134124, IMG submission 96880) | Terrestrial soil microbial communities without Nitrogen fertilizer from Kellogg Biological Station, Michigan, USA - KB3-0-4 | ecosystem: Environmental > Terrestrial > Soil > Unclassified ... | reverse complement strand
CCGGCTGGCAAAAGGAAATTCACGTCTGGCCCTTCCTGCTACGCGTGGAATTTCTCGCTGCCATCATCGTGACGATCATTCTGATGATCTGGTCGATCACATTGAACGCGCCGCTGGAGGAACCGGCAAATCCAAATCTCACGATGAACCCAGCGAAGGCTCCGTGGTATTTCCTGGGCTTGCAGGAAATGCTGGTGTACTTCGACCCGTGGATCGCCGGCGTGGTAATGCCGACGCTGATCATCATCGGCCTGATGGTGATTCCCTATATTGATACGAACCCGCTCGGCGCGGGCTACTACACCTGGAAACAGCGAAAGTTCGCTATCGGCGTTTTTCTTTTCGGCTTCATTATCTTATGGGTCTCCATGATCATCATCGGCACGTTTATCCGTGGACCGGGATGGCAGTGGTTCTGGCCCGGTCAAACCTGGGACCACAATCGGCTGATTTATGAAGTGAACCGGGATCTGCCGGATCTGTTCGGCATAACGTCGAACTGGGGCAAAGGCATCTTTGGTGCGGTCGTGGTCGGTGGATTTTTTCTGGTCTTTGGATATTTAGCGCACGCGTTCTACCGGCGGTTCGATCCGAAAAATTACCAGCGCAAGAGTTTGCTACAGTACTCCATCATGATGGTGTTTCTGCTCACCATGCTGGCGCTGCCGATCAAGATGTTGCTGCGCTTGGCGTTCCACATCAAGTATGTGTGGATTACGCCCTGGTTCAACGTTTAGGGGGAGCGGGTGCCGGAAAAACCCACAAACTCCGAGAGCGATCCGCTGGTCAGCGCATCGCTGGCGCCGCATTACCTGATCGCGGTATTGATCTTGATGGGCACGCTGTTCTGGGCGCTATGGGACGAGGATTCGGGGCAGCGGCCATGGAAGGCGTTTCAGCACCAGTGGAAGGATCGCTACGCCTCGTTCCTGAAGAGCGCGCGATCGCAGGCGAGCGCTTCAGAGAAAGATGTCGAAGGCAGCTCGGAATATCAAGCGTTGAAGCAGGCTTACGATCAGTCAAATCACAGCGCCGCGCCGCGAGCGAAAGAAATCAACGAGAAACTGCGCGAACTGAACGCGAAAATTCTGGCCATCCAAAATGTATTCACGGACCGGCGGGCTTATGTAAATGCGTCGACCTACGACATCGAGACGGACACGAGCGCCTCTTCAAAGCAAAGTAAGCAGAAAAAGCTGGCGGCCTACAAGCAGCAAGTGGCCAGCGTCGAATTTCCGGACGGCAGCAAGCAGCAGTACAACTTCGACAAACTCGAAGAGGCTTACAACTCGCTGAGAGACGAGCGCACCAAGCTGAGCACGGAACTTGGCGAGGTGCTCAAGCCGGTGAACGAGCAGAAGGCCAAGCTCGATACCTACATTTCCGATCACATGGTGAATCTCACCGCGTCGCAGATGACCGGGCTGGTGGACAAGACGGAGAGCTGGGATCCAAAGATTCTGCAGATCAACGTTCCCGATGCCAACATCGTGGATCGCTGTGAGTCATGCCACATGGGCGCTCGGGAGCCAGTGAAGCTGACGGCAGCCTCCATGGCGTTGAAGGGCAAGAAGCCGGATGAATACGCACTCGCGTTTACCAGCCATCCGGAACCTGAGCTGCTGAAGATTCACGATCCGGAAAAATTCGCCTGTTCACCCTGCCACCAAGGAAATGGCCGCGCAACAACCAGCGTCGAGAAAGCCCACGGCACCTACGAGCACTGGCTGTGGCCTCTGTTTCCGAGGCAAAACATTGAGTCGGGCTGCCAGACCTGTCATGCCGCCGACATGATGCTGGTGACCAACGACGTTGGGTGGACCATCAGCGAAGGGAAAGATCTGTTCCGACAACGCGGGTGTGTAGGTTGTCACCGCTATGAGGGCTACGACAAGGAGCCTGAAGAGTTGTTGTCCGTCGCCCAGCAAATCAAGCAGTTGGAAAGCGAGAAGAAAGAAAACCTGAAGCAATCCACGTACCTGATGAAGCAGGCCGATGCCGCGGCGTCGAACGACGAAGCGAACCGGCTGAACGACCGCGCCGTGGCCCTAAGAGTGACCAACAGCAAGGTGGACCTGCGAATCGTGCAGCTGGATCGCACCACCAAGAGCCTGCTGCAGGACATGAAGAAGGTCGGGCCGAACCTGAAGGAAATTCGCCTGAAGCTGAATAAGAACTGGGTTCCGGTGTGGCTGAAAAAGCCCAGCGACTTCCGACCGACAACGAAAATGCCAAATTTTCGTCTGACCGACGATCAGGTTAAGTCCATTTCGGCGTTTTTGTGGCAGTCGGCGTTGTCAGATCCGTTGCCAAAGCGCAATCCGGGCAATGGGGCGCGTGGCAAGGAGCTGTTCGAGACGCGCGGCTGTTTGGCATGCCATTCCATGGGCGAAGGTGAACAGATGCAGGGCGGAACTTTCGCCGCGAATCTCACGCGGGTCGGTGAGAAGGACAACTACGACTATTTGGTGCGCTGGGTGCATAACGCACGAGAGCGCACGCGCCCGTATTGCCCCTATGAGAAGAAAGACATCGGTCCTGCGGATTACGCGAAGAAAGGTCTCCCTTACGTTTTCGATCTTGAGCACAGCAAGTGTCCGAACGACGGACACGAGCTACAAGTGCAGAATATGACGGCGATGCCTAGCTTGAGGCTATCTGCGGAGGATGCCCAGGACGTAGCCAGCTATCTCGTTTCCCTCAAGAGGCAAGACCCGTCGGCGTATGCCGACGCGGCGTTCATGGACGATCCGGCTCTAAAAGAGGAAGGGAAGAAATGGGTACGTCACTTCGGTTGTGCCGGATGCCATGAGATTTCAGGATTGGAAGAGGAAGGGCGCATCGGAACGGAGTTGACGTTTGAGGGTAGTAAGCCAATTGAGCGTCTGGACTTTGCTCTGTTAACGGAACCCGCACAGCGCGGCGGTCATGAGCCCATTACCGATCCCGATGACCTGGCGCGGTTGCCCGAAGGCCCGGCGAAGGCTGTCTGGTACGACCACAAAGGCTTCTTCGAACACAAACTCGCTGAACCAGGCATCTGGGACAAAGGCAAAATTAAGCCGGAGACAGAAAAGCTCCGCATGCCCAACCCGCATTTGACCAAGGAGCAGGTACGGGCGCTCACGACGTTCTTGATGGGTAGCCAGGAAAGCGGGCTGCCGGCCAATTATCAATATCGCCCGCTCGACTATCGCCACGATATTCAAGAGGGCTGGTGGATCATACGCAAGTACAACTGCATGGGGTGTCACCAGCTCATTCCGGGACAGAAGACTTCCCTGATGGCCATGGCGCGCTATCAGGATGCGCAAGAACAACTGCCACCCAAGCTGCTTACCGAGGGTGCGCGCGTCGATCCGCAGTGGCTGCTGGCATTCCTTGCCGATCCGTCGCTGAGTGGCGGCAAAGACGCGAACCGAAATGGCGTACGGCCCTATTTGCAAGTGCATATGCCGACGTTCTCTTTGTCGGAGAACGAACTCGGCAAGCTGGTGCGATTCTTTCAAGCGCTAGCGCGGCAGCCATTCCCGTATATTCCCGACCAGGTTCCATCGCTCACCGCCAAAGAAACCGACATGGCGCGAAGCTTGTTCAGCAGTCCCGCAGCGCCCTGCCTGAAGTGTCATGCCACTGGCGATCCGACGCACGATCGCACCGCAACTGCTCCTAACTTTCTACTCGCCAAGGGACGCCTCAAACCAGACTGGGTCGAGCGCTGGATCATCGATCCGCAAGCGATCAGTCCGGGGACTTCGATGCCATCGGGATTGTTCAAACGGCAGAACAATCAGTGGGTTTTCTCGGGCCCGACTCCCGCGTCTTTTCAGAAATACGACCAGGATCATACGAAGTTGCTAGTGGATTACATATTCCAGCTGACTGCCGAAGAGCAGCGGCGTGTAGGTGCTTCAGCAGGACGTGCGAGTGCGGTTGGCGGCGCGTCTTTGGGTGGCAAGACAGCGGCCGGTACGGGGCACTAGGCCGGCACTAAAGATTTGTGAAATCAGAAATTCTGAGGGAGGGCAGGAACAACATGAAAACGAAAACACGGTTCGCGGTCTATGTGCCCGTCGCGCTGGGAGTTCTCCTGCTCGCCGGCTGTGGTAAGAAAGAAGAAGAGCAGCCTGCGGCGACTTCGGCGCCCGCAGCGGCACCCGCGGCCACGCCAATCGATCCCGCCACGGCCGCGTCGGTTAGCGGCACCGTGAAGTTCGACGGCGCCGCGCCTAAACCGGCGAAGATCGACATGAGCCAGGATGCAAACTGCAAAGGCTCAAACACTGCGGAGAATGTTATGGTTGCCGGCGGGCACCTCGAGAACGTTTTCATCTACGTAAAGGACGGGCTCGGCAATCGCACTTTCGCGACTCCGGAAGCCGTGACCTTGGACCAGACTGGCTGCCGCTATCATCCGCACGTGCTGGGCGTAATGGTGGGGCAGACCATCAAGATCGTGAACAGCGATCCGACGACGCACAACATTCATCCAACGCCCAAGGATAATCGCGAATGGAATGAATCGCAGGCGCCGCAGTCCGCGCCGATCGAGAAAACTTTCGCGCGCGAGGAAGTATTACTCCCCGTGAAGTGCAACCAGCATCCGTGGATGCGCATGTACGTCAACGTGGTGAAGAGCCCGTTCCATGCCGTGAGTGGGGCCGACGGCAAATACGAGATCAAGGGATTGCCTCCCGGCGAATACACCATCGCTTTTGTGCACGAAAAATTCGGCGAGCAAGACCAAAAGGTGACGCTCGCCGCGAAAGACAGCAAGACGGTTGACACGACATTCAAGCAATAAAGCGCCCGGGTTGCCGGCGTTGCAGGAGGTTGTTTGTTTGTCTTGATGCTGCTCATATCCATTGTGTTCGCGTTAGTGCCGCTAGCGGGAATCGTGTGGATTTTTGTTGCTGGCTCGATCACCACCGTTGACGGCATGTTCATGTCCCTGATTTTGCTGACGCTGTCGGGCGTGTTTTTACTGAATGTCTTATTGGAGCTGCGGGACCGCGGACTTCTGCCGACGCCGCACAAATCCAAAGCGCCAGCCGCCAAGGAATCCGTTCGCGGGACTACCAGCGAATAGCGCGGTAACTATGGGGACGCAATCTTTTTCTTCGGGCTCAAGCACTGTTGCTTCCGTACCAACCACGGAACGCGCCGGTGCTTCGGCATCACCACGCCGTCGGATGTCCACGCGTAGCCGGCTGCTGTTTTTTCTAACCGCCTGGTTGATCGTATTGATGCCATTTCTCTTTTGGTGGAGCACTTGGTTTGGACGCCAGCTTTCATCCCAGAAGATCGACGAGTATCTGAAGGATGACAAGCATCCGAGGCACATCCAGCACGCGCTGGTGCAGATCGGCGAACGGTTGGGGCGACACGATGCTTCGGCGGCGAATTGGAACGGCGAACTGATCCGGCTGGCCGCTCATCCGGTGGAAGAAGTACGCAATACCGATGCCTGGGTAATGGGTCAAGACACCTCGGTGCCGGGATTTCACGATGCCCTGCTGAAGATGTTGCAGGACCCTTCGCTAAGCGTGCGTGGCAACGCCGCTCTCTCTTTGGTTCGTTTCGGGGATGCTACGGGTCGTCCCCAGATTGTGGCGTTGCTGCAGCCCGCCAGGATCATTTCGCCTGGCAGCGGCCGCGTTGTTGATGTCGATAAGCCCGGCACGGCAGTTCATCAGGGCGGGCTGGTGGCGAAAATCCAGGAAGGCCAACTGACCACGGAGGTTCGTTCACCTATCACTGGGCGCATCGGCTGGGTTAGAAGCGCAGCGGGTGCTGTTACAAGCCCAGGTGCTGAAATCGCCACAGTCGAACCGTCGGACGATCAGGTCTGGGAGGCGCTTCGGGGGCTTTATATCGTCGGACAGCCAGACGACTTGTCCTCGATTCGTGCCTACGAAAGGGAATCGCGCGAGGTGCCGGATCGAGTGCGAGAGCAGGTAATTCTTACTATCAAGGCCATTCAAGAGCGATCCAGGCGATAGCTTCCTGTGGGCTGGCCGTCTTATAAGGTCATTGCGCCGACCACTTTTTCCACTTCTGCGATATCCAACATGACGATGGCGTCCCACGGGCAGCCGTCGAGGAAGCAGCCGTCCGGGCCCTTACTCACGCACTTTTTGCAACCAATACAGAGGACAGGGTCCACTTGAATGCGCCCGAAGGGTGGGTGATCTTCATCGGGCACCCAAAACATGCAGTCTTCAACGGGGCAATATTCCACGCATGCCGGAGAGCCTGCGCAGCCGGTACAGCATTCAGTGATGACCGCCAATTCCTTGGGTTTTTTCTTGCGGGGCGTGGAGATGCCCTTCGAGCGCGGCTCGTGCTTCAGTTCAACGGGGACCATCCCCGAGGGCCTGACGGCTTCGGACTGCCCTGCCATGGCGCGAATTATACTCAAGAACGGACTTTTGCAAAGGGTTTTGCGTTACCAGGTACCAGCAAGCGCTAGCGCTTCGGTACTAGCCTGCTTAGTGCACTGATGCCGCAAGTTTCAAGAAACTTCGTTCCAGTTAAATCAGTACGATCCATCTATAGTACAATCCACAGCCTCCGCGCAAAATAGCTCAAGACCTAGTGATGTTCCGGCTCGAAGGAGAATTTCTTCCGACGGACGGGCCAGGTCCCCTGGAGTTCCCGAATTTCTCAAGTGCTCGGGGAAGAGTGTCTAAGTCCTCGGGGAAGAGTGTCTAAGTCCTACCCGCTTTTTCGGAGTGATTGGAAGCTCCATGCTCGTTGCAATCGGAATGATCCTCTTGCTCGCCTGGCTGTTTGACCACGCTGTCCATCTGACGGCCGGCTCGCTGATTGATCTGCTGCTGTTGTTCGCCGCGATCGCGTTCGCGCTGGACTACATTCGTAGGCGGAATGCGTGGGATCGCCGACCGAATTGGGATCATCGGCCGCCCAAGGCGTATCGCCGCCCGGTGAATGCCCTGACCCGGTGGCTGCGCGATAAGTCTCCGCGCACGGACAATGCGGTCGCTTCGTCGCCGAAGACGGACGGCCAGCAGACTCCCGCTGCTGGCGGTCAAGGCTAGGTCCAACCTGGCCTGTCGGATCCTTACTCGGCGCGCGTGTGGCCGGGCGACAATCGAAATCTACCGCTATGCATTTCCACAACTGAAATAGGGTGCGCGAGGCGAGGCCCGTTCCGCGCGACCCATTACGCGATCGATGCTGCCTGGAAGCCGCCGCTTCGCCTCGTTAGGTGGAGAAAATTGGCGCGGAAGAGATTCGTCCGTTTACTGCCAAACTGAAAGAATTCCTACGACCACGCGGTCTCCGGAGATCCATGTCAACAATGTAAAGATCGCGAAGAATGCAAAAAACCGCTCGATTTGGACCCGGGATCGATTGACTGGAGGTAAATCTCTGAGTTTTCACAGATTGTTTTGCTGAATATCCGCTGTCGCCCTTCAAATCCCCTGGGAAAAACCATACAAGACCCTGGAACTTCCCCGGCTCGCGCGCGTATGTAGGTGTAAGGACCTCAGGACAGGACCGCCTTCCGGCGCAGGCCAGGTGATGGAGGGGATTCGATGGACTCGATCAGCAATGAATTGCGGCAGGCTGCACGCAGGCTCGTGCGAGCCCCTCTGTTCACCATAATCACCTTGGTGACCTTGGCGGCCGGAGTTGGCGCGAACACCCTGGTGTTCAGTGTATTGGAGGGCGTGCTACTCAAGCCGTTGCCCTATCCCCGTCCCGACGAGCTCGTGGGCGTGTGGCACACTGCGGCCGGACTCAACATCGACAACCTGAACATGGCCCCATCCAACTATTTCATCTATCGCGAGCAGGGCCAGACTCTTCAGGACATCGGTATCTACCAGGGCGATTCGGTCAGCATCACTGGGACTTCGGAGCCTGAAAAGGTCGATGCCTTGGATGTAACCGACGCCACCCTTCCGCTGCTAGGAATCCCTCCCATGCTGGGGCGATATTTCAGCAAACAGGATGATTCGCCAGGCGCGCCCGACACGGCTATCCTTTCCTACGGCTACTGGCAGCGAAAATTTGGCAGCGATCCCGCGATTGTCGGCAAGACGATTCTCGTGGATGGGAAGAGTCGCCAGATCATTGGCGTGATGCCCCAGCGCTTTCGCTTTCTGGATTATCAGGATCCCGCGGTCATCATGCCGCTTCAATTCGATCGCGCCAAACTCCGTCTCGGGAATTTTAGCTATGAAGGAGTGGCACGCCTGAAGCCGGGCGCGACCATGGCGCAGGCCAACGCAGACGTCGCGCGCCTGCTTCCGGTGGTGAAAACCACTTTTCCTGTGCCGCCGGGATTCAGCTTGAAATTATTCGATGATGCCAGGATCGGCCCCAATGTACGCCCCTTGAAGCAGGATGTTGTCGGGGACGTAGGCAAGGTGCTGTGGGTGCTGATGGGATCAATTGGTGTGGTGCTGCTGATCGCCTGCGCCAACGTCGCCAACCTGCTCCTGGTCCGCGTGGAAGGCCGGAGGCAGGAGTTGGCCGTCCGTGCGGCATTGGGTGCCAGCCGCGGCCGCATTGCCGGAGAGCTCATGCTCGAGAGCTTCATGCTCGCGTTGATTGGCAGCGTGCTGGGTTTGGGATTCGCCTGGGTCGCTTTGCGTATCCTGGTAAAGATGGCGCCGTCGGGCATTCCGCGCCTCAACGACATCGGGATCGACGGTCCGGTGTTGCTGTTTACGCTGGGTGCGGCGCTGTTCTCTGGCGTGTTGTTCGGGTCCATTCCGATTTTGAAATATGCGGGCGCCCGCTTGAGCACCGGAATCCGCGAAGGCGGCCGCGCCAACAGCCAAAGCCGCGAGCAGCACCGCACGCGTAGCGGGCTGGTCGTCGTGCAGGTTGCACTCGCGCTAGTCTTACTGGTGTGCTCCGGACTGATGATCCGCACGTTCAACGCACTGACGCAGGTACAGCCGGGCTTCCGTGGCCCCGCGGAGCTGCAGACCTTTGCCATCTCCATCCCGGATACCCAGGTGAAAGATCCCGAATCTGTAACGCGCATGGAAGAAGCCATCCTGCACAAGATCGAAGCGATTCCCGGCGTGAAGTCTGCGGGGATTTCGACCGGCGTGCCCATGTCCAACAACCGCAGTATGGACCCCGTATTCATTGAGAATCGTCCATTCGCGGAAGGCAAAATGCCACCGCTCCGGCGGTTCCGAAATGTCTCCCCTGAGGCGCTCGAAACTCAGGGCACTCCGCTCGTCGCCGGCAGGTACTTTACTTGGACAGACTCCTATCAGAAACTTCCGGTTGCCGTGATTTGCGAAAGTTTTGCGCGCGAATTCTGGCCAAATCCGGCGGATGCCCTGGGCCACCGCATCCGAGTCGGCACCGAAGACGATTGGCGTGAAATCGTGGGCGTGGTCGGCGATGTTTACGACGACGGGGTCAGTGAGAAGCCGCCATCATTCGCGTACTGGCCGCTGCTGATGGCGAAGTTCGAGAGCGAACCTCTTCGCGCGCGCCGCGATGTGTCCTACGTGATTCGCAGCCCGCGCACCGGCTCGGAAAGCTTCATGAAAGAGGTGCGCGAGGCGGTGTGGTCGGTGAATCCGAATCTTCCGCTCTCCGCCGAGCACAGCCTGGAGTACTACTACAAGCGCTCCATGTCGCGCACCTCGTTCACCCTGGTGATGCTCGGCGTGGCCGGAGCGATGGCCCTGCTGCTCGGCGTCGTCGGAATTTACGGCATGATTGCCTACTCGGTCTCACAACGCACGCGAGAGATCGGCATCCGCATGGCCCTGGGTGCGCAACAGCAAGTCGTTACCGGCATGTTCGTGAAACACGGCATGTGGCTGACCGCCATCGGAGTCGTCGCCGGGCTGGCGCTTGCTGTCGTCGCCGTGCGCCTGATGTCATCGCTGCTCTTTAAGGTCAGCGCGGCGGATCCGTTGACGTACGTGGCCGTTTCCGTGGGATTGCTCGCAACGGCGGCGCTAGTAAGCTACTTGCCGTCGAGACGCGCGGCAACGGTGGATCCGGTCGAGGCTCTGCGGGCCGAATAGAGCATTCCAGCCGACTGGCCTCGACTG
>Ga0134124_10005624_pt1 | contig 10067 bp, 9 predicted proteins | sample KB304_FD_96880 | JGI IMG/M metagenome (GOLD analysis project Ga0134124, IMG submission 96880) | Terrestrial soil microbial communities without Nitrogen fertilizer from Kellogg Biological Station, Michigan, USA - KB3-0-4 | ecosystem: Environmental > Terrestrial > Soil > Unclassified ... | reverse complement strand
GCGGTGGAGCTGATGGTGAAGCCCCGGTAGGTGCAGGCGCCCGTGTACGCGGCCGCCCCCGCGCTCACGGGGAACGGCGTCGACTGGGCGGTCATCGGGCTCAGGCGCCGTACGCCCGGACGATGACGTCGCAGACGCCGCCCGGGCACAGCAGGCCGCTGCCCGTGGTGGACAGTTCGACGGCGATGAAGTCGCCGGCCGCCACCACCAGGTCTGAGGCGGTCGACGAGAGCGTCAGTGCGATCGGGGTCGCCTTGGTGGCGTTGGTGCCCGACGCGTACGTGATCGCCGTCGCCCACGCCACGGTGCCGGCACCAGTGGTGCGGTTGAAGAACGACACGGTGAAGTTGTTGGTGTTGGCGCCGGTGATCGCGGCCGACCAGATCAGCGACGCGGACTGGATCTGACACTTGAACGGCGCCTTGAACCCGATCCCGCCGGCGTTCGAGGCCGCCGCGGGCATGAACGGGATCGCGATGTTGGTGTGGATGTCGCCACGGATCTCGGAAAGCTGAGGCATTGCACGGTCTCCTTTGGACCTTGAGATGCTGGGGTTGGCGCAGCCCCGCCGGAGCGGGGCTGCGGGTCAGAGACCGTTAGTTGGCGCCCCGCTGGAAGCCGCGGTAGTCCAGGACCGTGCCGCTGTAGATGTGCCGGATCTTCCAGGTGATCTTGTCGGCGTCGAACATCGACCCGACCGTCTGGTCGGACTGCGTGAACAGCTCCGGCTCCTCGCGGCCCTGGTAGAAGCCCATTTCGATCGTCGGGCACATCGCCGGGTCGGCGATCACGTAGAAGTCGTTGGTGTCGCTGTAGTAGTCGATGACGATGAGGTCCATGCCGCTGTGCAGGTTCGGGGTGTCCGACGGCCCGGCCGGGGTCGCCGGGATCGCCACCGCGGACTTGACCAGCTGGAACGCGATCTCCTCCAGGTTGGACGGGACGACCAGGATCCGCGGGATGATCGACAGCACGTCGGAGGTGTCGCCGTACGCAGCCTGCTGGCGCATCTTGATCCGGATGGCCGAGAGCGCCGACTGCGACAGCGCGCCCGAAGTGGTGTTGGAGTGGGTGGCGTGGAACAGGGCTACCGAGTCGTAGATAGCCGCGTTGGTCGGGAGGATGTCCCACACGAACCGGTACAGGGTCTGCGACGCGGCCAGGCCCAGCTTCACCGGGATCCGCTGGATCGAGCGCAGGTCGTCGTTGGCGACCATCTCCAGGGTCAGGTCCTCGGTGCCGCCGCGCTTGGTGATCGAGTACGTGGCTTCCTCGTCACCGGGTGAGGTGAGCGGCTGGTACGGCTGGCCCTGGTTGACCGCCGGCAGCACCCCGTACCCGCCGAGGCGGTCGATGCGCTGGGTGCGGAAGTCGTTGACCGGCACGACCGAGGACACGATCTGGCGCCACGTCGACAGCGACGGCTGGTTGTACTCGGCCACCATCCGGCGGGTGATCGAGTCGCCCAGGATCACGTCCCAGGACGAGGACGTGAGCGACTCCGTGACGCGCCGCGAGCTGTCGAACTGCCCGCCGAACGACTCGCGCAGGATGACCCGGTTGAAGTCCTCGTCGAACAGGCGCGGGCTCTTGCCGGTGAAGTCGACGTAGGCGGCCTTGAAGGAGTGGTAGCCCTTGCGGTAGTCGCCGTTGATCATCGCGTCGACCGCGGCGACCTTCTTGTCCAAGGCCTCCTGCGTCACGACCGCGGTCGAGGACGGGGCGAGCTGGCCGCGCTCCATGATGGCCGCGGCCGCCTTCAGCGACGCGATCGCGTCGTCGATGTGGGCCTCCGTGACGACCTCGGGCAGCCCGGCGGTGAATGACTCGGTGACCGACGTCGGCAGGCCGGCGTCTTCGAGCTTGCTGCGGATCATGGTCTTGCCCATGAACGAGGTCTTCAGGAGACCTCCCTCGGTGACGCGACCCTCGACGACCCGCTCGGTCGGGATGGTGGACTCGGTGGTGGGCGTGCCGGTCCGGCTCAGACCTGCCGCCGCGAGCTGCGCGGGCGAAAGAGTCTGCAGCACGGCGGCGAGCTGGTCAGTTGCCTGCACGGCGCTCTCCTGTACTTGTTCGGCCCCCGTGGGGGTTGTCTCGATGCCGCCCTGGACCACGCGGACGGCCTGGCCGCCGGCGGACGGGTCGGCCACAACATCGGCGGACTGGACGGCGGTGATCGCCACGGCCTCGCGGGTGCGGCGCCCGCCCTGGGGCCGGCCGGGCTTGAAGTTCGCCATGACGTCGTGGCTGATGCCGACCAGCGACGGCAGTCCGGCGGCCTGGTTGACGATCGTGGCGTCCAACGCCTCGGCGGTGTGCTTGGCTGAGGGCAGCAGGTGCAGGTCGCCGTACAGGCCGTCTGCGGTGGCTTCGACGTTGCGGTACGACCCGACCAGACCGGTCAGGGTGGACGACTGGAGCTCGGCCGCGGACCGGTGGTGGTCGTAGGCCTTGGCCCCGTCGTAGAGCGGCGCGGCGGCGCGCATGACGGCCTCGGTGTAGTGGTTGCCGTTGCGGCTGGTGCCGTACTTGAGGATCTGCACCCGGAACACTCGGCCGCCGTTGCTGTCGACGCCCTTCGCCTCCAGCACGCGGCCTTCGACGGTCTCGACGGACTCGGTGACCCGCATCCCCGGGTTGGCCGCGACGTACGCCTCGGCGGCCTGCTGGACGGCCATGGCGAATGCCGGGTCGTCCGGGTCGGAGTTCGCGATCGGGTCCAGGGTGGACAGGAACGCGAAGCCCTCCGTGGTGGAGTGGTCGATGAGCGCCTCGACATCGGCGCCGTGACGGTCGGCGGAGTCCTCCAGGGCCTCACGGACGGCAGCCGCCCATGCGACCGCGAGGTCGGTGTCTTCGTCCGTGGCTGTGGGCACGGTCTACCTCCGGGCATGGTGACGGACCGTCCGGTGAGGACGGTTGAACAAACAGGGATGAACTAGCGAAGGCTCCAGCGAGCGCGGTCCCGCACGATCTCGGCGGCGATGTACTGAGCCAGCGCGGATCGTGTCCAGGTGCCCCCTTGGCGCGGTGTGCGTGGGATCGGCAGGCTCACTGCGGTGGCGAGCCGCCTGAGGCCCGCAGCGTCCTCACCTTCGAGGCGGGAAGCGATCGCCGAAGCATCCGGCAGCGAACCGATCTCCGCCGCCAGCCGCTCCGAGCCAGCCGCGCGAAGCCCGCGCACATCCCATCCGGACGGCAACGCGCCGGTCTCTGCGTATCGGACTGCGTCGGCTTCGGGCAGGCCGGCGCGCCTCGCCGTTTCGAGTGCCTTGGCCGCCTTCGGTGCCGCCTTGGCCCTGGTCATCTTCGCTACAGCAGGAGATGAGGAGGGCGCGGACGGGGTGCGGCCGGGTGTGGCGCCGAGACCATCGGCGTGAGGCGTGACGGCGAGGCTCCTCGCATGGTGCACATCCTCGGCCGAGTACACCCCGAGCGTGCTCGTCGAGTACATGTCCTTCATGGCCTGGAACGACAGTCGCGAGCCGACATGCTGGGCGACAATGCGGTCGGTGAGCTCCGCTTTGCCCCTGCTGATCCCAGCCGCACTCGGCGACACCTCACGGAGCTGCGCCATGCTCAAGCCCTTGAGGATCGCCTCGCCCTCCTCGCGGGACTGCGCCGACGCGAGCCGGGAGTGGACGTCAGCGACGTCGAACGGGGCTGCCGCTGCTTTCCCTCGCGCCAACTTCGCTGCTGCGGGGGAAGCACCGCCGCCGGGCACTCGGGCAGATGCGGCAGCAAGGTGCCGAAGTCCGCCCTCACCGTTGCCGCCCATGCCGCCGTTGCTGCGACGGTCATGTTCCATCGCCGCCTGCAGCAGGTATAGCCGTCGGGCCGGGGCCGTCTTGAGCACTGACGGCATGTCGAGGTTCGCTTCGTAGGCGATCTTCTTCAGGTCGGCCGGACTACGACCAGCAAGACCGGCGCGCTGCTCCAGGTCGTCCAGGTTCCAATCCTGGCCATTGATTTCGGCCGTTCTAGGGCTGGCGGCTGGTGTGGCCTTCTTCGCTCCCGTGGGTACGAGCGAGTCGACCTCTTCGGGGGTCAGTCCCATGGCCTTGAGCCGGGACCGCTTCTGGCGGTCGGTCAGGCTCGGGTCGGAGGTGATGTGATGGCCCCGGTCAGCGGCTGACGGGCGGGAGCGGTCGATGCTGGGGCTGGTCGGTGACGCCGCTTGGGCACCGGCCGGCCGGAAGGTCCTTTCGATCCCCAGCAGGTGCCGGTCCTCACCACCGATCCGGACTCCCGCCGCCCGGTCATCGGGGGTCATCCGCTTCTGGTTGGCCTCCGGCTCCAGGCTCACCTCGGGGTGTGCCCGAGAGAGGGCGCGGATGGCATCGTCGAACTCCGACTTCGACATCTCCGGGAACTGTGCCCGTACCTTGGTCAGGCTAACGAACTCCGCCGACCGGTCTGGAGCCCGACCGCCGAGCAGTTGCTTGTAGGTCGCCCAGATGCGGTTCTCGAACTCCGCCTGGCGAGCGTCGACCGGGGGTGTCTGTAGGGCATCCACGTGGGACTGGGCGGCGGCGATGTGGTCGCCCTGGGCCGCGCGCATCGCCGAGGCTGCGGTGCGGGAGTCGACCCGGCCGGCCGCTACCTCGTCGGCGAGGTGCTGGCGGAACTGGTCCTGAGGCGCGGGCTTGGGCATGGGGCGCGGAGTGGTGTCTTCGATCCGAAGGACGTGGTTGTCCTGACCTCCGAAACGGAGGGCAGCCTCGCGGTCCTTGGCCGAAAGTGCCTTCCTGTTGTCCCACGGGATGAGGTGGTGGCCGGGCTGGACGGCCATCCGCCCCAGCGCGGCGTCGACCTCGGCCCGGTCCATGTTTTCCTCGGCGAGGCGATCGCGCACGCTGGCGAGCGGGACGTATTCACCCGGGCGAGTCGCTAGGTCGGCGTAGGCCTTGCGGATCTTGTTCTCTACCTCGACCTCGCGGGCCGCAGGTGTCGCGGCACGGGCGGCGGCCATCTTCCGCGCCGCCGGTGATGTGGCCAGCGGGTGCGCGTCGAACGACCGGGCCGGGTCGTGGATCGGGTCCGTCACCGACTGCTGCGGGCGGACCTCGTACGTGCCGTCGTCCCAGTGCACCCGCATCGTGCCGGCGGCGTGGTCCACCGTCGCGACCGTGCCGAGGCGACGCTCGTCGCGGGTGTCGACGACCCGGTCATCCGGGCGCGGCCTGCGGGAGGGCAGGTGCAGCGAGGCCACCGAGCCGCCGGCGGTGACGGAACGACCCGTCGACCGACGGATATCGGAAGCGGTCTGCCGGTCCTCCAGGTGTCGGGCCGCGTCCTCATGACCGGCGGTGCGCAGCGCAGAGATCACGGCGCCCAGTAGCGTCCAGCGGCCGTGGCCGTCGCGGGGCTGGGAAGGGTCGAACCGTTCCTGGAACCGGGCGATCTGGAACAGCCGCACTGCGGAACCCATCGCCGACTCCTTCACGCACGGACTGAGTCGGACGGCGTCCTGCACCTTGCGCAGCAGGGTCGCCGAGGCGTGACCGTTGGGCTTGATCCCGAGCCGCTGCTGGGCCTGAGCCACGGCGGCCTGGGTGTGGCCGTCGAACGTGCCGTCCTGGGGCACCTGGAACCCGAGCAGGCCGAGCGCGTACTGCAGGTTGCGTACATCGTCGCCGGACTGACCGAGCTTCATCGTCCGCGACGTGGTGGGCGGCGGGAGAACACCCTGCGGCGCCGACGGCTTCGCCGCTGGCTTCGCTACCGGCCTGGCGGGCGCCTTGGCAGCGGGTTTCGCCTTGGAGGACCCGCCACTGTTGTTCTTGACGAACTGACCACCGTGCCCGGACCCGGCGGCGCCGTGCGGGTGCTTCGACTGATCCCCGGACCCGCCGACAGTGGTGGTGTCGTCGGCTTGGCGCGCCTCACGGAACAGCGCAACGGCGCGCGACACAGGTCAGACCTTCCGAACCTTCGGGACATCGAACACCAGCCCGTCCGGAGTGACCGTGGTCCGCACGCCGTCGTGGGTGGTGATGACGTCGCCCTCCACGGAGACGATCTCGCGCTCCTTGGCGCCGAGCAGTTTCGCGGCGTCCGTGACGCTCGTAGCCTTCGCCATGCTCGCTCCTTCTGGGTCAGCCCGGGCCAACAACGTGGCCACGGGGAGGCTTGCCATGCGCGACCCTGTTCAGGTCGCTGCCGGCGGTGAAGTGGAAGACGTCCTCGAACCACGCGGAGGCGGCGAGCTTGGCCCGCTCCTCGTCCATGTACTTGAGGAGGTGGTGATACAGCGTCGTCCACGGATGGTCGGACTTGGCCCACTTCGCCAAACCCTCGGGCGTGCGGGTCCAGTAGTGGTGCAGCTGTTCGCGGTCGAACGCTTCGGCGGCGCGCATCAGGTTGACGGCGCGCATGTCAGCTCGCGACGGTGAGCTTCACCGGCGGCGCGAACGCCGATGACGGTGCGGAAGTGTCGACATGCTCGGCAAGGTCGTCCGGGTTGGTGTCGGGTGCGGCGAGTTCGGCCCGCCACGGCACCCCGACGTAGGACTCCCACGCCTTCTGGGCCGCCAGCGCGGCGGCTTCACGCGACAGCAGCCCGCCGTCCACGAGGGCGTTGAGGCCGGTGGACAGGTTGAGCAGCACCTGCGCTGTGAACTGGGCGTCCGCCGCGGCGACCTCGGGGCCGGTCACGGTCACGGTCATGGCCGCGGGCAGTTCCGACTCGATCCCGGTGCGCGGGTCCGCCACCGTCACGGTCTCGGGGAGACGCTTCGCAGCCACCGCCCGGTCCACGGCGAGGCGGCAGAACTCCGTCATCTGGGCCAGCCAGACCTTCTGCACCCCACCGACCCGGCGGCGGACCGGCTCAGCCATGGTCTGCGACGTGGCGCGGTTCGCGTCCTCCGGGTCCGCCAACCACGTGCGGGCCAGGCCGGCGCCGGAGGCGATGTTGGTCAGGATCGCACCGTTGGTGCGGGTGTCCTCATCGGAGCCCGACGACACGACCAGCGGCACCCACTCAACCGACTCGTTCGTGACCTCGATCGAGCCCGACGGGGGCAACGTTTTCCCCCCGCGGCGCTTCACGTAGCTCTCCACCGCGTCCGGGCCGCCGGCGACCTTGACCTGCCACGCCGCGTACCGGGCGAGGCGCGTGCGGTCCATCAGGTCGGACAGGACGCTGTCGTAGTTGTCGAGCCAGTCCAGGATCGAGTTGATGTACGGGACGCCGCGGATGTCGGTGTCCAGGGCCCGCCACGGCGCCCAGAAGATCGCGTTGCCCTCACGCAGTCCGGTCTCGTCGTTGACCCGGACAATGTCCAGAACCTCGTTCTCACCGTTGGAGGTGCGGGTCGGCGGGAGGGTCAGCTTGTCCAACCAGAGCGGGTTGCCCTTGTACGCGGACACGTTGATGATCGCCGCCGGCTCGACCGGGCAGAACCGCAGCACCCCGGATGAGGGGCCTTCCATGATCTCCAGGACCTTCTCGCCGAGCAGCATCTGCGAGCGGAGCATGACCTCCTGGATCTGGCCGAGCCGGTTGTACGGGTCGTTCCAGAACTCGTCGACCACCTCGCGGACCTTCGGGTCCGTCGTGGTCGGAGAGACCCCGGAGTCGCCGACGCAGAACGCGGTGAACGTGTCCAGGATCGCCGTGCACATCGGGTTCATGCGGTAGCTGGTGACCGCGTAGTCGCGGGCGGTCTCCCGCGTCCATGGCGGCACGTCCCGGCGGAAGTTGCCCCCGGCCCGGGTGTACCCGATGTCGTTGTCGATCGGGTCGTTACCGTACAGGCCGATCCCGCCGCCGGACATGACCACCTGCTGCGGGGTGGCCTCGACGACGCGACGACCGAACAGCGAGCGCATGCGCTACCCGGCCCGCTTCATCGGAGCGACCGCGCCGACCGGCTTCGCCTCGGGCTCGGGCTGCGAGATCCACCACGCCAGTCCCACGGCGCAGATGCCGCCGGCCAGGCCGCCCCAGCGCCAGTCGGTCAGGAACGCGACCATCGCGCAGATCGTCCCCAGTCCGGCCAAGCCGAGCACGTTGGGCAGCAGGTTCGCGGTCCACGCCGGGATGCGGATGGAGATGACCCTGCCAGCCACGGTGCCTCCTAGATCTTCAGGCGCTCGGTGTTGCGGGCGAAGAAGCTGGCGCCCGACGCGGGCGCGGACACGTAGCCCGGAGATGGGGGTGCGGGCCGGGCGGCGAAGGCGTGCAGGGCGTTGGTCAGCGCGACCAGGGGGCTGATGTCGACCGCTGGCGACTTGCGGTTCCACGTCGTCCCGTCGCCGATGCGACGGGTGGCCACCCCCCGCACAGCTGCGGTCAGGGCTGGGTGGGGACGGACCCGCAACCGCCGGCCGGGCACCTGCGCCGGCGCGTCCGCGGGGAGGTCGACCGGATAGGAGTCCGGGTCGCTGGAAACGTGCTGGTGGAACAGGCCGTAGGCGTGGGCCACGTCGCGGGCCTTCATCAGGGCCAGCTCCTCGTAGTACTGCGGCACCAGGTCGTGGGTGAGTTCCGGGATCAGCGACCCGGCCGCACCGCCCGGGTCGACGACGACCCGGTAGGGCTTCCACCGCTTCACCAGCTCCAGCACCCGGGCCGCAACCCACGCGGTTCCGGGGCGGTGCTCGATGACCTCGCCGTGTACGTGCCCGTCGGCGCGTGGGCCGACGATCGCGATGGCCGCGTGCGTGCGCTCCGGCGTCACATCCAGGGCGAGGATCAGCGGGTCCTTCGCCTGCGACTCGGCGTCCTCGGCGCGCGTCCAGTCATCTTCGGAGACGACCTGCCACTCGAACACCTCGGCGCCGGACGGGATGTTGCCGTACGCGCGCAGGAACTCAGGCAAGTCCATCGCGGCCCGCTCCGCCCGCAGGGCCTCGAGGGTGATGGTGTGCTTCCATCCCTCGCCGGGAGGAGCGCACCGACACGGCGGGTCGGGGCACAGCGCCGGGGAAAACGTGAAGAACCCGGCCTCGTCGTCGGGTCGCCACCCCGGAGCCGCCGACCACTCGAAGTACGCCACCCCGGAGCCGGTGTCGTCCTCGACCGCCTGTCGGCCGGTCTCGACCTTCCGGTTCAGGACCAGCGACGCCTCGGTGCCCGCGGTCGAACACACCAGCAGCTGCGCGTCCCGAACCGTGATCATCGCGGGTCGCAGACCCTGCTCGCGGCGGTCGTCGGTGTCGTGCCAGACCTCGTCCATCACGGCCTGGTGCAGGGTCTTCGAGTGACCCGAGGTCGTCGATGTCGACAGGAGCCGGATGATCGACCCGGTCTTGAACTTGATCGACTCATTGCCCATTCCCTCGTTGATCGACAACCGGCCACCGACCGACCCGGCGACCAGGGTCTTCAGCGGCGAGTTCCTGATCAGCGGGAACAACTCGTCGATCCACTTGTCCCGGGCGTCCTTGCCCGTCTGTGCGGTGAACGCCGAGCGCTGAGGATGTGCCCAGCGACGCGACACGCACCGATTGATCTGCCACGACAGGAACAGGGTGGTCTTGCCCGACTGGCGCGGGATCGTCACCCGCACCTCGCGATACGCCGGCAGCCCCGACACCGGGTCAATCTCGCACCCCACGTCGGCGACGTAGCGCTGCCAGGGCATGAACGGCTGGCCGAGCTTCTCCGCGATGGCGGCCAGCTCGTGGCCGAACGACTCCCGCTCAGTCCTTCGCCGGGTCGCGAACCGGGGCGGACAACTCATCGAGGAGGTCGTCGATGGACGATCCAGTGTTGCGGTCATCGACGATCAGCGCTCCGATCGCCTCGCGGTACTCGCGCCACATCTGCGAGTTGAAGGGGTTCAGGTCCACCGCCTCGGCGATGGAGCGCAGGGCCTGCACGCGGGCCTCGTCGACCTTCTCGAGGCGCCCCATGCGCTGCATCTCGTTCAGCGTGACCTCGACAGCGCGGGCATTGGGCCCAGCCGGGCGAGGGTGCTCCTCGCGCTTGTGGATGGCCAGGGCGGCCTTCGTTCGCGCTACGTAGTCGCACTCGGGGCAGTCCACGAGGCCCTCCAGACGTAACGCTGCGTGACTGGCGAGACTCTTGGTCACTGTAAGTAAAAGTGGGAGAT
>Ga0134124_10005623_pt1 | contig 10071 bp, 11 predicted proteins | sample KB304_FD_96880 | JGI IMG/M metagenome (GOLD analysis project Ga0134124, IMG submission 96880) | Terrestrial soil microbial communities without Nitrogen fertilizer from Kellogg Biological Station, Michigan, USA - KB3-0-4 | ecosystem: Environmental > Terrestrial > Soil > Unclassified ... | reverse complement strand
TGAGGCCGGTCTTGGCCTCGAAGGCCGTGAGGTGGCTCTTCACCAGGTCCACGGCGGCCGACCAGGTGTAGTAGTTCAGCGGCGCGTTCTGCGCGTTGCCGGCCAGTGGCAGCAGCCCGGTGCTGGCCGCGCCCGCCGCTGCGGACATCTTCAGGAAATCACGGCGACTCTTTCCAGGGGTCCATATCTTGGTCATATCGAACTTTCCTCGGGCGGCGGCGGCGACAGGGTCCAGGGCCATGCCGGGCCAATCAGGTGCGCAAGCCGCCAGCCCACCGCTGCCGACTCGACCGGATGGCATTATTGTTGTTAGGGATATATATCGTCAAGTGACGACTTAAATTATTTTTGACGAGGCGCAAACACGCGGCCACGCGCACCCGATCCGCGTGCGCGGATGCTGGTACTTACGACTAAGGATTCGCGCCGCAGCGCGTTGAGGGCGGCCGTCTACTTGAGCGGCGAGAAACCCGTCGGGCTCATGAAGACGCTTTCCTGGTGCACGAGGTACGGCAGCATGGCAGGCACGAAAGCGCCCCACTCCGCGTCCTGCGCCAGCTTCGCCCGCTGGGTGCCGCGGTGGCCCAGATCCTCATAGGCCCAGATGAAGACCACCGAGTTGAGCACACCGCTTTCCTTGGTCCAGCAGCCGATCAACCTGGCGTAGCGCGTGATGATGTGCAGGCCCTGCTCCTGGTAGAGCCTCAGGAACTCCGCAGCTTTGCCCGGCTGGACCTGGTAGGTGCGCATTTCGAAAATCATGATCCCTCCCTCCATGGATGAAAACCAGTGCGAAGATCATCGCCGAAGTGTCATTCTACAATTCCTCAGTTGACGATATAGTACCGGGTACAGTGCAGGGTCCCTGACACTGCGGCCACTGCGCCGTGCCCTGCTATCGATCAAATGAGAGCCAAGTCAGCCGCCCTTCTCGCTGCCAACCGGCAGGAACCGACCGCCCCTCGACCGAAGGTGGCCAAGCGCCGTCCGACGGTCCGCCTTCCCGCCGCCGAGCGCCGCGCATTGATCCTGGAAAAGGCGTTCGAGTTTTTTTCGGAGTACGGCCTCACGGCGCAGACCCGCGGACTGGCCGATGCCTGCGGCGTGTCGCAGCGGCTGCTGTACAGCGCGTTTCCCAACAAGGCGGCCCTGATCAATGCCGTCTACGACGCCAACATCGCTGGCCCGTTCAAGGCGATCTGGTTCGTGCACCTGCGCGATCGCAGCAGGCCGCTGGAGCAGCGCCTGAACGAGTTCTATCAGGAGTACTACGACACCATCCTGACGCGCCGGTGGCTGCGGCTGTTCCTGTACGCATCACTGGCCGAAGTGGAAATGGCGCCGACTTACATCGCGGCGATCATCAGGACGCTGCTCGAAACGGTGGTGGATGAAGCGGCCTTCGATTACGGCTTGCAGTTGCCGTCGGACCGGGCGCTGATCCAGGAGCTCGGCTGGTCACTGCACGGCAACGTCTCACATCTGGCGATCCGCCGCCACATCTATCACGACGCCACCACGCTGAGCGTCGACCGTGTGATCGCGCTGCACGTGACCACCTTCCTGGCGGGCACCCGGGCGATCCTTCAGCCGGCCGCGCCAGCGAAAGCCAGGGCCAGGCCGGCTTCCTAGTGTCCGGTCTCACAAACTAGAGTTGCGGGGACGACTGCTCGTGCAGGTCCTGCACCAGGGCCATGATGTTGCCCTCGCTGTCCTTGAACCACGCGGCCTTGGCGCCGCCGCCGGTGGCGATGCCCTCGATAGTCTTGACTCCGGGCATGTCGTACTCCTCGAAGACGACGCCGCGGCCCTTGAGCCATTTCACCACCGCCTCGACATCGCCCACTTTCCAGAACGCGCAGCTGGCGCGATTGGTTCCGGCGCCAGCCGAGGGATACATGAAGAACGCGGTGCCGTAACCGCATTGGAAGGTCAGTCCCGGGCCGACTTCATGGCCCGGACCGAGGCCCAGCTTTTCTTCGTAGAACTTGCGCGCGCGCGCAAGATCGCTGACCGGAACATAGGTGTAGACGGGCGCGCTCTTGAGCATGGCTGGCTCCCTTTCGCTTGAGCGAGTGTAGACCGGCGCCGGCCTGTGCGGGCGAACCGGAAACCGGTTGCAAGCTGCGTAAGCGCAGGGCTTTCGCACGCGCAGGCGCATTAATATCGTGCCGCCCATGTACACCCTCCATATGCCGCTGCAGGTCAAGGTCCGTCGACTGCCCGAATTCACCTCCGTGAAGGTCAGCGGCCCGGCGACGCTGGCGGATTTTGTCGCCTTCATCGCCGAGTTCGGGGCCGAGTCCCACCGTCACGGCGACAAGCGCGTGCTGGTCGACCTGCTCGAGGTTCAGAACCAGTTCAAGTTCACCGATCATTTCCGCATCGGCGAGGCCGCAGCCAGGGAGCTCAGGCACCTCGAGCGGCTCGCCTCGGTCGTGCCGGCCAGCCAGCTCACGCGCACCAGCGAAAAGGTGGCGGTGAGGCAAGGTCTGCAGTTGCGCGTCTTCGTCTCGATGAGCGAGGCGATCCGCTGGCTGCAGGAGCCGGCGGCGCCGGGATAGGGGTGCTGTCCTACGCCCTGCGGGCATGCCGATTGCCTCGTATCGGGTGCGCACCTTCGCGCTTAATTTCGAGGAAACCTCATGCCTCTCAAAATCACAAGCCCTGTAATCTTGCTGAGCCTCTCGCTTGCCGTGCTGGCCGGGTGCCAGTCCACAACCCGTTCGACCAGCTCCACGACCGACACGACAACGACACAGAAACGCAGCGCTGCCGCGCCGAGCACCAGCAGCAGCATGGGCGCATCGGGCGCCGCAACCACCCCTAACCCGGCCTCCCCGGCCACTGGCACCGGCGGTGGCGGAGCCGGTGCCGGTTCGGGCGCCACCGGCGGTTCAGGCGCAGGCTCCGGTTCAGGCGCCGGCACGGGCGGCCCCGCTCAGTAGCCGTAGTCTGGCGCGGCTCAGTCACGCGCCTGAGTAACAGCGATACGTCCGCTGCCCTTCGCTCGGGCAGGGCGTATCGCTGTGTTCGGTAAATTCGACAAGTACGCGCCGCCTCAGCGGCCCTGCTTTGCAACAAAACCAATCACCAATCCCTCCGCGGTGACGGTGATATCCCCCGGCTGCAGTCCCATGGTATCGGCCAGGGCGAGCTCGCGGGGGCTCAGCCGATGGAGCACGACTTCGAGCAGGGCCTGCTGCGCCAGTGCCTGCCCATAATCCTGCAGCATTTGAAGCGTTTGCCGCGGCAGGTCCGGCAAGCGGAATGAACGTACGCGAAGCTCATGGGCCCGGATCGACTGGTCGCTCGGCTCGTAGCGCAGCGCGAAGTCCACATCGAAGCTTCCCCGGTAGCTGCGACGCAACGCCGGACCTGACGCACCCAGCACCATCTCGCTGGCCAGCCGGTTCAGTTCGGGCAACAGCTGCAGGCGCGGCGCCTCGACTTCGAGAATGAACAGGTTGCCCACCGGATAGCGCGCCGGGAAACGCGCGGCGATCATCCGTTGCAGCTGCTCGATCGATACCTTGTAGACAGCGTGGTCCGCGGCGCGAGAGGAGGCGCAGCCAAGCCCCGGCCCCGCCAGGCATGCGGCCGCGCCCAGGATCGATCTGCGCTTCATTGGCCGATTCTGCCCGCCGCCCCGGTTGTGCGCAGCGAGGAGCCTGCGCGGCAGGGAAACGGGCCTGCGCCTGGGCTTGGAATCGTGCCAGGCTAGGCGCAGCTGACGCGGTGTGGTCGATCCACACAGGGAGGCTGTAACAACGCATGGTGCGATTCCAAGCCCCGGCCCGAAGGGTTGGGCCTGCAAGGGGGCGCATGCGTTGTTACGGTCACGGGTCAAGCCGTCCAGGCTGGGCTCGCGGAACGCCCGGGGCGCGCAGCTGTCCAGTGCAGCGAGCCCAATGCCGGGCCTACGCTATGCACGTACCGAGGCATCACGCTCCGGCCCGGCCCCGCGCCCGCGCCTAGCCTGCGCCCCCTTGCAGACCCAACGCAGACCCGTTTCTCTGCCGCGCAGGCTCCTTGCGCAATGACCGACAATTCCCGCCATGACCGACCGCAGCACGGCGGAAGCGCCGCCGCTGCCGCGCACCGACACCACCATCCTCCTGCTGTCCTGCGCCGCCTTTTGCAGCGGCGCGGGCCTTCGCATCTGCGACGCACTGCTGCCTCGCATCGCGCACGACTTCGATCGCACGACCGGTGTGGCGGGCCGCGTCATCATCAGCTTCTCGGTTGCCTATGGCCTCATGCAACTGCTGTTCGGTCCGCTGGGGGATCGCTACGGCAAGGCGCGGCTGGTCTACCTGGCCCTGTTCGGATGTGCCGCGGGCGCATGGGCTTCGGCCCGGGCGCCTGGCTTCGACTCGCTGCTGTGGACCCGCGCCGCCTGGGGCATGTCGGCGGCAGGCGTGATTCCGCTTGCGATGGCATGGATCGGCGACACCGTCCCCTACGAGCAGCGCCAGGCGACGCTGGCACGCCTTCTCACGGGCACGCTGTCCGGAATGATGGCCGGCCAACTCGGTGGCGGCCTGTTCGCCGATTCGGCGCCGGGCTGGCGCGGAGCCTTCTTTGCACTGGGCACCGCCTACGCCGTCGTGGCGCTGCTGCTGCTGATTCGCGTGCGCAACATGCCGGCGCCTGCAGCTGCGCCGGCCCACACGCGGATCGGCTTCGCTACCCAGCTGCGCTCGGTGCTGCAAGAGCCGTGGGCGCGCAAGGTGCTGATCGCGGTATTGATCGAGGGTGCCTTCCTGCTGGGGCCCCTCGCCTACCTGCCCGCGTACGTGCACCTGCGCTTTGGCCTTTCGCTCGCCGCGGCGTCGGCGCTGATTGCGCTGTACGCCATCGGCGGGCTGCTGTATGCGCTCGCAGCGCGCCGGATCGTGCCCAGGCTGGGCGAGCGCCGCATGGTGCTGTTGGGCGGGCTGCTGATGGGCGGCGGCTTCCTGGCGTGGCTGCTGGCCCCGCTCGGTGAGCTGGCCGGCCCGATCGCGCTGCTGGTGGGCTTCGGCACTTACCTGTACCACAACACACTGCAGACCCACGCCACCCAGATGGTGCCAGCGATGCGAGCGACCGCTGTGGCGCTGTTCGCCTTCTGCCTGTTCGTCGGCCAGGCTATCGGCGTGACAGCCGCGGGCTACGCTTTCGACCATTGGGGCTACGTGCCGCTGCTGCTGGCGCCCGCCTTGGTGCTGGCTCTGGCGGGGTGGTGGTTTGCGCGCGCGCTCCAGCGGCGAGCGCGGGCGTAATGCTTCGGACCTGCAGGTAATCCCGATTTCCTATCGACCCCGCGCACGGATGAGGAGTTGTCCTACAGCCGAGGTCGAGCTATTTGCCTAGCATGGCTGCTCTGCACTCCAGGAAGGCATCGATGCTGGCCGAAGACCTCGAGAAAATTCCGAAGACCAATGCACGGGACGCTAGCCGGGAACGTGAAATCGAGGAATGGGCCAAGACGCTGGGCATCGCGCCCGAGCGCCTGAAGCGCGCGATCGCCGCAGTCGGGATCACGCCCAGGAAGATCCGCGAATACCTGCGAAACAATCGATAGTTGCGCGCGCAATCGTATGGATGAGCTAGAGCCGCGGCTCGAGCTGGAGCTCATGCGCGCATGCGCTACTTGAGTCCTTTTTTACATGCGCTCGAGCGTTGCGACGCTACAATAAATCGCACAAGGCGAGGCGGGCTTGAACGCGATCGAACGCGAAGAAGATCATCTGCCAGCCACGGGGCCTGCACGAGCCGGCGCAGAGGATAAGAGTACCGCGGACCATGGCCGAACCCAATTATGAAATCCTGTTCAAGAATCTGCCCGGCTTGTACCTGGTTCTCGAGCCGAGCCTGCGGATCGTTGCGGCAAGCGATGCTTATCTGAAGGCCACGTCGACCGATCGCTCCGACCTGGTCGGGCGGTTTCTGTTCGACGTGTTTCCGCGCGATCACGATTACCTTTCCGTCGACACAATCCGTGACATCGACGCGTCCATCGAGTGCGTGCTGCGCAGCGGGCTGGCCGATTGCATGGCCGTTCAGAACGATTACCGGCGCCGGCCCCAATCCGAGGGCGGCGGGGTCGAGATCCGATACTGGAGCCCATCGAATTCACCCATCCTCGCGCCCGACGGCTCGGTCGCTTGCATCATCCACAGTATCGAGGACATCACCGAACTGGTGCTGCTGAAGGAGCAAGGCCGCGAGCAGGCCAGGTTGACGCAGGAGTTGCGCGAGCGGACGGACCGCCTGGGCGCCGATCTGGACGCACGGTCGCGCGAAATCGCTGAAGTCGGCCGGCAGCTCAAACTGGCGAACGAGCAACTCGGGCGCTTCCATGAACAAAGCCTGCATGAGGTCAAGAGCGAGTTCTTCGACAAGTTGAGCGATGAACTGAGAACGCCGCTGACCCTGATCCTCGGCCCGCTGGAACGGCTATTGGACGGTCCGGGCCTGGATCCCGCGGCCCGCAAGGCCCTGGGCGGCGTGCAACGAAGCGCCCGCACGCTGCAGCGCCACGTGGGCGACCTGTTCGACATCGCCAACCTGAATGCCGGGCAGATGGGCCTGCGATACGCTCGCGCCGACCTCGGTTCGCTGGCCCGGCGAGTCGCGTCGTACTTCGAAACCGCCGCGGCTGAGCGCGGTATCCGCTACGAGGTGAACACGCCGGACGTCCTGCCCGCCGAAGTGGACGCCGAAAAAATCGAACGCATGCTGCTCAACGTGTTGTCGAACGCCTTCAAGTTCACGCCCGACGGCGGGCGCATCAGGCTGAGCTTGAGCGCGCTGGGCCGGCGCGCCCGCTTCACCGTCGAGGACGACGGGCCGGGCGTGCCTCAGCCGCTTCGCGCGGCCCTCTTCGAGCGGTTTCGCCACGGTGAGGACGCCACGGCGGCCCGGCAAGGCGGCACCGGGCTGGGCCTGGCGATCGTGCGTGAATTCACGACGCTGCATGGCGGATCGGTGGGAGTGGACGCGGCGCCGCTGGGTGGCGCGCTTTTCACGATCGAGCTGCCGTTGGCCGCGCCGACGGGCGCGCCGCTGGCCGAAGCGGCTTCGCCGGATGGCCAGGCCGCCCGCCAGCTGGCGGACGAATTGGTACGGCGCGAGCCTCGATCGCGCGACATCCCGGTCCCCGCCGACGTCGAGGCACCGCACGTCCTGATCGTGCACGACCATCCCGACGTCAGCGAATTTCTCGCCGAGTCGCTGGGACGCCATTACTGGATCAGCCGCGCGTCCCACGGGCGCGAAGGGATCCAGAAAGCCCTGCTGCCCGACCGGCCCGATCTGATCATTGCCGACGTGGCGATGGCGGACATGAGCGGCCCCGAGATGGTCGCCGAATTGCGCCGCCACAGCACGCTCGAAGACGTGCCCATCGTCATGCTCACCGCCAAGGCCGACGATGCGCTGCGCCTGCAGCTGCTGCGCGAAGGCATACAGGACTACCTGCTCAAGCCGTTCTCCGTGGACGAACTGCTCGCCCGCGTGCAAAGCCTGCTGGCCCGCTGGAAGCGCACGGGACAGCGGCTGCGCCAGAGCGAAGAGCGCTACCGCACCCTGTTCAATTCGGTGGACGAGGGCTTCTGCATCGTCGAGATGATCTTCGACGACAGCGGCAAGGCCATCGATTACGTATTCCTGGAAACCAATCCGTCGTTCGAAAAGCAGACCGGCCTGGTCGACGTCCAGGGCAAACGCATACGCGAGCTGGCTCCCGACATCGAAGAGCACTGGCTCGACATTTACGGCAAGGTCGCCTTGACCGGCGAGCCGGTGCGGTTCGAAAGCCACGCGGAACACCTGGCCCGCTGGTTCGACACCTATGCATTCCGCTACGGCGACCGCGAGAACCGGCAGGTCGCGCTGCTGCTGGCCGACATCACACGGCGCAAGCGCACCGAAGAAGCGTTGCTCGAAGCCGATCGCCGCAAGGACCAGTTTCTGGCGCTGCTGGCGCACGAGCTGCGCAATCCGCTGGCGCCGATCCGCAACGCAGTGCAGATCCTGCGCATGTCGCCGGCTGCCAATCCAACGACCGCCCAGCTGCTGCCGATGATGGAGCGGCAACTCGCGCACATGGCCCGGCTGCTGGACGATCTGCTGGACGTGAGCCGGATCGCCAACGGAATGATCGAACTGCGCAAGGAAAGGACGGACGTGGTGCAGGCGGTGCAGACGGCGCTGGAAGCGAACAAGCCGCTGATCGATTCGAAGGGCCATCAGATGTCCATGTCGCTGCCGCCCCACCCCATCATGGTGGATGCCGACCCGGTGCGCCTGGCGCAGGTCGTCTCCAACCTCCTGAACAACGCGGCGCACTACTCGCCACCGGGTGGCCGCATTCACCTGAGCGTGCATCCCGCGGGCCCCGAGGTCCAGGTGTCGGTCAAGGACAGCGGCCGCGGCATCCGGCCCGACGACCTGGAGAGCATCTTCGGCCTGTTCGTGCAGGTCGGCCAGCCTTTCACCCGGCGCGAGGGCGGCCTGGGCATCGGCCTGTCGCTGGTGCGCACGATGGTCGACCTGCACGGTGGCCGGGTGCACGCGCGCAGCGCCGGGCTGGGCAAGGGCAGTGAATTCATCGTCAGGCTGCCGATCGCGGCGGAGCAGGCGCAGGAGCAGCCGCGTTCGCGCGCGCATGCGGGGAGCAGGCTATGAAAGTGCTGGTGGTGGACGACAACCACGACGCGGCGACCAGCCTGAGCATGCTCGTCGACATGCTGGGCCATGAAGTGCGCACGGCCTACGACGGCGTGGAAGCGCTGGACATGGCCAGCCAGTTCGTTCCCGATGTCGTGCTGCTCGATCTCGGGATGCCGCGGATGGACGGGTACGAGGCATGCCGGCGGCTGCGCGCGCAGCCGTGGGGCGCCCACATGACCGTAGTGGCCGTGACCGGCTGGGGTCGCGAGGACGATCGCCTGCGCACCGAGATGGCCGGTTTCGACCAGCACCTGGTCAAGCCAGTGGCGCCGGCTGTGATTGCGACGATGTTGAACGGCGCCGCGCCGCAGGCATAGGCCCGGGCTTGACCCGCGAAACGGACTCCGTGAGCAATTCGGCCCAAACCTACTTCGAAGATCCGGCGGGAACGTGGAACCGCCGTTTCGAGGCCGACGGCTACCTGTTCGGCACCGAACCCAATGTGTGGCTGCGCGAGCACGCCGATCTGTGGCGACCGGGCCAGCGCGTGCTGTGCGTCGCCGACGGCGAGGGCCGCAACAGCGTGTGGCTGGCCCGGCGCGGCCTCGCCGTTGATGCGTTCGACATTGCGGAAGTCGGTGTAGCCAAGGCGCGCCGGATGGCGGCGGAGCAAGGCGTGCCGGTCAACTTCGCCGTGGCCGATTGCGATTCGCTGGCCTGGCCTGAAGCCGTGTACGACGGCGTTGCGGCCATCTTCGTGCAGTTCGCCGATCCGGAATTGCGCGAACGGATGTTCACGAACATCCAGCGCTGTCTCAAGCCCGGCGGCGTGCTGGTGCTGCAAGGCTACACACCCAAACAGCTCGATTACAAGACCGGCGGACCGCCGGTCGCGTCGCACCTGTACACCCCCCAGCTGCTGCGCGAAGCGTTCGCCGGGATGGAAATCATGGAGTTGCGCGAATACGAGGCCGAAGTGTCGGAGGGCAGCGCCCACTGCGGCTGGTCGGCGCTGATCGGGATGATCGCAAGGCGGCAATGAATGCGCCCGGCCGGCGCTTCCGCCGCCACTTTCGTTGACGAAACAATTGTTTTATGTGATGATCAGCAAGAAACTGAAATTTCATCCATGGAACAAGAACCGACCATCCAGGAATCGATCATGGCGGTCTACGAGCACTTGCCGCCCGGCGAGCACAAGCTCGCCGACACGGTGCTTGCCCGCCTGGGCAATCTCGCCAGCTATTCCGCCACCGAACTGGCGGCCGATGCCTGCGTGTCCAAGGCGACGGCGGCCCGGTTCTTCCGGCGCATCGGCTACGAGAGTTTCGGGCACGCCCGCCGGCAGGCTCGTGCCGAGGCCCATCTGGCCTCCCCGCTCTATGCCCTGGCCGGTGCCAATCCGAAGGA
>Ga0134124_10005622_pt1 | contig 10072 bp, 11 predicted proteins | sample KB304_FD_96880 | JGI IMG/M metagenome (GOLD analysis project Ga0134124, IMG submission 96880) | Terrestrial soil microbial communities without Nitrogen fertilizer from Kellogg Biological Station, Michigan, USA - KB3-0-4 | ecosystem: Environmental > Terrestrial > Soil > Unclassified ... | reverse complement strand
GCAGTACAAGGGCGGCGAGAAGCAGGTGCTGGTCACCCCGCGGACGTCCGTCGTGAGCTTCGAGCCCGCCAGCCGCAGCGACCTCAAGCCCGGCGCGGGTGTTTTCGTCAATAACGCCGAGCGCCAGGCCGACGGCACGTACACCGCGCCGCGCGTCAACGTCGGTCTGCGCGGCCAGGTCCCGCCGATGTAATGGCGGGTTTTCTGAAAATGGTGACAGTCACCATTTTCTAGATTTCCAACGCGAGCTCGGGAATATCGGAAAGCGCCGCGGCCACTTCGCGCATGAGCCGCTCCGGGCGCTGGTCGGTCTGTTCCTCGGACCAGCCGCGCCCGGGCCGGGCGCGCGCCTCGATGTAGGCCCCGAGGCGACGCGCCCGCGCCACGCAGCGCCGGCCGAACTCGCCGCGCAGCCGCTCATAGCGTGCCAGCGCAGCGTCCAGCTCTCCAGGATGAATCTGAATCGAGCGATAGAGGCACAGCGCATCGAGCGCCGCCTTCGTGACCCCCATGCCGACGTGCGGGCGGGCGACGAACGCGGCATCGCCGAGAAGGCACACCCGCTGCACCGCGATGCGCGGCGATTCGACGTCGAAGATCGCCTGGAAGAAGGGCTGGGAGCGCTCGAGGAGCTCGGCGAGGAGCGGCGCGAGCAGCGCGTGCGCGTCGCGCTTGAGCGCCGCGACGACCTCGGGCCGCACCAGCGGCGGCGGGATTCCCGGGCCGTGATGGCGGCCGCGCGCGTCGGTGCACATGTCGCGAAACGCCTGGTCGCCGGCGATCGGCCGGTACCAGACGATGTTCCAGTCGCGGTGCCCCGGCGCGCCGTCGCGCGAAGGCACCGGATACGCGACGATCATCTCGCCCGGCGGCAGGCCGAACCAGTAGATGTTGCCGAGGCGCTGGCGCAGCCCGGCCGGCAGCGTGTGCTCGTCGACCAGCGCGCGCCAGGCGACGTAGCCGGCGTACGCGGGCTCGAGGCCCGGGAAGAGCCGCGCCCGCACCGCGGAACGCAGGCCGTCGGCGCCGATCACGAGGTCGGCGCGCGCCTCGGAGCCGTCGGAGAAACGGGCCGCCGCTTCGTTTCCCCGCAAATCCAGTTCTTCAAACGACTTTCCGAAGTGATACCGCTCGGCGGGAAAGCGGTCCTTCAACGGCCGGTACACGTTCGCCCAGCCGCTCATGATGTGCCCCCAGGGCGCGCGATGGACCGTATTGCCTTCGGGGTCGAGGCAGACCCGGTCGCCCACTTCGGCGCCGAGCCGTTCCTCCAATTCGATCCCGAGCCCGGCGAGGACCGAGAGCAGCTCGCGGTGCGTGCCGATACCTGCGCCGCGCGAGGCGAGGTCGTCGGGCACCCGCTCGTAGATGTCGACCTCCCAGCCGAGGTCGTGGAGCAGGTTGCCGGCGAAGAGGCCGCCGAGCGAGCCCCCGATGATGGCTGCTCGCAGTTTTCCTACTTTCCCTTCCAAACAGGCTTGCGCTTGTTGAGGAACGCTTCCATGCCCTCGCGGAAGTCCTGGCTCATGTAGCACATGAGCACAAGGTCGTTGCCCTCGCCGTGGCCCACTTTCGGGCGCAGGCGCAGGAGCGCTTCCTTGGTCGCCTGCAGGGTGAGCGGCGCGTGGCTGGCGACGAGGCGTGCGATCTCTTCGGCGCGTTTCAGCAACGCTTCTTGGTCTTCAGTGAGTTCCATCACCAGACCCTTGGCCAGCGCTTCGTCGGCCTCGATCAGCCGCGCCTGGAACACGATGTCCTTCACCAGCGCCGGGCCGACGAGGTACACGAGCCGGTTATAGCTCGGCAGCGACAGGCAGTTGCCGAGCGTGCGCGCCACCGGGAAACCGTACTTCATGCTGCGCGAGGCGATGCGCAGGTCGCAGCACGCGGCGATGCTCGCGCCGCCGCCGGTGCAGGCGCCGTTGATCGCGGCGATGGTCGGCACGCGGCAGCGCTCGATCGCGTTCATGACGCGGTCGATGCGCGCCTCGTAGGCGAGCGCATCCTCCTCCTTGTCGAAGGCGCGGAACTGCGAGATATCCGTGCCGGCGGCGAACGCCTTGTCGCCGCCGCCGGTGATGAGGATCGCCCGGACCGAGCGCTCGGCGTTCGCCTGGTCGCAGATCTCGGCCAGGCGCTCGTACATTGCGAAGGTGAGCGCGTTGCGGGCCTGCGGGCGGTTGAAGGTCACGTACGCGACGCCGTCGCGCACCTCGTAGAGGAGTTCTTCCATCAGACATCTCCCAAAATCGTGGTCTGTCCCTGTTTCTCACGGTTCCGAATTCCCGGCGATGCTACCATCGCCGCCAGGAGGAGTGACTCTATGCACAAGCTGATCGCTGGCGCAGTGCTCGCCGCGGCGTCCGCCGTCGCCGTGGCGCAGGCGAAGTACCCGCAGAAGACGGTGGAGGTGGTGGTGCCGTACGCGCCGGGCGGCGGCACGGACAACCTGATGCGCATGATCACCGGCATCATCGACGAGAACAAGTGGTCGCCCGTGCCGATGAACGTCAACAACCGGGCCGGCGGCAGCGGCGCCGTCGGCTTCAGCTACCTCATCAACAAGAAGGGCGACGCGCACGTCATCGCCGGCGCGACGCCGATGATCGTCTCCGGGAAGATCGAAGGCCGCCTGCCGGGCGACCACCGCGACGCGATGACGATCCTGATGATCGTGGCGATCGACGAGCTGATGCTCTCGGTGCGCAGCGAATCGCCGTACAAGACCATCGACGACTTCGTGAAGGCGGCGCGCGCCAAGCCCGGCGGCCTCACCGTCGGCGGTACGGCGACCCTCACCGAGGACCACATCTTCACCTACCTCTTCGAGCAGGCGGCGAAGATCCAGGTGAAGTACGTGCCGTTCAACTCCGGCGGCGAGGTCACCACCGCGCTGATGGGCGGCCATGTCGACGCCGGCGTGATGAACCCCAACGAGATCGTGGCGCAGGTCGAAGCGAAGAAAGCGCGGAATCTGGCGGTTGCAGCAAGGAAAAGATTACCTGATGCGCCCGACCTGCCCACCTTCGCCGAGCGCGGCTACGAGTTCTACTGGGAGCAGATGCGCGGCGTGGTCGGGCCGGCCAACATGGCGCCCGAGGCGGTGAAGTACTGGCAGGACACGCTGAAGAAGGTCACGCAGACGAAGAAGTGGCAGGAAGACTACATCAAGCGCAACCTGCTCACGCCGACCGACTGGACCGGCGACCAGGCGAACAAGTACCTCGACGGCCTGCGCGACAAGTACGCCAAGGCGCTGCAGGGCCTGAAGGCAGCCCAGAAGTAGGATGAAGACGTAACAGGTGCGTAGCGTCGACCGCATCACGGCGGTCCTGTTGCTGATCGTCTCGGCCGCGTTCGCGGCCGGGGCGCTCAAGTATTACAAGTGGTGGGGCCACGATGGGCCGGGACCGGCGTTCCTGCCGTTCTGGCTCGGCGTGGTCATGGCCTGCCTCGCGGGCCTCATGCTTTTCAGAAGAACCGACCCAACCCCGGTTTCATGGTGGCCGCAGGGGCAGGCCGGAAAACGAGTACTGGTCGTGCTCGGCGTCACGGCGGCGTTCATCGCATTGCTCAAGGTGCTTGGCATGGTGGTCGGCACGGCGCTGTTCCTGGTCGTGCTGGTGCGGTATCTCGGCCGGCATCGATGGTGGGTCACGATCGCCATCGCGCTCGCCGCTGCCGCGGCAAACTGGCTCGTCTTCGTTTACTGGCTGCGTGTGCCGATGCCGGAAGGATTGTTCTGGACTTTCTGACGCACCTCGGCCTGGGCTTCTCGATCGCGCTCACGCCGTTCAACCTCATGATGGCCGTGGCGGGCGTGCTGGTAGGCATGCTGATCGGCGCGCTGCCCGGCGTGGGCCCGCCTTCGGGCGTGGCGCTGCTCCTTCCGCTCACCTTCGGCATGGAGCCGACCTCCGGCATCATCATGCTCGCCGCGATGTACGCCGGCACGATGTACGGCGGCACGATCACCTCGGTGCTGATCAACACGCCGGGCGAGTCGGCCTCGGTCGTCACCTGCCTCGACGGCTACCAGATGGCGCTGCAGGGAAGGGCAGGGCCGGCGCTCGGCATCGCCGCGATCGGCTCGTTCATCGCCGGCACGATCGGCGTGGTGCTGCTGATGCTGGTGTCGCCGCTGCTCGCGCGCTGGGCGCTCTCCTTCGGACCGCCCGAGACCTTCGCGCTCATGCTCGTCGGCCTCACCACCGTGACCATGCTCGCGGGCGAGGACCCGCTCAAGGGCTACATCAGCATGGTGCTCGGCCTCATGCTGGCGATGGTCGGCTTCGACATCATCTCGGGCGACGCGCGCTACGGCTTCGGCGTGCCGGAGCTGATGGACGGCGTCGACTTCCTGCCGGTGGCGATCGGCCTGTTCGGCCTCGGCGAAGTGCTGGCGGGTGCCGAAGACAAGACCGCTCAAATGAAAATCCGCCTGCGCCTGCGCGAGGTGCTGCCGAGCCTCGCCGACTGGGGGCAGAGCAAATGGGCGATCGCGCGCGGCACGGTGCTCGGCTTCCTGGTCGGCGTGCTGCCGGGCGCCGGCCCGACGGTCGCCTCGTTCCTCTCCTACACCGTGGAGAAGAAGGTGTCGAAAACGCCGGAGCGGTTCGGCAAGGGGGCGATCGAGGGCGTGGCGGCGCCCGAGTCGGCGAACAACGCCGCCGCCACCGCCGCGATGGTGCCGATGCTGACGCTCGGCATCCCGGGCTCGGCCACCACCGCGATCATGCTCGGGGGCCTGATGATGTGGGGCCTGCGCCCGGGGCCGCTGCTGTTCGAGAAGAATCCCCAGTTCGTCTGGGGCCTGATCGCCTCGCAGTACATCGCCAACGTGATGCTGCTCATCGCCAGCACCGCGCTGATTCCGCTGTTCGTGCGGGCGCTGCGCATTCCCTACAGCATCCTGATGCCGCTCATCATCCTGTTCTGCGTCACCGGCGCTTATTCGCTCAAGAACAACCTGTTCGACGTCGGCCAGATGCTGGTGTTCGGCGTGATCGGCTACTTCATGAAGAAGCTCGGCTACTCGCCCGCCGCGCTGGTGCTCGCGCTGGTGCTCGGGCCGCTCGCCGAGCGCGCGCTGCGCCAGTCGCTCATCATCTCCGACGCCGGCCTCGGCATCTTCTTCACCCGCCCGATTTCGGCGGTCCTCATGGTCCTCGCCCTTGCCGCGATCGCGGTGCCGCTCGCGAAATGGGGCCGTACGCTGCTTTCAAGAACCTAATCAGGGACAGACCACGTTTATGTCCACGCTCACCCGCCTGTTCGCAGCCACCGTGGTCTTCTCGTTTTTCAGTTCACTCCACATGGGGTCGTCGGCACAGACCTATCCCGCCAAACCGGTGACCTTCATCGTGCCGTTCCCGCCGGGCGGCGGCACCGACATTTCGGCGCGCACGGTCGCGGCGAAGCTCACGCAAAAGTGGGGCCAGTCGGTCATCGCCGAGAACCGGGCGGGTGCGGCGGGGATCCTGGGCGCGGACGCGGCGGCGAAGGCGCGGCCCGATGGCTATACGCTGCTCATCGTGAACGTCGGCGTCACCTCGATCAACCCGACGCTCTACCCGAAGCTGCCGTACGACCCGGACAAGGCGTTCGCGCCGATCTCGCTCCTCTGCGAGCTGCCGTTCGTGCTGATGGCGAGCCCGTCGTTCAAGCCGAATTCGGTGAAGGAGCTGGTGGCGTTGGCGAAAGCCAATCCCGACAAGGTCACCTTCGCGAGCTCCGGGCAGGGCGGCTCGCCGCACCTCACCGCCGAGATCTTCCAGCTCGCCACCGGCACCCGGCTCACGCACGTGCCTTACAAGGGCGGCGGCCCGGCGATGACCGACCTGATGGCCGGGCACGTCGATCTTCTCTTCGCCTCGGTGCTCGAAGGCTCGGGCCATATCAAGGCGGGCAAGCTCAAGGGGCTCGCCGTGACGCACGCGAAGCGCTCGCCCGCGCTTCCCGACGTGCCGACGCTCGCCGAGGCGGGGGTGAAGGACGCCGAGTCGGGGTCGTGGATCGCGCTCCTCGCGCCGGCCGCGACGCCTTCGGCGATCATCGACAAGGTGACGGCCGACGTGAAGGAAGCGGTGTCGGCGCCCGACGTGCGCGAGAAGCTGATCGCCCAGGGCGCCGTACCGCAGGCGAGCACGCCGAAGGAGCTCCAGGCGCTGATCGACAAGGACCGCAGCCGCTACGGCAGGATCATCCGGGAGAAGGGGCTGAAGCCGGAGTAGGAAATCGGGTTCTGACCCGATTTCACTGCCGCATGTCGGAGCCCGGCTCCATGCGCCTCAGCGCGTGGCTCAGGAATTCGACGATCTGCGCGATCTCGCCGCGCGGGATGCGGGTGTCCTGGGTGGTGCGGTCCGGGAAATGCGCGCGCAGCACCGCCACCTGGTTCACGGGGTCCATGGACTTCTCCCAGCTCACCGCGATCTTTTGCTTTTCGGCGATCGGCGGCAGCGCGGCGCGCGCTCGATCGTCCCGGATGCGGCCCCGCGCGGCGTCCAGGCCGGCGATCAGGCGCCCGGCGTCCTCGTAGGTGAACCGGATCTCGAGCGGCCCTTCGCTCGTCTCGATCTCGAGCGCGCCGCCTTGGCCGTCGGAAAGCGTGTCGACCTTGCCAAGCTGGGTCATGACGATGCGTTTCATACCGGGGTCGCGAAGCAAGTTGCGATCCGCGGTGCGGCGTCAATCGGTCAGGTTGGAAGGGGTCGGGTCAGGCATAGGCCTTCACCCGCGCCAGCACCGGGTGGAACTGCTCCGGCAGCGTCTCGCGAATCCAGAACAGCAACGCCTGCGACGAGGGCAGGTCGCAAGCCAGGCCTTTCCACGACAGCAGCGACTGCAGCAGCGGTCCCCTGATCTCGCCCAGGATTTCGTCGATCGCCCGGTTGACCGCCAGGCGAAAGCGCACGTAGTCGTCGGCCGGGATGACGTGGCTGTGCTTGCAGCACGCGTCCCTCAGGATGCCGTCGTAGCCGAGCGGATCGAACCGGTCGAGGAGGAACGAGCACAGCATGGCCGCGCCATGGCTGCGAGCCGCTGCCGCGGCGAGGTCTTCGAGGGCGAGCGCTGCCCCCGGATGGCCTCGCTGGAGGAGGAAGTTGCTGGTTTCTCCCCACCAGCGCAGCCCGGAGAAGCGGCCGCCGGCGCGCGCCTTCTCGAGGGCCGCCGTCGACATCGCTTCGAAGCGCGCGGCGTCGGGCACGCCGTTGCGCAGCACCGCTTCTGCGTTGCGCCGCACGTCGTTCGACACGAGCTGGCCGCGACCGACTGCGGCCTCGTAGTCGATATCCTTGGCCAGGAGCTCGCGCCGGATTGCGCGCAAGTGCGCCTCGGTTCCAGTGAGGACGACCGCTTCGCCGTGCAGCAGCCCTTCCGCCGCGAAGTGCGCGACGCCCGACGCGACGAAATCGTCGTTGTCGTAGATCTGCAGGATGTGCGACCCGGCGGCGGGCGAGGCAAGCAGCTCCTGCCAGGAAGCGTGGCGCGAGTGATCTTTTCGCAAGCCGCGATGGTATTAGAAAGCCGTGTAGTGACGATGGTGATTTTCGTCGCCCGCTGCAGCCACCTGTCGTGAATTGCAGTCAATCGATCGGCGGCCTCGTAGAATGAATTACCCTCGGTTCGCCACTAACCTTTTTTCCTGGAGCAAGCCATGCCGACCTTTCCGAAAAAGCCGGGCTTCCGCCTCGGCATCTACATCTGCAAGGAGCTGGAGATCGTCGATTTCGCCGCGCCGTACGGCGTGTTCGCGGTGGCGCGCCGCTTCGACCCCGAGCTCGACGCGTTCTTCATCGCCGAGGCGCTGCGCCCGGTGACCGCGCAGGCGGGTTTCACGGTGCTGCCGAATTACTCGTTCGCCGAACGTCCGAACATGGACGCCTTTCTCATCCCCGGCGGATTCGGCACGCGCGCGGAGATCAACAACGCGCGCTTGCACGCCTTCATCCGCGAGCTGCCCGAGAAGACGCTGCTCGTCTCGGTGTGCACCGGCTCGTGGATCTACGGCAGGATGGGCCTGCTCGACGGCCTCGCCGCGACCAACCGCAAGGAGCCCGACCGCCTCGAGCAGTCAGCCATGGGCAAGGTGCCGATCGACCGCCTCGCCGAGATCGCGCCCAAGTGCAGGATCAGCCGCGCGCGCGTGGTCGATTCCGGCCGCGTCATCAGCGGCGGCGGGATCAGCTCCGGGATGGAAGTCGGCTTCCACCTGCTGCGCCGCGCCGGCTACGACGAGACCTTCGTGTCCGAGGTGGCGCGAGTCATGGAGTACTCGAAGGCCTACGAGCTCTATAAGGGCGACCTCGAGTACGCCGGCGGCGGGTAAGTGCCGTTACATCTGTTACACCGGCCGGCGGATTTCTAGTAGAAATAGCAACCGAATCATCGGTAAACAGATCGGTTTACGAGCCATGAGCCAAAGCCAGCGCCGTGCGATGCTGCTGCTCATCGTCCTGAGCGGCCTGATCATTGCCCTGTGCATGGGGCTGCGCCAGACCCTGGGCCTGTTCATGCGGCCGATGACCGTGGACCTCGGCATCTCGGCGGCGAGCTTCGGCTTCGCCATCGCGCTGCAGAACATCGTCTGGGGGCTGTCGCAACCGTTCGTGGGTGCGGCGGCCGACCGCTACGGTGCCCGCCCCGTGCTCATCGTCACGGCGTTGGTGTACGCCGCCGGGCTCATCCTGATGGGATTCTCGAGCGCGTTCCCGGGCGCGCTGCACGTCGCGGGCTTCCTCGCCGGCATCGGCACCGCCGGAACCGGCTTCGGCATCCTGATCGGCACGGTGTCGCGCGCCACCCCGCCCGAGAAGCGCAGCCAGACCGTGGGCCTGGTCGCCGCCGCCGGATCGCTCGGCACCCTGGTGCTCGCCCCGGTCGGCCAGCATCTGATCGACGGCTTCGGCTGGCAGGCCGCGCTGGTCGGCTACGCCGCCATCGCCGCGTCGATGGCGGTTCTCTCCCTCGCGATACGAGAGCCTGCGGTTTCCGCCGGATCGTCGCCGCAAGCCAATCTCAAGCTGGGAGAAGCACTTCGCGAGGCGATCGCGCACCGCGGCTACCTCTTCATGACGCTCGCGTTCTTCGCCTGCGGCTTCCAGCTCGTGTTCATCACCACGCACCTGCCGAGCTACCTCGCGCTCTGCGGCGTGGCGCCCGGCGTGGGCGCGAGCGCGCTGGCGCTGATCGGCCTGTTCAACACGATCGGCACCTACATGTTCGGCCTGCTCGGCGCGCGCTACAGCCAGAAGCACCTGCTCGCGCTCATCTACCTCCTGCGCACGCTCTTCATCGTGGTGTTCCTGCTCGTGCCGGTGAGCGCCGCGTCGACCCTGGTGTTCGCCGCCGCGATGGGATTCCTGTGGCTCGGCGTCGCGCCGCTCGTCACCGGCATCATCGGCCGCGTGTTCGGCCTCACGCACTTCAACACGCTCTACGGCGTGGTTTTCCTCAGCCACCAGGTCGGCTCGTTCTTCGGCGCCTGGATGGGCGGCGTGGTGTTTGACCGCTTCGGCAGCTACAACTTCGGCTGGGGCGCGCTCATCGTGATCGGCCTCACCGCGTTCACGCTGCAATGGCTGATGGACGAGCGTCCGCCGCGCCAGCCGCTGCGCGCGATGGAATTCAGCGCCGCGTAGTCTCGCGAATCGGGCGAACCGGCCGCACCTCGATGCTGCCGACGGACGCGGGCGGGATGCGCGAGGCGAGCTGGATCGCCTCGTTCAGGTCGCGCGCCTCGACCAGGTAGAACCCGGCGAGGCACTCCTTGGTCTCGGCGAACGGACCGTCGGTCACCGAAACCTTGCCGTTGCGCACGCGCACCGTGGTGGCGGTCGCCACCGGCTGCAGCGCCTCGGACGCGATGCAGTGGCCGCTCGCGCGGACCGACTCGTCGTAGTCGAGGCAGTGGCGGTCGTCCATCGTCTGGATCGCCTTCTCTTCTCCATACACCAGGCAGAGATATTTCATGCTTACCTTTCCGCGATTTTCCTGAGGTCGGCAAGGCCCTGCTCGAACTCGCGTCCGATCATCGCATCCATATCGACGAAGAGAGACAAGACCTTCG
>Ga0134124_10005621_pt1 | contig 10075 bp, 8 predicted proteins | sample KB304_FD_96880 | JGI IMG/M metagenome (GOLD analysis project Ga0134124, IMG submission 96880) | Terrestrial soil microbial communities without Nitrogen fertilizer from Kellogg Biological Station, Michigan, USA - KB3-0-4 | ecosystem: Environmental > Terrestrial > Soil > Unclassified ... | reverse complement strand
TATGGGTGAGCACGTGGAGACGCGCGGCGACGACCGTGTCGATCTGATCGTCGCGGACACAAACCACGACGGAAAGCCAGACCTCTGGGTCTCCGACACCGACGGTGACGGCAAGGCCGACCTCTTCCAGTTCGACACCACCGGCGACGGCACCGTCGATATCACGATGGTCGACGCCGACCAGGACGGCAAGCCGGAGACCGTGGTCGACGGCGACGGCGGGCTGGACCCGACCGACTAACTGAGACTGTCGCCGGCGGCCGCCGGTCAGCGGCCGCCGAGCGCGTTGATCGCGACCGCGACCAGGATCGCGACGACCGCCGCCGTGGCCACTCCGATCACCACACCCCATGGGTTGCGGCGGTGGCCCGGCGGCGTCGTGGCGTCCGGGTGGCCGAAGGCGATCAGCTTGGCCCGCACCGCCAGCACCTGGTTGCGACACGCTTCGTAGTTCTCGCCACCGCGGGAGATGTCCACCGCCAGCTTCGCCTGGGCGCGCTGCAGGTCGCGGACCGCGGTCCGGCCGGGTCGCCCGCAGCGGGCGTAGGCGTACCGGCGGGCCGCCATCCGTTTCGAACCGGTACGCAAGACCGCCAGCTCACGCGGAGTGGCGATATTCGGATCCGCGAGCGCCGCCAGCTCACCCAGGTAAAAGTCGGCCTCCTGGCCTCGGGCCGCTCGGACCAGCAGATAGATCAGCAGCAGCGCGGGTATGCCCTTGATCAGCAGCGCCAGCAGGATGCCCCAGGCGCCATAGCCGAACCCATCGGCGAGCAGCGGCGAGTTCCAGATGAAGTGAAACGCCATCGCGCCGGCCACGGCCAGGATCGCGACGGTGAGGCGGCGGCTGCGGGATCGGTTTCGGCGCACCACGAAATAGGCCACCCCGGCCCCGGCCAGCGCCGAGAACAGCGTGTGGCTCCACAGTCCGGCCAGGAAGCCGCGCAGGAAGAAGGTCACGATCACCGGCCCGGCTTGGTCGCCCCGGCCGGCGATGCCGACGGCGTTCACCGCATAGATGAAGTCCTCGACCACCTGGAAGCCCAGACCGACAAAGGCCCCATAGACGGCGCCATCGAGCACGCTGTTGATCTGCCGGCGGGCGATCAGCACGACGATCACGACGCCGAGGGTTTTCAGAATCTCCTCGATGAACGGCGCCGCGATGGCCGGTCCCCAGGTGGTGGCGAAGGCCGGCGACACCTCCTTGGCGAGCAGATCACGCACCGCTCCGTTGCCGGCGATCGCGGTCGTGGTGGCGACCAGTCCACCCCAAGCGGCCGCAGTCGCGACCAGGGCCGCGGGCTCCTTTTCCAGGAAGTCGACACTGCGCGCGAAGATCACGAACGGTACGGCGTACAGGCCGAACAACACCGCGGCCACCGCGGATGCCATTGGGAACTGCTGGAACGCCGCCCCGAACACCTTGCCGAGCTGCCAGGCACCGACCGCCAGCAATCCGACCAACAGCCAGAAGGCGGGCAGCTCGAAGGAGTACCGCTGCCGGGCGCCGACCGGAGTGGGTTGGACCGGCGCGCTCGCGGCACTGCGCTCGCTGGTCACCGGGCGCGTCCGCAGTTGATCGCGGGGCCGCTGTTTTTCATTGCGGCTCCTTGCCGAAGCTCAGCGTCATGATGCTGGCCTGCACGACGGGCATCACGTCGTGCAGCTCGACGCCGTTGCCGGCCACGGTGACCTCGGCGTCCAGCCCATTGGCGAGGAACACGGCGTAGCGGCCGTCTCGGCCGGGCGACGAGTAGGCGCCCTCCTGGCCGAGCACGCCGGACGTGGTCCGGATCGGCCGCTTGCCGCCGATCACTTGATAGCCGGCGTTCGCCGAGATCTTGGCCCGGAGCCGCTCGGCGGCCTGCGCCAGGGTGCCGTCGAACGGAGTGACCACCACGGCGTAGCGCACCGAGCCCAGCACGAACAGCGCCGTTCCGTTCAGTGGCCCTGGCCGGGTCTTGGTGGCATCCAGCCCGGCGCCGGGCGGCGGCACGATCGAAACACCGGCGCCGACCGAGTAGCGGCCCGCGGGCGCCGGCCGCGCCGCCGGGATCGCATCATTGATCGCCGGCAGGCCGATACCGATCACGGCCACCGTCGTGACGACCGCGATGCCCGCCAATAGGTTAAGGAGCAGGCGTTTCGCTCCCAACCCCATAACTGACGGTACCAATGAGAGCACCCGGATTGTCCGGGATTTGGTCGCGAGCGATCTTCTTGGGCCACCACGCGGCCCGCCCCAGAAGTGCGGTCATCGCCGGAACCAACAAGATCGACACAACGAACGACACGAGGGCGATCCCGAGCGTCACACCGAAGCCGATCTCGGCGAAGAATGGCACCCCGGAGATCAACAGCGCGCCGAACGTGCCGGCCAGGATCACCGCGGCGGCCGCGATGCTCGGCCCGGCATGCTGGATCGCGCGCGCCGCCGCCTGACGTGGGGTGGCGCCTTCGTTGATCTCTTCGCGCAGGCGCGCGGTCATCAGGATGTTGTAATCGGTGCCGATCGCGGTGACGAAGAGATACAGGATGATCGGAAGCGCGAACTGCAGCCCGGCGTGGCCGAGTCCGGTCTGGAACAGCAGCACCACCGCGCCCAGGGTGCCGGCGAATCCCGCGGCGACGAGCGCCACCAGATAGACCGGCGCCAGGGCCGAGCGCAGCAGCGCGATCAGGATCACCAGGAACAGCGCACCGGCTACTGGGAAGATGACCGCGAGGTCGTGGTTGCTGGTGTCGCGGACGTCGGCCAGCGCCATCGTCTCGCCGCCGACCACCACGGTGGTCCCGGCCGGCGCGACGGCTCGGGCCGCATCCCGGATCGGGCCGGAGACAAGATCAAGACCGGCTTCCGCGTACGGGTCCACCTTCACCACCACCGGCAGGTCGAGTGTCGTGCCGGTGGCGGAGAGGGCCGGCTTGAGGACACCGGCGACGCCGTTGATCGTCTGCACCCGCTCGGCGAACGCGCCGACCTCGGTCTCGCTCAGCGGATGCGGCGACGTGACATAGAGGTGAGTCGGCGCCAGCGCACCGGGCGGGAAGCCGCGCTGCAGATCCGCGTACGTCTGGCTGGCCTCGGTGCGGCCGGGCAGCTGGTCGATCGGGTCGTAGTCGGCCTTGAACGCGACCGCGCCGGCGGCCAGGCCACCGAGGAGCAGGACGCCGGCGACGATCACCGCGACCGGCCGGCGTGCCACGAACCGCCCGAGTGCGGCGAACCGTGGATGGCTGTCGGCATCCGAGTCGGACGCCGCTGCGCTGGCCCTCTTCGACGGCCAAAAGACGTGCGTACCCAGCAGCGACACGATGGCCGGAACGAGGGTCAGCGCAGCGGCGAGCATGACCACCACACCGATCGCGAGGGACGGACCGAGTGTGGTGAAGAACCCGAGGGTGGCGAGGATCAGCGCGCCGAACGCGGCGATCACGGCGAACGCGGCCGAGAAGATGGCCTCGCCGACCTTCTCGACGGCGGTGACGATGGCCTGCTTCGGCGCGTCGCCGGCGCGCAACCGTTCGCGGTATCGGAATAGCAGGAACAGGATGTAGTCGGTGCCGATGCCGAACAGCACCACCGTGAGCATCGTCGGCAGCTCCTGGCCCACCTGGAAGTCCAGCACGTGGCCAGCGCTGGCGATCAGCGCGCTGGAAACACCGAATACCAGGCCAACAGCGAGGAGCGGCAGCAACGCGGCGATCGGGCTGCGGAAGATCAGCAGCAGGAGTACGACGATCAGCGCGAGCGTGGCGATGGTGACGATGGTTTCGGCGCTGGCGAAGGCGGCCTTGTTATCCACCACGATGGCGGCTTGGCCGGTCATACCCGCGGTCAGGCGGGTGCCACGCAATGAGGCCGTGGTGTCGTCCCGGAGCGTGCTCACGGCCGTTCGCACGTTCATCTGCTCGGCGGCACCCCTGAACTGCACCGCGATCATCGCGACCTGCCGGTTCGGGGCGACCATCCGCTGTGGATCGAAGGCGACCCGGGCGGTCGCGTCGGGACGGGCACCGTCCAGGTGCTGCGCCACGCCGGCCACGGTCTGCAGGTCGGTATCGGTGAGGCGGCCGACGTCGGCACGCTTGACCACGATCACTCCGGTCGTGCCGGCCGCAGACTCCGGGAACGCGGATTTCGCGATCGTCGCGGCGCGCGCCGACTCGGCGCTGGACGGCAGAAATGCCGACTGGTCGGAGTTGGTGATCGACGAGATGGACGGTGCGAACCCGATGATCGCCGCGGCGGTGATGACCCAGGCGCCGATGACGATCCAGGCTCGCCGGGTCACGGCCCGCGCGATCGCAGCAAACATCATGCCCTCCCAAATCACGGACCGATCGTCTGTGCGCGATCGCGAGCGTGCACTCGATGCCATATGGCAGTGGCTGCCACATGGCACATCGTGCCATACGGCTCAGCATGCCACCATGAGAGGGTGGTCACTATGAATCCGCTGTCTTCTCCGGCCGGCACCAGCGCGGCTTCGCGCGCGTCGGCCGACCAGGCCGCGGGCGCAGCGGCTGCCGAGGCCGGTGTCGATGTGCTCAACCGCCGCGAGCGCAAGAAGCGCGAGACGCGGGACGCGCTGGAGACTGCCGCGCTGCGGTTATTCGCAGAGAAGGGCTATGACGAGACCACCGTCGAAGAGATCGCCGAAGCGGCCGACGTCGCGGTGCGGACCTTCTTCCGGTATTTCCAGTCCAAGCAGCACGTGCTCTTCGGCGACGTGGCGCACGACGTCACCGGGCGGCTGAGGGCGGCACTGGACGCCCAGCCGGCCGCGCTAGCTCCGGTGGTCGCGGTCGGTGCCGCGCTGGAGTTGCTCGGTCTGGACAGCGATGACGAACGGCGCCAGATCCTGGACCGGATGCGGCTGCTGGAGAAGCTGCCGGAGCTCGCTGGGACGTACCACATGATCTTTCAGGATCTGCACGACGTGATCGCCGACTACACCGCGGACCGGATCGGTGCCATGCCCAAGGATCTGCATCCGCAACTGCTGGCCAGCGCCGCTACCGGATCGATCAAGGCGGCGCTGCTGGTCTTCGAGAATGCCCCGGACGGGCGCCCGATCAGCGAGGTGCGTGCCGAGGCCTACGAGTTGATGACCGCGGGCCTGCACGACGTGGTGCGGTAATCCGGTCAGCCGTTGGACGGCTGGTAATTCAGGTAGAGCACGCCGTTGCCGAGCGGCCGGGTCTCAATCAGGCGCAGGTCGCGGCGGCCCACGACGTTGTCGAACAGGCGCGGCCCGGATCCAAGGACGAGCGGCGCGACCATGATCGCGAGTTCGTCCAGCAGGCCCAGGTTGATCAGACCGCTGACCAGCTTTGGGCTGCCCGGGACCTGGATGTTCGCGCCGGAGGTGTGCTTCAGCGCAAAGACCTCCTCGGCGACATCGCCGCTCAGGACCGTGGTGTCGCCCCAGTTCGCCTCCGCCGTCGACAGCGTCTTGGAGACGACGAATTTCTTGGCACCGTTGAGGAACGCGGCCATCGCGGTGCTATCGCCCAACGGCGGCCACAGCTCGGCGAAGGCGAGATAGGTGGTCCGGCCGAGAAGGATGGCATCGGCCTGACCGATTCCGTGCGCCATGATCGCGGCTGCCTCATCGTTGATGTCCAGCCAGTTGGATGGGGTGTCACTGACTCCATCGAGCGACATCCCAAGCCCTGCCACGATCCGGCGCACGCCGTCCTCCTCAGTACCGAGCCACCGGCGCCTCGGGTGATGTGCCGTCGTCGGTCGCGGCCTCGATATAACCGGCGGGCACGTGATCGGTCAGCCATACCCCATTGGCGCTGCGATAGAACGTGTAGCCGTCACGGAACATGCGGCCGGCGTCGATCCTCAGGATCACGACGCGATCCGGTCCGCGACGCGCGCCGACGGCAAACGCTGTCGACTCATCCTTACTCAGATGCACGTGGTGACGCTGGCGCTTGACCAGACCCTGCACCTGGATCGCGTCGCGATTGGTATGACTGGTGCCGTGGAACAGCAGCTCCGGCGGTGCCGCTGGAGCCAGCGCGAGGTCGACCGGGATGCTGTGACCTTGGCTGGCCCGGATCCGGTCGATCCCGTCGGCGCCGGTCTCGACCGCGAAGCGCTGCTTGTCGTTGCCGGCCACCACGTGGTCCAGGGTCGTCCGATCGAGACCGAGGGCCGCGAGCAGGTCGTCTACCGGCACCCAGCCGTGCTCGTCGAGGATCAGGTTGGCGGTGTGCGGAGCATGGCGCAGGACGTAAGACATGCGCTTGCTGATGCGGACTAGCTCTTTCATCGTGTCCTGATCGTCCCGCCGCGCCGCGGGCCGGCGCCAGCGAATTGCGACGCGGGTATCAGCGCTGCGCCTCCTGCTCGGCGAAGAGCCGCAGATCTCGCCGCTCGATCGCGGCGGCCATCAGCTCGCCGAACCGATCCGGCGTGCACGCGAAGGCCGGCACACCGAGATCCGCGAGCGCCGCGGCGTTGTCGTGGTCATAGGCCGGGGCGCCCTCGTCGCTCAACGCCAGCAGCACGATCACCTGCACGCCGGCCGACACCATCGCCGACACCCGCCGCAGCATCTCGTCCCGCACGCCGCCTTCGTAGAGGTCACTGATCAGCACAAAGATCGAGTCGCGAGGCCGGGTGATCAGGCCTTCCGAATAGGCGACCGCGCGGTTGATGTCGGTACCGCCGCCGAGCTGGGTGCCGAACAGCACGTCGATCGGGTCGGCCAGCTGGTCCGTCAGGTCGACCACCGAGGTGTCGAAGACGACGAGGGAGGTGCGCACCGAACGCATCGAGGCGAGGACCGCGCCGAAGATGCTGGAGTAGACGACCGATGCCGCCATCGATCCGGACTGATCCACGCACAGCACGATGTCGCGCGCGACGGCGTTCTGCCGGCGTCCATAGCCGACGAGCCGGTTCGGCACCACGGTCTTGTACGCGGGCTGGTAGTGCGCGAGGTTGGCCCGGATGGTGCGGTTCCAGTCGATATCGCGGTGCCGCGGCCGGCTGATTCGCGCCGCCCGATTCAGAGCACCGGTGATCGCTGCCTTGGTCTTCTGCGCCACCCGGCGTTCCAGATCCTCGACCACTTTGCCGACCACGATCCGGGCGGTCTGCTTGGTCCGCTCCGGCATCACCCCGTTCAACGACAGCAACGTGCCGACCAGGTGTACATCCGGCTCGACCGCGGCCAGCATCTCCGGCTCCAGCAAGAGCCGGGTCAGGTTCAGCCGGTCGATCGCGTCCGCCTGCATGACCTGCACCACCGATGACGGGAAGTAGGTGCGGATGTCGCCCAGCCATCGGGCCACGCTCGGAGCCGAGGCACCCAGGCCGGCACTGCGAGTCCGGGATGCATCGACCTCCGGCCGGTCCTGATAGAGCGCGCCGAGAGCCGCGTCCATCTGACGGTCGGCGCCGGTCAGCGAGTGGCCCGTGCCGTCCGAGTTGTTCTCTCCGCCCAGCACCAGCCGCCATCGGCGCAACCGCTCATCCGTCTGTTCCGAAGTCACGCCTCGCCCTCCTCGCTCGCGTCGGCACTGCTCGGGCCGGATTCTTCGGCACCCAGGATCAGGTGCAGCACCGGCGCGACGAGCAGCGCCCGATCGAGCACGTAGCCGTCGAGATCGCCAGCGCCGTCGGCATCGACCGTGGCTCCCGCCCCGATATTGCGAGCGCGCTCGCCGATCGCGCGCCGTTCCGGTGCGGCGAACGCCGCGAACGTGCGTCGCAGCAGCGGCAGGGCATCCACGAACGAGTCCGCCGGAATGCCGGCCAGCCATTGATCGATCAGAGCCAGCAGTTGCCGGTCGTACACCAGCAACAACCCGCCACCGGCGAGGAAGCCCTCGATCCAAGCGGCCGCCGCGGCCGGCGGCACGCCGATCGTCAACGTCCGGCCCATGATGCGGGCGACTTCGTCGGCGTCGATCCGGCCGTCGTCGCGGAGCAACCGGCAGAACCGCCCGGACAGCAACGGGTGCAGGTCGTCGCGCTGGAATGCGTACGCCAGTGCGTCCACCCACTCCTCCCGCAGCCGCGGCCGGTCAGTCAGGACGCCCACCGCCCCGTGGACGCCATCGACATGCCCGCGCATCTGACGCGCCGCGTCGTCATCGAGGCTGGCTAGCGCCGGGGGCAGCCCGACGCTGATCCGGGTCACCAGGCCCGCGACCACGTCGACCAGCGATGACGCATCGGTGCCGCGGACGTCGCCGTAGCGCAGTGAGCGGGCCAGTGCTGGAAGGCTGGCCATCAGGTGTGCCACGTCAGCGTCCAGTGCCATCCGGGCTTGCAGTGCCGAGAGCACGGCCGGCAAGGCCTCGTCCAGCGCTGCCAGGAGGCATCTCTCGACCAGTGCGGTGACTTCGGCGAGGGTGCCTGCCTGCTGAGCCAGCTCGATCGCCTTCGCGGTGGCCGCGGACTTGACCGAGGTGCCGTAGACGCCGGCCGCGATCAGATCGACCGAGAGTTCCGGAGCCCACTCGAGTCGCCACGACTCCCAGAACGTGCCCTTGCCGCGGCGAGCCGCGTCGGCGGGCGCACCCCAGTCCACACCGAGCAGCCGGAGCCGGTGCAGCAACTGGCTGCGCTCGAGGTCACCGGACTTCCGCAGGTCCAGATCGACATTGCGGGCCAGCGCCTCGGCCGGGAATCGCAGCCGCCGCTGAGTGGCGGTCAGGTCACTGACCAATGGGACCGATGGCGTGTCGGCGGGCACGGTGCCGAGTCGGTCGCCCACCACCAACCGCTCATTGATCATCGCCAGTCGCAGGTCGTCACCGTCGCAGAGCACCGCGCGGGTGGCCTCGGTGACCTCGCTCAGGCCCGGATGCGGCCGGCCGCGCAGCGCGGCAAGGGCGTTGGCGAGCCGGGTGGCTTCGATCACGTGGGCGCTGGAGATCGGCAGGTCGGCATCGCGAAGCACGCCGGCAACCCCGGTGAGCCATCGCTCCACGACCCGATCCGGCGCGGTGAACAAGTGGTGGTACCAACCTGGGGAGGTGACGCCGGCTCCATATCCGGTGGCGGTGGCGAGCCGGCCGTGAGTCCACGGCACCCAGGTCATAGAAACCGCGGTCTTCGGAAGTCCGCGCAAGAGCTTGGCGTCGGCACTGGCCGGCGGCAGCGGATCAGTCAGGGCGGGCACGTGCCACGCACCGCAGACAACGGCGATCCGGGCGTGCCCCTCCTTGCGGGCCGCGCGCAGGACCGTGCGCATATATGCCTCTCGGATGGCGTCGACGTCCCGTTCCGGCGGCAAGGTCTCGTGGTCCCCGTCGCGGACCGCCTCCATCGCCTCGGCGATCGCCACGAACGCCGGCGGACCATCCCGGCGATGCTCGATGACGTCGTCCCACCAGCGCTCGGCGTCGTCATAGCCGGCCGCGGCGGCGAGCGCGCCGAGCGGGTCGCTGTGCAGGCGATCTGGCGCTTCCGGGCCGTCCCGGAGCGCGAACAGGTTCGCCGCCGGCAGGTCGAAGAATCGCAGCGGCACCTCCCGGTCGGTGGCCCAGCGCAGCGCCTGCCACTCCGGCGAGAAGACCGCGAACGGCCAGAACGACGCCGAGCCGACCGATGTCCCGCCCTTCGCCGGATAGGCCAGGAGCGCGACCGGCGGCGTCAGATCCGGCGACCCGGCAAACCGCACCAGGTCGTTCGCTTCCGGTGGACCCTCCACCAGGATCAGGTCCGGCTTGGCCTCGTCCAGCGCCGCGATCAGTGCCCGGGCCGAGCCAGGCCCGTGGTGGCGTACGCCGAACAGGCTGGTCTCGCCGGTGGTCACCGCTATGGTCACTCGGCGCTCCGCGCGGCCCGGTAGAAGTCCTTCCAGTCGTCCCGCTCGCGGATCACCGTCTCCAGGTATTCGCGCCAGATGACCGCGTCGCTCACCGGATCCTTGACAACGGCGCCGCGGATGCCGGACGCCACATCGGCGGCCCGCACGACTCCGTCGCCGAAGTGACCGGCGAGCGCGATGCCGCTGGTCATCACCGAGATCGCCTCGGCGGTCGAGAGCGTGCCGCTGGGCGTCTTGAGCTTCACCCGGCCGTCTTCGGTGACCCC
>Ga0134124_10005619_pt1 | contig 10076 bp, 12 predicted proteins | sample KB304_FD_96880 | JGI IMG/M metagenome (GOLD analysis project Ga0134124, IMG submission 96880) | Terrestrial soil microbial communities without Nitrogen fertilizer from Kellogg Biological Station, Michigan, USA - KB3-0-4 | ecosystem: Environmental > Terrestrial > Soil > Unclassified ... | reverse complement strand
TCGAGCTCGAGGATCGCCTTGGAGACGCCGGGCTGCGACGTGAAGAGCGCCTTGGCGGTCTCGGTCAGGTTGAGGTCGCGCCGGACCGCCTCCTGGACGAACCTGAACTGGTGGAGGTTCATTGCGCGGCCGATTATGGGCGAGCGGGTCGTTCGCCGACCCCCGCGGCGACGAGCGCCGCGCGCGCCATCGCCTCGCTGACCGCGGCGTGCTCGCCGATCGCGGCGTGCAGCCGGATCGCGACGTCGGGGTGCGCGCTGCGCAGCGCGTCGACGAGCGGCGGCAGGTCCTGGCGCAGATGGCCGCCGGTGCCGAGGAAGAGCGGCACGACGTCGACCGTCGTCGCGCCGTCGGCGACGACCTTGTCGATCGCCTCCGCGAGCGTCGGCGCCGTCAGCTCGAGGTATGCGAGCACGACCGGCAGCTGCGGCGCTGCGGCGCGGATCCGCTCGGCGACCGTCTCGAACGGCTCGGCCCAGCGCGGATCGCGCGCGCCGTGCGCGAACAGAACGAGCGCCTGCGCCATCGGCCCCACCCTCAGCGGAAGCGCACCAGCCAACTGAACGCGGCGAGCGAGAGCGCGAGATAGACCGCCCCCGGCGTCGCTGCGACGAGCCACGGCGTCCAGTTGCCGAGCAGGCCGAGGTGGCGAAAGACGTTGTTGAGCAAGACGAAGCTGACGCCGAGCATGATTCCCGCGAACACCTTCATGCTGACGCCGCCGGCGCGCGCGTGCAGGTACGCGAACGGCAGCGCCAGCCCGACCATGACGAGCGAGACGAACGGATAGAGCGCGCGGTTCCAGAACTGGATCTTCTGCAGCTGCACCGCCTGGTCGTTCTCGGTCAGGTGGCCGATGTAGCGCCAGAGGTCGACCGTCGACATCGTCGTCACCGGCAGCACCGCGGCGGCGACGACCTTCGGCGACAGCGAGCTCTTCCACTCGCTGGTCGCGAGCTTCTGCTCGCGCGCCGACGACTCGACTCCTGCTTCGTGCCAGCGCGTGACGGAAACGTCGCGCAGCGCCCAGGTGCCGTCGCGGCCGACCTCGGCCTCGGCGGCGAGGGTGCGGGCGACGAGGCGCCCATCGCCGTCGAACTCGAAGATCCGCACCTTGCGCAGCAGCGTGCCACGCTCGGCGGTGCCGACATTGATCGAGTAGCTCCGATCGCCGTCGGGCGAGCGCTCCTTGATCCAGGCGCCGGTGCGGCCGAGGTAGAGGCCGCCGCTGAGCGTTGCGCGCAGCTGGCTCGCGATCCGCTCGCTGAACGGAGCGACGTAGTCGCCGACGACGAACGTGACCGCGCCGAACAAGAGCGCCAGGCTCGCGAGCAGCCAGAGCGCGCGGCCGGGTCCGAGTCCGCCGGTGCGCAGGATCGTGTATTGCGACGTCTGCGCAAGGCGGGCGAGGCCGTAGATCGTGCCGATCAGGACCGCGATCGGCATCAGCTCGTAGAGGTGTCCCGGCGCGAGCAGCAGAGAGTACGCCGCGGCGTGTGCCGCCGTGTACCCGCCTTTGCCGACATCGCGCAGCTCGTCGACGAAGTCGATGAAGAAGAACAGCGCCAGGAACGCGACCGCGACGAACGCGACCGCGGTCGCGATGTCCGCCCAGAAGAGCTTGCGGACCGTCCTCATGCCGGCGCCGCCGCGACCTGACGGCGGCGCCGGCGGCGGAAGCCCGGCACGCGCCGCATCGCGTTCTCGCGCCACCAGAGCAGGGCGAGCGCGAAGACGAAGGCGCCGCCGTGGCCCGCCACGAGCACGGTGCCGAGTCCGATCCGGCCGGCGCTGACCCACGCCTGCGAGAGATTGATGAAGTTGTAGTACGCGAAGAAGCCGAACAGGGCGAACAGCAGGTTCCAGTTGCTCGCGTGGCGCGGGTTCGACGCCGACATGCCGATCCCGAGGACCATCATGTTGGCGGCGGCGAGGACGAGGCCGAGCCGCCACGCCAGCTCGCCCTGGTTCGGCGCGGTCGGGCGGCGCATCAGCTCGGCGGTCGGCAGGGCGCGCGGCGCGAGCATCCCGGTCGCGTTGCGAACGCGCTCGCCGGCCTCGGCGCGGTAGGTCTCGAAGCGCGAGAGCGTCTTCTCGCCCGTCTTCGCATCCTCCTCGTTGCGCTGGCCCTTGGCGAGCACGAGGCTGCGGCCGTCGCCTTCGTTCTCGATCGCGCCCGACTTGGCCGAGGTCACCGACTCGACGCCGCCGTGGGAAGCGACTATGAAGACGTTGCGGCCAATCGCGGCGCTGCTCGCGCTGCCTTCGAAGAAGAACGTGCGCTCGCCGTCGGCCGAGGTCTGGAATTGGCCTGGCGCGATGCGCGAGAGGTCCGAGCGCCGCTCGAACTGGTCCTTCAGGACCGCGCTCTGCTCGTTCTGCCACGGCCAGACGAAGAGCGACAGCGCCGCGATCAGCAGCAGCACCGGCCAGCTCGTCCGCAGCACCGGCGCGACGAAGCGGCTGAGCGGGACGCCGCTCGCGAACCAGATCGTCATCTCGCTCGCGCGGTACATGCGCGAGAGCGTCGCGACGACCGCGATGAAGAGCGACAGGGCGAGCATCGTCGAGAGGTGGCCGAGGCCGATGTAGGCGAGCAGGAGCATGACGTCCTGCGGCGCGATCCGTCCGCCCGCGGCCTGGCCGAGGTTGCGGATGAACATGATCGTGAGCACGATCGTCAAGATGATCACGAGCGTCGCGCCGAAGTTGCGCGCGAGCTCTCGACGCAATGTCGAATCGAATAACATCGTCGGCTCTTCTAGAGACCGCGGGAATTATGGACTTCAGACTTCAGACCGCCGCGCCGGCAGGGCTTGCCGACGTCGACGTCGACGCGCTCGTTCTCGTCATCGGCGAGCGTCCCGATCGGGCGCTCGCGAAGCCGCTCGCGAGCCTCGTCGCAAAGGCGGTGAGCGACGGCGACCTGGTCCTGAAGAAGGGCAAGACGCTCTACGTCTACCAGCCGACCGGCGTCGCCGCGCGTCGCGTCGCCGTCGTCGTCGCCGGCGACAGCTCCGGGAAATCGTTCAAGGCCGCGGTCGCCGCCGGGCTCGGTGCGCTGAAGTCGAGCGGCGCGAAGACGCTCGGCATCGCAGTGCCGGCGGGAGCGACCGCCGCGCACGCCGAGGCCGCCGTCGTCGCGGTCGCCGACGCCACCTATCTCTACACGCACACCAAGCCGAGCGCGACGCCGATCTGGATGCCGAGCGCGGTGACGCTCTACTGCCAGAAGGGCGACCAGAAGGCGGTGCAGCAAGGCCTCAGGCAGGGCGAGGCGGTCGCCGCCGGGATGACGCTGGCGCGCGAGTTCGGCAACCGTCCAGGCAACGCCTGCACGCCGACCTGGCTCGGCCAGCAGGCGAAGAAGCTCGGCAAGCAGTTCGATCTGCAGGTCGACGTCCTCGACCGCAAGGAGATCGAGAAGCTCGGCATGGGCTCGTTCCTCGCCGTCGCGCAGGGCTCGGAGGAGCCGCCGCGCTTCATCGTCGCGCGCTACGACGGTGCCGCCAAGTCGCAGGCGCCGGTCGTCCTCGTCGGCAAGGGGATCACGTTCGACACCGGCGGCATCTCGCTCAAACCCGGCGCCGAGATGGACGAGATGAAGTTCGACATGTGCGGCGCGGCGAGCGTGCTCGGCACGCTCGCCGCGGTCGCGTCGCTGAAGGCGCGCGTCAACCTCGTCGTCCTCGTGCCGACGTGCGACAACATGCCGAGCGGCCGCGCGGTGAAGCCGGGCGACGTCGTCACCAGCATGTCGGGCCAGACGGTCGAGATCCTCAACACCGACGCCGAGGGACGGCTGATCCTGTGCGATGCGCTGACGTACGCGGAGCGCTTCAAGCCGGCGGTCGTCGTCGACGTCGCGACGCTGACCGGCGCCTGCGTGGTCGCGCTCGGCCACCACCACTCGGGCCTGTTCTCGGCCGACGACGCCGTCGCCGCTCGGATGCTCGCGGCGAGCCAGACCGCGCTCGACCCGTGCTGGCGGATGCCGCTCGACGAGGAGTACGACGAGGCGCTGAAGAGCAACTTCGCCGACATGGCCAACGTCGGCGGGCGCCCCGGCGGCGCGATCACGGCGGCGATGTTCCTGCGCCGCTACACCGCCAAGTACCCATGGGCGCACCTCGACATCGCCGGCACCGCGTGGAAATCAGGATCGCACAAGGGCGCGACCGGCCGCCCGGTCGGACTGCTCACGCACTTCGTCCTCGGCCACGCAAAGTGACCCGACGCTCGGGCGGATGACCGAGATCAGCTTCTACTTCAACGTCGCGAGCCGGACGGCATACGCGTGCCGGCTGTTGCGCCGGGCGCATCGCCAGGGGATGGCGGTCGCTGTCGCCGGCCCGGCCGACGCGCTCGACGAGATCGACCGCGAGCTCTGGAGCTTCGCGGCCGCCGAATTCCTGCCGCACAGCCGGATCGAGCGTGCCGGCGAGGTGCCGCAGGCACTGCACGCGACGACGATCTGGCTCGGCGAGAACCCGATCGACGCGCCGCTGCACAGCGTGCTGCTCAATCTCGGCCCGCTGCCGCCGCCGGCATTCGAGACGTTCGAGCGGCTGTTCGAGGTCGTGTCGCTCGACGAGGTCGATCGCGAAGCGGCTCGCGGGCGGTGGAAGACGTATGCGCGCCGCGGCTATCCGATCAAGCGTCACGAGGTCGGCGCATGAGCACGCGACCGCCGCCGGGATCGATCCCGACCCTGACCGAGGTCGTCAACGTTCCGCCGGTGGCGCCGCCGTCGCCGCCCGCGGCGGCCGCGCCGGCAACGCCGACGCCGGCGACCTCCGTTGGCGCGGCACCGCGACCGCAGCCACCCGCTGCCGCTCCGTCGAGCCCGCGCGCGCCGACAGCAGCGCCGGTTGCGACGAGTGCACGGACGCCGAGCAGCGCGCCTTCGCCGACTCCGGCAACTGCATCGCCGACCTCTGCCCCGGCGGCGACGCTGGCCGCGGCGCCGGCGCCCGAGGCGACTCCTGCGCCTGCGCGGTTTGCCGTTTCGCCGCTCGCGACGTCGACCGTCCAAAGGCCCGCGTCTCCTTCGCCGGCGCCGCCGGACGCGCCCGCTCCGAGCGCTGCGACGAGCCCCCAGCCGGCGTCGCTGCCCGAGAGGGCGCCTGCGCCTTCCGTGACTTCGACGCCGCCGGCGCCTGCGCCAGCGGCTCGCGCACCGGCGGCGCCGACAGCGGCTCCCGTGGCGCCGCCCGCGGAGGCGTCGTCGACGGCGGCCGCGCCGCGCGCGCCTGCGCCCGCGGTGGCGAGCGTTGCGACGTTCCCTGCGCCCGCACCGGCGACGGCACCGACATCACCAGTTCCGGCGGTGGCGATTTCTCCGCTCCCGGCCGCGACGTCGTCCACGGCTGCGCGAGCGCCGGCGCCTGCAGCGGCTCCCGCGGCCGCCTCTGCGCCCGCAGTCGCGCCGACGCCTGCGGCCGCCTCCACGCCTGCGGTCGCTCTCGAATCCGTGAAAGCGCCAGCGTCCGAAGCTGCACCTGCGCCGGCGCCAGCAATGCCCGCGGCTGCCGCACCCCCTGCGCCGGCGACGTCCACCGATCCGGTGACTGCGTCGTCGCCTGCACACGCGCCGGCACCCGCTTCGCCGCCCGCGCCTGCCGCGACGCCGGCGCCGGCACCCGTGCCGACGCGGGCACCCGGTGCCGCCGCCGAACAAGCAACTCCGCCACCCCCGAAGCCCGCAGCCATGGCCGCCGCACCCGTCAGCCCTCCCGCAGCCGAGAATGCCTCGGCACCCGTCACAGCAACCCCGAGCGCACCAGTGCGTGCGGTGACGCCGACTCCGGTCGCGCCGCAGGCATCCGCGCCCGCCGAACCTCCGACAGCGGCCGCGACCCCGCCTGCTACGCTGCCGCCGCCATCGCGCGTGCAGGCATCCCCGTCTCCGCTTCCGCGCGTTCGCTGGTCGCCGACCGGCACGACAGCGCCGACGCCGCTCGCCGGAGCACCAAGCGCGCCTGCAGCACCCACTGCCATGCGCGACGCGCCGGCCGTTGCCGAACCAGGCGCGGGTCGCCCGCCGACCGCGAAGCCGACGCCGAACGAAGTCCAGCTGACGCAGCGGGTTCTCGCCGATCTGCAGCGACAGGTCGAGTTGATGCTCGAGGTCCGGCTGCGCGAAGCGCTCGCGCCGCTTCTCGCGCGCGCCACCGACACGCTGGTGCGCGACGCGCGCAAGGAGCTGACGGCGGCGATGCGCGACATCGTCGCCAAGGCGATCGCCAAGGAGCTCGGCCGCGGCGACGAGCGCTGATTGCGGCGAAGCCGCAGTCGGTTGACGATGGAATTCCCGATGCGGGAAGACCCGGCAATTGCGTTATCGTCGCGTGCTTCGGGCGTGGAGCGCCCGTCCGATCGATTTCTACATTGGAGGTAACTGCATGCAAGTCCCATTCAAACTGGTCGCCGCCGCGGCCGCGGCGATCTTCGTCGGCAGCGTCTCGGCGCAAGACCTGGTCGTCAAGATCGGCCACGTCGGGCCGACCAGCGGCGGCATCGCCCACCTCGGCAAGGACAACGAGAACGGCGCCCGCATGGCGATCGATGAGCTGAACGCCAAGGGCGTCACCATCGGCGGCAAGAAGGCGAAGTTCGAGCTCCTCGCCGAAGACGACGGCGCCGACCCGAAGCAGGGCACCGCGGTCGCCAACAAGCTCGTCGACGCCAAGGTCAACGGCGTCATCGGCCACCTCAACTCGGGCACGTCGATTCCGGCCTCGAAGATCTACAGCGACGCCGGCATCCCGCAGATCTCGCCGTCGGCGACCAACCCGAAGTACACCCGGCAAGGCTTCAAGACGACGTTCCGTGTCGTCGCCGACGACGTCCACCTCGGTGGCACGCTCGGCCGCTACGCCGTCAAGGAGCTGAAGGGCAAGTCGATCGTCACCATCGACGACCGCACTGCCTATGGCCAAGGCGTCGCCGAGGAATTCGCCAAGGCCGTCAAGGCTTCGGGAGGCACGATCGCCGATCAGCAGTTCACGACCGACAAGGCGACCGACTTCACCGCGATCCTCACTGCGGTGAAGGCGAAGAACCCCGACATCGTCTTCTACGGCGGCATGGACGCGGTTGCCGGCCCGATGATCCGGCAGATGAAGCAGCTCGGCATGAATCCCAAGTTCATGGGCGGCGACGGCATCTGCTCGGGCGAGCTGCCCAAGCTCGCGGGCGGCGCGATGGCCGACGGCCAGGTCGTCTGCGCAGAGGCGGGCGGCGTCGAGGGCGCGCAAAAGGTCGACATGGACAAGTTCCGCGAAAACTTCAAGAAGAAGTTCGGCGCCGATGTCCAGATCTATGCGCCGTACGTCTACGACGCCGTCAACGTGATGGTCGCGGCGATGGTCAAGGCCGGCTCGGCGGACCCGAAGGTCTACCTGCCGGTCCTCGCCAAGACCGAAGGCTACAAGGGCGTCACCGGCGTGATCTCGTTCGACAACAAGGGCGACATCAAGAACGGTGCGCTGACGCTCTATACGTACAAGGGCGACAAGCGCGAGCAGATGGCGGTCGTTCGCTGAGCGCGGACCCGACAGCCAAAGAAAACGGCGCCCTCGGGCGCCGTTTTTCATTTCAGCGAGGCGCTGGATTCTCGAGGCGCTACTTCTTCGCCTTGTAGTCGGCCTTCGCCTTGTCGTGCGTCGCCTCGGCGTCGGCCATCGTCTTGTCGTGCGCCGCCTTGGCGTCCTTCTTGCACTGCTCCTTGGCCTCGCCGCTCATGGTGTCGCATTGCGCCAGCGCCGACTTCTCGTCGGCCTTGGCCTGCTTCTTGGCCATCGCGTAGGTGTCGTCGGCCTGCCTCATCTGCGCCTTCACGGCGTCGTCGGCGGCAACCGCCGGGAACGCGGAACTCATCGCGGCGATAACGCCGGCGAGCATGATCGCGTGCTTGTTCATGATCTCCATCTCCAAGTTGACGAGACGCCGGGGATGTCCGGAGTTCTCGGATGGCCACGCCATCGGGACTCATCAATATAGAAGCGCGTCACGGCCGTTTGCGGCATTCGCCGCGAAAAGCGCGCTTGTCCGACGGCGCGCTTCGTGCCGTCCGACAACGCGGCTTCCGCAGCGTTACCATGGCGGCATCGTCGGGCTGCGGAGCGCGTGTGGCACGTCCCCTGATCACCGCCAGCTGTGTGGGTGCAGCGTTGATCGCGCTCTACTCGTGCTCGATGCAGGCCTCGGTGACGACCGACGGCAACGGGCGCATCGTCGAGCTGTCGTCGCTGCGGATCGGCTCGAAGCTCTCGAGCTGGGCGCTCGAGATGCTCGTCGTCGGCGGTCAGCTCGCGGTCGAGCTGCGCAGGGCGCGACCCGGCGGCACCGAGGTCCGCACGGGCAACGACTGCCCGGTGCTCGACGTCTCGAACGGGCTCATCGCGTCGGCGTGAACACCGCCGACCGCGGCGCGTCGTCGCGGTCAACGAGAAGGCCAGTCCCGATGCGCGATCGCCTTGCAATCGTCGAGGTCGGGCAGCTCCCACTCGCACCGCCGGCGTCGCCGTTGCGCCGCCAGCCAGCCTGACCAGCACTCGAGCTGCTCGTCCGTCGGGCAGACGCGCTTGCGGCGGTCTTTGAGCAGCTCGAGCGCTGCGAGCGGCGCGAGGTCGCGGTCGACGAGGATGCACAGCGCGAGCAATGCCGAACGGCCGATGCCGTGCGCGCAATGGACGAGGACGCGTTCCCTGCGATCGAGATGGCGCGCCGCGAACTCGACGCCGCGATCGAGGTGGGCACGATCGATGGCGCACATGTCGTGCGTCGGCAGATGAAGCGACGCGATGCCGTGTGCACGCAGCAGCGCTTCGTCGTCGGCCTCTTCGCTGCGCAGGTCGATCACCGCGCGAATGCCGTGCTCACCCACCAGGCGGTCCGCGTGTCGCGCGGGAAAGCTGCCGCCGACCGCGAGGTGGTCGGTGATCCAGTCGAAGTTCGGTTGCCAGTCGCTCATCGTTCGCGGGCACTCTAGCGCCAGGGCGATATCCGTTCAGCCCGTGACGTTCTTCGCATTGCACCCCCCTGACCAAGGGATCGGGAGCATGAAAAACAAGCCGATACATCTATCGCGACCGAGAGAAGGAGAGAACGACTGCACACACGACGCCGTTCGCTGCTCCGCTCGGATCGGTCGCAGGAGTCTTGCCATGAACGCCTTCGCCATGCTTCGAAACGCGCGCCGTGCGGGGCTCGCAGCGGGCTTCGCAGTCGCCGCATCCCATGCGACCGCCGCGACGGCGACTGCGACGTTCCAGGTCACCGCCAACGTCCAGACGCAGTGCACCGTCAGTGCTGTCGACCTCGGCTTCGGCACCGTGGACCCGCTCGGCGCCAACGTCGACCAGTCGACGACGGTGACCGTGCGCTGCACCAAGAACACGCCGTACACCGTCGGCCTGAACGCCGGCACGACCGCAGGTGCGACGCTCGCGCAACGGCTGATGGCCAACGGCGCCGACACGATGAGCTACAACCTCTACACCGACGCTGCGCGCACGACGGTGTGGGGCAACTCGGCGGCGGCGCCGACGTGGGTCGCGGGAACGGGTGCCGGTCTCGGCTCGCCGCAGGTGCTGACCGTCTACGGCCGCGTGCCGAGCGGGCAGACGAACCTCGCCGTCGGCAACTACAGCGAGCCGACGATCACCGTCACGGTGACGTACTGAGCGAAGCCACCTGGCGGAGAGGGCGTCATTCCTATCAAGAGAGCAGAGGCGCGCAGGTCCTGACGTTGGGCCGTTTTCCGGTTTCCTCGATTCCCCCGCCGGGTCCCCCAGCACCTCCGGACAGCGCTTTTCCACAAATCGAGCAGTGGCGATTGGATCACATGCCAGTTGAACTGGGCCACTTGGCGAATTCACGGTCACGGCCACGACCGGTAGTTCGTGACCGACCGCTTCGTGGGATTTGCCCAGGCTTCGGACTACATCACGGGCGAGGGCCCGCCGGCGCTCATAGCCAGCTGTCGTGGGTCTTGCACTGGGCAGGTGGCCACGAGGAGGCGATGGCGGAGTTTCGGCAAGCGCTTGCGTTGAACCCCAACCTTGCGGACG
>Ga0134124_10005618_pt1 | contig 10076 bp, 8 predicted proteins | sample KB304_FD_96880 | JGI IMG/M metagenome (GOLD analysis project Ga0134124, IMG submission 96880) | Terrestrial soil microbial communities without Nitrogen fertilizer from Kellogg Biological Station, Michigan, USA - KB3-0-4 | ecosystem: Environmental > Terrestrial > Soil > Unclassified ... | reverse complement strand
CCCACCTGGCGCGCCAGAAGGATGTGCTCCCGCGTCTGCGGCATCGGACCGTCCGCCGCCGACACCACCAGGATCGCGCCGTCCATCTGCGCCGCACCGGTGATCATGTTCTTCACGTAGTCGGCGTGCCCGGGGCAGTCGACGTGCGCGTAGTGGCGCTTCTTGCTCGAGTACTCCACGTGCGCCGTCGCGATGGTGATACCCCGCTCGCGCTCTTCCGGAGCCTTGTCGATCTGGTCGAAGGCCACGAAGCTCGCCAGTCCCTGCGACGCCAGAACCTTGGTGATCGCCGCCGTCAGCGTGGTCTTGCCGTGGTCGACGTGACCGATCGTCCCGACGTTGACGTGCGGCTTCGAACGCTCAAACTTCTCCTTGGCCATGGCGGTTCAAATGCCTCCTGATATTTTTTGTTGGTGTCTTGGCTGCGGTCGAAGACACAACGTAGTTGACACTTTCGAAATTTCAATGGAGCCCACGACCGGATTTGAACCGGTGACCCCTTCCTTACCAAGGAAGTGCTCTACCCCTGAGCCACGTGGGCTTTGAGACACCGATAGACTCGCCCGAACCGTTGCCCGGGACGCCGGCGAAACCGCAAGATGGTACAGGCTGACCCACCACTTGTAAAGACCCTTCGCTCACCCTGCTCAATTGAGACCGTCGCTCAAGTCGATTGCACCCAGAGGCGCCGGGCGAGAGGCGAAGAAGTGGAGTATGCCAGAGCCTTTTCGGTTTGTCTAGCGTCCAGAGAGCCGTTCCACCAGATACCACCGCCCGATCTTCTTGACCCGGCACTCCCGCAGATACGGCCCGAACGCGGCGCCCAGGTGCTCCGGTCCGCCGCGCAGGAGGAAGTACCTGTAGAAGGGGGCATGCCGCGGGTAGACGAACCGCTGGGGGTTCCATTCGTTCCACTGCGCGAGGAGGGAGTCCTCGTAGTTCTGGCCCGGCCGGTAGGCGACCGGCGAGTTGAAGAACTGGATGAACGAGAAGTGCACCCGGCCGCCCTTGAAGACCTGGTAGTAGGCCGGGAAGTGCTCCATCACCCCGGGCTCGGTCCAGGCCATGGCTCCGGGCTCATAGATGAGGCCGGCCAGGGCCTGGCCCGGCTCGGTCTGATCCAGCAGCCCGCGCAGCCCGGCGCTCTCGGCGGCGAAGTTGAAGAAGCTGGTCGCCGTCTGCAGATACTGCAGGAGGACGATGCCGACGGTCAGGGTCCCGGCGAAGCGGAGCTGCCGGGCTCCGGCGATCGGCAGGCCGGGGATCAGGAGCATGAACGCCAGCGGCAGGAGCCGGTCGCAGACCATGTACCCCTTGGTGAACTCGGGCAACACCAGGAACAGCAGGGTGACCCACCCGCCGAGCGTCGCAAAGCGCGTCCGGTAGAGCCGGTCGCCAAGGCCCTTCTCCCCCTCCTCCGACCCCTCCGAACCGCCCCGGATCCGCCAGAAGACCAGGACCAGGAGCACGGCGAGCAGCATCGCCATGAGCAGGAACTGGGTGCCCTCGGTGAAGGCTCCGAAGAGAATCTCGGGCACCCGGGCCAGCTTGTCGGGGAGCGCGGTGAAGCGGGTCCGCTCCATTGCCAGGCGCTGCTGGTAGCCGGTCATCACCGCCGCGCCCTGGAGGTGCGCCCAGGCAAGGGTGCCCATGCCGAGCGCCAGGCCGGGCAGCATCGACGACATCCAGGTCAGCAATCGGCGCCAGCCTGGCCGGCGAACCAGGGCGAGCCAGCCCAGCGAGCCGACCAGGATCAGCAGGAACTCCAGATGCACCGCATAGAAGAGGACACCGAGCGCGGCGAGAGACGTCCAGGCACCCCACCCGAAGCGCTCGTCGAACGACCGGTCGGCGAGCCAGACCCCGAGCAGCACCAGAGGATAGGCGACCAGGTTGTCGACGAAGCCCCAATAGAAGGCGGTGTTGTAGGTCACCGCCAGCGCCAGGAAGGCATACCACCCCGGCCGGCCGGTGCGCCGGCAGAGCAGGAGCACACAGGGGGCGATGGTGATCAGGCAGAGCGACACCACGAGCTTCCCCGCCGCGTCAATCGGCATCACCAGCGCGAAGCTGGCGGTGGCCATCTCGAACAGGCCCTGCGGGCGCAAAAGCACCAGCTCAAAGACGCTCTGCAAGGCGCGAGCGGGATCGCCGTAGAAGCGGATGATGGAAGCGGCCGCGAGCTGCTGTGGGTAGTCCACCATCGGCGGGAAGCCGATCAGCCACAGAGGCAGCAGCCAGAGGGCGCCGGCCAGCCACAGCCAAAGCCCCCAGGAGCGCGCAGGTCGGGAAGGATTTGAGCTGAGCAAGAGAAGAGAATGGAGCGGGAGACGGGATTCGAACCCGCGACCAACAGCTTGGAAGGCTGTGACTCTACCCCTGAGTTACTCCCGCACGGGGGTACGAAAACAGTGGTGGAGGCGCTAGGATTCGAACCTAGGTAGGGCGAAGCCCGGCAGATTTACAGTCTGCTGCCATTGTCCACTCGGCCACACCTCCAGGATTGAAAGAGCACGTGCTGCTTGCGCCGGAACATGGAGCCGGCACCCGGATTTGAACCGGGGACCTACTGTTTACAAGACAGTAGCTCTACCCCTGAGCTATGCCGGCTCGGGGAGGGCCCCCTTGTTCAGGAGCCCGCAGAGTGTAGCCGCTCTCCCCCGCTCGCGCAAGGGCACTGCCGGAGCGGCTCCTGCCGGCCGAAGTGGGTAGAGTGGGTAGAGACGCCCCAGTCCGCGACCACGAACTTGCCGGGGCCACCGCCGTCGGGGCGTCTCATCGGCCGTGGAACGTGGCCGGCTCGTAATCGGCCAATCGAGCCGGAGGTGGCCTGCCGAGGTTGAGACGGTCCGCCGATTGTGGTTTCGGGGAGGCTTGTGGTGAAGGACTGGACCGTCTCTACCGTTCCGTGCCGAGATTTGACCACCTTGCCGCCTTGTTTCGGCACCACGCTCCCCGAAGTCATCCTGCGGGGAGCCTCGGCGACCCAAAGGATCTGGGCGGGCGGAAGGTCCGCCCGGCCCCGATCTTCCCCCGCGCGACAGTTCTGCCCTGTCAGATCCGAAGAGCAAAGGGCTCGTGGTCCTCCCATACCCAGGGTTAAAACCCTGGGCTGGCGGCCTTTGTCCCTGCGGGACGGCTCACAGGATCTCTTCAGTCGAGGAGGTCTTCCTCGTCGAATTCGACTCGATGCTTGCGGAGCAGCGCCACAAGCTCCTCATGGAAGGTGCGGCGCGCATGGCGCTGTTCCTGCGTCTGAATGTACTTGCGGACCGCGGCGCTCTGCGACTCGTTCACCAAAAAGGCCGCATAGCCGTCCTGCCAGTCGAAGTGATATCCGAGGTCAGGCCGTCCATTCATCCACTGCGACGACCTCCCCTTGATCAGCTTCAGCATCTCCGACAGGGACACGCTCGCCCGGAATCTGGCCAGGAGATGGACGTGGTCCGGCATCCCTCCGACCTCAAGGAGAAGACCTCGCTCTTTGCGGATGATGCCGCCCATGTAGTCAGAGGCGGTCACGGTGATCCGCGCCGATGAACGGCACCCGGCCCGTCGTCCTGAAAACAATGTGGAGGACCAACATCGCATAGCTGTGTGCCAATTCCGTGCTCCTCTCGAGAGGTCGCGAGTCTACCGGTCCAAATAGCTTCGAGAGGATATCAAATCAAGGAGCCGTCCCGCAGGGACAAGGGCGGCCAGCCCAGGGTTTTAACCCTGGGTCTCGGAGGCAGGGGCCTCGCTCTCCTCTACCTCCGGCGTGGAGACTTCAGGCAAGCAGCCTGAGGAAGACCACTTCCCGCTTTAGGCTACGCGATCCGGCCGATGTATCGTCTACTCGAAATACCCCGTAACATCGATGACCAGATGCACAGACCCGCCTGCTCCCACGGATGCCTTGGCTGAGAGCCCTCCCGATGCGTCGGTGGCCAAGGAGGCCAGAGAGTTGTTCGCGCGGATCATGCCGCTGCTGAAGTTGATAACGCTAGTTGCTGTTTCTGGAAGATCGGCTGGCCAAAGCTTGATGTATCCGTCCCCTGTCGGTCCTACAACCGCGACGTTCGCAGCAATGGACTTTGCCGTAGCCGGTATACCGCATACACCTGCAATCGGAAACGTTCTTAAAGAGTCTGAAGCGAGCGGCGCGCCAGAACGCGTATCCACAACTCGGCAAGGGGCAAGGGTGTGGAAATCAAGGTCGAGCGCCAGCGCCTGAGACCCAGAGAAGAGCCGGCCCATAATAGTTGGATCTCCAGTGACCCCTTGCCCGATACTCCTCCAGACGGCCAGGAAATCGCCACCGGCGCCGATTGCCAGGTCGGGAGTATCTTGAGCGTTGGGAATAAAAGTGTTGGCCCTAAATTCCGTCCCCCTCCGTGAGCCGTCTATATTGAAACGCTGGCCCCTCACGCACCCAGGCAAGAAGGCCGAATCTCCTGTTTCGACACTGTCAAACCAGAGCACGACAAAGTCTCCGTCTACATCTCGAGCAATGGCGGGATCACCCTGCAAGTCGATATAATGAGTGTTGATCTGGAATTCGTCACCGAGTGGTGCACCGCCGGCATCATAACGCCGCCCTTGAATACTAGAATTGGATCCATCTGGACCGGGAAGGGAAAACTCCCCACTCTTCCAAACGATGAAGAAATCATTTGTCGACCCAACAGCCAAGCTCGGGGATATTTGCCATCCGGTAGCGTAGGTATTCACTTGGAAGTCGTTTCCAAGCGGGCCGCCGGACGCATCGAACCGCCGAGCCTTGACATTGTAGTCCAAATCGGTTTCTGAGACGTGGCTCGGCCAAGCCACCACAAAACCACCTGCGCCAGCAGCTACTGCAGGGCTGATTTGCCCCCCCGCCGTCGAGGTGTTAACCTGGAATTCGGATCCGAGTGGCGTGCCGCTTGCGCTGTAACGTTGCATCTGGATGCTAGTAGACGATTGGTCGGTGCCACCTGAAGAATCGCTTTGCCAAGCGATGACGAAGTTGCCATTCGACATTGCCGCCACGGCAGGTCGTCCTTGATTAAGATTTGTGGTCGTATTGACTTGAAACTCCGAGCCAGGCCCGCCATAGATTCTGGCTCTCACGCTCGAGCCGGAAGTATCTGTTCCTGGGGTCACGGATGCAACGCCCTCCTCCCAAGCCACCACATAGTTTCCGCCGGGGAGCGCCGCGACTGCGGGAAAATTTTTAGACCCTGTAAAACCATCGACCCGGAATATAGCGCCATTCGGCGAGCCATTCTCGAAGAACCGGCGAGCCATAATCCTCTGCTCAATGTTAGTAATCGTTAGGCGCCAAACCACGAGGAATCCACCATCCGACCCGAACGCCACGGCGGGAAGAGCCCGCTCACCCGCGTTGGAGCCGTCGTCCACCATAATCTCCGGGGTCAACGGGGCAGGCCCCTGTGCCCAAGAGGAAGGGCACACAGCGGCTGAAACTACGAGTGCGACGAGGAGCGTCTTTGCCTGCATAGGTGATCTCCCTTGCAAAGTTGCCCGTAATTTAGCACAGATAAATGAGCGACCTCACTAAATACACCAGGCACGCGCCGCTCGCGATCCTGAGCTCGCCGAGGGTCTCGAATCCGGCTATACCGATTTCAAGGTCGGCGCTCTTCTCCGCCAAGCGCGAGAAAAGGCCGGCCTCACCCAAGAGCAGGTGGCTGAGCGCCTGTCAACGAAGAAGTCGGCCATCAGCCGCATCGAGAACAGCGCCGGAAGCATGCGCTTGTCGACCCTCGAGCGCTACGCGAGGGCCATTGGCTGGCATCTCTCCCTGGATCTCCAGCCGCCCCGCAAGAGCCCCAGCCCGCACAAGTAGTGCGCCCTGGGGCGCCCCCGCCGCCCAAGGGCACACTTCCTTCTGAAAGGTCCGCCCACCCCGGCCACCCCGGCCGGAGCCGGAGCGGCCCCAGGAGGTCCCCCCATGCCCCGACGCCCCAAGCGTCTCCGCGTCCCCGCCCTCACTCTGATCGCCCTCGTTGCCCTCGCCGCCGCTTTCCCGGCGCTCACCGCGGCCGCGCCCCACCAATCCGAAGCCCTCCGAGCACCCGCCGAGCGCCACGAGTCCACCCCCAACTTCTTCGCCAACCTCCGGAGCCTCCTCGCCGTCCTCTGGCAGACCGGCTCCGTCCTCGAACCGGACGGCGGCAAGCCAGGCGCTCCCAACGCGACCACCGCCGGCGACACCGGCTCCGTCCTCGATCCCAACGGCCGCCACTGATCGACCCCCGCGGGCCGGGTAACTTCACCCCGGCCCGTCTCTTCTCGACCTTGCCGAGCGTTCCTCACTTAGGCTATCTTTCGCCGCAGAGAGTAACTTGCGAGGAGGAAAGCATGGAGCACAAGCATCTCGATGCCGCCGCGCTGGAACATCTGCTCGCTACAGACCGCACCGCCGAGCAGAACGAGCAGCTCTTCCACCTGCTGGCCGTTTGCCCTCCGTGCCGAGAAGTGGGAGGCTGGCTCCTCGACCTCCACCGTTCCCAGGCCCTCCCGCCCGTCTTCGGTTCCATCGACGCCGCCCTGGCCCGCTCCCGCGCCGAGGCGCCCGGCCTTCTCGAGGAGCTCACGCACCTCGATCCACCGGACCGCCTCGCCCAACTCCACGCCGATCGCCGCTTCGTGAGCTGGGGGCTCTGCGAACTCCTCGTGCGGGACAGCCGCCAAGCCACGCCGGAGCAGGCCACCGAAGCCCTCCACCTCGCGGACCTCGCCGTCCATCTGGCCGATCGCATCCCCGCGGACGACCCCTTCGAGGAGAAGTGGATCTACCAGCTCCGCAGCCTCGCCTGGTCCGCCTTCGGCAACGCCCGCAAGGTGCGAGGCGATCTCGGCGCCGCCGAGACAGCCTTCGACATGGCGGACTCCTGGTGGGAAGCCGGCTCCAAGGACATCGGCGACGCCTTCGGCTACGAGCCCGTCCTCCTCGATCTCAAGGCCTCCCTACGGATGTCGCAGCGCCGCTTCCCCGAAGCCATCAAACTCCTCGACCAGGCTATCGATCTCTTCCTCGACGGTCCCCCCGAGCACCGCGACCCCCACCTCGCCGGCCGGAGTCTCATCACGAAATCCGCCGTCCTCATCGAGCAAGGCGAATCCGAATCTGTCATCCAGGCCCTGAAGAAGGCCAACGGACTCATCGATCCCGCCCGGGACCCGCGGCTCCTTCTCTGCATCCGACACAACCTCGTCGACAACCTCTCCAAGATGGGCCGCCACACCGAAGCCGCCGCCCTCCTGCCGGACCTCCAGACCCTGGCCGCCGAGCAAGGGAGCACCCTGGACCGTCTCCGCCTCAACTGGGTCGCCGGCCGCATCGCCGCCGGCCTCGGCGATCACGACCACGCCCGCCACCTCCTCACCGACGTCCGCCAGACCTTCCTCGCCGCCGGCAACGCCTACGAGGCCGCCCTCGCGACCCTCGACCTCGTCATCCCCGACCTGAAAGAAGGCAAAACCGCCGAAGTCCGCCACTTGGCCGACGAGATGGTGACCGTCTTCCGCACCCACAACGTCTCGCGGGAAGCCCTCGCCGCCCTCCTCCTCTTCCAGGAGGCCGCCCGCCGCGAAACCGCCACCGCCGACCTCGCCCGCCAGATCGCCACGACCCTCAGCCGCACGGAAGGTTCGCCCCTGGGAGGGGGAAGGCAGGAGCAGGAGGGAAGCTAAAGTGGTGCGCCTGAAATCCGGCCACGGGTGGGCTCGATGAACGCCGCCAAAGAAGAAGTGCTGCACATCCTGGAAAGTCTCCCCGAGGACGCCTCCCTCGAAGATATCCAGTACCACATCTACGTGAGCCAGAAGATCGACCATGGCCTGGAGGACGTCGAGGCGGGGCGCACCCTTTCCGAGGAGGAATTCGACCAGCGGATGGCCAAGTGGCTCGAACCGTAAGAGAGCGGCTTCGAAGCGCGCCGCCAGGACTACCTGAACAGGAGAAGAGCGAATGAGCGACCTCACTAAATACACCCAGGCACGCGCCGCTCGCGATCCTGAGCTCGCCGAGGGTCTCGAATCTGGCTACACCGATTTCAAGGTCGGCGCTCTTCTCCGCCAAGCGCGGGAAAAAGCCGGCCTCACTCAAAGAGCAGGTGGCTGAGCGCCTGTCCACGAAGAAGTCGGCCATCAGCCGCATCGAGAACAGCGCTGGCAGCATGCGCTTGTCGACCCTCGAGCGCTACGCGAGGGCCATTGGCTGGCATCTCTCCCTGGATCTCCAGCCGCCCCGCAAGAGCGCCAGCCCGCGCAAGTAGTACGCCCCGCGGCGCCCAAGTGCACGCTTCCTTCGCAAGCCCCCCGGGCCATCCCGGCCGTGTGGAGCATGGCTGGACCTCCAGACGGGCCTTGATCCAAAAGGTTGACTCCATCGTGGAGGTACGCGGCAGAGGCCGCCCGGAACAGGCCATCCCCTCTCCTCATCCCATCCGCTAGGGACAGTTGAAGGTGTCAGATATCGCCTGGAAGAGTCTACCTTTCGGGTTAGAGTAGGTCTTGATTGCGCCGTTGAGAGTGTCAGTAACTTTAATCGAGACGCCGAGATTGGTGAGGCCACCGAGCAGGACCTTCCACTTCTTTGCGGGTGAGGCGCAGGAGTTAAGGATCTTGACGACTACCTCAATGCTTCCGGGTGTCAAAAAGCTGAACTTGACGCTTTCTTGATTCTCCAGAATGACGCTTGCTGGGCCCGCTCCATTCTGAGGTTTCGCATCGTAGGTGACTTCCACCATGAATCGGTTGTATAGGCAAGCCGTAGTGGTGCTCGGGACGCAGGAGAGAATGGCCGGAACCATGGCCCCCGCAACAAAGTATTGAATACCGTCAACCGTCGGAAATGTAATGAATCCCTCACCCCTAAACCCCAGAGCAAGGTTCTTCGGATCGGCAGAGGAGAAGCTGAACAGGTTGATCAGCCAGAGCTTTCCTGCCGCAAAGGTCATGCTTACAGGGTAGTAAGGACTTGGCATTGTATAGGCTGCGGTTTGATTGAATGTTCCCGTCGCTATTTTGTCTACAAAGAAACCATTGTCGCCTCCATAGGCATAATAGAGAAATCCATCGACCGGATTCCAGGCAAGTGCGCCGTAAAATTCCGAATCGTCGCTGCTGCTGATTCCGTGAAAATCGAGGACCTTCACGACGGATGCAGCAGCGGTTGCTTTGTCGATTAGCAGGAGGGCATGAGGGGTAGTCCCTTCGTTTCCCTCGTTATTAACGGTCAATCCATAGAGGTGCCCAGTTCCGTCAAAAGCGAGATCACCGACAAGCTCACCGGAGATTGTGCCAATCGGCTTGATCACTCCCGTAGTTAAATCAACAACTCCGAGGCGCGATTCGTTCCTAAAGAGACTAATTCCGACGATGAAGACCTTTCCAGAGCCCGGATCGCGAGCAAGGCCTGTATAGAGATTGACGGGAAAGCTCGGATCGCGCCGAATCTGGGTGGCAACGGTAAGCATCCTCGTAGGCGAGATTGTCGCGAGCCCATTCTGTGCGACGTCGAGTGCCTGAAATAAGGTTGGCGTAGCAGCGGCCCTCAATTCCGCGGCAAAGAGGATGATCAAGAGCATAAAGGTGAGACCACGGAAAGCTCTGGCTTGCATCGGCCGGGACTCCTTTTGACGACTTTTTTATAATTATATAACGCTGAGTGCCGGCCTGCAAGCCCGACTAGCGGGCTGCGCACGCTTCCGAACCGTCGCCCCACCTTGGCAGTTCCGGCGCACCTCCCCGAAGCCCTCAAGCTCCTCGACCGCGCTGTCGACCTCTTCCTCGACGGTCCACCAGAGCACCGCGATCCCCACCTCGCCGGCCGGAGCCTCATCAAGAGAGCCCTCGTCCTGACCGAGCAAGGCGAATCCGAATCCGTCATCCAGACTCTGAAGAAAGCCAACGGCCTCATCGATCCCGCCCGGGATCCGCGACTCATCCTCTGCATCCGTCACAACCTCGTCGACAACCTCTCCAAAATGGGCCGCCACACCGAAGCCGCCGCCCTCCTGCCGGACCTCCAGACCCTGGCCGCCGAGCAAGGAAGCACCCTGGACCGTCTCCGCCTCAACTGG
>Ga0134124_10005616_pt1 | contig 10078 bp, 10 predicted proteins | sample KB304_FD_96880 | JGI IMG/M metagenome (GOLD analysis project Ga0134124, IMG submission 96880) | Terrestrial soil microbial communities without Nitrogen fertilizer from Kellogg Biological Station, Michigan, USA - KB3-0-4 | ecosystem: Environmental > Terrestrial > Soil > Unclassified ... | reverse complement strand
TGAGCGGCGTCGCGGCCGGCGAGCTCGTCGCGATCGAGCAGCTCGGGGAGCTGCGCGACGGGCGGCGCGCGACGCCGCGCGTCCCGGCCGAGGCGCCGCCGAACGGGCCGGGCGCGGGCGCGCCCGACGCCCCGGGGGGCGGGCGATGACCGGGGGCCGCTCCTTCCTCATATATGGGGGCCGCTGCAGGGGCCGGCACGGAGGGCGGTACGAGGGCGCGCGCGCTCTGGACGGCGGCCCGTGACGCCGCTCCTGCTGGTCGCGCGGCGCCACCTCGTCCACAACTGGTTTCGCACCGCGATCTCGGTCGTGGGCGTCGCGATCGGCAGCTGCTTCATGATCGCCATGTCGGCGCTGATGGCGGGCTTCGAGACGAAGTTCGTGCGCGAGACGATCGAGTCGAGCCCCCACGTCGTCGTCCTCGACGAGTTCCGCGCCGCGCCCGACGAGTTCGCGACGTGGCTCTCGCGCGCGGTCGGCGGCGTGGCGGCGGTCGCGTCGTCGCACCCGCGCGACCGGCTGAACCGGATCAAGAAGCCGCTCGAGCTCATCGAGGCGCTGCGCGCCACGGAGCGCGTCGCCGCCGCCGCGCCCGAAGTGGTGGGGACGTCGATCCTGAACTTCGGCAGCCGCGAGATCGGCGCGCAGCTCGTCGGCATCGACCCCGAGCAGCAGGAGCGCGTCGTCTCGACCGACGAGTTCATGACGGAGGGGCGCCTGCTCGACCTGCACTCGGCGAGCGGCGCGATCGTTCTCGGGAGCGGGCTCGCGGAGCGGCTCGGCGTGAAGCGCGGCGACACGATCGGGACCGCGCTGCGCTCCGGCGGGGCGCGCGCGCTGCGCGTGGTCGGCGTCTTCCACACCGGGATCGTGCCGATCGACGCCGTGCGCGCCTACACGCTGGTGACGCTCGCCCAGCAGCTGCTCGAGCTCGGACGCGACGTCAACCGCGTCGTGCTGCGGCTCCACGACCATCGAGAAGCGCGTGAAGTGGCCGCCGACGTCGAGGCGATGACGGGCTACCGCACGGAGAGCTGGCAGGAGACCAACGCCAACTTCCTCTCGATATTCACGCTGCAGAAGGCCATCACCTACATCGTGACGAGCGGCATCACGATCGTCGCCGCGTTCGGGATCCTGAACGTCCTGATCATGCTCGTGCTCGAGAAGCTGCCCGAGATCGCGATGCTGAAGAGCATGGGCTACACCGCGGCCGACGTGACCGGCGTCTTCCTGCTCGAGGGGCTCGCCATCGCGGCGCTCGGCGTCGTGCTCGGCTCGCTCCTGGGCTACGGGCTGACCGAGTTCCTCGCCTCGCTGCCGATCCCGCAGAAGGGGCTGATCGAGAGCGAGCACCTCGTGATGGAGAACACCCCCTCGCTCTACGTCATCGCGGCGCTCTTCTCGTTCGCGTCGACGCTGGTCGCGGCGGCGCTGCCGGCGCTGCGCGCGGGGCGGCTCGACCCGGTGGTGACGCTCCGAGGACGCGCATGAGCGCGGCCTCGATCATGGATCGTCGCGCATGAGCGCGACCGCGATCGCGACCGCCGCGCTGCGCACGGTCCGACTGTCCCGCACGCTCGGCACGGGCGACGCGGCGAGCGAGATCCTGCACGGCATCGACCTCGAGATCGGGCGCGGCGAGTTCTGCTCGATCATGGGGCCGTCGGGGAGCGGCAAGTCGACGCTCATGTACCTGCTCGGCGCGCTCGACCGGCCGAGCGCGGGCGCGGTCGAGATCGACGGCGTCGACACGGCGCGCCTCTCCGAGTCGGGGCTCGCGGCGGTCCGCAACGCGAAGGTCGGCTTCATCTTCCAGTTCCACTACCTGATGCCCGAGTTCTCGGCGCTCGAGAACGTGATGATCCCGCAGCTCAAGAAGGGCGTCCCGGCGAGAGCGGCGCGCGAGCGCGGGCGCGCCCTGCTCGCGCGGCTCGGACTCGAGGGCAAGCTCGCGCGGCCGCCGGCGCGCCTCTCGGGCGGCGAGCAGCAGCGCGTCGCGGTCGCGCGCAGCCTCGCCAACCGGCCGCTCGTCGTGCTCGGCGACGAGCCGACCGGCAACCTCGACACGAGGAACGGCGAGAGCGTCTTCGAGCTCTTCGAGCAGCTGGTGGCGGAGGAGGGGCAGACGATCGTGGTCGTGACGCACGATCCGCGCCTCGCCGCGCGCACGCAGCGGATCGTCCGCCTGCAGGACGGGACCGTGGTCGACGACGGTCCGCCGCGCGAGGTGCTCGCGCGCGCCGGCGAACGCTTCACCGAGCCTTCGCCGTGACGGCGCCCGACAGGACGGCGCGTTTCGACGGGGCGATCTTCGACCTCGACGGCACGCTCACCGACAACATGGCGCTCCACCAGCGCGCCTTCGAGGTCTTCCTCTCGAAGCACGGCCTGCCGCCGCTCACGCTCGAGCTGCGCCGCCGCCTCGACGGCAAGCGCAACCGCGACATCTTCCCGATCCTGTTCGCGCGGGAGCTCGACGACGCCACGCAGCGCGCCTTCGCGGACGAGAAGGAGTCGCTCTACCGCGAGCTGTCGCGCGGGCGGCTCTCTCCGCTGCGGGGGCTGCGCGAGCTGCTCGCCCTGCTCGGGAAGGCGCGCGTGCCGTCGGCGGTCGCGACGTCGGCGCCGCTCGAGAACGTCGACCACACGCTGAAGGAGCTCGGGCTCGCCGAGTTCTTCCGGGTCGTCGCGCGCGCCGACGACGTCCCGCACGGCAAGCCGCACCCCGACGTCTTCCTGCTCGCGGCGAAGCGCCTCGGCGTCGCGCCCGAGCGCTGCATCGCCTTCGAGGACGCGCCGGTCGGCATCGAGTCGGCGCGCCGCGCCGGCATGACCTGCGTCGCGCTCACGACCTCGTTCCCGGCCGGCGTCTTCACCGCGCACGCGAGCGCGCCGCACCACGTCGTGCGCGACTACGCGGAGTTCCTCGCGGGGCCGGGGCGCGACCTCGGAGGGAGCGGGGGACGTCGCTGAGCGCGGCCGCGCCGCGCGCGGCGGAGCTCAGCGCCGCAGCAAGCGCGCCGCCGCCGCGAGCGCCGCGAGCTTGCGCTCCGCGACGTCGGCGCGGTTGACCGGCCGCTCGGCGAAGGTCCCGAAGCCGCAGTCGGGGTTGAGGAAGACGCGCGCGGCGCCGAGGCGGTCGGCGACGCCGCGCACGCGCGCGGCGATCTGCTCCGGGTCCTCGACCTCGGTCGTGCGCGGGTTCACGGCGCCGAGCCCCACCTGCGACCCTGGCGGCAGCTGCGCGAGCGTCTCGAGCGGGCCGGCGCGGTCGGTCGCGTGCTCGAGCACGAACTGCTTCACGCGCATGCGCCGGAAGCTCGGCATCAGCGGGTCGTACGGGCCGGCGAGGAGGACCTCCTCCTTCGTGCTCCAGTTGCCGCGGCAGACGTGCAGCGCGGTGATCGGGCCCCCGTTTCCTTCGATCCCGTCGACCACGCGGTTGACCAGGTCGACGGCGAGGTCGAGCTCGCTCTCGGGGCTCGCCTGCGCGGCGAGCGCGGCGCACATGAACGTCCGCGTCGCCGACTTGCCGGCGAAGACGACCTCGGTCAGGACCGGCTCGTCGAACTGGACCATCTCGCAGCCGGCGGCGGCGAGCTCGAGGAGCTCCTCGCGCAGGATCTTCACGAGATCCTCGATGAGCTCGGCGCGCGTCGGATAGGCGGCGGCGGAGAGCCCCTTCACCCACATCGAACGCGAGAGGAGGTAGGGACCCGGCAGCGTGACCTTGACCGGCCGCTTCGTGTGCCGCCGCACGAACTCGAGGTCGTCGCGGACGAGCGGCGCGCGGCGCGACAGCTTGCCGACCACGGTCGGGTTCTTGATCGCGAAGGCGGGCACGTCGAGCGTCTGCAGCAGCGCCTCGAAGCCGGACCTGTCCTCGACGTGGTCGAGGAGGTCGGCCATCGTCATGAGCTGCAGCCCTTCGAGCTTCTCGCACAGGAACGAATAGAAGTTGTCGCGCCGCTGCTCGCCGTCGACCACGACGTCGACGCCGGCCCGCTCCTGCTGCTCGAGCGCGAGCCGGACCGCGCGATCCTGCTGCTCGCGCAGGTCGGGGGAGCGGCGCTTCGCCGCGCGCAGGAGCCAGTCGGGACGCGGCCAGCTGCCCACGCTCGTCACGGGGAACAAGGGAAGAGAGGCCACCGCTCCGCTCCTGGTCGGTTCGTCAGGCGCGGCGCAGTTTTACGTCGACGCGCGCGCCTCTCAGCAGGGACTGGGTGACGGGGCTGCGGCGCAGCGTCTCCTCGAAGAGCTCCTGCAGCGCGCCGTCGTCGCCGTCGGCGTCGACGTAGACGGTGCCTTCGATCGCCTTCAGGCCGGGATGGCCGCTCTCCTCGACGCCGAGGAAGACGAGGATGTTGTCGGCGGCGGCCTGGAGCGAGACCTCGAGGTTGCGCACCGCGATGCCCCGCCGCGACGCCCGCCACTGGAACCCCACCGCGAGGCAGCCCCCGAGCGCGGCGAGGAGGAACTCCACCGCGCTGGGAGCCGCGTCGCTCGTGTCGAAGCTCGCCGGCTGTCCCACCAGGAAGGCGTGGTTGCGCACGAACGCCTTGGCCTGCATGCCCGACGTCCAGCGCACCCGCGCGCTCCAGGAGAAGCGGCGCGCCTGCTCGAGGTCGCCCTGGAGCTGCCGGGATTCGTCCTTCGCCTCGTGCGCCGCCGTCGCGTCGAGGTGCTTCGCGATCCGGAAGTGGAGGTAGTTCCCCGCCGCCGGCGCCACCGAGAGCAGCCGATGGCCGACCAGCCGGCACCACGCCGGCAGGTCCTCCTTCACGCTGATCTCGCGGCTGCGGACCTCGAGGATCCCGCCCCGCGCGAGCGGCGCCATCGCCTCCCGGATGATCAGGAGGAGACCGCTGCCGCAGTCGAGGTCGCCGCCGTCGCAGACGGCGTCGGGCGGACGCGCATCGTCCGAGGTCATGTCGATGGGCCGCGCCGGCCGGCGCGAGCGCCGGTCAGTACGTGACGCTCGGGGCGCCGGCGCTCAGGAACTCGACGAGCTTCGCGCCGCCGACGATGGTCGCGCCGCCGATCAGCTTCTTCTCGTCGAGGCCGCGTTTCTTGAAGCAGGGCGAGCAGACCCAGATCACGCCGCCCGCCTTCGTGAAGTTCGCGATGAGCTCCTTCAGCGGCGAAAAGCCCGCCTCGTGGATGTCGTCCGCGAAGCCCTGCTGGGAGAGGCGCACGCCCTCGATGCTGAGGAAGACCATCGTCTCCTTGTCGGAGGCGACGGCGGCGTTGGCGACGACGAAGGCGACGGTCGCCTTGTCGGTGTCGTTCTTCGAGCAGGTGAGCGAGACGCAGAACTTGCCAGGCATGTTCACTCCTTTCGTCGTTGGATGAACCAGGTCGGAGGCGCGGCGTGCAGCAGAGCATGACCGGTCAGCGTGCACCAGGCCGGCAGGTCTTCCGGAGCGCCGGGGTCGCGCGCCGTGAGGCGCAGCACCTGGCCGCCCTTCATCGACTGGAACCGGAATCGGAGCTCGAGGACGAGGTCGCCGCAGCCGAGGTCGCCGGCGTCCCACTCGGCGTCGAAGCGCGGCGCGGCCGGGGCGCCGCTCCCGCGCTCGCGCGGCGTCGAGGCGCCGTCGCCTTCGCTCCCGAGGAGGCAGGCGGGAGTCGCGCCGCGCACCGAGCCCTCGAGCTCGTCCGCTCTACGCCATCCGGCGCGCCAGCATTCGCGATGGTCGATGTGCTCGCGGACCTCCCGCACGAACGAGCCGGCGTCGCGGTCGAGCCCGCTCGCGAGGCAGGCGAGGCAGAGCGGCGTGCCTTTGAATCCGAGCACGAACGACATCATCACCTCGTGACCGCACACCGGCCGGCCGCAGTCGCGGCACGGCACCCCGATTCCACGCTCGACTTCGGCGAGGACGACCGGCGTGGAATCGGGGTCGCTGGACGTCATCGCGTTCCCGTCGTCACTTCACTTCCGTGTAGGTGAGCTTGCGCGACCACTGGACGGTCTTGCCGTCCGCGGACTTCTCGGAATAGGGCTTGCCGTCGACCTCGATGTAGGCCTTCGGCAGCGCGTTCACCGGACCGCCGGCCTGCGGCGGGTCGAGCTTCAGGTCGCGGCCGATCGACCAGACGACGCGGCGCTCGTCGATGTTGCCGAAGTAGTACTCGACCATCTTCTCGTCGGGGCCGGCGTAGCCGCTCGCCGTGGTGAGCTTCACGAGCGGCGTGTTCTTGTCGTCGAGCGGGAACGTGCCGCGGAAGATGTCGGCGACCGCCACGTCGTGGCTGATCCAGCCGATGCCCGAGGCGTAGAACATCGGCCAGCAGTGGTAGCTCTGGTCCTTGTCCTGCCCCGCGAGCTCCGGCTTGAAGATCGACCCGTAGACCAGGCGGCAGGGGATGCCCGACGCCCGCGCGAGCGCGATCCACAGCGAATGGAAGTCGGTGCAGTTCCCGGTCCTGGTGGAGAGGCAGTACTCGGCGCTCCCGACCGGCGACGCCTTCTTGGTGGCCGGGTCCTTGACCCAGTAGTCGACGTTGTCGAGCACCCAGTCGTAGATCTTGCGCGCCGCCTTCACCGGGTTCTGCTCGTCGCCCACGATCTTCTTCGCGAGCTCGACGATCTCCGGCGTGATCTGCACGTTCGCGTTGGCGGCGAGGTCGGCCGCGAACTTCGCCTTCTCGTCGGCGCCGAGCGGCTTCGCCTTCGCGGCGTCGACCGCGCCGACGATCTCCTGGCGCGTGATCTTGAACGACTCGCCGAGCGCGATCTCCTTGGCGGCGGGCGCGGCCGCCTCGACGTAGACGAACGAATTGCCGTGGTCGTCCTTCACGATCCTGTGCGGGACGCTGCACTCGATCTTGAGCTCGGTGATCTTCTGCTCCGGCAGCTCCTGCGGCATCGCGAACCAGGCGCGGACCGACTTCGCGCCCTCCGGAACGGTCACCTTGAATTCGTTCTTCGCGCTGAACGTCGCGCTCTTGCCGGCGCGCGCGGCCGGGCCGGTCGCCTTCGCGAATCCGGCGGCGACGCACGCCGCCAGCAGCGCGGCGGCGGTGATTCGGTGTTGCATCGGGGACTCCTTGTTTCGCGCCGCTCAGAACGCGTACGAGATGTAGGCCTGGAGGCGGTTGTCCGTGCCGTTGTGGAAGGACTGGTAGCTGGTCTCCCAATGCAGGTAGTCGAGGCCCATGGAGACCGGCTTGAAGTCGAGGCGCACGGCGGCGTACCAGATCTGGTTGCGGGTGCGGGCAGCGTTGGTCGCGCTGTTGGGGGAGAGGTCGCCGTTCTCCGGGTTGTCCCAGGAGTAGCCGGCGTAGAGCTTCACGGGCTTGAAGGAGTCGCCCGGGACCTGCCAGCCGACTTCGGTGAACCCGCCCTGCGACGAGATCTCCTGCCCGTTCGTGTTGACGTCCTGGAGGATGCCGCCGCGGACGTCGCCGAGGTTGCGGCCGACCCAGAGCTCCGTCTTGGACCAGACGACGTCCTGATAGAGCGGGAGCGAGAGGTCGATGCCGTAGGCGCTGCTGTTGAAGTGGTTCGACGCGCCGACGTTGACGTCGGTGGACTCCTCGGCGCGATGGGCCCAGACGCCGAACTCGACGTTCTTCTTCCAGTCGAGCATCGGCGCGATGACCGCCGCGCGCGCCTGGAAGGTCGGCTGTCCCGACTGGCTGCCGTCGAGGTAGCCGCTGCCGGTGCCGCCGGCCGGATCGAGGTCCTGGCCGTCGATGGCGCCGGTCTCGCCGATCATCCCCTGCAGGTCGAACTTCGTCGCGTCGCCGACCATGTACTCGCCGCGGAGCTGCGGACGCCGGTCGCCGAGGTTGCCGGCGTTCCACATCACGTTGTCCGGGTTGACGATCGGCTGGAGCGGCGAGATCACGTCCCACATCTGGCCGGCGAACAGCGAGAAGTCGGTCCACTTGAGCTGCAGGTAGGCGACGCGGATGCGCAGCGCCTCGCGCGAGTCGGTCGTCGACGTGTTGTAGAAGTCGGTCTCGAGCTTGCCGAGCACCGATGCGTCACCGAGTCCGCCGACCTTCGGTCCGATGAAGTTGAGCCCGAGACGGGTCAACTTGGCGCTCATCGTGAAGTCGTCCTTGTTGATCGGCGCCCGGAACGCCGCCGGGGCGTTCGGATCCTCCGACTTGATGAAGGACGGCAGCTGCGTGTTGTTCGGACGCGAGTCGTCGTGGTAGGCGTCGAGGCGCAGGAAGCCGTAGAGCTGGAAGCGCGAGCCGAGCGCGGAGAAGTCGTTCCACTTCATGTCGCCGCCGCCCGCGTCCTTCGGCGGCGCCTGCTGCTGCTTCGCCTCGAGCTCGGCGATCCGCTTCTCGAGCGCGTCGATCTTGGAGGCGTCCTGCGCCGAAGCTCCGGCGGCCATCCCCGCCCAGACGGCGGCCGTGGTCCAGTGAAACGCGTTCATTCCTCGTTCTCCAGTGATTGAGGGGCCTGGACCGCGCATGTTGAAATATTCAACGCGGGAATGGTAGGGATGCGGAAAGCCGATTTGCTCCCTGGGGGGCCCCGGGGGATGGAGGCAGATCCCGGCCCGGGCAACGGTCGCGGAGTTGCCCTTGCCCGCCGTCGCGCATCGACGACCGGAGCGTCCGATGGCCCCCTCCGCCTCGCTGCCCCCGGGACCGCGCTCTCCCGCCCTGCTGCAGCTGATCCGGTACGCGCCGCATCCCGCGGAATTCCTCGAGGCGTGCGCGCAGGAATTCGGCCCGACCTTCACGGTGCGGCTGGCCGGGTTCGGGAAGTTCGTGATGCTCGCGCGGCCGGCGGCGATCCGTGACGTCTTCCGCGGCGACCCCGTCTCGCTCCATTCGGGCGAGGGGAACGCGTTCCTCGGCGAGATCGTCGGCCCGCGCTCGGTGCTCGTGCTCGACGAGGCGGAGCACGCGGCGCAGCGCGCGATCCTCGTCCCGCCGCTGCACGGCGAGCGCATGCGCTCTCACGTCGACCGGATGGTCCGCGCGACGGCCGAGACGATCGCGGCGTGGCCGGAGCGGCAGGCGTTCCCGATCGAGGAGTCGATGCGCGCGATCACGCTGCGCTGCATCTTGGAGGTCGTGCTGGGCGTCGAGGGCAGCGCCGGCGCGGAGCTCGGCGGCGAGATCGCGCGGATGCTCGCGTACGGGCGGCTGCCCTTCGCGCTGGTGATGGCGCGCGTCGCCCCGCACGCGCTCCTCCGCCGCGTGCCGGGGCTGCCCTACTACCGCGAGCTGCGGCGGATCGACGTGCGGCTCCACGAGCACCTGCGGCGGCGGCGCGCCGAGATCGGCTGCGCGCCCGCGCGCCACGACGTGCTCGACGACCTGCTGCGGGCCCGCGACGCGTCGGGAGAGCCGGTCGCCGACGCCGAGATCCGCGACGCGCTGATGACCGTGCTGCTCGCCGGCCACGACACGACGTCGGTCGCGCTCGCGTGGGTCTTCCGCGAGGTCCTCGCGCGGCCCGACGTCGTCGCGGCGATCCGCGCCGAGGTCGCGCGCGCGACCGGCGGCGCGCCCATCGCGACCGAGCACCTCGCGAAGCTCGAGTACGTCGACGCGGTGGTCCGCGAGTCGCTGCGCCTCGACACGATCGTGCCGTTCGTGACGCGCCTGACGAAGCGGCCGTTCACCGCCGACGGCCGCGCGTATCCGCCGGGCGTCCACCTCTGCCCGTGCATCCACCTCGTCCACCTCGATCCGGAGCTCTGGCCCGAGCCCAAGCGCTTCCGTCCCGAGCGCTTCCTCGAACGGAAGTTCGGCGCGCACGAATGGCTCCCGTTCGGCGGCAGCGACCGCCTCTGCACCGGGATGGCCTTCGCGCTGATGCAGATGAAGGTCGTGCTCGCGACCGTGATCGCGAGCGTCGACCTCGTTCGCCCCGACGGCGCGGCGACCACGCGCGTGCGGCGCGGCGTTCTCATCGCGCCGTCGGACGGGACGCGGGTCGTCGTGACAGCGCGGGGCACCGCGGCTTGAGACTGGAGCGGACGTCGAGAACGGGGGTGAAGAGGCCGCGGGGAGCAAGGCTTCGTGGCGGATCGGGGTGCCCTCCGCCGCCAGAACCAACTGCGAAGAGGCGGCTCCGGCTGAACGCGCGGCCTAT
>Ga0134124_10005615_pt1 | contig 10079 bp, 9 predicted proteins | sample KB304_FD_96880 | JGI IMG/M metagenome (GOLD analysis project Ga0134124, IMG submission 96880) | Terrestrial soil microbial communities without Nitrogen fertilizer from Kellogg Biological Station, Michigan, USA - KB3-0-4 | ecosystem: Environmental > Terrestrial > Soil > Unclassified ... | reverse complement strand
CCCAAAGAAGAAGTTGCTGACTTGCAGTCGATATTACTAACGTTGAAAATAATTGCATTTCACGAGGAAGGGGACAGTTATGAATCTCTCAAAGCAGTCGAATCTGGTGCTGTTTGTTGTGTTGTGTGCAGTTATCGGAGTGATGGCGAGTATCTCGCGGGGCAATAATTCAACCCAGGACCCGGCCAGTCTCGATCGACGACTGAGCTTACTCGAGCAACGTTTTTACTCTATCGAGTCGAGCATCAGCCGGCTTCAGCAATACGTAGCCACCCAGCGTCCGTCGGTTCCACAACCAAGCACGAGCGATCGCGATCTGATTTTGATGCGCGAAGAGGTTCAACGACTGGAACTCCGAATGGCCGAGGTCGAGTGCGGCCTGATCAAGCTCGACGAGCGAACGACACCCGCCGCCCGTCGAAACCCCACAGCCAAATCAAACGATCCCTGCCGCCTAAATCCGGATCAGTCCTTGCGCCTCTCCACCCACCCGTAAAGATTGTGGCTAAAGTTCGACCGTTACACTCGACGCTCCCATTGTCGGTCGTGTCGTGCAGCATGTAATACTGCCGCCACTACGACCATTTTTTCCTGCTCGATCACTTCATAAATCACTCTGTAAGGGAAACTCTTCGGATAACGCCAACGAATGTCTTTGTGTGGATGACGTCTGGAATGTATCAACGGATTTTTTGAAAGGGCGTCGAGTACAGCGAGAAACTCATCGATGAATCTGTCGCCGAGACCCTCGTCGCGACTGTCGTACCAGTCGGCGATCTCGATAACATCGTTTGCTGCTTCAGGCCGTGAGAAAACCTGCCAGGTCATTTCTTCCTTCGAGTCTTAAGATGCTCCTTCAAAGTTTTGAGAGGCAGAGAGGACGAAGGGTCATGGTGGTGAGCGGCAAGGCGCGAGTCGACTATACGCTCGTCGGCCTCTGATAATGGAGGCTCGTCCAACTCGATCACGCGGCGAACGAGAAGCTGTCGTTCTTCGAACGTAAATGCGGGCAATGCCTTGAGAACCTGAGATAAACTCATCGGCGAAAGTTTATCGTCTTTGCGGCACTGTAGTAAAGACACGTATTTGCGAAAATTTTGCGACTTAGGGTTGGCCAAACTGATTACGAAAGAGGTGGGTTATGCAGGTAGTTGGTTGTAGCAATTGTGGAGCGAAGAATCGGGTCGATGAGGGGCGGCTGGCGAATGGTGAGGCGAAATGTGGGCGGTGCGGGACGAAGTTGGCTGTGGGCGCGCATGAGTCGAAGCCGGTGAATATTACTGACCAGACTTTTGAGCGCGAAGTGCTGCAAGCGAGGGGACAGCCCGTGCTGGTTGATTGTTGGGCGCCGTGGTGTGGCCCATGCCGGATGGTTGGGCCGATTCTGGACCAGCTTGCCGCGGAATCAGCCGGGCGTTATCGAATTGCAAAACTTAATGTCGACGACAACCATCAAACTGCGGCGCGCTTCCAGATTGCGAGCATACCGACCATGCTTATCTTTAAAGACGGCCAACTCATTGATCGTCTGATCGGCGCACAATCTAAAGACGTCATCGCCGAACGTCTACAGGTTGCTGTTAGATCAGCCGCATGATCTAGCCACTTTGGCGTGGATAGCCGAGTGTGATCAAATTGGTTCGGATCTCGTCGATGACGGTGGCGTCTTCGATCGTCGGGGGAATTCGATACTCAACACCATCAGCCATTTTCTTGATCGTTCCTCGCACGATCTTACCGGAACGGGTTTTGGGTAGACGGCTCACAACTGTGGCTACTTTGAACGACGCCACTGGTCCGATCTTCTCGCGCACGAGCTGAATCAATTCCGGAATGATCTCGTCGTGGGCTCGGTCGACGCCGAGTTTGAGTACAACCAACCCGAGTGGCACTTCACCTTTCAGCTCGTCAGCCACTCCAATGACGGCACATTCAGCCACGTCCGCGTGCGCAGCGAGTACCTCCTCGAGCGCGCCAGTCGATAATCGATGTCCGGCGACGTTGATGATGTCGTCCGTGCGACTCATGATCCAAAGGTAGCCGTCTTCATCCTTGAAACCAGCATCGGCAGTCTTGTAATAACCCGGATAACTACGAAGATAAGACTCGACATACTCGGCATCTTTGTTCCACAGCGTCGGCAGACAGCCGGGCGGCAACGGCAGCGTGATTACGATGTTGCCGATCTGGTTATCGGCGACCTCCGAACCTTCATCATCGAGCACGCGAACGTCATAACCCGGAACCGTTTTGCTACACGATCCGGGTTTTACCGGCAGCAACTCGAGGCCAACGCAATTCGCGCCGATGGGCCAGCCAGTCTCCGTCTGCCACCAGTGATCGATCACGGGCACGCCGAGTTGTCGCTCCGCCCACGCCAGCGTATCCGGATCGCAACGCTCGCCAGCCAGAAACAGCGTGCGGAAGTCTTTTAGATCGTATTGCCGGAGATACTCGCCCGAGTAATCTTCGCGCTTGATGGCGCGAAAGGCCGTCGGGGCGGTGAAAAGCACACAGACACGGTGTTGCGAGATCACGCGCCAGAATGCGCCCGGATCCGGTGTGCCGACCGGCTTACCTTCGTAAAGGATCGTGGTGTTCCCATGCAGCAGCGGGCCGTAGACGATGTAAGAGTGACCGACGGCCCAACCAAGATCAGACGCCGCCCAGTACACTTCACCCGGCTCGACGCCGTAGACATTCGTCATGGACCACTTCAGAGCAACGAGATGCCCACCGTTATCACGCACGATACCCTTCGGAATGCCAGTCGTACCGGACGTGTACAAAATGTAAAGCGGATCGGTCGCGGCTACCGGCACGCAATCGACACGTTCGGCATGTGCGAGCGCGTCAGACCATTCGATATCACGACCTGCGATCAATTCTGCTGCTAATTGCGGACGCTGGAGAATGATGCACCGGTCAGGCTTGTGCTTTGCCAAAGCGATCGCTTTATCGAGCATCGGCTTGTACGCGACCACGCGATTCACTTCGATCCCACACGAGGCCGAGACGATCACTTTCGGACGCGCGTCGTTAATGCGCGTGGCTAACTCGTCAGCGGCGAAGCCTCCGAACACAACCGAGTGAACCGCACCGATGCGTGCGCAGGCGAGCATCGCGATCACTGCTTCCGGGACCATCGGCATGTAGACGATCACGCGATCGCCTTTTTCAACACCTTGCCCGCGTAGTGCGCCGGCGAACCTGGCAACTTCGTCCAGGAGTTCGCGATACGTGTAAGACTTAACGGTTCCGGTTACAGGACTGTCGTAAATGAGCGCGGTTTGATCTGCGCGGCCGTTCTCGACGTGCGAGTCGAGCAGGTTGTAGCAAGTGTTAAGCAGTCCGCCTGAGAACCACCGGTAGAAAGGAAGGCGTGAAGTGTCTAATACCTTGTCCCATCGTCGATACCAATGAATCGACTCCGCCGCCTGTGCCCAGAAACTTTCGGGATCCTGCCGCGATGCGTTGTATGCGGCTTCATAAGCTCCAAACATTCAACGGATTCTGCCACAAAAAGGCGCTAAGAGGCACAGAGAGACACAAAAACGAATAGAACTCATTTCTTTTTGCTTTCTCCACGAGCGACTTTCATTTCTTCGATGATGCGTTTCGCGAGCATTGGTGCGGCGAAGTTGCCGTCAAACGCGGTTACCTTTCCCGTTGCGAGAACAATTCCATTGCTGCGGCTGGTGATCTGGTACGTGAAGGTGTAGGTGAAGAGCGGACGATCGATGTCGATAACAATATCTGCGACGTCTTGTTTTTTCCATCCATCGACGATCGCCATTTGCCAAGTCTCAAACTCCGGGCGCTTACGCAACTCGTTTTGCAGTTGCACCTCCTCAATGAAATCGGTGTGAACGCTTACATAGACAACACGCGCGTTGCGCAGGAGGGTCTTAGGATTTGTTTCTGCGATCTTTGCAGCTTCTTCCGCCGCCCGTTTTTCTTCAGCAGCTTTTCTTAAATCGTTGGCTTTGATCTCGTCGGCGACACGTTCTTCGACCGTCTGGGAAGGTCGAATCGTGATGTTAATGTTCTGTTCTTTGGTCTGCGCATTAGCCCCAGCGGCAAGGAATGTAATGGCTCCAAGTAGAACTAATCGTGGGGTGAGTTTTTTCCTCATCGTCTCAACTCCTCTGTTAGAATTTGGGCGCGAACCTGCGCAGCACTAACCAGTGCAAAGTATGTGCCCGCTTCTAAACACGCAGATTCCACGCGTTCGGGCGATCTCTGGACCAACCGTCAGCATCTGAATACGACAACTGTGTGATTATTATTGCGGGACGGTGAACCAATCCGTGACCACTTCTTCCCTCGAAGCACAATGGCAATCACAAGCCGAGCGACGGCGTCGCATCATTAAGTTCATGTTGCTTGTTGTCCTTATATTGTTATTGGTGCTGATCGCGATCTGGTTTTGGGTGACTCAGCCGCTGCTATCTCGCGCGACACCAAATTCACAAAGGACTGTCGATCCATCTCGACTCGAAGCGCACGTCCGCACGCTCTCTATCGAAATGGGCCCCCGTGATGAACGTCATCCTGAGAACCTCGATCAGGTTGCCGCATACATCAAAAACGAGCTCAGCCAAACCGGGGCCACTGTTTCGGAACAAGTCTACCGTGTTAAAGCCAGGTCTTATCGAAACGTAATCGCTCAATTTGGACCAGAGACGGAAGAGCGAATCGTAGTTGGCGCACACTACGACACGGCGGGCGAATTGCCGGGTGCGGACGACAACGCCAGCGGTGTCGCCGGATTGATCGAGCTCGCACGATTACTTAACCAGCAACAACTGAAGGTTCGCGTAGAGCTGGTTGCTTTCAGCACGGAAGAGCCGCCGTATTTTGGCACGACCGGCATGGGCAGCTATGTCCATGCTGATTCGCTGCGCCAGCAGAATGTGCGGGTGAGAGCGATGTTTAATCTGGAGATGATTGGGTATTTCAGCGATGCGCCGAACAGCCAGCATTTTCCGGGAGGTTTGTTGAGCGGCTTTTACCCGTCAACCGGAAATTACATCGCGGTCGTCGGGCGACTCACTGACGCGTTGCTGGTCCGCCGGACGAAAACCGCGATGCGCAACGCCGCGCCGCTGGCCGTCTATTCGATCAACGCTCCTCAATTTTTTACCGGCGTTGATTTCTCTGACCAACGAAATTACTGGCAAGCAGGCTACAACGCAGTGATGATCACTGACACGTCGTTCTATCGTAACCGCAACTATCACACTGCTGCGGATACAGCCGAGAAGCTCGATTACAAACGGATGGCGATGGTCGTGGAAGGAGTTTACGCGACCGTGAGTGAGCTGGCGCGGTACTAATGGACTGCCACAGATTACACAGACTATACAAACCATCTGTGTAATCTGTGGATAGTCCCTGCCGCAAACTTATTGCGTCGTGCAGGAGGTGTCGTCGATTACAAACGACGTCTGTAACGACGAATCCTCAGTTCCAAGGAAGTAGATCCTCACTGTTTGTCCCTTGAAGGCAGTCACATCGAATGTTCTCAAGACGTATCCGGTTGACTTGTTCAAGTTCGAGAAGGTCCCAAGAGTTGAAAGCACTGTGTTGCTGGTGTTGCGAACTTGTACTTGCAACTGATCGAACGGGGTTGTGGTTGTCGTTTCAGCGGTCGTGATCTTCAGCCAGAAACTCAACGTCACGGTATTCGCCGATGCCGGAATCGTGATCGTCTGGAAGAGCGAGTCCGTGTGCGTCGTGCCGTAGCCGTCGAGCCATGCATAGAACGAACCGCTTCGCGGCGTTTGGCCGGTTGAGTTAGTGATCACGCCTGCTGTCGCGGTCCAGTTCACGGCGCCCGATTCGAATCCGCGGTTCAACAACAATTCTGCTCCCGGAACGGGTGTCGGAGTTGGAGTCGGGGTTGGTGGTGGCGCGCCGGTCAACAACGAGAAGAGCAACCGGTTCGGTGAACCAGTGCCGGGGTTGCTGACATGGTTTAGAGTTGAGCTGTTGATGATGGCCGCAGCGACTGTCGCCGGTGAAGCACTCGGATTTGTTTCCAGGAACAACGCTGCGACGCCGGTCACGTGCGGTGTTGCCATCGACGTGCCCGAGATCGTGTTAGTCGCGGTATCGCTGGTATTCCATGACGACGTGATGCTACTGCCGGGCGCAAAAATGTCGACGCAGGTGCCGAAGTTTGAGAATGATGAACGCGCATCGGTCGTCGTCGTTGAGCCGACAGTGATCGCGCTTGGTTCACGAGCTGGAGACGTGTTGCACGCATTCTGATTTTCATTTCCAGCCGCGACCGCAAAAGTCACTCCATCAGCAACTGCATTCGCGACAGCGGTGTCGACTGCGGATGAAGCGCCGCCGCCGAGACTCATGTTGGCGACGGCCGGTTGACCGGCCACGTGATCCGAAGCAACGAAGTTAATGCCGGCAATGACGCCGGAGTTTGTTCCGCTACCACTCGAATCGAGCACGCGAACGGCGACGAGCGTAACATTCTTCGCGACGCCATACGTTGACCCGCCCACCGTGCCCGACACGTGAGTGCCGTGTCCGTTGCCGTCATTCGTACCGAGACCGTCGCTGATGGCTGTGAAACCCGAGATCACGCGCCCGGCGAACTGAGTGTGCGTGGCGCGGATTCCCGTGTCGATGATGTAAGCTTTCACGCCGGAGCCGGTAGCGTTGAAGTTGTATGTTCCGTTGAGTGGAAGATCTCGTTGATCGATTCGATCGAGACCCCAGGTGGCGCCGGTCTGAGTCGCCCCGAGACTGACGACACCATCCTCTTCGACGAAGGCGACACGCGGATCGTCTGCGAGTCGAAGAGCTTGTTGTTCATTCATGCGTACGGAGAAACCTTTGATGGCGCGATTATAGGTAAAGCCGCCGTTGCGGTCGCCGCCGAATTCGCTAGCGAGTCGGAACGCTTCGCCGTCGACGTCGCTGACGTTATCTTTTAGAACCACGATGTATTGATTGGCGATTTTTTTCTCCGCGCGCAGGCGCCGGAACTTGGGACCGCCGTTCTGGCCCTGAGCGGCAGTGAAGACCACTACTGCTACACAAATGGCTACAAGAGCAAACACTGCAAGCGTTTTCTTCATAAGACCTCCAGTGAGACAGATAGAGCTGGTTGTAAGTTGGGAGCGTCGACGATTGGGAGGACGAACGTTTGGGAGGTTGTCTGGTACTGGGTTGGCAGATGATAGAGCCAGCCTAATATCATGTCAATCATTGTCGGCGTAGGTCGTGGTTCAGTTTAAAATAACGCCGAAGGCGTTCGCTAATTTCAGCCCAGGGTTCGAGGAACGAGAACCCTGGGTTGAAGAATAAGAAAGCGTTGAACCCTGAAAGGGTTCGCCAATCGAGGAACCCTTTCAGGGTTGAATACATTTTGTTGTTAGCATACCCAGGGTTCTCGTTCCTCGAACCCTGGGCTGAAATTAGCGAACGCCTTCGGCGTTAATTCACACTGAACCACCACACGCCCAGTACGTGGCGTAGGTTGAATCGTATGGGCAAATCAACTTCTAATCTGTTTGTGGCGCTTCTGCGCGGCGTCAACGTCGGCGGCAATAACATGATCAGTATGAGCTCGCTGAAGAAGAGCTTCGAGGCGCTGGGCTTCAACGATGTCGTCACTTACATCAACAGCGGCAATATCATCTTCAAGTCGAAGGAAGCTGACGCGCGGAAGCTTGAAAGCAAGATCGAGAAGATGCTCTTGAAGGAGTATCAGCTTGATTCGAGGGTGGTGCTGCGCAGCTTGTCTGAGATGGAGAAGATCGTGGAGAACTTACCTGAGAACTGGACGCCCGATCGCGATTGGCGCTACAACGTGATCTTCCTGCGTCACACGATCGATTCCAAAGATATCTTGCGCGAGCTGGAACTCAAGCAGGATATCGAAGAGGTTGTTTATTGTCCGGGCGCTCTGTTCTGGTCGGCGCAAATCAGCGAGCTGACGCGAACAAACATGCTGAAACTCTCGAGCCGCAAGATGTATCTGGACATGACCATCCGCAACCAGAACACAACACGGAAACTTTACGAGCTAATGAAAAAACTGTAGGGGTGCCCCTCCGTGGCCACCCGTTCTGGCAATATCGCGATTTGGAAGTACAGTTGATTCAATGAAAGTTTAATTATGGACATAGAAACCTTACGCGACATGTGCCGGGCGCTGCCGGCGGTGACGGAAGATATCAAGTGGGGTCACGACCTGTGTTTCTCCGTGGCCGGGAAGATGTTCTGTGTGGCAGGCCTGGAAGGACCGCTGACAGTTTCTTTCAAGGTGAAGGATGAGGAGTTTGACGAGCTATCAAACTCGCCGGGAATGCGTCCCGCGCCATATGTCGCACGTTATAAATGGGTGCTTGTCGAGGACCCGACTTGTCTCAACCGCAAAGAGTGGTCGCACTATGTAAAGCAGTCGTATGAATTGGTGCGCTCCAAGTTGCCTAAAAAACTCGCCAAACAGCACGGCCTTGCGTGAAGACTGAATGACAACTCAGATTGCAATCGTTCTCGCGCTGCTGATCGTCGCTCTCGTTCTGTTCAGTCTCGAACGGATACCGATTGAAGTCGTCTCAATTCTGCTGGTGATGGCGCTGGTTCTCACCAACACGCTGACTGTCACCGAAGCCTTTGCTGGATTTGGCAACGACATCGTCATAACAATCGCAGGTCTCTTCATCTTGACTGGTGGACTCGCCAGGACAGGCGTGATCGATCTGGTTGGACGGCGCTTACACCGGGCCGCCGGCGACAGTGAGTTTCGTATGACGGCGCTGATCATGTTCGCCGCTGCTTTCTGCGCCGCCGTGATGAAGAACACGACTACCACCGCGATGTTTCTTCCGGTCGTGTTGGGTATCGCCGCACGCAGAAACATCAGTCCGTCGAAACTACTGATGCCGCTCGCGTTCGGAGCCATCCTCGGCGGTACGTGTACGCTGATCGGAACGTCGACAAACCTTGCCGTTAGTGGCGCGCTGCCGCGTTACGGAATTCAGCCGTTCACGATGTTTGAGCTGACCAAGGTTGGAGTGGTTATTGTCGGCGTCGGTATGTTGTACATGCTGTTGTTGGGTTTGCGCCTCCTGCCTCGAAGAAGCTCGGCCGAGTCTCTTACTGAGCGATATCACGTCAGGCAATACATAACCGAAGTCATTGTGCTGAACGACTCGCCGCTCATCGGCAAGTCACTGGCCGAGGCTCGCATCAGTGACGAGCTCGATCTAACTGTCCTCGGAATCCTGAGAGGTGAGGAGCACAGGATCGCGCCCAGTCCCTGGGAGCAAATCGAGGCTGACGATCAATTGCTGGTCCAGGGACGTGTTGAAGATATTCTCAAGGTGAAGGGTGAAGCCGGCATCGAGATCAAGCCGGACTTCAAGTTGAACGATTCCTATTTGGAAGGTAAGGGCACAGAACTCTTCGAGGCGATGGTGCCGCGTGGTTCTGACTTCATCGGCCGCACATTGAAACGGCTCGATTTTCGAAGGCGATACGGAGTCGTTGTCTTAGCGATAAATCGTCACGGCATCGATCTGCTTTCGAAGATCAGCCGGGTACGACTGCGGTTCGGCGACGTGTTGTTAGTACAGGGAACTCGTGAACAGGTTGAGGCGCTGGCCGCCGATGGTCATGTATTACTTTTAGAAGAAGTCTCCGAGAAACAATCGCGACCGGAAAAGAAGCGCTGGGCGTTACTGGCTTTCGGCGTCTTTCTTTTCTTCTCGCTCACGCATCTCGTTCCGTTGTCGATTGCGGTCCTGCTCGGCGTCATGATCCTGCTGGCCACACAGTCTGTGCGCATGTCGGAAGTTTACGAGATCATCGATTGGCGGTTGCTGATTTTGATCGCGTGCATGATGAGTTTTGGTGTGGCGATGGAGAAGACTCGCTCTGATCAATTTCTCGCGGATTTGATCGTGAGAGGCACGGGCCAGTATGGCCCATTGGCCGTACTCGCCGGGTTCTTTCTTATGACGGTTGCACTGACGCAGCCGATGTCGAATCAAGCCGCGGCGCTCGTGATGCTGCCAATATCAGTGAAGACTGCGCTCGCGCTG
>Ga0134124_10005614_pt1 | contig 10079 bp, 9 predicted proteins | sample KB304_FD_96880 | JGI IMG/M metagenome (GOLD analysis project Ga0134124, IMG submission 96880) | Terrestrial soil microbial communities without Nitrogen fertilizer from Kellogg Biological Station, Michigan, USA - KB3-0-4 | ecosystem: Environmental > Terrestrial > Soil > Unclassified ... | reverse complement strand
TGGAGACGCGGCCCGCGCGCTGACGCCGCGGCGCGCGCCGGGAGTTGAAGCCGGTCGGCGGCGCTTCCGCCGCGGCGGGGTCGGGGCCGATCGGGCCGAGCACCGCGTAGATCTTCACCGGGATCGCCTTGCCCTTCACGGTGACCTCGCCCAGATCGCGGGCGCCGAAGTGGTCGCGCACGAGGTCGTAGGTCGCCTCGCTGATGATGATCGGCACGCTGAACTCCTTGGTGAGGCCTTCCAGCCGGGAGCCTAGGTTGATGGTGTCGCCGATCGCGGTGTACTCGAGCCGTTGCTCGGAGCCGATGGTGCCGACGACCGCGTCGCCGGTATGGATGCCGACCCCGCACGCGAGCTGGCCGCCGTGGCGCGCCGCGAAGCGCTCCGCGAGCGGCCGCACCCGCTCCTGGAACTCGAGCGCGGTCCGCACCGCGCGCATCGCGTGGTCGGGCGCCTCCAGCGGCACGTTGTAGAGGGCCATGATCGCGTCGCCGATGTACTTGTCGACGGTGCCGCCGTGCTTGAACACCGCGTCGGTCATGACCGTGAGGTACTCGCGCAGGAAGGTGACGACCTCCTCCGGCTGCATCTTCTCCGACATCGAGGTGAAGCCGCGGATGTCGGAGAACAGCACGGTCATGCGCCGCCGGCTCGCGGCCAGCGTGCTGTCGTCCTTGTGGCGCACGATCTCGGCCACCACGTCCGGCGAGAAGAAGCGAGAGAGGCGTCGCTTCTCGCGCTGCTCCTGGGTGAAGTTCTTCGCCACCGTGCCCGCGTAGGTGATCAGGAGCGCGAGCGGCACCGGCACGACCTCCACCCAGTAGCGCGCCCACACGAACGCGGCGTGGCTGCTCGCGAGGTAGGCGGCCGCCGCGGCCGCGACCAGGCCGAAGGCGGGCAGGGGCCGCAGGGCGGTGGCGGTCCACGCCGCCGCCGCGCCCGCCAGCACCGCCACCACCGGCACCAGGAGCCGGGAGGCGCGGCGCAGGGGGATGCCCTGCAGCATCGTCTCGAGCGTGTGGGCGTGGATCTCCACCCCCGGCATGCCGGACTGGGAGGCGAAGGGGGTGGGGAAGATGTCGTGCAGGGTGGGGGTGGTGGCACCGACCAGCACGATCTTGCCCGCGAACACCTCGGGCGGCACCTCGCCGGTGACGACGCGATGGTACGCCACCATGGGGAACGAGCCCGGCCCGCCGCGGTAGTTCACGATCAGCTCGCGGCCCGTCGGTGACGGCCCGCGCGCGAGGCCCGCCTTCTCGGCGAGCCGGTAGATCAGGAGGTCGAAGCCCGGCCAGTCGCGCTCCTGGAAGTCGCGCCGCAGGGTCGCGCGGCGAACGAAGGCGTCGGCGTCGGAGTCATAGTCCGCGGAGCCGAAGCTGGCCTTGCCGCGAACCTCGGGAATGGGCGGGTTGAGCGCCTGCTTCACGAACGAGGCATCGCCCACCGTGGTGAGGGCGGCGGCCAGCACGAGGCGGTCCCGCACCCGGTCGACCGCGGCTCCCAGCGCCCGGTCGTCGTCGGCGCCGTGCAGGGACGGCTCGGTGAAGAGGATATCCATGCCGATCGCGGCGGGCTGCCCGCGGCCCACGATGTCGAGGAACTTGGCGTGGACCGCGCGCGGCCAGGGCCAGGCCAGGTTCAGGCCGTCGAAGTCGTCCTCGTCGATCGTGACCACCACGATGGGGGAGGCGGGCTCCCGAGGCCCGCGCACCGAGAACTGCGCGTCGAGGGCCTTGAGCTCGGCGATCTCGAAGAAGCGGAGGGGATTGACGGCGGCCAGCACCACGACGGCCAGACCGGCCAGGCTTCCGGCGAGGAGCACGCGCCAGGAGGCGGCGAGAGATCGCACCGGTTCGAGCGTAGCACAACGGAAGTTGCTGCCGCCGAGGGGAAACGTCTACACTCGACGTATGCGGGTGCGCTCGATCCTGCTCGCCTCGTTCTGGATCGCGCTGTTCATCTGGGTCGGCTACAACGGCATGCAGGCGGTCTCCTCCTACTTCACCACCAACAGCATCACCGAGGACGCGTTCCGCGACGCGGCGGACCGCCAGCGCCAGCGCAACCCGAGCGAGCTGTTCTCCTCCGACTTCCTCGCCGACCTGCGCGCCACCGTGCTGACCGGCGCGCGGCGCCAGGGGGTGATGGTGGACGCCCCGAGCCTGAAGGTCACCGCGGAGGGCGGGCTGGTGAAGGTCAACTTCGGCTGGACCTACCGGACGTGGCCGCTCACGATCTGGGGCCTGGACACCGGAGTGCCGGTGCCGATGTGGCTCAGCCGCAGCTTCGACGCACAGGTCGGCCTGCGCCGGTCCTTCTGATCGCGCCGCGATGAGCGAGCGCATCGTGATCACGGAGGACGACGAGGATCTTTGTGGCCGGGCAACGCAGCACGTGCTGGGGGGGCGATGGTGCTCTCCGACGGCGTGATCACGCCCGAGCACCTCCCGCCCGCGGTCCGGCGCGCGGCCCGCGGCGGAGAGCGGCCCGGCCCTGGCGGGCGGCTCGCTCGACGAGGCTCTCGCGGAGTGGGAGCGGAGGATGATCCTGGCCGCGCTCCAGCAGACCCACGGGGTGCAGGCGCGCGTGGCCAAGATCCTCCGGGTCTCCCAGCGCAGCCTCGGGTACCGGATCGAGACGCTCGGCATCCCGGTCCGCACCCCCGACGAGGCGCCGTCGGCCTGACCCGTTTCCTTTCCTCCGACGCTCGTGTATCGTCAGTCTCGATGAAGGTCCGCAAGGCCGTCTTCCCCGCCGCCGGTCTCGGGACCCGCTTCCTGCCCGCCACCAAGGCCCAGCCCAAGGAGATGCTGCCCCTGGTGGACAAGCCCACCATCCAGTACGTGGTGGAGGAGGCGGTGGCCTCCGGCCTCGAGGAGATCATCCTCGTCACCGGCCGGAACAAGCGCGCGATCGAGGATCACTTCGACGCCGCCTTCGAGCTCGAGTACTACCTGCAGGATCGCGGCAAGCTCGAGGAGCTGGCCCAGATCAAGACCATCTCCGAGCTGGCCAGCGTCTCCTACGTGCGCCAGAAGGAGCCCCTCGGCCTCGGCCACGCGATCCTCTGCGCGAAGTCGATGGTGGGCGACGAGCCGTTCGGCGTGTTCCTGGGCGACGACATCATCGTGTCGCGGGTGCCGTGCATGCGCCAGCTCATCGACGTGTACGAGCGCCACGGCGGCCCGGTGCTGGCGGTGATGCGCATGCCGCGGGAGGAGATCGGGCGCTACGGGGTCATCGCGGCCCGCGGCCTCGGGGCCAACGTCTACGAGGTCCAGGACCTGGTGGAGAAGCCCGACCCGCGCGATGCGCCCTCGGACCTGGCCATCATCGGGCGCTACGTGCTGACCCCGGATCTCTTCTCGATCCTGAAGGAGACCGCGCCGGACTCCCGCGGCGAGATCCAGCTCACCAACGGGCTGCGCGTCCTGCGAGGCCGCCGGCCGATCTATGCGGTGGAGTTCGAGGGCAAGCGCCACGACACCGGCGAGAAGCTTGGCTTCCTGAAGGCCACCGTCGAGTTCGCCCTGGCCCGGCCCGACCTCTCCGACGCCTTCCGCGAGTACCTGAAGAGCCTCGACCTGTAGGCACCTGTCGGGAAATTGCCTTGCCGGGCAAGGGTTTGTCCGACGCGGTGGCCGCTCTGTTCATTGACTTCCCGGGGGGATTCTGGGACAATCCGTGCACTTTATTTCAGGGCCGGGAGGTGTCGGCACTTTTATGAAGAGCCCAAAGCGCGCCTTCCACACGGCCTCAGAGCCCGAGATCAAGGCCGGCGAGGTCTCGGACGTCTACTTCGATCGCACCGTCGAGATCCTGCACGCCCGGGGTCTCAACAAGCACGTCAAGGCGGAGATCCGGCTCAAGAGCTTCCCGCAGCCCGACTGGACGTTCGGCGTGCTCGCCGGCATCGAGGAGGCCGCTGCGCTGCTGGAAGGCCTGCCGGTGAACGTCTGGGCCATGGACGAGGGCACGCTCTTCGGGCCCGAGGACACGGTGCTCCTCATCGAGGGGATCTACCCCGAGTGGGCGAAGTACGAGACCGCCCTGCTCGGCTTCCTCTGCCAGGCTTCCGGCATCGCGACCAAGGCCGCCCGCTGCAAGCGCGCGGCGGGCGCGCGGCAGGTGATCTCCTTCGGGGCGCGCCGCATGCACCCCGCGCTGGCGCCCATGATCGAGCGCAACGCGTTCGTGGGCGGCTGCGACGGGGTCGCGGTCACCAAGTCCGCCGAGCTGATCGACGCCGACCCCACCGGCACCATCCCGCACGCGCTGGTGCTGCTCTTCGGGGACACCGTCGAGGCCCTGCAGGCCTTCCACGAGGTGGTCGATCCCAAGGTACGCCGGGTCGCTCTCGTCGACACCCTGCAGGACGAGAAGTTCGAGGCGATCCGGGTCGCGGAGGCGCTCGGCCGTGACCTCTACGCGGTGCGCCTCGACACGCCCTCCTCGCGGCGCGGCGACTTCTACAAGATCCTCGAGGAGGTCCGCTGGGAGCTCGACCTGCGCGGCCACGCGCACGTGAAGATCCTGGCCTCGGGCGGCATCGACGAGTACGAGATCCTCCACCTGAACCCGCTGGTGGACGGCTACGGGGTCGGTACCTCGATCGCCAACGCCCCGGTGCTCTCGTTCGCGCTCGACATCATGGAGATCGAGGGCGTGCCGATGGCCAAGCGGGGCAAGCGCTCGGGGGCCAAGCAGGTGTGGCGCTTCCCGGGCTCCATCCAGAACACGGTGCTGCCCGCCGCCGCGCCGGCGCCGGTGGGCCCCGACGGCCGTCCCGCGGAGGCGCTGCTCAAGCCGCTGATCACCGCCGGGCGCCTGGTACGCGACCTGCCGCCCCCGCGGACCCTGCGCGAGTACGTGATGGAGCAGATGGCCCGCATCGACATCACGGCGGCGCGCAACCCCGGGCTCCGCGGCGACTACTAGCCGCATGGGCGTCCTGGATGAGATCGTCGCCCACAAGCGCGGCGAGGTGGCTGCGCTCAGGGCGGAGCGGCCGGGGGGTGACCTGGTGGCGGCCTGCCGGGGCCTCCCCCCCGCGCGCGACTTCGAGGCCGCGCTGCGCCCGGCGGGGGACGAGCGCGTCCGGCTGATCGCGGAGGTCAAGCGGGCGTCGCCCTCGCAGGGCGTCTTCCGCGGGGACCTCGACCCCATCGCCCAGGCCACCATCTACGCGGGGGCCGGCGCGGCCGCGGTCTCGGTCCTGACCGACGCGCGCTACTTCCACGGCAGCCTCGACGACCTGGTGCGGGTGCGCCGCGCGATCCCGGTGCCGGTGCTCCGCAAGGAGTTCATCGTCGACGAGTACCAGCTCTGGGAGGCGCGCGAGGCGGGCGCCGACGCGGTGCTGCTGATCGTGGCCGCGCTCGACGACGCCGCGCTCGGCGACCTGCTCGCGGCGGCCAAGGGCGTCGGCCTCGGCACCCTCGTCGAGGTCCACACCGCGGGCGAGCTCGACCGGGCCCTGCGCCTGCACCCGCCGGTGATCGGCGTCAACAACCGCGATCTCCAGACCCTCACCACGAGCCTGGCCCCGTCGCTCGCGCTCCTGCCCCAGATCCCGCCGGGGCCGGTCGCGGTGAGCGAGAGTGGGCTGCGGACCGGCGCCGACGTGGCGCAGGTGGTGGCGGCGGGCGCGCGGGCGGTCCTGGTGGGCGAGACGCTGCTGCGCGCGCCCGACGTGGCGGCGACTGTGCGCGAGCTGTCCCTGCGATGAGAATCGAGCGGGTGAGGGAGCGGTCGCCGCGATGAGGGTCACGCGGGTGCGGGAGCGGTCGCCGCGATGAGGATCAAGCTGTGCGGCATCACCAGCCTCGACGACGCGCGCCGGTGCGTCGACGCGGGCGTCGACGCCCTCGGCTTCATCTTCGTGCCGGGCACCCCGCGCCACGTGACCGCCGAGACCGCGGCGCGCATCATCGAGACGCTGCCCCCGTTCGTGACCCCGGTGGGGGTGTTCTGGGACCATCCCGCCGGCCAGGTGAAGGCGATCGCGGAGGAGTGCCGGCTCGGGGCGCTCCAGTTCCACGGCGACGAGGCGCCCGAGGACCTGCTCGAGCACCGGCTGCCGCTGATCAAGACCCTGAAGGTGGCCGGCGCCGCGGACCTGGCCCGGATGCCCGAGTACCGGGTGGCCGCGTTCCTTCTCGACTCGCCGGCCAGATGGAGCGAGGGGGCGGCGCGGCCCCCGATCCCGTGGGACGTGGCCGCGGTCGCGGCGCGGCGGCATCCGGTGCTGCTCTCCGCCGGGCTCACCCCCGACAACGTGGCCCTCGCGGTGCGGCGGGTCCGGCCCTACGGCGTCGACGTCAACTCGGGAGTGGAGGCGCGTCCCGGCCGCAAGGACCCCGCGAAGGTGCGGCGGTTCGTGGCCGAGGCGCGCGCCGCGGCGGCGGAGCAGCCGTGAGCGTGGCGCGCGCGCGGCCCGCCGCGCTGCCGGATGCCAGCGGGCACTTCGGCCGCTTCGGCGGCCGCTTCGTGCCCGAGACCTTGATGCAGCCGCTGGTGGACCTCGAGAAGGCGTACCGGGCCGCGCGCGCCGACGCGCGCTTCCGACGTCGCCTGCGGGAGCTGCTCACGACCTACGCGGGCCGGCCGACCCCGCTCTACTTCGCGGAGCGGCTGACCCGGCACGTGGGCGGCGCGCGGATCTACCTCAAGCGCGAGGACCTCTGCCACACCGGCGCCCACAAGATCAACAACGTGCTCGGCCAGGCCCTCCTGGCCCAGCGCATGGGCAAGCCGCGGATCGTGGCCGAGACCGGCGCGGGCCAGCACGGCGTCGCCTCCGCGACCGCGGCGGCCCTCCTCGGCCTCGAGTGCGAGGTCTACATGGGGCGGGTGGACGTGGAGCGGCAAGCCCTCAACGTCTTCCGCATGAAGCTGCTGGGGGCCCGGGTGGTGCCGGTGGGGAGCGGCTCGAAGACGCTCAAGGACGCGGTGAACGAGGCGCTCCGCGACTGGGTCACCAACGTGCGCACCACCTACTACCTGCTCGGCTCGGTGATGGGCCCGCACCCGTACCCGATGATGGTGCGCGACTTCCACCTCGTGATCGGGGAGGAGGCGCGGGTCCAGAGCCGGCGCGCCACCGGCCGCCTGCCCGATCTCCTGGTGGCCTGCGTGGGCGGCGGCTCCAACGCGCTCGGCCTCTTCTGGCCGTTCATCGAGGACCGGCGCGTGCGCATCGTGGGCGTGGAGCCGGGCGGCCACGGCATCAAGACCGGCAAGCACGGGGCCTCGCTCGGCTCGGGAGCGGTGGGGGTTCTCCACGGCAGCATGAGCTACCTGCTGCAGAACGACGACGGGCAGGTGGCGGAGGCACACTCGATCTCGGCCGGCCTCGATTATCCGGGTGTCGGCCCCGAGCACGCGTACTACAAGGACGCCGGTCGCTTCGAGTACGTCTCGGTGACCGACGCCGAGGCCCTCGAGGGCTTCCAGGCCCTCACCCGGCTCGAGGGGATCATGCCCGCGCTGGAATCCGCGCACGCGGTGGCGCACGCGATGCGCGCCGCGGCCCGGATGAAGAAGAGCCAGATCGTGGTGGTGGGGCTGTCGGGGCGCGGAGACAAGGACGTGCACACCGTGGAACAGGCCCTCGGGGCCGCGCCGGGAGACGGGCGCGGGAGCTACGGCGACGGAGGCGCCGCGTGAAGGCGGCGATGCGCTCGCCGTCCCGTCTCGACGCGACCTTCGCCGCGCTGCGGGCCCGTCGTGAGCGCGCGCTGGTCGCCTACTTCACGGCGGGCGATCCCTCGCTGGCGGTCACGCGGCACCTGGTGGTGGAGGCCGCGCGCCGGGGCGCCGACGTCGTGGAGCTCGGCATTCCGTTCTCGGACCCGCTCGCCGACGGCCCGGTGATCCAGCGCGCCACCCAGCGCGCGTTCGCGGCGGGCGTGACGCTGCCGCGGGTGCTCGAGCTGGTGCGCGAGATGCGGGGCGAGGTCACGGTCCCGCTCGTGTTCCTCACCTACTACAACCCCGTCCTCGCGTTCGGTCTCAAGGCCTTCTGCCGGACCTCGGTGGAGGCGGGCATCGACGGGGTGATCGTGCCCGACCTGCCGCCGGAGGAGGCGGCGCCGCTGCGCGGGGAGGCCGCCCTGGCCGGGCTCGACCTGATCCATCTGGTGGCCCCCACGTCGACCCCCGAGCGGATGCGCAAGATCGCCCGGGCCAGCCAGGGCTTCGTGTACATGGTCTCTCTCACCGGGGTCACCGGGGAGCGGGCCACCCTGGCCCCCGACCTCGCCGGGCAGCTCCGCGCGCTCCGCGCCATCACCACCAAGCCGGTGTGCGTGGGCTTCGGCATCAGCACCCCCGCGCAGGCGGCCTCGGTGGGCCAGCTCGCGGACGGGGTGATCGTGGGCTCCGCCATCGTGCGCCTGGTCGAGCAGCACGGCGGCTCCAGCGACCTCCTGACCCGCGTCGGCGACTTCGTGGCCGGGCTCAAGGCCCCGCTGCGAAGGGAGAGCTAGCGGGTGGCCTGGTTCCGCCGGAGGAAGGACGGCGACGAGGACCGGCCGAAGAAGGTCGTCATCGCGGAGGGGCTGTGGGTCAAGTGCGACTCCTGCCGCGAGATCGTCTATCGCGCGGAGGTGGACCGCGCGGGGCGAGTGTGCCCCAAGTGCGGCTACCCGTTCCGCATCTCGGCCCGCGAGCGCATCGCCTCGCTGGTCGACGAGGGCTCCTTCGAGGAGCGCGAGGCCGGGATGCGCTCGAAGGACCCGCTCGGCTTCAAGGACACCAAGCGCTACACCGACCGGATCAAGGCGGCGCGCGCCAAGTCCTCCATGGAGGAGGCGGTGCTCACCGGCACCGCGCGTATCGGGGGCTACCCGATCGCGCTCGCGGTCTTCGAGTTCAGCTTCCTGGGCGGCAGCATGGCCTCGGTGGTGGGGGAGAAGATCACCCGGACCATCGAGCTCGCGCTCCAGAAGCGCATCCCGCTCCTGATCGTGGCCGCCTCCGGGGGGGCGCGCATGCAGGAGGGCATCCTCTCCCTCATGCAGATGGCCAAGACCTCCGCCGCGCTCCAGCGCCTGGCCGCCGAGCGGGTTCCCTACATCTCGCTGCTGACCGATCCCACCACCGGCGGCGTGACCGCGAGCTTCGCGATGCTGGGCGACCTCATCCTGGCCGAGCCGCGCGCCCTCATCGGCTTCGCGGGGCCCCGGGTCATCGCGGAGACGATCCGGCAGCCGCTCCCCGAGGGCTTCCAGCGCTCCGAGTTCCTGCTCGAGCACGGCCAGGTCGACGCGGTCGTGGAACGGCGGGAGCTGCGCCCCACCCTGCGACGGATTCTCGCCTTCTTCGGCGGACGCGACCCCGCGCCCGCCCCATGACCTATGCCGAGGCCGTCGGCCGTATCCTCGCCCTGCGGGGCGGGGAGCGCGCCGGCATGCGTCCGGGCCTCGAGCGCATCGAGGCACTGCTGGACGCGGTCGGGCGGCCCGAGCAGGCCTTCACCATCGCGCAGGTCGGCGGCACCAACGGCAAGGGCTCGATCGCCGCGATGCTCGCCGCGATCCTCCAGGCCGCGGGCCGGCGCGTCGGGCTCTACACCTCGCCCCACCTGCGCGACTATCGCGAGCGCATCCGGGTGGACGGGCGCCCGATCGCGGAGGCCGACTTCGTCGACGGGGTGGACGCGCTCGGCACCCTGATCGCCCGCCTCGACGTGACCGTGTTCGAGGCCGGGACCGCGCTCGCCCTCGATCACTTCTGTCGCTCCCGGGTGGACGTGGCGGTGCTGGAGGTGGGCCTCGGCGGCCGGCTCGACGCGACCACGGTGGGGCGTCCCGCGGTGGTGGCGCTCGGGCCCATCGACTACGACCACCAGCTGGAGCTGGGCGACACCCTGACCGCCATCGCGGGCGAGAAGGCGGCCATCATCCGGAGCGGAGTCGCGGTGTCGGCCCGTCAGGACCCGGAGGCCGCGGTGGTGCTCGAGCGGCGCGCGCGTGAGGTGGGGGTGCCGCTGCTGCGCGAGGGGCACGAGCTCCGCGTCACGCCGCGCGGCTTCGACCTCACCGTGCAGCGGCTCGATCTGGCGGGCCCGGACT
>Ga0134124_10005610_pt1 | contig 10086 bp, 10 predicted proteins | sample KB304_FD_96880 | JGI IMG/M metagenome (GOLD analysis project Ga0134124, IMG submission 96880) | Terrestrial soil microbial communities without Nitrogen fertilizer from Kellogg Biological Station, Michigan, USA - KB3-0-4 | ecosystem: Environmental > Terrestrial > Soil > Unclassified ... | reverse complement strand
CTTCTGCGCGGTGATGTCGATGGCGAACTTGACGACCTTATAGGGCTTGCCCTTGGCGTCGAGCATCGGATTGTAGCTCGCCTGCAGCCACACATCGCGGCCGCCTTTGGCGATACGCCGGTATTGTCCTGCATCGAACTCGCCGCGGCCGAGCCTTTCCCAGAATGCCTTGTATTCGGCGCTGGCACGATAAGCGCTATCGACGAACATCGAATGATGCTGGCCTTTGATCTCATCGAGGCCATAGCCCACGGTGGCGAGAAAATTCTCGTTGGCGGTCATGATCTTGCCGTCGAGCGTGAACTCGATGACAGCCTGTACTTTGTTGATCGCGGCGATCATGCCGGCGCTGTCGCGGCCCGCGGCACCGATCTTGAAGAGACTCATCCCCCATCTCCTTGTAAAGAGCTCAAGACAAAACGTTATGTGGAATTTGCGGGCGCTTGCGCGCAGCGACTACGCCGCGCTGGCGGTTTTCGTCGACAGCAGATTGGCCAAGTCGATGAGCGCGATCATCATGTTGTCACCGCTCACCAGGCCCGACAGAAACTCCGCGCCGGCGCTCGCCACCGTGCGCGGCACCGGCTGAATCTGGCCGCGCTCGAACGAGACGATATCGAGCACGCGATCGGCCAGGAGGCCGATCGGCCGGTCGTCGATCTGCACGACGATGATGATGTGGGTTGGCGTCGGCTCGGTTAGGCCCTCGCCGAAGCGGCAGCGCAAGTCCACCACCGGCACCATGATGCCGCGCAGATTGAGCACGCCGCGCACATATTCCGGCTGCTTCGGCAAATGGCTGACGTTCGACCATTCCTTGATCTCGCGTACCGACATGATGTCGACGCCATATTGATCGTCGCCGATCGCAAAGCTGATGAACTCGGCGCGACCCGACGCGTCAGAGCGACCGTCGGCGACAGAATTGCTGGCAAACGCGGGATTGGCCGAAACTGCCTGACGCATGACGCCCCTAGTGACTACATTAAAACGTAGGGGGCAAAGTAGCGGTTATAGGTTTCGACATACTTAAGTATACCGCTCGGCTTTCGGAGCGGCATCCGCGCGCAGATTCTCGCCTTTCGACAACTGGCACACGAAGTCAGCGGGCAAATCGCCTTACACGATGACTCGCCTTGAATGCGCGGGGACAGCCCCTCAACGTGCGATGGTCATCTTTGAATAAAAATCGAGCAGGCCGCGCTGAACGATCGCAACTCACATCGGCTTGATATTGGCCGCCTGAATAACCTTGGCCCATTTTTCCGTTTGCGCGGTCATGAATGTCCCGAACTGGGCCGGCGTACCCGGAAACGGCTGCGCGCCGAGTCCGGCCAGAAGTTTTTTAAATTCCGCGTCGGCCAAGGCGGCATTCACCGCCTTGTTGATCGTTTCGATGACTTCGGCCGGCGTGCCGCGCGGCGCACCAAGACCCTGCCACCCAGTAGCTTCGTAACCCGGGACGAACTGACCGACGGCCGGCACTCCCGGCAACGCCTCCTGCGGCGCCGCCGTGGTGACGGCCAGCGCCCGCACCTGGCCGGCGTTAATGTAGCCGATCGACGACACGATGATGTCGAACATCACGTCGACGCGGCCGGCGATCAAATCGGTGATCGCCTGCGGCGCGCCGCGATAATGCACCGGCACCATGTCGACGCCGGCCATCATCTTGAACAGCTCGCCGTACAGATGCTGCGCGGTGCCGGGGCCGATGGTCGCCATATTGATCTTGCCGGGATTGGCTTTGGCGTAGGCGATGAACTCCGGCAGCGTTTTCGCGGGAAACGTATTGCTGACTTCCATCACAGCCGGCACTTGCGTCATGCCCGCAACCGGCACGATGTCGCGCAAAAAATCGTACGCCAACTCGCTCTTGTACAAAGTGGCGTTCACCGCGTTGGCGGTGTTGACAAACATCAGCGTGTAGCCGTCCGGGTCTGACTTGGCGACGCGGTTGGTCGCGATGTTGCTGCCGGCGCCAGGCTGATTGTCGACGATGAACTGCTGGCCGAGTTTGTCCGACAGCCACTTGCCGATCAAACGCGCACTGACATCCGACGACGAACCGGCCGCAAAGCCGACGACGATCCGAACCGGCCGCGCCGGATACGCCTGCGCCCACGCACTCCGCGCCGGCAACATAGCCGCGCCCGCGGCCAATTTGAGAAAGTCCCGGCGCTGAATTGTCATGTGTCGTCTCCAATCTCGTCCGGCGCCGCCAAGGGCGGCACATTCAGCGCGAGCGATCAATTATCGAACACCGCGACGGCGCGGATCGGCGAGCCGGTACCGCCGCGCCATTTCAGCGGCAGTCCGATGAACTGGAATTCGCCCTGCCCGAGCAAGGCTTCGAGATTGCACAGGCTTTCCATGTGCGTGATGTTGAGCTCGTGACACGCCTTGTGGACGAGCAGGCTGATCCTGCCCTCCGGACCGGGACGCATCGAGTCGATACCGAAGTGCACGACGCCCTGCTCGGCCAGCCATTCGGTGGCGGCAACATTCACACCGGGATTGTCGGTTGCATACGCGGCCGTCGGATAAGTCCTCACGTGGTGCCCGGTGCACAACAGCACTGTGCCGTTCTTCGGAATGGCAAGGCCGGTCTTCTTCACCGCCGCCTGCAAATCCTCCGGCGTGATCTCGGCCTTCGGCGCGATGTGGCGCAGGTCGATGCAGATGCCGCGGACGATGCATTTTTCCAGCGGATATCGATCGATCGGCAAACCGCTTTCGTGGAAATGAAAAGGCGCGTCGATATGGGTGCCGCCGTGATCCGGCATCGATAGATGCATCACCGCGCAGCCCCAGACCTTGGTGCTGCTCATCCCGTCTTCGTGGGTCTGCCACATGCCGTGGATGATCGGCGGCTGTCCGGGATAACTCGGCGCGCGTTGATAGAGCTCCCGGCTCAGGTCGACGATTCTCATCTGTCGCTGACATCCACGTTGCATCGGCGCATGACTATCGTTCGGTTTCTATGAGACGGCACCCAGTGCGTCAAGACAACGAACCCGCGCCTGCGTCAAAGAACATGCGTTAAATCGCGGCCATTTCACAATGCGAGATGGACCGCACGCGAACGTTGCAAAGCCGCCACCCGCGCTGGAGATCTTCCAAAATCATTTTCCGCTTTGGCATCGACATGCTACCAGCGCGCTGGAATCTTTCTTTGGGCACCACGCATCATGACCGAACATCCGAGGCCATACCTGGGCAACTGGATCCATAGTTTCCCGGATCACTATCAATGGTCCAACGCCACGCTCGTTTGCAAAGGCATGGCGCCCTGGGGCGCGGTGGCCATGGGCGAGATCGACCAGGTCGTCCAGCGCCTGCACGCGCGCATCGATGAGCCGCAGGCGTGGTGGGAGGAATGGTGCGCGATGGGCGACCGTCTCGCCGCCGCCGCCGATCAAGCCGCCGCCGAACAGCGCGACGCCACGGCCGGCAACTACTATCTGCGCGCCGGCAATTACTATTACACCGGCGAGCGTATGGTGCCGCCGGGTCCGCAGAAAACCGACATCTACAAGAAGAGCCTGCGCTGCTTCCATGAAGGGCTGAAGCGCCGTTATGCCAGCATCGAATTCGTCGACGTGCCCTACGAAGGCTCGGCGCTTCCCGCATACTTCATGAAGTCACCGGTCGCCAACGGCCCGGCGCCGACCGTGGTGCTGTTCGACGGTCTCGATAACTGCAAGGAGATGAGCGTTCTGTTCGCCGGCATCGAGCTGGCGCACCGCGGCTTCCACACGCTGGCGATCGACGGGCCGGGACAAGGCGAAGCCTTGCGCCTGCGCAATCTGCCCTCACGCTACGATTATGAAGTGCCGGCGAAAGCGGCCTACGACTACGTGGCCAGCCGCGCCGACGTCGCCAAGGACCGCGTCGCGCTGATGGCCTATAGCGCCGGCGGCTATTACGCGCCGCGCGCGGTCGCCTTCGAGAAGCGCTACCGCGCGGTCGTCGCCTGGGGCGGCCATTACGATTATCACGCGGCCTGGGTCGAGCGCTGGAAGAAGATGCAGGCCAGTCCGAACGCCGCGGCTACCTCGCACTTCCAGCTTCCCTGGGTGCTCGGCGTGGCGGACATGGAAACCGCGATGGAGAAGATGAAGAAGTTCACGCTCGAAGGCGTGGCGCACCTGATCGAGTGCCCTATCCTGATCGCGCATGGCGGCAGCGACCTGCTCACGCCGCCCTCGATTGCCCAGCAGCTCTACGACAATGTCGGCTCGCGCGACAAAACGCTGAAGATTTTTTCCGCGGAGGAAGGCGGCGACCATCACGTGCAGGTTGACAACCGCCAGGTCGGCATCGACTACATCGGCGACTGGCTGGCGAAGCGGCTGTAAGCCGATGCACGGGCGCGCGAGATCCTGCTGCGCGATCCGACGGCCCAAACAGAAAGACCGCCGTGAGGCGGTCTTTCTGCACCCGGCGATGTGTTTCCACCGCCGCTTGTGACCTCGATCAGGGCTCGAATTCGCGCTGAACGCGGAAGATCGCGGACCAGGTCTCTTGATCGCTGACATTCGAAACCGCTGGCTTGGTCGTGGTCGCCGGATACAAAAGGGGACCCGAGCCCTTATACGCGGTGTTGAGACGCGTGTAGAACACGTCCAAGCCCATGTAGAGCGAACGGGTGATATTCCACTGGGTGCGCGTGCCGAGTTGCCAGAATGAGAAATTCGGGCTGCAGCTATTGCCGTCGCCGGCAGTAACGTTTACCGGCGGCCAGACAGCGCCAGTAACCGCAACGCCGCACGGCATGCTTCCCGCAGCACCCGGCAGGTGGATATTGATCAGATTTTTCGCTTCATCGTCATACCAGATCTTCGTATAGCCGCCGTACACGCTGGTCTTCCACTGCGAATTCCACTTGTGTTCAAACCCGGCGTTTACGCTCCAGGCATTGGTCAAATAGATCTGGCTGTTGGTAAAGGGCGCAGTGTTGTCGAAGATTCCGTCGGCTACCCAGCCCACGCCAACAGAGTTGCCGTGATACATCTGCCAGCTTCCGGCTTTCGTTGCGTATGCGACCGCGCCCTTCGACGCGACGAAGCTCGCCCCAAATGTATTATTCCACGGCAACATGACGAGACCGCCAATCTGCGCGGCCCAGCCAATTTTGTCGTCGGGGTGACCGTTGTTCTCGCCAGTATTGTAATACTGACCCGCCACTCTGTGCAGTACGCCGCTGATGCCGACATGGCCCCAGGCCTGATCGACACGGACGTTGCCGATGATATCCGGCATATTCAAGCCGGCAGTGTCTTGCGTCGTCACCCCGTTTACCGCAAAGGCCGCGCTCGTTCCGTCGAGAACACCGCCGGGGTTACGCGGAATTTCAGAGGCGATCGTCGCGGACAAGCCATTCCCGAACTGAGCCGTGTAGGCAATGGTGCCAACGCCGTAATTGGTCGTATCGCCCGAGGTCTTGGCATCGGAGTAGCTGAACCGCTCGGTGTTGCTGAACATATCGAAGTAAGACTGGGTGACGCCGAACGTGAAGCCCGCGAACTGGATAAAGGCGCGATCGAAGAAGAAACTGTTCGCCGCGGTCGGCTGACTGCTCAACGGTGAAACGCCAAGGCGCATGTACGAGCGTATCGTTCCGTATTCCGACTGGTTGCGCGCATCCACACTGATCACACCGCGAAAATTGTAGTTGACGCTATTGGTGGAACGCGTGAATGAGCCGTCGTCGATCGTGCTGGGGCCCCAGGTCCCGCCCGTGGTCGTGCCGGGGGTATTGACCCAGTTGGTGCTGCCGTAGGAGAGGCCGTTGAAGGACTGCCACTCATTCTGAGTGCGCACGTAGCCGCCGACCTTCATGCAGATGTCGGTGCCGGGAATGTAATAGAAGCCTGCGCCATAGAGGCTGCAGATTTTCACATATTCGACTGCGGCGTTCGCGGGACTGCTGAGAGCAATGAAGCCCGCCGCGCAACCGAGCAAAAAAAGCTTCGTACGCATATTACGCCCCCACTCATACTTACTTTTTGCACACGCCCTCGGGCAGCGAACCTGTGCGCGCGATCCGACGGGTATAAGCAACTGTAGTGGGGCGTCCGAAAAGGCCAAGGGCAATCGAAACTATACAAAGGCACAAACGTCGTTTCTTTCGGATTGTGCCCGGAACGACACACGCCGCAAAAATCATAACAAGTACAATAAGTTGTCCATAAATGGTGCGGCCGAGCGGACCCGCCTACCGCTCCTAAAGGAGCTTGGCGGGCAAGCATCGCTTTTCGATCGTTAGCTGGCTTGCTGGCCGAAGCGCGAGAGCGCGAAGGCTGGTGCGGCCAAGAGGACTCGAACCTCCACGGGTTGCCCCGCTAGCACCTCAAGCTAGTGCGTCTACCAATTCCGCCATGGCCGCATTCAGTCATTTCCCCCAGGCATGATCTGGTCGAAAACCATTCCCACTTTTCGGGATCATGCGCGGGGATGTGGACGCGAAGTCATCGAATGACCCGGCGCGCCCCGAGGTGGCGGAGCATGTAACAAATAGGGCCCGCAGCCACAAGGGCTCCGCTCAATTGGGGAAAAGCCCGGGATTCTGAGGGCTTACCGCATATCAAGCGGGCGCGGCAGCAATTCCTCGACGTGGACGGCGATGCGGTTGCCGTTGACCGCCACGTTGCCTTTGGCCACCGGCAGGTTGTTGGCCAGGATGCTGACGGCGTCGTCCTCCGAAGAGTCGAGTTCGATGATGGCGCCGCGGCCGAGCCGCAGGACTTGGTGGATGGGCATGACGGTGGTGCCCAGCACGACAGTAATATCGACTGCAACCTTGTCGAATGTGCTCACGAGTTCCACTTTCCTGGCTGTGACTCAGGGCTTTTGCCCAGGTTCCAGGTCACCATGGTATGGTTAGCGGCGGGTTAACGGAGGGCGCGATGCTCCACTTTTGGCTGAGTTGCGGGCTTGCCGCCGTGGTGTTGCCGGCCTCTGGCGCGGCCAGCCTTGCCGGTCCTGCCGTCGCCTCGCGCTACAACGAGATCAAGATGTCGCAGGAGCAATGCCTGAAGAGCGCCGAGGAGGCGTTGCGCAAGACCGGCCTCGAGGCGCAGGACCGCACCGAGCAGACGCGCTATGGCGCGCGCGGCGAATACACCGGCGGCATCCGCTGCATCGCCAGCAACGGACTGGTATTCTTCATCGGCTCCGGGCCCTCGCGGCAGATCAGCGACAATCTCGCCGGCGCCCTGTTCAAGAATTTCGAAGGCGGCGTGCATTGAATATTGCCCGCGATGCGCTCACCCCCCTCGCCGCGTCCGGCGCGATGCCGGCGGTCGAATGGCGGGTGAGCGATGCCCTCGTCGCCTATGAGGATGCGCTGACTTTGATGAACGAGCGCGCCGAGGCGATCAACGCCGGCCGCGCCGATGAACTGATCTGGCTCCTCGAGCATCCGCCGCTCTACACCGCCGGCACGAGCGCCAAACGAGAAGACCTGCTGTCGGCGCGCTTCCCCGTATTCGAAGCCGGCCGCGGCGGCCAGCTCACCTATCATGGGCCCGGCCAGCGCGTGGTCTATGCGATGCTCGACTTGAAGCGGCGTGGGGCGGACCTGCGGCGCTTCGTCGCCACGCTGGAAGAATGGATCATCCGCACGCTGGCCGCTTTCAACGTGCGCGGCGAGCGGCGCGAGGACCGCGTCGGCGTCTGGGTGCGACGTCCGGACAAAGGCGACGGTTACGAAGACAAGATCGCCGCCATCGGCATCCGCGTGAAGCACTGGGTGACGCTGCATGGCCTGGCGATCAACGTCGATCCCGATCTCACGCATTTCTCCGGCATCGTACCGTGCGGCGTGAGCGAGCAGCGCTACGGCGTCACCAGCCTGGTCGACCTCGGCATTCCTGTGTCGATGGCGGAAGTCGACATGATCCTGCGCCGGGAGTTCACGACGCTGTTCGGTCAGACCGTCGGCAGCACCGAGAAAGTCTCGCCGGCACCACGCGCGTTGAGTTCGTCCTGAGTGGCGTCGCGCTGATCGAGCGCATCGACGCGCGAATGGCGCGGCCCGCGCCGGCAGGCTTCGATCATATCGGCAACGGTCGCGTCGTCGCCGGAGAAGACGGCTTCCACCGTGCCGTCGCGCCGGTTGCGCACCCAACCTTCGATCGCGCGCTTCTGCGCTTCACGCTCGACGAAGGCGCGGAAGCCGACGCCCTGCACGCGCCCGCGGATGACAACGTGGCGAACGATCATGCCAATTCTCCCGCATCAATGATGCGCGCGCCGGTGAAGCGCGACAGCGACATGCGCTCCACCGACCGGATGTAATCCTCCGGCAACTTCCATTGGCGCGCGCTGGCTGCGATCATCTCGACATAACCCGGCTTCGGCCGTCCGGTTGCGCGACGGCGCAGCAAATAGATCATCGCCGGCAGCATGTGCGCGCCCACCCGCACAGGCAGCCTGCGCACATCGTAGAGGCCCGCGTGCAGCAACTCATAGGCGTGCAGCGCGGCGATGTCGCGCGGCGTCAGCCGCCACAGCACGCCGTAGACGCGCGCACCGGGCTTTGGCTTTACCGAGCCCCAGCCGTCGATGCCGACGAAGAACGCATGATTGTCGAGCCGCGCCGGACCGATCGCGCGCGCCCCCGGGCAGCGCCGCGCCATGGCCGCGCGCTGCATGTTGGAGCCATAGGCGAAATAGAGCGTCATGCCGACAACAGCGTCAGGCAAACTCCAAGATCACCGCGTCCACCGCCAGGCTGTCGCCGGGCTTGGCGTTGATCTTCTTCACCGTGCCGTCGATCTCGGCGCGCAGCACGTTCTCCATCTTCATCGCCTCGACCACCGCCACGGTCTCGCCGGCTTTTACTTCCTGGCCTTCCTTCACCGCGATGGAAACGACCAGCCCCGGCATGGGGCACAGCACATGCTTGAGGCTGTCGGCCGCCTGCTTCACAGGCATCAGCCGGGCGAGCGCAGCTTCCCGTTCGGTATAGACATAGGCTTTGGTTTCGACCCCGCGATAAGAGAGCGCGAAACCGTTTGGAATAGTGCGCACCTGTACCGCGACGCGATGACCATCGATGGTACCCGTCCATATCGCTTCGCCCGGCTTCCAGTTCGAGACGAGCTTGTGCCAGGCCGGCTTGCCGATGAACCGCACTTCGACGGCCTCGCCGGTCCGACGGACTTCCAGGTTCTGCTCCTGCGTGCCGAGCCAGACCGCACGCTGGCTGTCGCGCATGACGCTGCGGCCGTTCATCTGCCCGGAAATGCGCCGCTTGCGCTCGCCGAGCACGGTGTCGACCGCCGCCGCCGCCGCCGCGATCACGGTGGCGCGTTCGCCCTCCGGCGCCTGCGGGTGGAAACCTTCCGGAAATTCCTCGGCGATGAAGCCGGTCGATAGTTTACCGGCGCGCCAGCGCGGATGCGCCATCAGCGCCGAGAGGAATGGAATATTGTGGCGGATGCCGTCGACGACAAAGGCGTCGAGTGCATCCGATTGCGCTTCGATCGCCTGTTCGCGCTTGGGTGCGTGCGTCACCAGCTTGGCGATCATCGGATCGTAATAAATCGAGATCTCGCCGCCCTCGTAGACGCCAGTATCGTTGCGCACCGTCACGCCGCCTTCGCTCTTTTCCTCCGGCGGCCGGTAGCGCGTGAGCCGTCCGGTCGACGGCAGGAAGTTGCGATACGGGTCCTCGGCATAGACGCGCGTCTCCACCGCCCAGCCGGTAAGCTTCACGTCGGCCTGCGTCAGCGACAGCTTCTCGCCCGCCGCGCTGCGGATCATCTGCTCCACGAGGTCGATGCCGGTGATGAGCTCGGTCACCGGATGCTCGACCTGCAGCCGCGTGTTCATCTCAAGAAAAAAGAAGCTGCGGTCCTGCCCGGCGACGAACTCGACCGTGCCGGCGCTGTCGTAGCCGACCGCTTTCGCCAGCGCGACCGCCTGCTCACCCATCTTCTTGCGCGTCACTTCGTCGAGCAGCGGGCTCGGCGCCTCCTCGACGACTTTCTGGTTGCGCCGCTGGATCGAGCATTCGCGCTCGCCGAGATAGATGACATTGCCGTGCTTGTCGCCGAGCAACTGGATCTCGACGTG
>Ga0134124_10005609_pt1 | contig 10087 bp, 8 predicted proteins | sample KB304_FD_96880 | JGI IMG/M metagenome (GOLD analysis project Ga0134124, IMG submission 96880) | Terrestrial soil microbial communities without Nitrogen fertilizer from Kellogg Biological Station, Michigan, USA - KB3-0-4 | ecosystem: Environmental > Terrestrial > Soil > Unclassified ... | reverse complement strand
CTTCAGCTTCACCAGATCGTCGGCCACTTCGTCGGCGGCAAGCTCCTCAAAGGCCAGAGCGGCCGCGCACAGCCGGTCTTCAACCCTGCCACCGGCGACAGCAGCCGCCAGGTGGCGCTGGCCTCTGTCGATGAGGTCAACGCCGCAGTGGCCGCCGCGCGCGCCGCCTTCCCGGCCTGGGCCGACACGCCGCCGCTGCGCCGCGCGCGCGTGATGTCCAAGTTCCTGGAGCTGCTCAATCAGCACCGCGACACGCTGGCCGAGATGATCACCAGCGAGCACGGCAAGGTCTTCACCGACGCGCAGGGCGAGGTCACGCGCGGCATCGAGATCGTGGAGTTCGCCTGCGGAATTCCTCAGCTGCTGAAGACCGATTTCACCGACCAGGTCTCCACCGGCATCGACAACTGGACGCTGCGCCAGCCGCTGGGTGTGGTGGCGGGCATCACGCCGTTCAACTTCCCGTGCATGGTCCCGTGCTGGATGTTCCCGGTGGCCATCGCCTGCGGCAACACCTTCGTCCTCAAGCCCAGCGAGCGCGACCCCTCGCCTTCCCTGCTGATGGCCGAGCTGCTGAAGCAGGCCGGGCTGCCCGACGGCGTGTTCAACGTGGTGCAGGGCGACAAGGTCGCCGTGGACGCGCTGCTGACCCACCCCGACGTGCGCGCACTCAGCTTCGTCGGCTCCACGCCCATCGCGCAGTACATCTACGAGACCGGCGCGCACCACGGCAAGCGCGTGCAGGCGCTGGGCGGTGCGAAGAACCACATGGTCGTCATGCCCGACGCCGATCTCGACCAGAGCGTGGATGCGCTCATCGGCGCGGCCTACGGCTCGGCCGGCGAGCGCTGCATGGCGATCTCGGTGGCGGTGCTCGTGGGCGACGTGGGCGAGCGCATCATGGACAAGCTCGCCGAGCGCACCCGCACGCTCAAGGTGAAGAACGGCATGGAGCGCGACGCCGAGATGGGCCCCATCGTCACGCGCCAGGCGCTCCAGCGCATCCACGGCTACGTGGATTCAGGCGTGAGCGAGGGCGCGAAGCTGCTGGTGGATGGCCGTGTGGACGCGAACGGCAAGCCCTTCGCGGTGCCGGGGCACGAGGACGGCTTCTTCATGGGCGGCACGCTCTTCGACCACGTGAAGCCCGAGATGCGCATCTACCGCGAAGAGATCTTCGGCCCCGTGCTCGCCTGCGTGCGCGTGAAGGACTTCGCCGAGGCGGTGAACCTCGTCAATTCGCACGAGTTCGGCAACGGCGTGGCCTGCTTCACCCGCGACGGCCACGTGGCGCGCGAGTTCGCGCGGCGCATCCAGGTCGGCATGGTCGGCATCAACGTGCCCATTCCGGTGCCCATGGCCTGGCACGGCTTCGGCGGCTGGAAGAAGAGCCTCTTCGGCGACATGCACGCCTACGGCGAGGAGGGCGTGCGCTTCTACACGAAGCAGAAGAGCGTGATGCAGCGCTGGCCGGAGAGCACGCCCAAGGGCGCCGAGTTCGTGATGCCGACCTCGAAGTGAGGTGGGCTCCCTCTCCCGCCTGCGGGAGAGGGGGTAACACGCGTCAGACTCGCTCGAGAACGACCGCGATCCCCTGGCCCACGCCGATGCACATCGTGCACAGCGCGTAGCGGCCCTTGATGCGGTGAAGCTGATTCACCGCCGTCGTCGCGAGCCGGGCGCCGCTGGCGCCCAGCGGGTGGCCGAGGGCGATGGCGCCGCCGTTCGGGTTCACGCGCGCATCGTCATCCTTCAAGCCCAGGTCGCGCAGCACGGCGAGGCCCTGCGCCGCGAAGGCTTCGTTGAGCTCGATGACGTCCATCTGCTCCAGCGTGAGGCCGGTGAGCGCCAGCACCTTGCGCGTCGCGGGCGCCGGGCCCATGCCCATGATCCGCGGCGGCACGCCGGCCGTGGCCATGCCGACCACGCGTGCGCGCGGCGTGAGGTCGTACTTCTTCGCGTGGGCCTCGTCGGCCAGCAGCAGCGCGCAGGCGCCGTCGTTCACGCCCGAGGCATTGCCCGCGGTGACGCTGCCGTCGGGCCTCACCACGCCCTTGAGCTTGGCCAGCGCCTCCAGGCTCGTTTCGCGCGGGTGCTCGTCCTTGTTCACGACGATGGGGTCACCCTTCTTCTGGGCGATGGTGACCGGCGTGATCTCGGCGTCGAAGAACCCGCTCTTCTGCGCCGCCACGGCCTTGAACTGCGAGGCCAGCGCCATGCGGTCCTGCGCGGCGCGCTCGATGCCGTAGTCGCCCGCCACGTTCTCGGCGGTCTCGGGCATGGAGTCGATGCCGTACTTCTCCTTCATCAGCCGGTTCACGAAACGCCAGCCGATGGTGGTGTCGTAGATGGCGTTGGCGCGCGAGAAGGCGCTCTCGGCCTTGGGCATGACGAAGGGCGCGCGGCTCATGCTCTCCACGCCGCCGGCGATCATCAGACCCGCCTCGCCGCAGCGGATGGCGCGCGCAGCGCTGCCCAGCGCATCCAGCCCCGAGCCGCACAGCCGGTTCACCGTCGAGCCCGGCACATCGATCGGCAGGCCCGCCAGCAGCGCGGCCATGCGCGCGACGTTGCGGTTGTCCTCGCCTGCCTGGTTCGCGCAGCCGTAGATCACGTCGCAGACTGCCGCCCAGTCCACGCGCGGATTGCGCGCGATCAGCGCGGCGATGGGAATCGCGCCGAGGTCGTCGGTGCGCACCGAGGAGAGCGCGCCGCCGTAGCGACCGAAGGGAGTGCGGATGGCGTCGCAGATGTAGGCGTGAGTCATGGAAGTTCCGTATCGGTGAAAAGGAGGGCGCGAGCATGCGTCAAAGGAGGGCGCAAGCATGCGCCCGGCCGTGTCAGCGGGCGTCGACGAGCGGGATCGCGGTCAGCCGCTGCAATTGTGCGAAGTCCAGGCCCGCCACGATATCCACCACCTTCGCCCCTTGCTGCGTGAGGTCGATGACCGCCAGATCGGTGATCACGCGGCTCACGCAGGCGAGGCCCGTGAGCGGGTAGCTGCAGCGCTCCACCAGCTTGCTCTCGCCCGCCTTGCTGCTGTGCTCCATCATCACCCAGGTATTTTTCGCGCCGATGGCCAGATCCATCGCACCGCCCACCGCGGGGATCGCATCGGCCGCACCGGTGTGCCAGTTCGCGAGGTCGCCGTTGGCCGCGACCTGGAAGGCGCCGAGCACGCACAGGTCGAGGTGGCCGCCACGCATCATCGCGAAGCTGTCGGCGTGGTGGAAGAACGAGCCGCCCGGGCGCAGCGTGACGGGCTGCTTGCCGGCGTTGATGAGGTCGTAGTCTTCCTCGCCGGGCGCGGGCGCCGGGCCCATGCCGAGCACGCCGTTCTCGCTGTGCAGGATCACCTCGCGCCCGGCCGGCAGGTGATTGGCCACGAGCGTGGGCAATCCGATGCCCAGGTTCACCACCATGCCCTCGGTGATGTCGCGGGCCACGCGCGCGGCCATCTGCTCGCGCGTCCACTTCGGCGTTGCGTCCGTCATCACGAAACCTCCTTAGCGGATCCCGCCGGCCTGGGTGGTGCTGCGCGGCACCTGCACCACGCGGTGCACGAAGATGCCCGGTGTCACCACCGTCTCGGGGTCGATGGAGCCCAGCGGCACCAGCTCGGGCACCTCCACCACGGTGCACTTCGCCGCGCTGGCCATGATCGGCCCGAAGTTGCGCGCGGTCATGCGGTAGGTGAGGTTGCCGAAGCGGTCGGCGCGCTCGGCCTTGATGAGCGCGAGCTCGGCGTGGATCGGGTACTCGAGCACGTAGGGGCGGCCGTCGATCACGCGCGTCTCCTTGCCCTCGGCGAGCTGCGTGCCGTAGGCAGTGGGCGTGAAGAAGGCGCCGATCCCCGCGCCCGCGGCGCGAATGCGCTCGGCGAGGTTGCCCTGCGGCACGAGTTCCAGCTCGATGCGTCCGCTGCGGTAGAGCGCGTCGAAGACGTGCGAGTCCACCTGGCGCGGGAAGGAGCAGATGATCTTGCGCACCCGCCCCGTCTTCAGCAGCGCGGCCAGGCCCGTGTCGCCGTTGCCGGCGTTGTTGTTGACGAGCGTGAGATCGCGCGCGCCCTGGTCGATCAGGCCGTCGATGAGCCGCGTGGGGATGCCGGCCGTGCCGAAGCCGCCCACCATCACCGTCGAGCCGTCGCGCACGTCGGCAAGCGCCGCACTCACGCTCGGGAAGATCTTGTCGATCATGGGGCGTCCCCGCTCAAAGGCCGGCCAGGAAGCCCTGCACCGCGGCCTCGAAGGCCACGGGCTGCTCCAGCACGCTCAGGTGCGAGGCCTGCGGCAGCACGATGAGGCGCGCGTTCGGGATCTCGCGCGCGATGAGCTGCGACATCGCCACGGGCGTCCCCGCGTCGAGCTCGCCTGCGATCACGAGCGTGGGCTTGCGGATCTGCCTGAGCCGCGCGGTGGTGTCGTGGCGCTTGATGGCCTCGCACCAGCCGAGGTAGCCCTGCCGGTCGGTGCTGGCCACGCGATCGCGCCAGCGCGCCACGGTGGCCGGCTGCATGCGCCGGAATTCCTCGTGGAACCAGCGCTGCATGACGGCGTCGGCAATGCTCGCAAGTCCGCCCTCGCGGACCGCCGCGATGCGCTGGTCCCAATTGGCCACGCCTTCGGCCAGGTAGCCCGAGGTGGTGTTCGCGAGCACCAGCGCCTTCACGCGGTCCGGGTGTCGCAGCGCCAGCTCCTGCCCGACCATGCCGCCCATCGACAGGCCCACCCAGACGACCTCGCCCGCATCCAGCTCGCTCAGCAGGCGCTGCGCGTCGTCGGCCAGCTCGGCCATGGAGTAGGGGCCCGCGGGCGCGGCGGACTGGCCATGGCCGCGTGCGTCGAAGGCGATGACGCGGCAGTCCTGCGCGAGCGCGTTGGCGAAGTCGTCCCACATCATCGAGTCGCAGCCCAGCGCATGGGCGAGCACCACCGTGTGCCGCGGGGCGGCGCCGCTGCGCGGCTCGCGCACGCTGTAGACGAGGGCCGGCTCGCTGCGCGTGAGCGCCTCGCGGCCCACGCCGCTGTGGTGGGTCTGCGTGGCGGGCTGGGGCGCGAGCTCCTGGCCGATCTCGCGCAGGATCTTCTGCGCGTGCGACATGGCGGTGTTCGCCGCGGGCACGCCCGCGTAGATCGCCACCTGCATCAGTGCTTCCTTCACCTCGTCGCGCGAAAGCCGCGTGGCCTCGCTGCCGGTGAGGGCGGCGCGCAGGTGCAGGTCGAACTCCTCCCAGCGGCCGAGCGCCGAGGTGACGGCCAGCACGATCACGCGGCGCGTCTTCGGATCGAGCCCCGGGCGCCCCCAGATCTCGTGCCACGCATAGCGCGTGATGAAGGCCTGGAAGTCGGCGCTGAACTCATTGGCGTTGGCGATCGAGCGGTCGACCCAGTCGTCGCCCAGGATGGCGCGGCGGTTGCGCATGCCGCGCTCGAGGTCGTGGTCGTAGGGGGTGCGGCTCATGAGCGTGTGGGTGGTGAGGAAGCAAATCTCAGGCGCGCAGGGCCGCGCGCAGCTCGCCGGTGAGCCGGCGCGCGAGCGCCGCGGCGCTGCGCACGGCCGTCTCGGCGTTGAAACAGCGGGCCACGGCGGCGGCGTCCACGCGCTCGCGCAGCTTCGCGTCGGAAGCGATGGCCTGCGCCACGAGATCGCCGAGCTCACGCCCCTGCGTGTGCGCCTCGCGGGTGAGCCGCTGCATCAGCTCGTGCGCCTGCGCGCGGCCGATGCCCGTGCCCATGACCATCGACGCGGCCTCGGCATACACGGCCCCGCCGAGCCCGTCGATGTTGCGGCGCATGCGCCGCGCATCCACCTGCAGTCCGGCGAAGGCCTCGGCCAGCGCGTGCGCGGCTCCGTGCGCGCTCAAGTAGAGCCCCGGCCACTCGGCCAGCTCCGCCTGCCATTCGCCGAGGCCGCGCTCGTGCGGCTGGGCCATGGTGCCCAGCAGGGCGGCCGCGCGCATCGGCGTGCGGTGCGAGGCGGCGATCGCCACCATCGCGGACACCGGGTTGCGCTTGTTCGGCATGGTGCTGGAGCCGCCGCGGCCCGCGCCCGCGGGCTCGGCCAGCTCGGCAATCTCGCCTTGCGCCATCAGTGCCAGATCGGTGCCGATCTTGCCGAGGCTGCCCACGCACACCGCCACCTCGCAGCCCAGACGCACCCACTCGTCGCGCTGGGTGTGCCAGGAGGTCGGCGGCAGAGTGAGCTGCAGCTCCTCGGCCATGCGCCGCGCGATCTGCGGCGCGCGCTCGCCCATGGCGCTGAGCGTGCCGGCCGCGCCGCCGAGCTGCAGCGCGATCGCGCGCGAGGCGGCTTCGCGCAGCCGCGCGCGGGCTCGCACCACGGGCGCGGCCCAGTTGGCGCACTTGAGCCCGAAGCTCGTGACGAGCGCGGGCTGCAGCAGCGTGCGCGCGAGCACCGGCGTGTCGGCATGGTGCTCGGCGAGCGTGAGCAGATGGCCTGCCAGTGCCGCGAGCTGCGCGTCGATGAGCGCGAGCGCGCGCTTCGTGCACAGCGCCATGGCGGTGTCGATCACGTCCTGGCTCGTGCTGCCCCAGTGCACGAAGCCGGCCGAGTCGGTGTCGAACAGCGCCACCGTGCGGGTGAGCTCCTTCACCAGCGGAATGGCCAGGCTGCCCGCGCGGCCGCTCGCCGCCACCATGGCGGCCAGGTCGTAGAGCTGCGCGCGGCACACGCCGGCGATCGCCGTGGCGGCCGCGGCGGGAATCACGTGCTCGGCCGCCTGCGCGCGAGCGAGCGCGGCCTCGAAGTCGAACATCGCCTGAGCGACCGCCACGTCGCTGAAGACGGCCGCGGCCTCCGGCGTGGTGAGGAAGCCGTCGAAGATGGAGGCGCTCATTCCAGGCTCATTCGAAATCCAGGAAGACCGTCTCGCGCGGACCCTGCAGATGCACATCCCACCTGTACGCGCCGTCGCTGCCGCGCTGTGCGACGAGGGTGCCGCGCCGATCCTCGGGCACTTGCGCGAGCAGCGGCGCATCGGCCAGCGCGGGGTCGTCCGACAAGTGCACCGCGGTGAAGACGTGGCACAGCAGTCCGCGAGCGAAGACGCACACATACGCCAGCGGCGCGCCGCGCGTGCCGCCCTCGGGCGGCGTCAGCGCGAGGCGGAATTCGCCCTGCTCGCCGCTGGCCACGCGGCGAAACGCCGGCAGCGCGCGCGCCTGTTCGCGATTCGCCACCGCGGGGGTCCAGGCCTCGATCACCGCGTCGTTCACCGGATTGCCGTCGCCATCGAGGACCTGGCCCCTGATCGCAATCGCGCCCGGCGGATCCTGCATGCTGGCCTCGAAAGCCCAGCGCATGCCTTCGTGCGGGAAGGGGCCGATGGTCTGCGAGGCGGTGATGCCGCCGGGAACCTGTGTCATGGCGATGTCCTTTCCGGGCGTTCACAGGCCGAAGGGCGTGGCGCCGCGCCCGCGCAGCACGATGTCGAAGCGATAGCCGAGCATCTCGCCGCCCACGGTCTCATTCATGTCCAGATGCGCGCACAGCCGCGCGCGCGCGGCCTCGTCGGGCACGCTCTGGAAGATGGGATCGAAGGCGAAGAGCGGATCGCCGGCGAAATACATCTGCGTGATGAGCCGCTGCGCCAGCACGTTGCCGAACAGCGAGAAGTGGATGTGCGCCGGCCGCCACGCCTTGTCATGGTTGCCCCAGGGATAGGGGCCGGGCTTGATGGTGAGGAAGCGGTAGCGGCCCTCGCCGTCGGTGAAGAACTTGCCGAAGCCGAAGAAGTTGGGGTCGAGCGGGGCGTCGTGCTGGTCGCGCTTGTGCCAGTAGCGCCCGGCCGCGTTGCACTGCCACACCTCCACCAGCGAATTGCGCACCGGCTGTCCGTCCTCGTCGCTCACGCGGCCGGTCACGACGATCTTCTCGCCCAGCGGCGCGCCCTGGCCGTGGGCGGTGAGGTCCTCGTCCAGCGGCTTCAGGCACGAGGGCGGCACCACGAGAGCGCCTTCGGTGACGGCCGGCGCCTTCACGCGCAGCAGCGGCTGCGAAGGCCCGCGGCGCGCGGTGGACTTGTAGGGCGCGTAGACGGGCTGCGGGTAGGCGCCGGGGGCGACGGGGTCGAAGCGCATGGCGAGGGTCTCCTGGATATCGGCCACTCTCGTGGTGGCTTCTCGTTGTGCGCATTGCGCGCAAAGTGCCGTTCCAGCCGATTGAAGCCTGAAAACTAAGCGATAAGCTGCCCGCGAACAACCCGCACTCGCCGCCATCTGAACGCTATGCGCGCGGCTTGTGCGAATAGCGCGCACGACGTGCGTGCGCGCTCAAGTGAACACGGGGTTCCAGATGAGGCTTCCCATACCGCCCGAGGACGAGGCGACGGCCCACGAACTGCATGACGACGAGGGCGCCATCGAGCCCTCGTGCGCGGGACCGCTCAAGCGCGACCTCGTGGCCGGACTGGAAAAGGGTCTCGCCGTCATCGAGGCCTTCGACCAGGACCGCGCCCGGCTGTCGATCTCGGAGGTCGCCTTGCGCACCGGCCTGACGCGCGCGGCCGCACGCCGCTACCTCATCACGCTGGCCCACCTCGGCTACGTGCAGCAGGACCGGCGCCTGTACGGGCTGAGCCCGAAGGTGCTGCGCCTCGGTCAGAGCTACATGCACTCCGCGCGCCTGCCGCGCGTCATCCAGCCTCAGCTTCAGAAGCTCGCCTACGCGATGCAGGAGGCCTCCTCGGCCGGCGTGCTCGACCACGACGACGTGATCAGCGTGGCCGCGGCGAGCGCGGGGCGCGTGGTGTCGGCCACCCTGCAGCCGGGCACGCGCGTGCCCGCGCATTGCACCTCCAACGGCCGCGTGCTCGTGGCCGCGCTGGACGACGCGGCGATGGACGCCTGGCTCGCGCGCCAGCACCTGGAGGCGCTCACTCCGCACACCATCATCGACCGCGAGCGGCTGCGCATGGAGCTGCTGCGCACGCGCGCCAACGGCTACACGATGGTCGACCAGGAGATGGAACTCGGCCTGCGCACGATCGCCGTGCCGCTGCGCAACTACCGCGGCGACACCGTGGCCGCGATGAACGTGAGCGTGCATGCCGCGCGCCTGCGCATGGACCAGCTCGTGGAGCAGTGCCTGCCTGCGCTGCTGCAGGCGGCGGCGCAGCTGCGAACGCTGCTGTAGAAGAAAGGGCGCCGCATGAGCAGAACCCGCACCCAGGTCGCGATCGTCGGCGCCGGCCCCTCGGGGCTGCTTCTCGCGCAACTGCTGCATCGCGCAGGCATCGACAACGTGATCGTCGAGCGCCAGAGCGCGCAGTACGTGCTCGCGCGCATCCGCGCGGGCGTGCTGGAGCAGACCACCTGCGACCTGCTCGACGAGGCGGGCGTCGGCGAGCGCATGCACCGCGAGGGCCTGGCGCACGACGGCTTCGACCTGAGCTTCGATGGCGCGCGCCACCGCATCGACCTCAAGGGCCTCACGGGCGGTCGCCACGTCATGGTCTATGGCCAGACCGAAGTCACCCGCGATCTGATGAGCGCGCGCACGCAGGAAGGGCGACGCACCGACTACGAAGCGCACGACGTGACGCTGCACGACTTCGACGGCGCGCGCCCGCGCGTGCGCTACACGCTCGGCGGCGTCGCGCACGAGATCGAATGCGACTTCATCGCCGGGTGCGACGGCTTTCACGGCGTGAGTCGCGCGAGCGTGCCCGCGCAGGCCCTGCAGGTGTACGAGCAGGTCTACCCCTTCGGCTGGCTGGGCATCCTGGCCGACACGCCGCCGGTGTCCCACGAGCTCATCTACTGCAACCACGAGCGCGGCTTTGCGCTGTGCAGCATGCGCTCGCCCACGCGCACGCGCTACTACGTGCAGTGCGCGCTCGACGACCGCGCGGAGCAATGGAGCGACGAGGCCTTCTGGGCCGAGCTGCGACGGCGCCTCGACCCCGAGGCCGCGCAGACCCTCGTCACCGGACCTTCGATCGAGAAGAGCATCGCGCCGCTGCGCAGCTTCGTCGCCGAGCCGATGCGCTTCGGCCGGCTCTTTCTCGCGGGCGACGCCGCGCACATCGTGCCGCCCACCGGCGCCAAGGGCCTGAACCTCGCGG